>JAEEGL015913912.1_pt1 | contig 17203 bp, 18 predicted proteins | sample 9134231 | NCBI WGS metagenome assembly JAEEGL01 (sample SAMN16246548, study PRJNA631951) | gut metagenome | biome: gut microbiome; feature: rumen; material: fiber-attached | host: Bos | place: Iran: Karaj | collected 2018-10
GACAGCAGCGCGATGCCCATAAAGTATTCGTCCCACGAAATGTAATCGGTGCGTTTGTTCATAAATGCCTCTTTCTTCAAACGGTTTCGATGACGCCGACTTCTTCAAGCGGCAATGAGGGAAGCTCCGAAAGGTTGTGCAGCCCGAACTTGTGCAAAAATGTGTCGGTCGTGGCATAGAGCATCGGCTTGCCGATGACGTCCTTTCTGCCGACGGCGGCGATCAGACCGAGCTTTTGCAGCTGACTCACTGCGTATTCGCAGCGTACGCCGCGGACGGCTTCGATCTCGGCGCGGGTACACGGCTGCTTGTAGGCGACGACGGCAAGCGTTTCGAGGATCGACTGCGAGACGGACTTTTTCTGCTCCGGCTGCAGCAGCGCTTCGACATAGTTGATATAATCGCGATTGGAAACAAGCTGCGCCGTATCGTCGGTCGTCATTACAGAAATACCGCGACCCTCGTCGCGATAGGTCGTTTCCATCTCGTAAAGCAGCGTCCTGGTGCTCGCTTCGTCCTGCTCCAATACGCGCGCAAGCTCGGTGATCAGCACCGGCTCGCCCGCTACGAACAGCAGACATTCCACGATCGACGCCTTTTGCTTATCCATCAGTCCTCCACCTCGTCCATGTAGATCGTTTCGCGATCGTTCTCCGAAAGGTTCTTTGCGCGGATATAGATCGGCGCGAACGTCGCGCCCTGCGTGACGCGAATCTCCCCGCGCGCCAAAAGCTCCAGCAGCGCCATAAAGGTTACGACGCGCTCCATGCGGGTCGTCGTATCCGTAAACAATGCGTCGAAGCGCACACGTCCGGCTTTCAGCGCTTCGCGCAGATGCATCACGCGATCGCGGACCGTAAAGACGTCGGGACGGACCTTTTGCGTCATGTCCTTCTTTTCTTCCTGTTCGTTCTCACGGTTCAGGATCGCGAGGAACGCGGCATACAGGTTGTCCAGCGTCGCGTTGTCGATATCCACCTTCTGCGGCGGCAGGATCACGTCCTCCGGAAGCCGTGCAATCGCCTTTTTCGCTTCTTCAAACCGTTCGTGCAGCTCCTCGCCCGCAGCCTTGAACGCCTTGTATTCGCGCAGCTGACGGATCAGCTGCTGCTCGGGATCCTCCTCGTCCTCGGATTCGACCGGCGGACGCGGCAGAAGGCTTCGGGACTTGATCAGAAGCAGCTGCGCCGCAACGGTCAGGAACGAGCTTGCGCGGTCCATATCCAGTTCCGAAAGATCGTCCATCAAGGCAAGATACTGCGAAGTGATCTCGGAGACGAAGATATCCTCGATGTTGACCTCCGCCTTTTCGATCAGGTGCAGAAGCAGATCGAGCGGTCCCTCAAATTGCGAAAGAGAAACGCGATATTCTTCCATACTCACAGAAACAGAAGGCTTGCAAGCCGATGGAGATTGACCCAAATCAGGGAGCTCAGCGCATGTGCCGGCGAAATGCCGATGTTGTTCATCAGGATCAGCAGTCCGATCAGGATGAACTGTCCGTATTTGCGCAGGAAGAAGAACACCTTGGACGGCAGCACGCGTGAAAACAGAAGCTCGAAGATGTGATAACCGTCCAGCGGATACAGCGGAATGAGGTTGAACAGGATCAGGATGATGTTCAGCGAAACTCCGTAGTACAGGATGGTCCAAAGCACATCGCTCGAAAGCCAAGTGTAGCTCTTGGATGCGGACATCCATAGGAAGAACAGCGTCAAAAGCGAGAACGCGATCGAAAGCAGCAGGTTCATAAATACGCCCGCGAGCGACACGACCGCTTCGCCGACTTTGAAATTGCGGTAATTACGCGGATTAACCGGCACCGGTTTTGCCCAGCCGAAGCCGAGAAGCAGCATGGATAAGAAGCCTATCACGTCCAAATGCGCAAACGGATTCATGGTCAACCGGCCGAAATTCCGCGCCGTATCGTCTCCGCATTTGTACGCAGCATAGGCATGTCCCCATTCGTGAAGCGTCAGGCTCAGAAGGATCACGGGGATCAGACAGGCGTAGGTTTTGAGCGTTCCCAAAGGATCGTTGATGATAGATGAAAGATTCCAGATCATGCGTCTATTATAACCGAAAAACGGGGGCTTTGCAAGAGCAATTCCCCCGTTCTTTTATCCGTTCGCATAGATCGTGAGTATCCGTTTCAGAATTTCCCGAAATCCCGTTGCGGAAACGGCTTGACTCGGATACAGCGCAAGTTCATACAGCACCGTTCCGTTCGCGTCGACAAAGGATACGGAACCGACCGAGAACGCCGGATCCAGCGGCGCCTGAAGCGTATCCGGCAGTAAGAACTGCTGTTTCGGTTCTCCGTCGCTCTTTCTTAGAAGCAGCGCGACGTTTTCTCCGGTATACAGATCGACCGTATCCGCATCTCCGCCCTTGACCGGATACCCGTCGACGACCGGCTCGTCTGCCTTCGAAAGCGTAAAGACGGCGTAATTGGCAAACGCTTCTTCGATCAGATGTGAAACTGTCTCAAACCGAGCCTTGCTGTTCGGCGCGCCGACCGCCGCGCAGACAAACGTCGTGTCCTTGCGTTTGCAGGCGAACACGCCGCAGTATCCGTCCGTCTTGGAGCTGCCCGTCAGCAGTCCGATACAACCCGACAGCGACGTCAAGAGCTTGTTTGCGTTGGCAAGCTCCGTTTCCCGTCCGTCCGCATGTTTCAAAACGGCATATTTCTCCGCGCAGTATTTGAGAAACGTCTTGCTGTTCAGCGCCGCCTGTCCGAGCATTGCAAGCTCGTGGCAGGTGAATTTGTCATCCGTCCCGAGCGCGCGCTTCATTTCGTGTTCGACGCCGATCTCCTTCAGGGTCAGCTCGATATTCTGACGAAAAACGTCCTCCGAACCGAACGCATGTTCCATCAGCGCCCAGATTGCATCGCCTGCGGAGATCATTACGGCGGCTCGCAGGAGCGCATCCGCGCCGATCTGCTCGGACGTTTTCAGGTATGCGCTGGGTCCGCCGATCGAAGAAGCGCGCATCCCGACCGTTACGGTCGTTTCCGGAGAAATCAGACCGCGATCCGCTGCAAAACACAGCGTCAGAATCGCGGGCAGTTTGGACAGTCCCGCGACGCCGAACGCTTCATCCGCCGCAAATCCGGAGATCGTTTTGGACGTCTGCGGCGACAATACGCAATATGCCTTGACCGTTTGTTCGGCGCCGGCAAATCGAACGCCCGTGAACAGAAAGAGTACCGTAAGCAAGAGACCGATTGTTTTTCGCATATGCATTCCTCCCATACAGCGTATGGAGGCGCAAATGAAAATAGACGTCGTTTGCGGCGTCTATTGTTTCGGATCGGGTCTTTGCGGATTGAATTGATACATGGTGCAGGGCATACCGCCGTTCGACAGCTTTCTTCGGCGATTGGCGGGCTTTCCGTAGATCGTTTCGAATTCCCTGCTTGCGGTAATCACGTTGATCTGCCAGTCCGGAAGGCGATCGAACACAGTACGCATCTCGTGATAGAGCTTTCGGACCTCTTTTTGATCCATCAGGCGTTCGCCGTACGGCGGATTGCAGATCAGAACGCCGTTTTTCCAATCGGTGCGGAGTTCGGAGACGGGACGCACCGCCCAGTTGAGCATGACGCCCGCTTTCTTTGCGTGCTTCTTGCAGAGGTCGATGCTGTGCGGATCGATATCGCTGCCGAGGATCTCGAGCGTGTCGTGACGCTCCGAATCGATCGCTTCCTCGCGCGCAAGGCGAAATACGCTGCGGTCGACGAAGCGCCAGGATTCCGCCGCAAAGCTGCGGTTTTTGGACGGCGCGATGTTGTTTGCGATCATCGCGGCTTCGATCGGGATCGTACCGGAACCGCACATCGGATCGATCAGCGGCGTATCGGGGAAGAAATGCGAAAGCAGGATGAGGCCCGCGCCGAGCGTTTCCGAAAGCGGTGCCGCGACGTTATAGGTACGGTACCCGCGCCGCGACAGTCCCGCGCCGCAGCAGTCGAGCGCAAGCGTGACTTCATCGCGCAGGATGCCGACTTCGACGATCACTTCCTCCTCGGTCTCCGGGATCGACTGTACGTGATACGCGGCTTTCAGAGATTCGACGATCGCCTTTTTCACGATGCTTTGGCAGTCCGAAACGGAAAACAGCGTGCTCTTTGCGCTTTTGCCGTTCACATGAATGCGCGTTTTCGGCGTCAGGTACTGCTTCCACGGGATCGCTTTCGTTTGCTCGAACAGCGATTCGAACGTATCCGCATGAAACGTACCGACCGTAAGCAGAACCCGCTCCGCCGAGCGAAGCCAGAGCAGCGCCTTTGCCATCTCCGGAAATCCGCCGTTGAACTTTACCCGCGCGTCGAGCGTTTCGGTATCGGCGATCCCGAGCTTGTGCAGCTGAAAGGCGACGGTCGATTCAAGCCCGATCTTTGCTGTTGCGACAAATTCCATGCTACTTCTCCTCCGCCTCTTTGTGCAATCGCATCAGAATGCGTTTCAGCGCGTTCTCCAGTCGTCTCACTGAGACGTCCAGCGTTTCGCAGATCATTTCCGGCGAAACGACCGAAGTGTTCAATGCGCCGAGTCCCATCAGCACGAACGCCGCCGCCATCGCGTTCTCCTGTTCGCGCGTGATGTGCGGATATTTGCCGTCCGGGAACGTTGCGAGATAATAGTAGAATACGCGCATCGATACGTCGGTCAGGCGCTGCGGCACTTCGATCTTGCAGTACCGGACGTTCTCGTGCAGATACAGCTCGAACGATTCGATCATATCGAGAATGCTCTCATAGCTCACCGGCAGATGCTCCGGCACCATGACGGGCGAAACGACGCCGTACTGCCACGACCCCTGATAGTAGAGCGAAAACGGCGGTTTTGCCTCCATGCCGAGCAGCAGGCCGAAGACGAACTGCTTGTCGCCGTCCGTCTGATCGAACCGGACCAGGAATGAACGGAGCAGGCGTTCTGCCATCGGATCGTTGACGACCGAGAGCATCTTCGCGGATGCGCGCAGCGACGGCGAAAGCGGGCTGAACAGCGCCCAGATCAGGATTGAACGGAATTCCTTGTCGTGCTGCCACGTTTTGATCACGGCTTCCGCGCCTGCTGTCGCGACGTCCTTTAGGCGCCGCTGCCGGATCACCGCTTCGCGGATCGGGACGTCGTAATTGATCGACCAGTCGCGCTTGAATTCGGCTTCGCTGTCCTCCTTGATGTGTTTGCGATAGTACATGGCGACGCTGTCGTTTTCATCGCGGCGGTAGAGGCTCTCATAGATCGCTTCCGCTTCGCGCCTTTTGCCGTGTACATAATAGCAGTACGCGAGCTGATGCAGCATCTCCTTGTCGTAGGGAAGCGATTCCCGCAACAGCTCAAGCGCCGTCTCGGCGCGGTCGATCTCGCCGAGTTCAATCAGGATCGGCGCCGCATAGCCGAGCTCCTCCGGGGAGCATTCGTCGTCGATCGGGATCTTCTTCGACTGCATGAGCGCTTCGGTTTCCTGTTTCTGCATATGATAGATCAGCGCAAGCAGCGCATTGCCGCGTACGCTCTTGCTGTTGCGCTTGAACAGATTGAACAGGCGTTTTTTGGCTTCGTCGTATTCGCGCATGGTGAACAGCATCATGGCGATCTCCATATCGAGCATTTCGCTCTCCGGATATTTCTCGGAAGCCTTCAGCAGAATGTTGAGTCCGGTGTCGTCGTCGACGGAAAAGTGCTTTGCTTTGGCAAGATGAATGATCTCCAGTAGCTCGAGATCCTCATGCTGCATCAGTCCGATCTGCGCTTCGAGCTCCGGCTCGTCTTCGATCAGCTCGACCATATCGAGCGCACGGTCGGCATACGGACCGTTCGGTTCCTTTTCGAGGCAGAGCTTGCAGCACTGCTTTGCCGCAAAGAATTCCTCGAGTCCCATAAAGTCCGATGCGATGCCGAACAGGACCTCTCCCGTCGGCTCGTCCGTTCCGGCAAGCGACGTCAAAAGAACGGCAAGACTTTCTTCGAACATGCGCATCCGGTGCAGTACTTCCGCAAACGTCAGCATGTACTCGGAACGCTCCGGCTCCATCTCATACGCTTTTCTGAGATACTGCTCGGCGCGTTCCAGCTTTTCTTCCGAAAGATATTTATTGCCGCGTTGATAGTAAAACTCCGCGTTTTGCTGAAACGGGATCACGACGCCCGCATCGCGGTCGTTCTTCATTCACTCCTCCGTCTCGGTCGCTTCCGCAAGCAGCGCTTCAAGCTCCTCACGGCTGAACCGATACTTCCTCTCGCAGAACTGACAGGTAAGCTCCGCTTTTCCGTCCTGTTCGATGATGTTTCTGAGCTCCTTCTCTCCGATGGAAATCAGGGCGCGTTCCAGTCTTTCGCGCGTGCAGTCGCAGGAGAAAGCAGGCGCAAAGCGATTCGTATACGTTACATCAAGCGAACGAAACAGGTCGTCAAGGATCGTCTCAAGCGCTTCTCCGTCCGCAATCCGACCGCCGAGCGCGGGAATGCGATCGGCAATCTTCATGACGCGCTCGATTGCTTCGTCCGGGCAGTTCGGCATCGTTTGGATCAAAAGACCGCCCGCGCCGGTCACATAACCGTCCGCGGCGTTTTCGTGTACGCCGAGGTAGACGATCGAGGGCTGCTGCTCGCTTGCCGTGAAATACTGCGCAAAGTCCTCCGCGATCTCGCCGGAGATCAGATTGCACGTGCCGACATACGGTTCCTTGAGCCCCATGTCGCGAATCACCGTGAGCTTGCCGCTTGTGCCGATGTATCCGCGCACGTCCAGCTTTCCGTCATTACGCAGCGGAAGCTCGACCGAAGGCTCCGTTGCATAGCCCTTGACCATACCGCCGTCTCTGCCGACGCAGACGAGGTTGCCTGACGGTCCGTTTCCGGCGATCACGGTCGTGACGGTGTCGGTCGCATTCTTCATCATGCTTGCGGTCAGCGAGGTCATCAGAAGCTGACGTCCGAGCGCCGCCGTCGCCACGCGGGAAAGCGCATGCGTTTTCTGCGCGTCGCGTACGATCTGCGTTCCGTCGATCGCGGCAAAGCGGATGCTTTGCGCTTCGAGCATGCCGTGAACGATCACATCCTGCGGCATATCAGAGTCCCTTCCGCGCAACGAACTGGATGCGCTCGCTGTTGCCGTGCGCCGGTTCGCGCGTGAACGCATGCAGCGCGCAGATATCGACAAACCCCGCCGCTTCCAGAAGATTGGTCAGCTCGGCGACGGAATGCGCGCGCTGGATGTGCGTCTCGGAGAAGCGGTCGTAATGCTCGCCGTCCTTGACAAAACAGGTCAGGTCCATTTCGCACAGCTTGCTCTGCGGATCGTATGCGTTCTTCCAGATGTACGCATAGGAATCCGTCTCCTCCGTGAAGGTGTTGTTTCCGAGGATGCTGCGGATCTTGTAGTTGGACGAAATATCGAACAGCAGAATGCCGTTCGGTTTCAGGCAGTCGTATGCGTGTCTGAAAAACGAATCCGCGTCTTCAAGCGTCGTCAGATAGTTCACGCCGTCGCAGACGGAGATCAGCGCGTCGATCTGCTTGTGAAGCTTCAGCTTGCGCATATCTTCGCAGATGAAGATGATCTCCTTGCTGCCCGCCTTGAACGCATTGTTGCGCGCTTCCATCAGCATATCCGGCGAAGCGTCGTTGCCGATGACATGATACCCTTTTTTGTGCAGCGCGATCGTCATCGCGCCGGTTCCGCAGGCGCAGTCCATAACATCGTGCGCCCCGGCTTCCTTCAGAAATCCGTCGAGATACGCGACCCACGATTCGCGGTCGACGTCGTGCATCATTTCGTCGTAATACTGTGCAAATCTTCCGTATTGCATTGATTCAATCCTCCAATCCTTCGGCAAGCTTCATCAGTCGGTCGAGACGATGATACATGCCGGATTTTTGTATTTCCGCCATATCCGCAAGCTCCTGTACCGTCGCATCCGGATGGCTCATTCTCAGCTGTGCCGCCTGCTGCAGGCTCGCCGGCAGGGATTTCAGTCCGCAGCGTTTGTCGATCGCCGCGATCGCGGCGCGCTGGCGGATCGACGCTACGACCTGTTTGTCGAGATTCGCCGTCTCGCAGTTGCTCGTGCGGTTGATATAGTTGCGCATGTCCTTTTCGACGCGCACGTTCTCAAACTGCATCGCCGCGACGTTTGCGCCGATCAGCGCAAGCATGCCGCTGACGTCGTCCCCCTCTTTGAGATAGACGAGATATCGGTCCGTCTTTCTGACCGATGTGCGCGCCGAAAGGCGAAACCCCTTCAAAAGCAGCGCCGTGCTTTCCGCGATCTCCTTTGCGCGGAAGATCATTTCGAGATGATAGCCGCGCTTCGGATCGACGCAGCTGCCGCTTCCCAGAAAGCATCCGCGCAAAAACGCGCGCGCGGCTTCCTCGTCCGTGAACAGCCTGTCCGGCAGCGTGCTCATCAGTTTGAGTCCTGCTTCGCCGTACACGAGCGCACCGGTCTCTCTCATCAGCCGCTCCGTGTCCGGTCCGAGCAGCGATACCTCATAGAACGGCTTTTTGCGATGCTCGACCTGCTTTTCCTCAATGATCGTTTCGATATCGTAAAGGCTTGCCGCCATCGACGCGATGTGGTTCGCAACGCTGAGATTCTCGGTGTGATAGAACAGCGAGGTCCGTCCGGAGATCCGGATGCCTCCGGCGGTCAGCGTCATGCCGGACAGCTGCGCTCTGCGCTGATCCTCGTTTTTCACGCGGATCCTGATCAGTTCATCCTTGCAATCCGATGAAAAGCTCATGTGTTCCCCTTCTCAAAACGCTGTTCGATATCGTGCGCTTCATGCACGATATCGCGATGATAGATACGCACAGCCTGTCCGTTCTTCCGAAGACGGCGCGCCATTTCCTCCGCCGCCGCAACGGAACGGTGTCTGCCGCCGGTGCAGCCGAAGCAGATGCGCAGGATGAATTTCTCCTGCTTCTCAAACAGCGGTAGCATCTCCGATACGGTCTTTTCAAGCTGATCGAAGTATGTCTGCACGTACGGCTGCTGCAGCACGAACGTCCGGACTTCTTCGTCGAGGCCTGACAGATTGCGCATGTTTTCATAGTAGAACGGGTTCTCGACAAAGCGCATGTCGATCACCATGTCCGCATCGACGGGAACGCCGCGCTTGTATCCGAAGCTCGACAGAACGACCGTCATCTGATTCGGATTGATTTCAGGCACGATTTTCTCGATGAAGGACGAGAAATCGCGGGATGCGATGTCGCTGGTATCGAGATAGGTCATCGCTTCGTCGCGGATCGCCGCGAGATAGATGCGCTCCGCGTTGACGCCGGACTCCGCTTCGCCCGATTCGCCGAGCGGGTGACGCCTTCTGGATTCGTTGTAGCGGCGCTTCAAAACATCGTCGCGCGCGTCCAGGAACAGGATCGAATACGGCACGTCGAGCTTTTTGATTTCCTCCAGCACCATCTCGGGACTTCTGGAAAGAAGGCTCTCGCGCGAATCGATCGTCACCGCAGCGTGTTCGATCGGCGGATTCGCGCGTTTGCACATCGCGACAAATTCCTTGAGCATCGGAGACGGAAGGTTGTCCACGCAGAAGAAGCCGAACTCTTCCAGCGATTTCAGCGCAAGCGACTTTCCGGCGCCGCTCATGCCCGTAACGATCAGCAGCTGCATTCCTGCGTCCCTCCTCCGATTCGTTTGATTTCACATTCCAGATGCACGCCGGCCTTTTCAAAGACCGTCTGCTGCACATATCGGATCAGCTCCGAGATCTGCTTCCCGGTCGCATGTCCGTTGTTGACGATGAATCCGGCATGTTTCGGCGAAACCTGCGCGTCGCCGATCGCATAGCCCTTCAAACCGCATTGTTCGATCAACGCGCCCGCAAAGTATCCGGCAGGACGTTTGAAGGTGCTTCCGGCGCTCGGAACGGTCAGCGGCTGCTTTGCGCGCCGCTGTTCCATGCACGCCTCCATCGTCTGCACCGCGCTGCCGTCGTCCGGCTGCAGGTCAAACTCCGCTTCCAAAGCGATCCTGCGCGGAAACGAAAACGCGCTGCTGCGGTATCCGAGATCGCCGTCGGTTACTTCGATCCATCGGTCCTCGCCGTTCTCCAGCACGCGGATGCGCCGAAGGATCTGTTTGATCTCCGCGCCGTACGCGCCTGCGTTCATCGCGCACGCGCCGCCGACCGAGCCTGGGATCCCCGCAAGGCGTTCCATACCCATCAATCCGCGGGCGATCGTTTCGCGGGAAAGCTGCATCAGCGACATGCCGCAGCATGCAATCACGCGCGTGCCTTGATAGACCGGCGGATGCATCGGCGTATCGAAGCGGATCACCAAGCCGTCGTACCCATCATCGTCCGCAAGGATGTTCGTCCCGCGTCCGAGGAGCACGAACGGAAAACCGTCGTCAAGGCAGATCGAAACGGCCTGTTTCAGGTGTTCGTAGGAGTCCGGACGCAGCACAAGCGCCGCTTCGCCGCCGACGCGAAAGCTCGTCAGTTCGGAAAGCGAAACGTGTTCTGCCGCGCCGAGCGCAAGCAGTCTGGATTGCGTTTGTTCAAAACCCGATACCATGTTATCAGTATATCAAAGATTTCTTTCCGTTACAACACCTAACTTATCAATTCCCGCAAACGATTTGCAAATCGTACCGCCGCTTCCCCGTCTCCGCTGCGTGCAAGCGCGGCGTCCCGGGAAAGCGCGTCGTATTCCGCATACCATCGGAACGGATCGACGGTCCGGACCGTTTCGTAACACTTGAATACCGCTTTCAGCGCGGATTCGGGAGCGCTGTCCCGAACGTCCGATCGAATCGACAGGAGACCCAGAGCGTTCAGCTTTTGCTGCGGTTCCTCCGTGAGCAGCCATTGCAGAAAGGAACGGATGACCGCCTGTTTCCGTTCGTCCGCATCGCGATCGATCCCGATCCAGCAGACTGCGTCTGTGAAGTTGTCGATCGGCTCGATTTCGGCGTTTGCAAACCCGTCCGCATAACGGATCAGGTCGCCTGCGCGCCGCATGTCAAGATACAGTTCCTCCGCGTTCCGCTCCTCCGCAGTATCCGCGCCGCCGTTCAGATATGTCGCAAGAACGTCAGACGCGAAATACCGTCCCGCCGGATGTTTGCTCTGATTCTTCAGAAGCCGGACATAACCGCTGCAGCAATACGGAACGCATCTTTCCGTTTGAAAAAGCCCCTCCCGAAGCGGTGCGTCGATCTCCGGAAGATCCGCAAGAAGGTCCCGGTAGACGGAACCGGAGAAGAACGAATATGCATCCGCACGTCTGCCGTGTTCGAGACGCTCCTTGAAATCCGCTTCGTCCATGCCTTCAACCGCAATCACGGAACCGCGATGCTTCTTTTCGTATTCGTCCGCACGCTTCTGGAGCCATGCGCTGAGGCTTCCGCTGTACGGACGGTGACGCACGATGTGGTATAGCGTGATCGTCCCGCGATACTCGGGCTCCTTTCGGACAAAGCGCGCGTCGACAAAGCGCGTCTGCGCCGCCTCCGTCAGCGGTTTCGGCGCAAACAGCAGAAACGATACCATGCAAACGCACAGAATGACCCTGAAAACTTTCATGCTTCAGCGTATTCGCCAAACGTCGACCGAAATCCCGATACCTTGTCCGTTTTTGCAAGAGGATGCAAAACGGAAGCGACGAATATGTATAAGAACCTGAATCGGAGGTATGGCTATGGAATTGAATGCGCAAAAGCGCGGAACACGATTGTTTGTGCAGCTCTCGGGCGAACTGGACCACCACAGCGCGGAACAGACGCGCATCATGCTCGATACGATGCTGCGCGATATTACGGTACGGGAACTCATTCTGGATCTGTCCGGCATGAGCTTTATGGACAGCGCTGGGCTCGGCGTGATTTTGGGACGCTTTCGCAAGCTCTCCATGCGCGGCGGAAAGCTCGTCGTGAAGGGCATGAACGCTTCGGTCGACCGCATCTTTCAGATGTCCGGTCTGTATGCGATCGTAGAAAGGCAATAGGAGGCGCGTATGGAAAACTTTATGGAGATCCGTTTTTTATCCCTGTCCGGCAACGAGGGCTTTGCGCGAGCCGTCGCGTCCGCCTTTGCTTCGCAGATGAATCCGAGCATCGAGGAGCTTTCCGACATCCGCACCGCCGTATCGGAAGCCGTGACCAACGCGATCATACACGGCTATGAACAGCGCAAGGATTGCACGGTCACGATGCGCATGGAGATCGCCGACGACGATCTCACGGTGTCCGTTCGCGACGACGGCTGCGGCATCGACGACGTCGAGCTTGCAAGAAAACCGTTCTATACGTCGAAGCCCGAGCTCGAACGGTCCGGCATGGGCTTCTCGGTGATGGAGGCCTTTATGGATTCCGTGCGCGTGGAATCCGCGCCGAGCAAGGGCACGCTGATCGTGATGCAGAAGCGCATCCGCCATGGCGACAGATCGTGAACGGTTTGAAGCCGACGTCCTTGCTGCGCAGCGCGGCGACGCCGATGCGGAACAGCATCTTTTGGAGAGCAATCTCCCCCTTGTCACGGCGATTGCGAAGCGGTATCTGAATCGCGGCGTTGAGATGGACGATCTTCGGCAGCTCGGTTCGATCGGTCTTTTGAAGGCGATCCGGCGCTTTGACGTCGGCATGAACGTTTGTTTTTCAACCTATGCGGTGCCTTTGATCGCCGGTGAGATCAAACGCTTTCTGCGCGACGACGGGATGATCAAGTTTTCGCGCGGCGCAAAGCAGCTTGCCGCAGCCGCTTCCGCCGCGCTGTCAGAAGACCCCGATCTCTGCGTCGACGCGCTCGCCGCGCGTCTCAGCGTCACGCCTGAGGAGCTTGCGGTTGCGTTTGCGAGCGCCAATTCGGTCGCTTCTCTGGACGAGCCGCTTGCTGACGGCAGCGGCAATCGGTTCGATACGATCGGCACGGAGCCCGAAGAAGAAGCGAGCGTACAAAAGCTCTCGCTGAACGCCGCGCTGTTATCGTTAAGCGAGCGTGAACGGCTGCTGATTCGACTCCGGTACCTTGAGGAAAAGACGCAGTCGGAGGTCGGCAGGCTGTTCGGCGTGTCGCAGGTACAGATTTCACGCATGGAAAAAAAGATCCTGTCCGTCTTGCGGAACAGGATGCAGGATTAGCGATTGTCCTTCGGGGTGATCGCTTTTTCTTCTCCGCGCAGGAGACGCTTGATGTTGTCCTTGTGACGCAGAAGCAGGATCGCGACAACCGGAAGCACAAAGAACAGCTGATAGACGTCGACATAGCCGATAAGCCATGCGATATAGGTGCTGATCAGATACAGGATCGAGGTCAGGATCGATACGAGCGACACGCGCTTCCAAAGAAGAAAGATCACGATTGCAAGCACGGTCGAGATCAGCGCGGTCTGCCAGCTGATGCACCACATCATAGCGAACGCGGACGCCGCGCCTTTGCCGCCTCGGAACTGATACAGCACCGGATAGCAGTGACCGACGACGACCGCCGCAGTCGCGATATACCCGCCGAACAGGACGGAAAGCGCGGGATCGACCGCATTGAGCCCGAGCGTTTTTGCCAGCAGACGTCCGATAAAGAACGCGGCGACACACTTCCCCGCGTCTCCGAGGAAGGTGATCAGTCCGTAGGTCTTTCCGTAGACGCGGATCATATTGGTCGTGCCGGCGTTGCCGCTTCCGTAGAGGCGCACGTCGTCGCGGAAGCGCAGACGGCTGACAATCAGCGCCGTCTGAACGTTTCCGAGCATGTAGCCGACAAACGCGACCAGCAGAATGACGTATACGTTCCAGTCTTCGATCATGCGAAGCGTTACTCCTCTTTCGTACGGTTGCGGAACAGAATGCGGATCGGCGTTCCTTCGAAGCCGAAGGATTTTCTGAAATAGTTTTCGAGATACCTCTCGTAGGAAAAATGCACAAACGTCGTATCGTTGACAAAGAATACGAATGTCGGCGGCTGGATCGCAACCTGCGTGGCATAGTACAGCTTCAGTCGCTTGCCGTTCTGCGTCGGCGGTTCGCTCATTGAGATCGCCTCGTTTACGACGTCGTTCAGCGTGCCGGTGGATATGCGGCGGATGCTCTGCGCATAGACCGCCTCCGCCTCCGTCAAGACCTTCTGCACGCGCTGTCCGTTCTTTGCGCTGATGAACAGGAACGGCACATAGTTCATGAACGCAAGATCGACTGCCATGTCCTTTTTGAACTTGTCCATGGTATGCGTGTCCTTTTCGATCAGGTCCCACTTATTGACGATCACGACCGAGGGCTTGCCCTCCTCATGTACAAAGCCCGCAATCTTCACATCCTGTTCGGAAAGTCCCTGCTCCGCGTCGCAGACGAACAGAACGACGTCTGCTCTGCGCACGGCGGCGAGCGAACGGATCACGCTGTAGCGTTCGATGCTCTCGTTCTCGATCGCGCGCTTTCTGCGGATGCCTGCCGTGTCGATCAGTACATAGTTTCTGCCGTTCTTTGTAAACGGCGTGTCGATCGCGTCGCGCGTTGTGCCGGGCACGTCGGATACGATGACACGTTCCTCGCCCAGGAGCGCGTTCGTGAGACTGGATTTGCCGACGTTCGGCTTGCCGACGATCGCAATCTGCAGGCATTCCTCGCGGTCCGTTTCGTCCGCATCCGGGAAATGTTCGCAGACGGCTTCCAGCAGATCGCCGAGGCCGATCCCCTGCCCTGCGGAAACGATGAACGGCTCGCCCAGTCCGAGCTCATAGAACTCGTAGATCGCTTCGTGATACTTTGGCGCGTCGAGCTTGTTGACCGCGAGCACGACGGGCTTTTTGCATCGCCGCAGCATGGAGGCGACCTCCATATCCGCAGCCGTCATGCCCTCTCTGCCGTCGACCAGAAACACGATCACGTCGGCGGTCTCGATCGCAAGCTCCGCCTGACGGCGCATCTGCACCGCGATCTTGTCCTCGCTAGCAGGCTCGATGCCGCCCGTATCGATGAGCGTAAAGGTGCGGTCGAGCCATTCCGCGTCGCCGTAGATGCGGTCGCGCGTGACGCCCGGCGTGTCCTCGACGATCGAGACGCGCTTACCGATCAAGCGGTTGAACAGTGTGGATTTTCCGACGTTCGGTCTCCCGACGATCGCAACCAGTGGTTTTGCCATAGTTTACTCCTCAAACAATTCGGAAATGAGTTCCGTACCGTCCCGGAAGGAACGGATTTTTGACTGCAATGCGTGTTCGACGTCGCTCAGCGTCATTCCGTCCAGAAAGACGTCCTCGGTTTCCCGCAGCATGTTGTGCGGGATCAGCAACGGATCGGACAGCGGCTTTCCGCGCAATTCGTCGATCAGGTCTTTGCCGGTCACAAGTCCCGCGACATGAACGTTTCCGCCGAACCAAAGATTCGGGACCGGATACGTTTCGACACGGATGCGATAGGCTTCCAGTTCTTTGTACAGTTCGCGAAAGAACGGGTTTGCAGCCGTGCCGCCAGCGATCGAAACGCACTTTTCATTCGAAAGCGGCGTCCGTTCGGAAAGGGCGTACCGGAAGTCTTCCTCGAACATGCGCAGAAGCCCGACGCCGTTTTCGATCTGTTCGTATTCCTCGTACGTTTCCGCTTCCGGCAGCGGCAGTTCCGCATTCAGATACCATTCATCCGAGAGAAAGACCAGCCGCGTACCGAACGTGTCAAGACATTTCTTCTGCCGTGGTTCGATCTGTCCGATCACCGTTCTGCTCTGTTCACGATCGAACGTTTGCAGCAGATACAGACCGTCGCGGAAGCGTGTGACGCCGACCGGCACGATCGCGATCGACGCGCAAGCCGGCGCAAGGGACACAAGATCGTCAAGCGTTCGTTCGAGGATCTCGCCGTCGTTCAGATTCCGGCACAGCACGATCTGCGTATGAAAATGCAGACCGGCGTCGCGCAGCGCCGTGAGGCGTTCCATAATGCGTCCGGCGCTCGGATTGCGCATGATCTTTGTGCGGATCGCCGGATCGGTCGCATGCACCGAAACATAAAGCGGACTCACGCGGCGGTCGATGATGCGCCGGAACTCCGTATCGTCGACGTTGGTGAGCGTGACGTAGTTGCCCATGATGAACGACATGCGCCAATCGTCGTCCTTGACGTTGAGGCTGCTCCGGACGCCCTTCGGCATCTGGTCGATGAAGCAGAACAGGCAATGATTTTTGCAGGTCTGCATCCGGCTCATCAGCGTCGTTTCGAAGCAGAGCCCGAGAGGTTCGTATTCATCCTTGCGCAAAACGATCTCGAACGGCTTGCCGTCGCGCTCCAAAGACAGCTTCAGAACGCGCTCCGCCGTCAGCTTCTCATAATCGATCAGATCGAGTACGGGAATGTCGTTGATACGATACAGGACGTCGCCCGCGCGAACGCCCTTGCGTTCGGCAGGCGAACCGTGCTCCACAAACGTGATCGGTTGTCCCTTAGCGCATACTTTCATAAATATACCATACCACAAATGGAATCGTTTTGCAAGCACGGGAAAAGGGTAACGGGATTTGCGCCGAAGCTGTCGATCCGTCTTGTTTTGCGAATCAATTACCGTGTTTACAGGTAAACCGTCTTATGATAGAATACGAACGCGGAAATGCTTGCAAGGATGTGATCGAATGAAAAAGCTGTGTCAGGCGCTGCTGTTCTATGCCGGATTCCCGATCGTTTCTGTCGTCGGATGGCTTCTGCTGATTTTCGCCGAAACATATACAGCCGGCTGGCTGATGACTGGCATGATCCCTCTCGGTACGGTAATGCTCTATGTTCTTCTGCGCAAAAAGCTCTCGCTTCGTTTCGCCGCAAAATGCAATGCCGTCATTTTGATTGTTCTGTCCGTATGCTTGGCGGTATCGCTCTTTATCAGCACCGGGTCCATACGCAGCACTTCTTTTACGGTTTTTCGTATTATGACTTTCCCGTTCTTGATTCCTTCTTTGGTGATGGGATTGAGCGATGAAATGCTTCCCTGCTTTATCGCGATCTTTCTGACGTATACCGCCGCAATGATCGCATGCATGATTCTGACGCGAACGCAAAAAGATGCTTCCGAACCCGATTCCAGACCGGTTTATTGCAAGGTGCTTCCCTATCTTGTTACGATCGGCGTTGTGCTGCTTTGCGGTGCGTTCAGTCTCAAGTTCTATTTCAACCGTCCCGAAGTGCGTTACGCCGGTCACGGCTTCGATTATATGAACGGATACTCCAGTACGGATTTCACCGACTATA
>JAEEGL016977631.1_pt1 | contig 17203 bp, 10 predicted proteins | sample 9134231 | NCBI WGS metagenome assembly JAEEGL01 (sample SAMN16246548, study PRJNA631951) | gut metagenome | biome: gut microbiome; feature: rumen; material: fiber-attached | host: Bos | place: Iran: Karaj | collected 2018-10
GACGGCTCACCGTCGACGGAGCATCGTTCGTATGGAGCGTGCTCAGAACCATGTGGCCCGTCAATGCTGACTTGACCGCGATTTCTGCCGTCTCGAAGTCTCGGATCTCGCCGACCATGATGATGTCAGGATCCTGACGCAGGAAGCTTCGAAGGGCTGCCGCGAAGTTCAGACCGATCGCATCGTGCATCTGGACCTGATTGATCCCGGCGAGGTTGAATTCGACAGGATCTTCTGCCGTGGAAATATTTTCGGTAATCTGGTTGAGTTCGCTGAGCGCGGAATAAAGCGTCGTCGTTTTACCGGACCCCGTCGGCCCCGTAACCAGCACCATTCCGTAGGGACGATGAATGGCTTCCTTGAAATCCTTGAGCGATTTCGGCTCAAAACCGAGCTTCGTCATGTCGAGCTGCAGGTTCGATTTGTCGAGCAGTCGCATAACCACTTTTTCGCCAAAAAGCGTCGGCAGAATCGAAACACGGAAGTCCATTTCGCGGCTGCCGCCGAGCTTGATCTTGATACGACCGTCCTGCGGCAGACGGCGTTCCGCGATGTCCAGACTCGACATAATCTTGACGCGGCTCACGATGGCATTGCGCAGTTTGAGCGGCGGACGCATGACCTCCTTGAGCACACCGTCGATGCGGAAACGAATGCGCATCATCTTTTCGTAGGGTTCCATGTGAATATCGGATGCGCCGTTGCGAATTGCATCGATCAGAATCGCATTGACCAGGCGAACGACCGGAGCTTCCTCTGCCATATTCTGAAGATCGACCGTATTGACATCGTCTTCTTCATCCGCAAATTCGATGTCGTCCAGATTGAAATCATCGATGCCGGCACCCGCGAACTCATCCCCCTCGGGATTATCCTGATTGTTATTCAGACCGCTGCCCTTCTTGCCGTAATACTTCTCGATGGCCGCCAGAATGGCCTGCTCTCCGGCAACCACAACTTCAATGTTGTAGCCCGTCATGAATTTCAAATCATCCACCGCGAACATGTCCGTCGGATCGCTCATCGCCACGACGAGCGTCTGGGCCACGCGGTTGATCGGCAGACAGCAGTGCTTGATGGCCTTGTCCCTCGGTATCAGCTTGAGAATGTCATCGCTGATTCCCTGAATCTCATCCAGATGAACCGAAGGCACACCAAACTGACGGCTCAAAAAGTTCGTCATGTCCGATTCACGAACATAACCGAGTTTCGTCAGCTGACCAGAAAGCCGCCCACCTGACTTGCGCTGTTCATTGCGGGCCGCTTCAAGCTGGGCACCTGTCACGATCTGGCTGCGAAGCAGCAATTCACCGAGTTTCTGCTCTTTTACCGACATCTTTATCCTCCAAAATCACATATCCAGTGGTCCAAACTTCGTCAGTGACTCGATTTCCGCATAGCGCTCACGAAGCCTCTCCACCGTCGCCTGCTTGAGTCCGTCCAGGCTATAACCCTCGATCGTAAAACTCGCCAAAGCCGTTCCGACGATCATGCCTTCGCGAAGCGTCGCATCACTCACCTCTCCATGACGCGCAAGCGTACCCATCAGACCACCCGCAAATGTATCTCCGCACCCCGTCGGATCCACGACCTTTTGCGTCGGATACGCAGGACAAAGGAAGATGCGTTCCTCATGGAGCATGAAAGCACCATATACGCCGCGCTTAATTACGACCGTCCGGGGGCCCATCGACTGAATCTCGTGAGCGGCAGCGACTATCGAACGCTTTCCGCTCAAAAGCTGAGCCTCCGCCTCGTTCAGAATCAGAAGGTTGATCTTCGACAATACGCGCCGAAGATCCGCATTCTCCGTGTTGATCCACAAATTCATCGTATCGGCTGCGACAAATTTCGCATTCGCCTGTTCCACGACCTTTAGCTGAAGTTTGGGAATGATGTTGGCCAGAAACAGAAAATCGCAGTTCTTCTGCGCATCATTGAGATGGGGCTCAAAATCGGCAAACACATTCAAATCCGTCCGCAATGTCGTCGCTTCACCGAGCTCCTCACCATACGTTCCCTGCCACTGAAATGTCTTGCCCTTTCGCGTATATACCGTCGAAAGATCAACTCCGCGTTCCACCAGAAAACCAAGCTCTCCGCGATCAAAATCTTCCCCGAGAACTGCAATGACCTGCGGACGGCACAACAAACCCGATGATGCTGAAAAATATGTCGCGGATCCCCCCAAACCCTTGCGATTTTCCATGCCAGGCGTCGAAACAGTATCCAGGGCTATCGAACCAACAACGATGAGTGACGCTGCTGTATCATGCGTCTTCGCACAGCCAGACGTTGAAGACATGTATGTCCTTCCTTTCACAATATCGTGAATTCCCCGATAATTTTCCCTAACCTCTCCCCCGCCAAATAAGCTATTCTAAGCCCATTGACCGTCCACGCAAATACCACATTTGCCTACACATTCGCAACAATTAGCAAATCAATTATACACGAATCACAAAACCCGAACTGAAGTGAGTCAGTCATGCCAATTCACGTCCGATGTTCATCGCCTGTCGCCCCCATCGTCCTGCTCCCGGGTGATCCTGATCGCGCCCGATGGATAGCCCAAAATATCCTCGAACACGCACAATGCACCACCGAATACCGTCAGATGCTCGGGTTTACGGGGACATATAATGGATCCCCCATCAGCATTCAGACCACCGGCATGGGCGGACCTTCGGCCGCCATCGTCTGCGAGGAACTCATTACCCTCGGCGCAAAATTCTTCATTCGGATCGGTACCTGCGGCGCCATGAATCCAGACATGAACCCCGGCGATCTCATGCTCGTCACTGCCGCATGCATGGCCGACGGAGCTTCCAGGGAAATCATACGTGCTCACATGGAAGGATCCAGCCTCGACCTCGGATTTCCGGCGACTTCGGACTTCGAATTCCTAAAGTATGCCGCCGACGAAGCAAATCGCCTCCAAATTCCCTATCACCTCGGCAAAGTCGCTTCGCTCGACCGATTCTACGGACACGAAAATGCCACATACGAAAAGCTGGCCAGACTCGGCATCTGCGCCGTCGAAATGGAAGCAGCAACCGTCCTGTGCATCGCCGCATTACACAACATACGCGCCGCTGCCATGATGACCGTATCCGATCTCCTCGACGGACAAAAGCGCGCCGATGAAAATACCATCCTCATGGGCGTCGAACGCATGGTCAGAGTCGCCATCCATGCCGCTCAAAAATCCCTCAAATAACCCAAAATGAAAAACGTTCCGTGAAACGGCTCTGCTGCTAATAATAACCACAGTGACGCCGTTCTGCGGGACGGCTCTGCTGCTAATAATGACCACAGTAAGGCGTTCCGCGGGACGGCTCCGCTGCCCCATAACCCACGACATAAGGCAATCAACATGGAAAACCCGACAAATCAATCAAACACGAATTCAAACGACAGCTTCTCGGGCGGCATTTCGTTCGATAATATCACCAATTCCCTGACTCCGGGCTTCGACGATATATCCTTTGGCGTTCCGGAACAAAACCACCCCGACACTGCGCAGCAGAATTCTTCTGCCCCATCTGCCCCTGCCGAATCGACTGGCAATTCCGGCGATGCATTCTCCACCGGCAATGCAGATGCTTTCTCCCCGAACACCGCGGAACCCGCGTATTCAGCAGACATTTCCTTGGAGCATGACAATGCTTCAAATGAAGCAAACTTCTCCGCAGCCTCAGACAATGATGATGCAAGCCCGCAATCCACAGAAGAACAATCCGATCCGGAACTCCAAAAGGCCATAGAAATCGCAGTGCAAGCCATCATCGTCGGAGAAAAATCACCGGAAGATACCATCCAAATGCTGGAGGAACAGGGATATTCCCTCGAAACGGCCACAGATGCAGTCCGATTGGTCATTCAGGAAAAACAGAATCTCGATGCAAATTCAGGCAGCTCAAAGTCCGGCAGCGCCGGCCATTTCATCTTCGGCATCATCTGTCTGGTCGCCGGCATTCTGCTCACGACATTTTCAGTGGGAAATGCCATCTGGTATGGAGCCATCATCGTCGGAATCATCGAAATCATCCGCGGATTCATCGCTCTGGCAAAGCATTAACCCAATCATAATCCGTACAGACGTGCGCCCCGCACGTCTGTATTCATCCCTCCCCCTTAGTTACTCTATTTCAGAGACTGCCGATTTCTCATCTACTCATTACCTGAGGCTGCTTTGATGCATTCATCCGCAGTCTCCTTGGCTTCAACACAATCGCCAAGACTGTCAATGTTCTTCTTGTTCGTACCATATTGGATCAAGGCATCGCAGTCGAGTTTGGTCGCACAAGCATAGAGCGCTTTTACTTCCTTTTGACAGATATCCCCATACCCAAAAGAACTCGTCAATTCATCGATAAATTCGTGATCCAGCTTACTATCGGAATGTGCCTTGTTGTAATCTTCTACACACGCCCCCAAATGCTTGTCGAAGTCTGTTTCTTCCTTGTAATAATTATTCACAATACATTGTTCTGTATTATTGCGCACTTCCTCGCATTTTCCAAGATCCACGCCGTCCGGCAGTTCATGCAGATCTAACGCTAACTCAAGCAATTTTTCGCAATCATCAAGCTCGACAACACAAGTGAAAAATTTATTCTGCATATCAGAACAAAGAGGATAAGGATAAGGCTCCTCTGCCTTCTCGTTGTAATCTTCAACGTACTCATTAAGCATCCTTTCCGTTACTTCATCACTCTTTTCTGCACAGGCAAGAACTGCTGCATGGTACTTCTCATTCGGTGTCTTGCCGTCATCACCAGTCTTGCCGTCATTGCCGGTCTTGCCGTCATCACCGGTCTTGCCGTCATTGCCGGTCTTGCCATCATTGCCTGTCTTATCATCTGGGGCGGTCTGGGAACTACCATTTCCAGAATCCCCTTTATTATCATTCGAATCATCCCCACAGCCAAACAAAGTCATGATGAAACCAAACGCAAGAATAAGTGATAGCTTTTTCATACCAATACTCCTTTACCCAAGACATCAATTTGAATACCTATATAATTCCAAAGGTATTCAACAAATCAGACTATAATTCATTACCACATTTATTCAAAAATCGTACAGTACAACACATTTTGCAACAAACCACCTCACAAGTGTACTGTCAATTCAATTTTGCAAATGAATGCAGCAATATTCTGTTGGCTGCGATTACTGTCATGAATAGCCTCTCAATAAAAATGCTTAATTTTTTAAGACATTGCGTCTATGAATGGGCTTGGCATAAGGGGATTATGCTCAATCAAAGCCACTGTACAGACGTGCGGCCCGCACGTCTCAACAATTAACCATTACGCATTACGCATTACACATTACCCCAATAACAATCCGTACAGACGTGCGGCCCGCACGTCTTCTAACCCCCAACTCCCAACCAACCACCAAGAAATGTTCCAGCTCATCGGATACCTGAACCGACGACAATGGGGACTCATTGTCGTCGCATTGACATTTATTGTCACACAAATCTGGCTCGACCTGCGTCTCCCCGATTTTATGGCCGATATCACCGAGCTCATCGAAACAGAAGGAAGCCGGATTTCGGATATACTCACCAAAGGCGGCTACATGCTCCTTTGCGCCTTCGGCAGCATGATCGCATCGATCATCGTCGGATACTGCGCAGCAAGGGTCGCCGCCGGGTTCTCCAAAACACTGCGCGACAAGGTCTACGACAAAACCATCTCATTTTCGATGTCCGAAATCGGACACTTTTCCGTCGCCAGCCTGATCAATCGCACCACAAACGATGTCATGCAGGTACAGCGCCTCATCGCCATGGGAATGCAGGCCATCGTCAAAGCCCCCCTCATGGCCGTATGGGCTATCATTAAAATATATAATAAAAGCTGGCAGTGGACTTCGGCAACCGCAGTAGCTGTCTTCGTACTCATTATACTGCTTGCCGCCGTCATTATATTCGCACATCCGAGGTTCATTCGAATCCAGGAACTCACTGACAATATCAACCGCGTTACGCGCGAACTGCTCTCGGGCATCCGCGTCGTGCGCGCATACAACGCCGAATCTTTCGAAGAAAAAAAATTCGCACAGGCCAACGACGAACTCACAAACAACAACCTCGTTGCACACCGCGTCATGTCATTGATGGGCCCCGGCACTACACTCATCAACTCAGGACTCACACTCGCCGTCTACTGGATCGGCGCATACATGATCCTGGCTGCCGATATGCCAGACAGACTCGGAATCTTCTCCGATATGGTCGTTTTCTCCAACTACGCCATGCAAGTTATCATGGCATTCATGACGCTCAACATGATCTTCATGATACTGCCGCGTTCACAGGTCTCCGCAAAACGCATCTGCGAAGTCCTCAATATGCCCGAGAGCATCACTGACGGTGCCGGTGCCGAAGTTCAGGACGCCGACAAAGGATCCGTCGAATTCAAAAATGTATCTTTCAAATACCCAGATGCCGGCGAAAATACATTGTTCGATATCAGCTTCAAGGCAAATCCCGGCGAAACCATCGCCTTCATCGGTGCCACCGGCAGCGGCAAAACTTCCCTCATCAACCTGATCCCAAGATTCTACGATGCCACCGAGGGCGAAGTCCTCGTCGACGGACAGAATGTTCGATCCTTTACCCAGGCCGATCTCCATGATCGCATCGGATACGTGCCGCAAAAAGCTGTCCTGTTCGCTGGAACCGTTTCGAGCAACGTCAATTTCGGAACAGGAAACGACAAGAATGTCACCGAAGAAGACATCAAAACCGCCATCGAAACCGCACAATGCAGGGATTTCGTCGAAAATATGGATAAAACATACGACGCCCCCATCGCTCAGGGCGGAACCAATGTTTCCGGCGGCCAAAAACAAAGACTCTCCATTGCTAGAGCCATCGTCCGAAAACCGGAAATCCTCATATTCGACGACTCATTCTCCGCACTCGACTACCGGACCGATCGCGCTCTGCGCTCCGCTCTCGAAAAAACTGCCGCAGGATCCACAAAATTGATCGTCGCACAGCGCATCGGAACCATTCGACACGCCGATCGCATCATCGTCCTCGATCACGGAAGGATCGTCGGAAACGGAAAACACGAAGAATTGTTAAAAACCTGCACTGCCTACTACGAAATCGCAGCATCGCAGCTATCCGCAAAGGAGCTCGGAAATGGCTGAAAAAATACGGACTCAGGCAACCGGCGGCCGCGGCATGCGCGTCGCCGAAAAAAGCAAAAACTTCAAAAAAGCATACGCTGATCTGTTCCGATACGTCGGCAAATACCATTGGCTCTTCATCGTCGCCGCAATACTCGCACTCGCCGGATCCGGACTCAACCTCATCGGCCCCAATCTGCTCAGCAAAATGACCGATATCATCGTCGTCGGACTCAAAACCACCGTCGATGTCGAGGCCGTCGGAAAACTCGGTATCATGCTCGCCATATTTTATATATTCGGCGCATTGCTCAACTACGCTCAGAGCTTCATCATGGTCACGCTCTCGCAGCGCATCACACAGATGATGCGCCGAAGCATCTCTCAAAAAATCAACAAACTCCCCCTCAACTTCTTCGATACGACCACTACCGGCGACGTCATGAGCCGCATCACAAACGATGTCGATACCGTCGGACAAATGCTCACGCACAGCTTCGCAAACCTCGTCTCCGCTTCCGCAATGCTCATCGGGTCGGTCACGCTCATGTTCATCACCGAATGGAAACTCGCCGCTGTCGGCATCGCAACCGCTACAATCGGCGTCTTCCTCATGGTGCGAATCATCAATCATTCACAAAAATACTTCACGCAGCAGCAAACCGAACTCGGCGGCCTCAACGGTCACGTCGAAGAAACCTACAGCGGACACAGCGTCATCCGCGCATACAACGGTGAAAAAGCCGCACTCGACGAATTCCACGAAAGAAACAAAAGATTATATACATGCGCATGGAAAAGCCAGTTTCTCTCCAGCATGATGATGCCATTAATGGGATTTATCGGAAACCTCGCCTATGTCGTCGTTTGTATCTTCGGCGCTGTACTCGCCATAAAAGGTGATATCACTTTCGGTGTCATCGTCGCTTTCATGGTATATATTCGATTGTTCACTCATCCGATACAAACCATTTCTCAGGCTTCAAATAATCTGCAGAGCCTGGCCGCCGCATGGGAACGCGTCTACGAATTTCTCGGACAAAGCGAAATGGATGACGAGAGCAGCAAAACAAATATTCTCGAAAATGTTAAAGGACATATATCTTTTGAACATGTAAAATTCGGTTATCAACCCGAAAAAATAATTGTACATGACTTCTCATTCGATGTCAGACCCGGTCATAAAATCGCCATCGTCGGCCCTTCCGGCGCCGGAAAAACCACAATGGTCAATCTATTGATGCGCTTCTATGAACTCAATGGCGGTAAAATAACTATCGACGGCGTGCCGGTTTCAGATCTCACTCGCACAAATATACACGATCTGTTCGGCATGGTACTCCAGGATACCTGGCTGTTCGAGGGAACCGTTCGCGAAAATCTCGTTTTCAACGAACAGAATATCCCCGACTCCCGCCTCGACGAAGTCTGCGCAGCCACGGGACTTACAGAATTCATCAAACAGCTTCCCAACGGCTACGATACCGTTCTGGGCGACAGTGCCTCCATTTCCGCCGGACAAAAACAGCTGCTCACCATCGCTCGCGCCATGATCGAAAACTCACCCCTCATTATCCTCGACGAAGCCACGAGCAGCGTCGATACGCGAACCGAACAGCAGGTGCAGAAAGCCATGGACGCACTCACCAAAGGCCGGACCAGCTTCGTCATCGCTCACCGCCTCTCTACCATTAAAAATGCCAACTGCATCCTCGTCATGAAGGACGGCGACATCATCGAAAGCGGTTCTCACGATGAACTCATGCAAAAAGGAAGCTTCTACGCCGATTTATACAACAGCCAGTTTGAACCGGCAATATAACAATATATAATAATATTTATAAATATTTTCAAAGGGAACGCGGGCTATCGGCTGCGCCGATACGCCCCCGCGAATCGTCCTATTCGCCTGCGGCGAATACGGACGATTATTCTATTTTAATTAATTGCACACTCCTTGATTTCAATCTTATCTGTGTTGTTGTTCGGATCACACTCGACAGTCGTTCGACCGCCCTTGCCATCGTCGTTGACGACCATCGTAATGGTGCCGCTGATCTCTGTGGAGATCTCGCATTCGACACGCCGGCATTCTCCCGAAACGACATTGGAATCCGTATAGGATGTACACAAAATCTTATTCTCTGCTGGATCTCCCAAATAGAATGTAGCCGGAAGCTTGGATCCGACATCCTTGATGCCGCGGTTGCAAAGCGTTCCGCCAACCGTAATGCGCTTGTCCTTGTCCATGATACAGGCTGTGTCCTTATCCAGACGTCCCGTGATATCGGGCGCATAACCGGCAGAAATCTTACCCTGGGCATTCTGACGATAATTGTTCAGTTCGGGATCCAGGAAATTCTGTTTCCACTGCGAAGTCCGTGGCACCGTGCCATCATCATTGACATTGGTGACTGAATACGCATGCTGATTCCAAATCGGACGCGAGGATGCCCAGCGATCCAGACGATCTCGCAGAATTCGGAATCCGGGACGCTTGATGCCGCTCGGATGTTTCGCTCGACACACATTGCCATCCGATGCCGATTGAGGCGCAAGCGGCGTCGTACAGCTGTATTCGTCGAGCAAAGTGCCTTTGGCATCGTACTGCCAGTTGCATTCATTGTCAGAATTGCAGCGGCAATAATCCGAAACGCATTTGCCCGAAAAACAATCGCTGTCTTTGGCACATTTTACGCCATGATGATTCGGATCGACGAGCGGACATGACGGTGCTATCGAATCTGACCCCATGATAATTTCGGCACTCATGTCGTGATCCACATCTGCAATCGTTGGATTTTCATAAAGCGTATTGGATGTGCGATAGCTCGAAAAGAGTACTTCTCCCGTCTGACCGTCATAAATGCGCGTGTAACATTCGTCCCCATAAACGACTTCCACACGCCCGTCGCTGTCAAAATCGAATGTACTGGACCCGGTCACACCAGAAGAATGATCTTGGGAAACACTTGTCCAAAGATAATATTGCCCTGCACACCCGGATACACTTGCGGATGTACATTGCGGATCAAATACCGTATAGGAATCACGCCCAGCCACGCCTATTTCCGGCATGTCATCACCATCGAAATCACCAATATTCGGAGGACCGCCGCCAAAAACATCTGAATGTGGAATTGCTACATCCATTAATATATGACCTTTAAGCGTCATAAGCTTAACATTTCCACCATTGTTCGTAGAAACAATAACAATTTCAGCTATCCCGTCTTTCTGCGTAAAATCGAAACTTCCATCTGAATTCTCCCGGCCAAAATCTGCAAATGCCAATTCAGCTCCTCCGGATGTAAGCGAATAGGTATTGGGCACCGGTATCCACGTATTTGCATTTCGATCCCATTTCCAAAGTCGACTTGATAAAAGCTCAATCTCACCATCATTATTTACATCCCCAAGAATGGGAAATGTGGAAGATCCAGCTGAACTTGAAGTATTCAGCAATTCTCCTGTTCGACCATCGACAACAGATGATCCAGTAATAACTTCCGGATAACCATCATCATTTAAATCGTGAATGCTTGGGCCAATACCGCCGGATAGATCATTATTAATCCAATACTGTTTATATTTTCCTGTAACATCATCCCAATGCCAGGCTGTTAATCGATTTCCGCCAATAATTTCAATCTTGCCATCATTATCCAAATCTGCCAAAGCAATACCATTCCCACCTCCCGTAATACTCTGGAGCAATTCACAATTCTCACCATTAAAAATGCGAATTACGGAAGGTGAAAACGTCGTAGTCACAATTTCTGATGCACCACCGGAATCAAAAGGCAAATCGGCCACCATAATGGTCGACATGATCTGATTCGATCCCGGAGCTACCCCATCCGACGCATCTCCGAGCCACTCACACTGAATTGATGCTTCAAACAGACTTGATTGGTGCTCGTACTTACATTCAGGATCAAAGCTGCCACCGGGACCTTCCCCATAAGGAAAACAGACATTTTTCGTCTGGCACGAATCCATCACGCAGCAGTAACTGTCAGCATTGCAGTCCGTATTCGTCTGGCAGGAACCATAATTCTTAAGACATGTACCGCCCTGACAAATGAGTCCATCCTCGCAGAATATCGTTGTATTGTCACACTTTTCACCGCTGCCCACGGTTTTCCGGCAAAGCCCTTGCTGACAGGAAAGAGGTATTTCGCAAATGTCTAATTCGGAACACGCAGCTCCCTCTTTTACCAGTGTAACACAGACATTATTCAGACATGTGTTTGGCGATTCGCAATAAGAAGAAAGCTCACCCACACAGGATTCACCTTTTTTGGGAAATGGAACACAGACCAAATCATCACTGCAGGCAAGTGACGCCGTTTCATCGCAATACGCTGCTTCATCATAGGGATCACACTCTTCCCCAACTTGTCGCCACGGAGTACAGGCATCGTTCAGACATCGCGTTCCCTTGGGACAGGGGCCTTTGGTTTCTCCACAACTTTCCTCACTTTCTTCGGGAGGAATGCATCGCTTGTTCTCACAAATCAACCCACCCTTGCAGCCAGTGGTTTCACAGGACTCGGTTTCCTCTGGCTTATTCGGATCTTTCTGGGGATCCTCTTCTTCACCGTCCACTTTTTTACAAACATCGTCCGTGCACTTTAATCCCTTCGCGCACGGAACATCCTCCAGGCATTTTTTACCCTCTTTTACTGGCTTAACACACTTCGAATTGTGGCAATAACTGCCGGAATCACAATCATCATGGCTCTCGCATGCCTACTTGGACGATGAGTCTTCGCCCGATGATGAATCATCCGAACAAGCGGATACACCAAATGCAAACAAGGCAACACACAATGCGAAAATGCTTTTCCCTTTCATCCGAATGCTCCATTTTCGGTTTATTTGCTCATTCAGCTGAACTGTTGGATTTATATCTATCGTATCCATCAGACAAACATAATATAGCTAAGCTCCCTTATCTGGGAACATATTAAATTTAGCGCATTGAACAGCCGGAAACAATGCCAGGGAATCATGATTATTGTGCTGGCCATAGATAATGACCGCATCCCTCCCCTCGCCATTCGTGGTGAGAGGATGCCCGCAAAGCGAGCGGGGGTGAGGTCTGACAATGCTGTTAATAACCCTGGGGAATCTCTGAATAATTGTCTGGTGCGACCAAACAGTGTTGTAAAAACTACTCCCCTTGCCCCATTGGGGAAAGGGGATGTGTGAAAGGGGCCAATTGATCAGATATTCCATAAAGGGAATCTCTGAATAATTGTCTGGTGCAACAAAACTGTGTTGTTGAAAACTACTCCCCTTGCCCCATTGGGGAAAGGGGATGGGGAAAGGGACCAATTGATCAGATATTCCCTAGGGAATGTCTGAAAAAAGGCTCAAAACTCAAAACTCAAAACTCAAAACTCAAACCTATTCATGGGGATTGACCTCACATTTATCCCCAAGACAATAGTTGGATTTGCAGTCTTCATTCCAGAAGCAGAATTCACCCAGCTCATGTTTTCGTGCGCAAGTGCCATATCGACAGAACCCTGAAGTACAGTCAGAATCGGAATCACAATACGCATTCTCAGAACGCGGGACGATACATGCATCATCGTAGCATGCCCCGGTGATGCACTGCTCATCGCGTGAACAGCTTCCGCCCACCGATTTTCTGGGCAGACAAATGGATTCACTGCTGTCACAGAAGTTATCGAGTCCGCATTCCGCATCATCCTCACATGAACATACTTTGCCCCAGACACTCGAAACACAGCTGTTGCTGCACATTTTGGACACATCGCACGAGATACCGACTTCACACTGTCCGGATTTGCAGAATCCATTGCAGCAATAATTACCGACAGCACAGTCCGAAAACTCTGAGCACTCTGAACCCCTCGTTTCGGTCGGAATGCATTTGTTGTCGCGGCAAACATAATATCCAAGGTTGCATCCATAAACCGCACAGTCGCCCGAACAAATTCCATTCATACACAAGCCGCTTTCGCACTCAAGATCGCTCGAACAGGACGCCGAATTCGGTCGGGAACCGAGTCCGCTGCTGTTGCCGCTCAAAGAGGTGAATCCCGAAGACGACACGCACATGCCATTCACGCACATCCCGGATGCACAGTTGCTGTTCGCGGAACAAGCGGAGCCATCGACCTTTTTGCCCGAATTGCCCGATGCACTGCCCGAATTGCCCGATGCACTGCCCGAATTGCCCGAATTGCCCGAATTGCCTGAACCATTATAATTGCCTGAACCACCCCACCCAGGAATGCGGCAAACCCTCCCTTCATAACAATTTCCGCTCTGACAATCCGAATCCTGCGAACACGCTTCACCATTCGGAACTTTGGCATCTCCGGAATTGCCGCCCCAATTCTGAGCACGACAAACTTTGCCTTCATAACAATTTCCGCTCTCGCACTCTGAATCCGCAGAACATGCAGACCCATTTGCCGCCTTGCTGCCCGAAGACTTGCCGCCGCCCCAGGATTTGGTACGACAAACCTTGCCTTCATAACAGTTCCCGCTCTCGCACTCTGAATCCGCAGAACATGCAGACCCATTTGCCGCTTTGCTGCCGTTCGATGGTCTGTCGATCGACATATCATTTCCTTCTCTGCCCCCCACTGCATAATCGCGTCCACCGCGATTATCGGCATTTGCTGCTCCACTTGCCTGCCCGCTGTCGACATCCGGCATTTCTTCCGAATCCTCAGAACTGCATCCCATCAATGCCAGACTGGCCACCAATATATATCCAAAAATGCGTTTCATAATATACCTCCAACTCTGATAATAATGCGTATAAACTGTCTTCCCCATCGGGGAACAAAATCGGTACAATTAAATTTCCGTGCCACAATTCACCATTTTTCAACCAAGGCATAATTTTTGCATAAAACCATTGAGCCAACGAAACGACATCGTGCAAAAACACAATAATCCGCCGCATGCCACATTCAAATGGCCTTATTCGATGATTTTCAGAACAGCGCAAATCAGCATTACCCTTAAAGATTGTAATGGTATGGGAGGCGGCCTTTGCGCCGGCGCATACGGCCGCTGTGGTGCCGTTCTATTGGCATATCGCCAATACGAACGGCATCATTTGGCGATGAGGTTCCCGTACAAAGCAAAGCTATTGCATTAAAAAATGTCACAAATGAACTTCATTGGCACTCGCAGCACCGGGCAGCACGAAGCGCCTGATGGGGCAATGCATTCCCCTTCTTCTCTTCCAGCCATCTACCCAGCATTCGTACATTCCAAAATAAACGCGCCGGAACTGCACACACAAAGCTCAAAGCTAGACAAAACAACCTCAACCGTGTAAAGAACAAATTACATTGTACTGGCTCAATATCCAGCAAACAATTAATATGCATGATCGGATGGCACTATGAAAAAAATACTTTTAATACCGCTCATTGCCACGAGTTATCTGGCAACCACGGCGGGAGCATACGCACAAAACTGCTACGACCTCGACAACAATCCAGTCTGGCTGCAGTATTTTAAGGAATTCAATGAACAAATCCAGGCCGGCGACAACGAAGCTGCCCTCAAAACGACCGAAAACCTCCAAAAAATATGCAATGACTCGCCGTTGCTGAATTACGCCATTTCGCGCGTCTACCGCAATCTTGGCGACCACATCAACGAGGTTAAATACTTGCAGCGAGCAACTGATAATGCGCCAAAATTCAACGTCAGAGAAGAAACACTCAAAAAATTCTGGTACGCACGCTACGAAGCCGAATATCCTGAAAAATTCGTCAACCAAAGCCAGAGCGAAGAGAACAGCCAAACCATCAGAGATTTGAACGAAGCCCTCGAAGCTTCGCGCAAACAGGCCGCAGACAAAGAACACGCAAGCGAACTCATGCAGGTAAAGCTGCAGTACAAAGAGGAAAATATTTATAAGGCCCTGATGTGGAGCGGTGCTGCAGTGGGAGGCGTCGGCATGGCCATGACAATTGCAGGTGGAGTATTATTGGGTGACAAAAAAAAGAGGATAGAGGAAGATATTAATAATAACAAAGTCAGAATTAAACGTACCTACGAAGTATCACTGGGGCTTCTGGGGGCAGGAATTGCTGCAACGATAACAGGAGCCATGGCTGCAGGCTTTGGCGGGTATTTATATTCCAATAAGAAATCTGAAGAAAGTTTATCGCTCCATATTACTCCCACCAACGCAACGTTGACATATTCATTTTAAGGTGAGGTTAAGATGAAAAAAGTAACATTATTGACCGTTATGGCCATAGCAATAATGATATCCAGCAACAGTTGCAGCGATTGGCAAAATCTTGCTACCACGGAATTTGGAAATGAAAACCTCCAAAAAGCATGTGAAAACAGCAAAGGAACGTATGACAGCGATTCAAAACGCTGTAGTTGCAGCGGCATAACATGCGATGATGGCGTAATATGCGTAAAGGATGAGAACATAAACGAAACTCCGAACAAATACATTTGTGCGGGAAGAACCGGATCGGATTTCAAAAAATTATGCGAGTCGAGCGGCGGCGAATATAAAACTGATACAAACATCAATGAAGATAGGTGTTTTTGTCCTAATGAACCCAATAACAAACCTTGTGATCATGGCGCAATTTGCACACTTGACGAAGGAAAATGTGCAGGCCATACGGGTGACTCATTTGAAAAAATGTGTATTTCGAGCGGCGGAAAATACATATACGATGAAAATAGTAAAGAATCAAGATGCATATGTAAAACAGAAAACGGAGAAGTGACATGTGATCATGGCGTTGTGTGCTCAGCTGACTCTAATGGATGCGCAGGCCATACGGGTGACTCATTTGTAAAAACGTGTATTTCGAGCGGCGGAAAATACGATGAAATAAACAATCGATGTATATGTAATAATTCTGTCTGTGATGATGGCGTCGCTTGCAGTAATAACGGAGCAGAATGTGCCGGCACAACGGGGGATACTTTTGAAAAAATGTGTATTTCAAGCGGAGGTATTGCATCTTCAAACGGAATACAATGCTCATGCAGTGGTGAGATGTGTGCTGAAGGCATAGTTTGTATCAAATCTCTTAATAACACACTGTCCTGTGCCGACAGCTTTGAAAAATGCAATATAAAAAAAGATGGAAAGTATTTATGCCGAAACGGGTTAATATATAGCTGTGAACCGAACAAAGATAATGCATGTCTGAAAATTAGCACAAAAACAGATGATGCAGATATTTGTACACAGAAAGGCATGTCGTGCAATTGGCATCCCATCAGCACATGCAAAGAAGATTGCGATGAGGAGGATGCCTGTAGGAATGAAATTGATAAAATAAATTTCTGTGAAGAGGACGGGACGAGTTGCTCGGATGACAACGACTACATCCTCACCTGTAATAATAACAAACTGGAACGTGAATATTGTCAGTATGGATGCTATTTAAATGACGATGGAAAACCAGAATGTTCTGAAGCAGACGAAGACAGTAAGTGCTGCGGGGATAGTAATAATGTTGAAAGATATGATTCAAAACATAATTGGGTTAAAGTGATGCAATGCAAATTGCCGCAAAAATGCTATGACAGTGATGGTATCGCTGGTTGTTATGAATGTGAAAATGATACAACCACATGTGGAACAATCATGGTGAACGATTATCAACATGAAATAGTTCAAAAGTGCGAAGAAAAAAAATATAATCAATTAACTGATTGTGGCCTAAATTCTTGCATTCCCCCCTCAGATAATGAAGCCGCACATTGCGGCGAATGTAAAATTGGTGACACTCGATGTATTCCAATTGAAAAAGATTCAAACATTGGCAAACCACAAACATGTAAGAACGGTACATGGGAAAATGATAGCGCCTTCTGTTACGGCAATGCTTCGTGTACAATTACCAAAGAAAAAAGGGATGATGGAACTGAAGTAGAAAAATCGACCTGTGGAATTTGTCAAAATGATGTGGACATTTCATGTGTTTTCGATTCTAAAGAACAACCTCCAAGAACAGGTTATCGCGCTTCTTGTAAAAACGGGCTTTTTAAAAAA
>JAEEGL017324873.1_pt1 | contig 17203 bp, 12 predicted proteins | sample 9134231 | NCBI WGS metagenome assembly JAEEGL01 (sample SAMN16246548, study PRJNA631951) | gut metagenome | biome: gut microbiome; feature: rumen; material: fiber-attached | host: Bos | place: Iran: Karaj | collected 2018-10
CGGGATTTTACGCTGGGGCAGTTCTGATCCTCATGGAAATACTTGCCGCCCTCGGGATTGTAATACAATTCGTAATCGTCAGCCACAGGATAGGGGCGCTTGCGGCCCGTATCGTCCCAAATGAGCACCTTTGTGTTCACCTTGATATTGTCCCACAGCCACTTGATATTCTGCCCCTGTTCGTTGGCGGCCTTCTGCACCCGGATGCAGCCGTGGCTGGCCTTTTGGCCCAGCTGCTTCACGGTGGAGGAATAATCCCGGTTTGCCGCGGGGGTATCGGCATTGCCGATATAGGGTACCTCATGAATGGCGCAGCCGCCGTTGACGCGCATGCCGTAGGCGCACCACAGATTGCCCGCGGCAAAGCCGCCCATGCGGCTGATCATCACAAATTCTCCGGAAGGGGTCTCGTTCCAGGACTGCTTGGAATTGTTCAGGCCCGTGGATACCAGCAGCTGCCCGATGCACTTGCCCTCGGAGAAAATATACATTTTCTGCTCCAGCTTATCGATCAGCAGCCCGTAATCCGTGCGGGGCGTAATGGTTTTGAGCAGGGAGGTTTTCACATAGCCCCGGATCAGATCGTCCGTGACGCCGTAGCCCCGGCGGCTGGCACAGTCCGGGCCGTAGGAGGTATTGTAAACCTCCACCAGGGTCCAGCCGTTATCCAGTGTTTCCAGGATGTGCACGCCCTGGGATTCGTAGGTGATCTCCCCCACCACGTTTTCCTTGCTGACGGTACTGTCCGGCGTGGCGCGGAGGCGGTATACGTCCTTTTGCGATTTACCGTTTTCCACGATCACCGTCAGGGGCTGCATCATCACTTCCCAGATGGCTTCTTCATTGAAATCGCCGATGGGCAGCGTCCAATAATTGAATTCCTGATCCTGGGTGGTCACGGCGCTGGGGATCATCACCCTGGTTTCCTCCGGAATTTCTGGTTCCACTTCCGGTTCGGTCTCCGGTTGATCTTCCGCCGCGTCGCCGTCAATGGTCAGAGAAATCTGCTGCGCGGTACCGGAAAAGCCGGAATCATCGGTCAGGCTGAACTGGACGGCATACTTTCCCGCAGACGCGGACACGCCGTTCATCAAGCCGTTCCATACAAGCTCGCTCTCCCCGCCGGGAACCATTTCGGACAGCACAAAATTCCATTCAGCCGCCCCTTCCGCCTTCATGCGCACATTCAGCATACCGGGCTGATTCACCGTAACGGTAAAGGCCCATTCTCCGCCCGTCATGGTGTCCGGCGCGGACAGTTTCAGAATCTGAGGGCTGGGCTCCCCCACGGAAAGCGCTTGTTCGGCACTGGCGCCGTCCACCGTCACGCGCAGGGTATATTCCCCCGCCGCCACCGGATCGCCCGCTTCATCCAGGCCGTCCCAGGTCAAATGGTTCACGCCCTCAGCCACGGCAAAGCTTTCCCGCAGCACGCAGCGCAATTCGCCGGAAAAAGAAAGCAGCTCCAGCCTGCCCTGGCCGCCCACAGGCGAAGAAAAGCTGATTCTTTCCACCTTGCCGGGCCGCATGGACGCGGGCACAACAGTAAAGCCCAGCTCCTGCGCCAGGGCGTAGAAGGGAAGAAACAGCAAAAGCACAAATAATAAGGAAAGCGCACGTTTAACCATGGTACCCATAAGCTCCTTGGCAAAGTCATTCTTTTACAAAATATATCATACCATTTTTCCGCTCGTCTGCCAAGCGCAAATTGTAACAAAAATGTAAATATTTCTCCAGGCTTTTGCAATTGCCTGGATTCATTGTTATAATGATTTTTAGCGAACGGTTCAGGCCGGAAGCCCACGAAAAAGGAGTGAATCATTCATGAAAAGAGCGCTCATTTTATTTTTTGCGCTGCTGTTTTGTTTTTTGTACGCCGCCGGAGCGGAGGAATCCAGCGGCAGGCTGATCGCGCCGGAAACCCTGCAGGAACGAATGAACATGAATCCTTATATCAATTTATTCGATCTGCGGAAGGCGGATGCTTACGCGGGCGGTCACCTTCCTTATGCCGTCAGCACCCCGCTTGCCGAGCTGCGGGATATGATGCAGGGAATTCTGGATTCCGGCTATTCCTATATGACCGCCGAGGTCATCGTGTATGGCGATACGGAGGAGGAGGGTGTACAGGCGGCGCAGATCCTGCATCATTTGGGATTTACCAACGTATACCGGCTGGAAAGCCTGGAAAAATGGACTGGCCGGCTGGTTACCGCAGCGGATGAGCAGCGGCTTTTGGGCAATCTGGATACAGTGGATATATACGGGAACCCGGTGGATTCCTCTCTCCTTCAGGGCTATTCGCTCACCATGGTCAACGTATGGGCCACCTACTGCATGCCCTGCATCAACGAAATGAGCGATCTGGGCAGGCTGGCCGCCGACATGAAGGATAAGGGGGTCCAGATCATCGGCCTGCTCAGCGATACGGTGGACGCCTCCTTCTGCCCCGTGGAAGAAAAGGTGATCCAGGCCCGGAAAATCGTTGAGCAAACCCAGGCCGATTATCCCCATCTGATCCCTTCGGCTGAATTGTGCTGGAAAATCATCGGGCAAATCAGCGCCGTTCCCACCACCTTTTTTGTGGATGAAACCGGCAGTATGGTCGGCAGCGTCTATGTGGGGGCCCGGAATTACGATGCCTGGCAGGCTGTCATTGCAGATATGCTGGAGGAAATACGGTAAAACTTGACATGGCCGTATTTTCAGTATAAAATTGTATTATATATGTACGGTTCACTTTTTCAGAAAAGACGAAACGCACGCGGATGAACGGAAAGGGCAGGCGCTTGGGAATGCAGCTTCCGGAATTCCATCGCTTCTCGGCGGACGCCGAACACAAAAATCATCCGAAGCCTGACGGTGGGAAAGGGGTGCGGGATGAAGAGAAAAATCCTGCTGGGCAGCCTGTTGACGGTTTTGCTGACGGTGCTGCTTGTATGCTTCACGGGCGGTGCGGCGGCGGAAGCCAAATGGCCGTCCGGGTCAAAAAACGGGGTTAAGTTTGACGGAAAGCTGAAAGTTGACGTGACCAATTCCAAGGAAGGCTACTTCATGGCGGCGGTGACGGCCAAGAACAAAAAAAGGCTGAAGCTGCGCGTGGTCATGAGCGGTGAAACGCTCACCTACGATTTAAACGGCGACGGGGAATTTGAAGTGTTCCCCTTCCAGCTGGGCAGCGGCAAATACAATATCACCCTGTATGAAAACGTGAAGGGGAAAACCTATTCCACCGCCGGCTCCATTTCCATCCGGGTGGAACTGAACCGGGAAGACGGGGCGTTTTTGTATCCCAATCAGTACGTGAATTACTCCGAGGCTTCCGCAGCCGTGGCCCAGGCGGAAGCCATGTGCGCCGGGATGAACGACAAGGACACTTATGATTCCATCAAGAAATTCATGACCGGCTCCTTCCTTTATGATTACATCAAGGCCGTCACCGTGAAGGCCGGCACATTGCCGGATATCGACGGCTGCTATGAGAAAAAAATGGGGGTCTGCCAGGATCTGTCCGCCATCATGTGCTGCATGCTGCGCACCCAGGGGATCCCAGCCCGGCTGATCATTGGCTACGCGGATAAAAACTACCACGCCTGGATCATGGTCAGCGTGGACGGCAAGGACATGTACTACGATCCAACGGCGGCGCTGAACGCCATCAGCAAGCCGGTTTCTTACTCCGTGGAACGGTATTATTGAAATTGGGGGAATAAAAAATGAGCAAGCAAGAAAAGCACGGCCTTTCCGCCGCTGAACTGAGCAACTTCTGCGGCCAGGTAGCCCTGATCCTGGAAGCGGGCCTTCCCCTGTACGACGGCATGGAAACGCTGGCAGGGGCTGACAAAAACAGCGATAACGCCGATATTTACGTATCCGCCAGCAAGGGCGTGACCGAAAGCGGCTCCCTGTACAACGCGCTGAAGGAAGATGAACGCTGGCCCAAATACCTGGTGGAAATGGTGGGTATCGGCGAACGCTCCGGCCATCTGGACCAGGTGATGCGCGGCTTGGAAGAATACTACGCAAGGGAAGAACGCATCCGTTCCTCCATTTCCAGCGCCGTGGCCTATCCCCTGGTGCTGGGCATCATGCTGGTGGTGATCGTGCTGATTTTGCTGTGGAAGGTGCTGCCGGTGTTCCGCCGGGTGCTCAATTCCATGGGCGTAGCCATGACCGAATCCGGCGCCGCCATGATGAATATGGGCGCCGCCGTGGGCTGGATCATCCTGGCACTGGTTGGCATTGTGGTGGTTGCGGCCGTTGCAGGCGTGGTGCTGATGCGCACCAAGCACCGGGAAAAGGTGCTGAACGCCGTGCAGAAGCTGCTTCCGTCCCTGAAGCAGCTGAATCAAAAGCTGTCTGCCTCCCGGGTGGCCAGCGTTCTTTCCATGATGCTGTCCGGCGGCTTCCATACCGGCGAAGCCCTGGAAATGACCGCCGCCGTGCTGGAGGATAAGGAGGCCGCCGATAAGGTAAAGGCCATCCGCGACAGTCTGGAAGAAGGCAGCACCTTTGCGGACGCCGTCACCGATACCGGCCTGTTTGAAGAACTGCATAACCGCATGATCACCATGGGCAGCGCCACGGGCAAGGAGGATCAGGTGCTGGGCAAGCTGGCAGGGCTTTACGAAGAACAGGTGGAGGATGGCATCACCCGCCTGGTCGCTATCATCGAGCCCACGCTGGTGGCCCTGCTGTCCATCGTCATCGGCGCGGTGCTGCTTTCCGTCATGCTGCCCATGGCGGGCATCCTGTCCAGCCTGTAAAAAGGAGAAGCGGGTATGAACCGAAAGGATGTAATCAAGCTGCTGCTCATCGCGGCAGTGCTGGTGGGAGCCGTGTTTCTGGTCAACAGGATCAGCTCCGCCCAGGAAACGGCGGAAACGGAAATCGTGCGAAACGCGGTGAAAAACGCGGCGCTTACCTGCTACGCCGTGGAAGGAGCCTATCCCGATGATATTGAGTATCTGCGGGAGCATTACCGCCTGGCTTACGATGAGGAGAGGTATCTGATCACCTACGACGCTTTCGCGTCCAACATGATCCCCGATATCTGGGTCACGGAGAAGGGGGCGGGCATTCGATGAAGAAAATCGCCCCATCCCATACCATTTCCGGCGTGTTCGTGTTTCTGCTGCTGGGCATTTTCGCCGTGTTTTCCACCATTATGGTGCTGCTGGGGGCCAAGGCCTACCGGAACACCGCCGAACGGGCCGACGCGCATAACGCTGCCCGGCTTTCCACGGCCTATGTGCGCAGCATGATCCGATCCGACGATGAGGAAAACGCCATTTCCGTCGAGGACGCCAACGGGATCCATACCATTGCCATGCGGAATACGTATGACGATGAAGCATACATCACCCGGATCTACGTTTACGACGGCATGCTTCGGGAATGGTTCGCTTCCACCGATCTGGATTTTGTGCCCGAAAACGGCGAGGCCGTTTGCGCCGCCGATGAAATGACGGCGGAGTTGAACGGCCCCCTTCTTACGGTGCGGGTGCGCAGCGGAGAAGAATGGTCGGAAGTGAACATCGCGCTGAGAGCTGCCGGCGCTGAAAACTGAGGTGATAGAATGAAATCAGGCAATCGAAGCAACGCGCTGCTGGTGGAGCTGCTGATCGTGGTCATGTTTTTCATGCTCTCCGCCACAGTGCTTTTGCAGGTGTTTTCCACCGCCCGCAGCCAAAGCGCCCGGGCAGGCATGCTGATTGAAGCGCTGAACGAAACCCAGAACGTGGCGGATCGGCTGTACGGCGCTCAGGACGCGGAGGCGGCATTGGCTGAAATGGGCTTTTCCCAACAGAACAACGGATGGAGCCTGGATAAAAACGGCTATACCATCACAGTGACCGCCAGCGAAACATCGGCCCCCAACGGCGTGATGAACCACTTCGAGGTACGGGCCGTTCAAAATGACGAAGCGCTTCTTACCCTGCCCGTCGCCCGGTACTGGGAGGTGCAGCTATGAGCAATAAAAAAAGCAGCATCAGCTTCGGCCCCGGCGCGGCGTCCCTGATTTTGATTTTTGTGGTGCTGGCTATGAGCGTGCTGGGCATGCTGTCGCTGATGAACAGCCGCAACGACGTGCGGCTCAGCGAACGCAGCGTGCAGGTTACGGAAGCGGTCTACGCCCTAAACGTGGAAGCAGAGGAAAATTTCGTTCATATACAGGGAATGCTGCTGGATCTGGCCTCCGCCGCGGAAAATGAGGAAGCCTATCAGGCGGCCATTCAAGAAAACCTGCCGGATGGTATGGAATGGGAGGACGGCATTTTATCCTTCACCGTATCCGACGGCTTCCGCACCCTGGACTGCGCGGTGCAGATCAATCCTTTGGACGCGGAAACCCGCTGCCGGTGGGTTCGGCACAATCTCACTGCTGAAACGGAAGAAGAGTGGTAAGCGATGCTTGAATTGCTGCAAAAAGCCGTCGCCATGGGCGGATCGGATATATTTATCGTTCCCGGCGCCAGCGTGACCGTAAAGGTAAACAACGTACTGAAAAACCTGACGGACAACAAGCTCCTCCCCGCCGATACGGAGGCTTTCATCAAACAAATGTACGATCTGGCCCATCGGGACATTCATCTGCTGGATGAAGAAGGGGACGACGATTTCTCCTTCGCTATCCTGAATGTGAGCCGCTTCCGCTGCAACGCGTACCGTCAGCGCGGCACGATGGCCGCCATCTGCCGCATCGTAAATTTCGAGCTGCCGGATGTGAACAAGCTGGGCATTCCCGAAATCGTAATGGATCTGTATTCTCAGCGCAGCGGCATGGTCCTGGTCACCGGCCCCGCTGGCAGCGGTAAAAGCACCACGCTGGCCTGCCTGGTGGATAAGATCAACGAAAACAGAGCCGCCCATATCATCACCATCGAGGACCCCATCGAATACCTGCACCGGCATAAAAAATCCCTGGTGAGCCAGCGCGAAGTGCCCAACGACGCCGCCACCTTCTCCCGCGCTCTGCGCGCCGCCCTGCGCCAGGCACCGGACGTGGTCATGCTGGGCGAAATGCGCGATCTGGACACCGTGCGCACCGCCATCACCGCGGCGGAAACGGGCCATTTGCTCCTTTCCTCCCTTCATACCATCGGCGCGGCCAAAACGGTGGACCGCATCATCGATACCTTCCCGCCGGAGCAGCAGGCCCAGATCCGTATTCAATTGTCCATGGTGCTCAAGGCCGTGGTTTCCCAGCGCCTGGTGCCCACCGTGGACGGGGGCCGGGTGGCCGTGTTTGAGGTCATGACCGTGAACCCCGCCATCCAAAACATGATCCGCGATGGCCGCACCCACCAGATCGACAACGTGATCTACGGCGGCAGCGACCGCACCATGATGTCCATGGACGCGGAGCTGCAGCGCCTGGTGCGCGTCGGCAAAATCACCCGGGACGCGGCGCTGCTTTACGCGGCGAACCCCGAAACTTTGGCAAAGAGAATCTGATTTATTTCAAATGGATGAAAAACAGAGACGGCCCGATCAGAAAGCCGTCTCTGTTTTCGTTATCCTGGCAGAATAAGGCGGCCTGCCGTCTCCTGTCGGCAGGTGGATTTTTGATGAAAGATGTAGTATAATGAATTCAAAATCAGTGAAAGGGGGGATCGGCGGCATGAAAACAAAGCTTTGGGCCCTGTTTCTTCTGTTCCTGCTCGTTTTTCAGACGCCGCTTTCTTCCCTTTCCGCGGAAGAACTCCCTTCCGGTTCCATTCCATCATCCGCGCGTCTTCGGGCGCTGCTCATCGGCTGCGATCATTTCCTGACCCAACAGGATACCTGGCCCGCGGCGGAAAGCAATCTGCATTTGCTTTCGGACGCGCTTTCCGCGGACAGTCGCCGGTACGATCTGATTCGTTCCTATTCCGGCAGTCTGGCAACGGTGGAAGCCTTTGAGGATGCCGTATTAAACGCCTTTCAAAGCGCTGGACGGCAGGATATTTCCCTGCTGTATATCAGCACCCACGGCGTTTTTGAACAAAACGATGAACAATCCCGCGCCGGGCTGCTGCTCAGCGACGGGGAGCAGGAAACGCTTTTGGACGCTCCTTCCCTGCAGCGCATTCTGGATCAGGTGCCAGGCATCAAAATCGTGATCTTGGACGCCTGCAACGCTGGCGCCGTGATTGGAAAAGGCGTATCCGTTCAGGACAGGCAGCCTTTTCTGACCGGCCCTGATTACAAGGTGCTGTGCAGCGCCGGCGGCAGCGAAGCCAGCTGGTATTTTCAGGGAGGAACGGAGCCCACCGTAACGGGGGCCAGCTATTTTGCCACCGTACTTGCCAACGGCCTGGGCGGCCAGGGCGACTTCGCCGCCGATCAGAACGCCGACGGCCAGATCACCTTTGCCGAAGCTTATTCGTTTCTGCGGGATAATTACGCCGCCTCCGCGCCCCAGGTTTACCCCCAGAACGCCGACGATTTTGTTTTCTTCGCCTATGACCCCGAACTGCCCCGGCCCATTCAAAAGGCGGTCACGGACATTACCTTTGAGGATACGCTTTTAACCGCCGGACAAAGCGAGGTTTCCTTTTCCTTTACCGTGCAGCGCCAGGCGGAATTGTACTACCAAATCATCTATCATCAGGACGGCGCCTGGCAGTTTGACCAGGCCCAGCATTTCCTGGACGGGGAGCAAGCGGATGGTTCCGTGCTTCCGGGCCGGAAAATGCGCACCCTGTCCCTGAACACCGGCGCGGATGCTTTCGGTTATGCCATGATCCAATTGATCACGCTGGAGGAGGATCGGCCCGTTTTCCAGGGAGCCCGGCTGCTGTGCGTGCAGCCCGCATCCGGCAGCGTGACGCTGAATGTGCTTACCGATCCTTCCTTTGATCCTTCCGCTGGGTGCGAGCTTCCCATCCTGGTGCAGCATGACGTGCCCTGCGGCCTGACCGTAAACGTTCAAAACGCGGACGCCGTCACCGTGCGCAGGCTCGCCTATGAGGCCCCCACCCGGCCCCAGCAGCTTTCCCCTGCCGCCAGCGATTTTTATTGGGATGGACGGACCAACCGCGGGGAACCTGCCCCGGGGGGAGAATACACCGTTCAGATCAAGGTTCGGCTGGGAACGGAAACCTTTACATGCCGCAGCGAACCGTTTCAATTGATCGGTCCGGAGGAATCCGGCAGCGAAGAATAAAAGCCATTTTCCGGAAGAAAGCACGCCTCCCGGAAAACGGCTTTTTCATGCCCCAGCCTGATCACAGATACTTTTTCAGCCGCTCAAATACCGTGCGGTAGGCCGCGGAATCAAAATGGATGCCGTCGGCCGTGTGTTCGATTTTCAGCTTGCCCTCCGCATCCTTCAATCCGTCGTTTACGTCGATATAATGGAAGCCGAATTCCCGTGCCAGCGCTTCCACCATCCGGTTGGCCTTGTTTATGTTTTCATTGGTGCGCACCCGCATGCCGGAATTGTTTTTCGCGCCGGGGGCATCGGCGTTCACCGGATAATACGCCATCATGTACACCGTGGTTTCCGGCAGCTTCTCTTTGATGATCCCGCAGATTTTCCGGTAGTTCCTTTCCAGATGATCAAACCAGTCTTCCCCGTCCTGCCGGGCATGGATATCGTTGGTACCGATATTGATAAACAGCTTTTGGGGGGCCGGGTCCAGCAGCACCGCATCCGCCGCCGCCAGAAAATCATCGGTGGTATAGCCGCCGATGCCCCGGTTGTAGGCAATGGGAAATCCTTCGTTTAAGCAAAATTCGGTAATGGGAAACATTTCCATCAGCGAGGACCCGGTAAACAGCGTTTTCCCCTTCTGGATATACAGGTTTTGGGCCCGGAAATTGTTCAGCTTTCTCTCCTGCTCCTGCTTCATGCGCCTGATCATTTCCTGAATCATTTTTTCCTGTTCGGTCATCGTTTTTCCTCCCATCCAGCCCATCGGCGGCATATGGCAAAACGCGCAAACGCGCCTGTTTTCATTATTGTACATGCTTGCGTGGATGAATTCAATAGCATCATCCTTATTTCTTCCTGAAAAAGCCAAAACCGCCGCACCCGCACCGTGAAGCGGCCAAAGCCCCAGGCTCCTGTATCTTTCGGCCTGAATTTTGCTGAAAAATGCCGTTCGTGCTTCCAAATCGACAGTTTATGCAATTGTTCCCACAAAAAAGGGTTTTTATGTTATCCTATCATCACAAGATTCATTCTCTTTTTCGGAGGGGATGCAGCCATGCTGAAGGTAACTCGATTTTCCGTTGAAAACCTGACCGCGGGATGTGTGACCGACGTTTCCCGGCCCCGGTTTTCCTTCTCTCTTGAATCCGACCAGAAAAACGGCCAACTGAAAAATGCCCGGCTTTCATTGAACGGCTGGCAGACGGATACCGCCGAGCAAACCGGCGTCGTATACGGGGGCCCCGCGCTCAAGCCGTTCACCGCTTACACGGCAGAATTGGCTGTTCAAAGCATGAGCGGTGAAACGGCCTCCGCTGAGGTTCTCTTTGAAACCGGCAGGCTGGATACGCCCTGGACCGGCCGATGGATCAGCGATCCCGCGTACTGCTTCACGGAAAAGGGCGTGTCCCCCACGCCTATGGTGTTCAAAAAAGAAATCCGGATCAGCAAGTCCGTGAAGCGGGCCCTCATCAACGCTACCGCCATGGGGATCTATGATCTGGCCCTCAATGGAAAACGGGTGAGCGAACGGTATTTCGCCCCCGGCTTCACCAGCTACAAAAACAGCCTGATGTACCAGACCTATGACGTGACGAACTTTCTTACCGGCAGCGACGTGCTGGAAGCCACGGTGTGCGGCGGCTGGGCCGTGGGCAGCTTCGTATTCACCCGGGCCAACCGCCTGATCCACGATCGGCAGGCTCTGCTGCTGGAGCTGCGCCTTGTCTACCAGGACGGCGCCGAAGAAATCATCGGCACCGATGAAACCTGGGAAGTCACTGAGGACGGCCCCGTGCGCATGGCGGATCTGTACGACGGCGAAACCTTCGATGCCACGAAAGAACTGTCCGCCGCCTCTTTCCGCAAGGCCGCTCCGGAAACGCTGAAAATTTCCCCCCGCATTTTGGCGGATTACGGCGCGCCGGTGACGGCGCATGAGGTGTTCAGGCCCCAAAGCGTAAAAAAAGTTCAAAATCAGCTGATTTACGATTTCGGCCAGAATTTCGCCGGCGTGGTGCGCTTGACCGTCAACGGCAAAAAAGGCCAAACGCTCATCGTTAAGCACGCGGAAATTCTCAATGAGGACGGCTCTCTGAATCTGAGCTTCCTGCGCAGCGCCAAGGCCACCGCCACCTACATTTGCAAAGACGGCCGGCAGGTATACAGCCCCCGGTTCACCTACATGGGCTTCCGGTATATCAGCATCGAAGGAATTGAAGAAGAAAACATCCAGGCGGAAGCCCTGGCCCTGTACTCCGATCTGGAGCCCATCGGCAGCTTTGAATGCTCCGATCCCCTGCTGAATCGGCTGCAATCCAACATCGTGTGGGGGGCCAAGAGCAATCTGATGGATATTCCCACCGACTGCCCCCAGCGGGACGAGCGCATGGGCTGGACCGGCGATATCGCCGTATTCGGGCCCACCGCCTGCTTCAATTTTGATATGTCCCGGTTCCTGGACAAATGGCTTCGGGATATGCGCGCCGAGCAGTTTCCCGGCGGCGGCATTCCCAACACCGTGCCCCGGCAGGGCTACGGCTTCCCCACCACCATGCCGGATATGGCCGTGGACTGGTGGGACGATGCCTGCGTGCTGGTACCCTGGGCGGAATACCGGGCCCGGGGCGACGCAAGTGTGCTGAAAGAAAACTACCCCATGATGAAAAAGTATGTGAAAGCCCAGTTCTTCTGGGCGGGGCTGCTTTCCTTCGGCAAGAACCGCTATATCTGGAACACCCCCGGCGTGTTCCATTTCGGCGATTGGGTGGCCCCGGACGTGCCCAAGATGGGTCAATGGCAGGCCCGCGCCAAATGGACCGCCACCGCGTCCATGAAAAACATGTGCTCCCTGGTGTCCCAAATTGCTGAAATCTTAGGTGAAAAGCAGGATGCGGAAAAATACGCGAGGCTGGCCGAAAAGGTTTCCGATGCTTACTGCTCCGTGCTGACGGACGGAAACGGCAAACTGCTTCAAGAATTCCAGACTGCTTATGTGCTGCCCTTGTATCTGAATATGTTTCCCAACGCGGAAATCCGGAAAAAGGCGGCGGACAATTTGGCGGCGCTGGTGGAAAAGAACGATTACTGCATCGGCACCGGTTTCCCCGGCACGCCCTACATCCTGTTCGCGCTGGCGGACAACGGCCATGCGGACGCCGCCTTCCAAATGCTCATGAACACCAAGTGCCCCAGCTGGCTGTATGAAGTGAAGGTGGGCGGCACCACCATTTGGGAGCGGTGGGACGGTCTGGACGAACGGGGGCTCTGCCCCATCGGGGACGACGGCACCGGCGGCATGATCAGCTACAATCATTACGCCTCCGGCGCGGTGGGCGCGTTCCTGTATCAGCGGGTAGCGGGCCTGGAGGCCCAGGAGGCGGGCTACAAGCGCTTCCAGGTAAAGCCCCTCCTTGGCGGCGGCCTCACCTCCGCCAAAGCTTCCGTAAAAACGCCCTACGGTCTGGCGGAAAGCGCCTGGAAAATCACCGGAAACATCTTTGAACTCACGGTCACGGTACCCTTCGGCACGGAATGCGCCGTTATTCTGCCCGACGGAAAGAGCGAAACCGTGGGCAGCGGAATCTATCACTTTACTGCAAATATTTAAAAGGGGGATGCAATATGGCGGAAAAGAAAAGCCTTTTTGATCGGCTGCCGGCGAGCCTGATCAAAAAGAACAATGTAACGCTGATTCCGGAGGGGACCTTGGGCTACCTGATCGGCCCCACGCTGGCGCTGGTAGCCAACTCGGTATTGGCGAACTACTTCAACAAGTACATGACCGACGTGCTGAACATCAACTCCTGGGCCAGTGAATTTTTCAAGTGGCTCCCCGTTGTGTCGGTCATCTTCGTGGTGCTGGGCAACATCATCGTGGGCCGGCTGATGGACAAAAGCGCCTCCCGCGCCGGGAAGGCCCGCCCGCTGCTGCTGCTTTCCGTGCCCATTTCCTTTATCGCCCTGCTGATCCTGTTCGTTATTTCCCCGCTGGCGACGGACACCATCAATCCCCAGGGCCAGGGGCTGGCGCTGGTTTGCATCGCCATCGGCTATAACCTGTGGTTCGCTATCGCCTATCCCATGTACTACACGCCCCACGCGGCGCTGGTGAACCTGTCCACCCGCAACAGCAAGGACCGGACCCTGCTGGCCACCCTGTCCAACGCCACGGCGCTGGCTTCCATGGGGCTTTCCACCATGATCCTGCCCTTCTTCCTGAGCCTGCTGTTCGTGCCTCAGACCACCAATCTGCCGGAGGGCGCGGTGCTGCTGGAAAGCGGCGAATACGCGCTGAACGGCGTGGTGCTCTACGACGCGGCGGCGTCCTATCATCATTGGAAAGTTTTCGTCATCGCCCTCACCGCCATTACGGTGATTGGCGCGCTGATCGAATTCCTGTTCACCCGGGAGCGGGTGACGGAAGAATCCATGAGCCAGAATGAAAGCGCCGCCCCCGCCAAAGCGCTTCCCATCGGCCAGCAGGCCAAAATCTGCTTCTCCGATAAATTCTGGGTCATCATGATGGTTTTCTTCTTCTGCTACCAGCTGGGCGGCATGGCGAAGAACGTAAGCCAGCTTTACTTCTGCCAGGCCATGTTCCCCAACGCCGACGGCGTGTACACCATCGCCAACGGCGGCAACATTTCCGGCTTCCTGGCCATCATCGGCGCTGTCCCCACGGCCATCGGCATGGTGGCGGCTCCCATCCTGGCCAATAAAATCGGCAAGGGCAAGGCCATTTTCTGCGGCGCTGTCCTGGCGGCGGCAGGCGGCCTGCTGGGCCTGATCGCTCCGGCGAACCTGATCCTGGTTTATGTTTCCTTCATCCTCAAGGCCCTGGGCTCCACCCCCGCCATGTACCTGAGCATGGCGCTTCTGGCGGACGTGCTGGACCACCAGGAAGCCATTCACGGCCAGCGCACCGACGGCCTGACCATGACCATCTACGGCGCCATCATGGCGGGCATGACGGGTGTTGCCACCGGCATTTTGAACATCGTGCTCTCCAATGTGGGTTACGCGGCGGATAACATTTCCTCCGAAGCGATCCGCGCTTCCATGCCCTGGGTGTTCATCGGCGTGGAAACCTTCTGCTACGTGATCATCTTCCTGCTCTTTATCTTCATGGGCGTGGAAAAGTTCGGCAGGTTCGATCATGAAGCCATCGTGGCCGATCAGAAGGCCGCCGCTGAGAATGAAGGCCGGGCCTACCTGTCCGCTGAGGAAAAGATCCGCCTGGAGGAAGGCGAGGAAGCCTATCAGGCTGAGATGAAAAAGCAGCAGGACGCCGCCAAGAAGGAAGCGGAGCGCGTTGCCCGCCTGACCCCCGAGCAAAAGAAGGCGGAAGAAGAAGCCGCTCAAAAGCTGCTGGCTGAATTCAACGCCCTGCGGAAGCAGAACGGAAAAGCGCCTCTCTGATTCCTCATCGATGTTCACGCCTCCACAGGCGATGATACATACAGTTTTTTCAATAACATGATTCAAAAAGTTCTTGGTGAAAGGGAGTGAGCGCTGCCACCCACATTGAACCTTCGCCGCAAAGGCGGCGGGCTTCATTCCGCGGTGCGCGGGATGAACAAATTCCCTCAATCGTATGCGCAAAAGCGCAGCAGAAAGGAAGATGCAAAAAATGAAAGTGAAAAAGCTCGCACCCGTCATGAGAGGTCTCGCGGCGCTCATGGCCTGCCTCCTGGTTCTGAGCACCATCGGCACCGGTTTGTCCGATACCTACCGCACGGCCCTGGACGACGTTCTGGGAACCCAGAGCTTCGTGGTGAACACCGATCCCGACGCCATCCGTTTTAAGTCCGATTATGCCACCGTGGAAGAAATGATGGCCGCGGCCCGGGATATCTCCGTTCGTGAAGGCGAAGAAGGCACCGTCATCATGAAGAATGATAACGGCGCGCTGCCCATCGCCGGCAATGAAGTGGCCCTGTTCGGTCTGGCCGCTTACGTGCCTTACTCCAATGCCGGCGGCAACGCCGACAAGGTGGACCTGGTGGCCGCTTTTGAAACTGCCGGCATCAATGTGAACCAGACTCTGAAGGATCTGTACATCAACAACATCCTGAACAAGCACACCGAAATGGTGCCCAACCGGTGGTCCGGCGAACTGCAGGAGCAGACCACCTACGACAACATTTACGTCTCCTCCCCCGGCGATATGACCCAGTACCGCGTCGTGGAAATCGACCCCGCCCGGTTTGAGGGCATGGGCGCTCCCGCCGATTGGAAGGCTTCCATCAACAAGGAAACCACCACCGGTATCGTGGTGCTGGCCCGCGGCGCTGGCGAAGGCAACACCTATATGCCCGGCTCCGCCCTGGACTATGACGGCAACCCCACCGGCAAGGACCCCCTGGCCATCTCCGAAGATGAACTGGCTGTCATCGACGCGGCCAAGGAAACCTGCTCCAAGGTCATCCTGCTCATCAACTCCGGCAACACCATGCTGCTGGGCGACGTGGCCAAGGGCGGCGCTCACGAAGTGGACGGCATCGCCTACATCGGCGTGGTGAACGATTATCACTGCACCGGTATCGTGAACGTGCTGCTGGGCAAGGTGAACGCCACCGGCGCTCTGCCCGACACCTATGTGGCCGACAACGTCTCCAACCCCGCCGTGATCAACTTCGGCGGCGCGCAGTACGAAAACGGCGGCTACTATGCCGACTATGAAATCGTGGCCCAGAGCGGCACCGATCCCCGCTACCCCGGCGTGGAAATCGCCAACACCAAGGCGGGCTCCTTCGGCGGCAGCTCCACCTACAACGGCGGCCATTATATGGTGGAAGCCGAAGGCATCTACGTGGGCTACAAGTATTATGAAACCCGTTACTTCGACTCCGTGATCAACCCCGACTTCAAGGCTGCTTCCGCCAACGGCGCCACTCAGGGCGAAGCTTGGGATTATAACAAGGAAGTGCTCTATTCCTTCGGTCACGGCCTGTCCTATCTGGATTACACGCAGACCCTCAAGAGCGTGAACGTGGACAAGTCCGAAAAGGGCAATATCACCGCTGTGGTGGAAATCAAGAACAACAGCGACAAGGCCGGCAAGTTCCTGGCCCAGCTGTATGTGCAGCAGCCCTACACCGATTACGACAAGGCCAACCTGGTTGAAAAATCCGCCGTTACCTTCCTGAATTCCGGCAAGGTGGATGTGCCCGCGGGCGGCACCGCCAACGTGGCCATCACCGTGCCCACCAAGTACCTGGCCTCCTACGATTACAAGGAAGCCAAGACCTACATTCTGGATGACGGCGATTATCTGTTCACCGCGGCTGCCGGCGCTCATGCCGCCGCCAACAACTTCATCGCCGCCAAGGGCGGTACCGGCGACGGCGCCACCGAAATCGGCGAAGTAGTCACCTGGAACCTGAACGCCTTTGACAAAACCACCTTCGCCACCGAAAACGGCGTGCAGGTGACCAACGTGGCCGACGACGCCGACCTGAACTACTGGACCGGCACCGACACCGTCACCTACCTGTCCCGTCAGGATTGGGAAGGCACCTTCCCCATCAACTACAACGCCGTGGAAATCAAGATCGCCGACAGCCCCCGGAAGGATGAATGGATTCGCGAGCTGCGCGGCCAGACCTACCAGATCTCCGATACCGGCGCTGCCGCCGAGGGCGTGGATCAGGGCTTGCGCTTCAACGCCACCGACGTGGGGCCGGAACAGTACGGCAACATCAAAGACGCTTTCTGGGACAAACTGGTTTCCCAGATCACCATCGACGAAGCGGTGGGCGCTGTGATCCATGGCGGCAGCCGTTCCGATGTGCTCACCAACGTGGATAACCCCGTGGTGATCCAGAATGAAGGCGTGTGGGGCTTCTCCTCCGGCTACAACGACGAAGCCTCCGGCAATACTTACAAGTTCAACACCCATTCCCAGACTGCTATCGCTTCCTCCTTTAACCCCGAACTGGCCTATGAATGGGGCCTGATCGAAGGCAACTCCGGCTTGTGGCTGGGCCGCTATCACCTGTGGGGCACCGGCCTGACCCAGCGCCGCACCCCCTACAACGGCCGCAACTACGAATACATTTC
>JAEEGL011285543.1_pt1 | contig 17202 bp, 23 predicted proteins | sample 9134231 | NCBI WGS metagenome assembly JAEEGL01 (sample SAMN16246548, study PRJNA631951) | gut metagenome | biome: gut microbiome; feature: rumen; material: fiber-attached | host: Bos | place: Iran: Karaj | collected 2018-10
AAGCGCGACTACCATTTCGGAAAACTGTATGCCGAAGTTCGCGCAGGGCGCTATCAGCATCACGCTGACGAGTTCCGATCTTACATAGGAGGACGGCAATGGCGAAAGAAGTTGATATGAGCGTCAAAGACACGATCGATCTCGACGCCGTTCTCGCGCAGTTTATCCGGGAACACCTCGGGAAGGCAGCAGAAAAAGCCGGCGAGATAACTCCGGCTGACAAACCGAAGGAGGAAAAAGATGAACCCGGCAACTGAAACAATAGTCGCGGTCGCTTCCGTATTCTCCGCGCTGACGGTCATCCTCGGCGCCGTATTCGCGGCGTACAGGTGGTACCTGAAGCAAGGAAAGCAGGACGAGGATATAAAGCAGATCAAGGAGGAGCAGTCGGTACTTACTGAGGGCGTTCTCGCTTGTTTAAAAGGACTCTCTGAGCAGGGCTGCGACGGTCCTGTGACAGAAGCAATTATTAAAATCGAAGAACATCTTAACAAACAGGCTCATAAATAAGGAGGAGATTATTATGACCGGTACAATCATAACAATTCCCGCAATCGCGGCTATCGTTTACACACTCATCGACATCGTCAAAACCGCCTGCGGTGGCGACGAGAAGTTCAAGCGCTTCATCCCCCTGGCGGCCGCTCTGACCGGCGCAGTCATCGGTGTGATCGCTTTTTATTTTGTCCCCGGCGTGGTGGAAACGGAAAACATTCTGGTGGCTGTCGTTCTCGGCGCGGCTTCCGGCCTTTCTGCGACCGGCACCAACCAGGCTGTAAAACAGCTCGTGAAAGGATGCAAAACAGAGGAGGATAAAACAAATGATGACGAATAAGACGCTTGCGGCAAAACTCGTTGATATAGCGAAGAATTATAAGACTCTCTACGTTAACGGATGCTTCGGCGCTCCGATGACGGCTAAAAACAAAACCCGTTATACGCAGAACACAGCTTACAACAGGCAGCCGGCAAGAACGGCAAAAATCAACGCCGCCAGCGCCGATACATTCGGATTTGACTGCGTCTGCCTGATCAAAGGCGTGCTCTGGGGCTGGAGCGGCGATAAAAGCAAGGTCTACGGCGGAGCGACTTACACGAGCAACGGCGTCCCTGACATCGGTGCGGATCAGATGATCAAAGTCTGTAAAAACGTATCGACAGACTTTTCAAAGATCGAGGTCGGTGAAGCCGTCTGGATGGAAGGACATATCGGAGTCTATGTCGGAGACGGACTCGCCGTTGAATGCACGCCGAAATGGGCAGACAAGGTACAGATCACGGCCTGCAACTGCTCTAAGAGCGGATACAACCGCCGCAACTGGACAAAACACGGAAAGCTGCCGTACATTGATTACATCAATGAACCGGATACTGCGGAACCGCCTGTGACTGAAACTCCGCCGGACTCTTCCGAAATCACACCCGGAACAAAGGTTACTTTCAAGCCCTCTGCCGTCTTGTATTATCCCGGAGGCTCGAAGATCCCGGCGTGGGTGAAAAACGATTACGTCCATGTTGTAACACAGACCGAATCCAAAGGTAAAAAGGTGACTAAAGGCGGAAAGGCCGCTGTCCTGCTCGGCAAAAAAATTAGGAAGAATGGAACGACAGAGGAATCCGGAATAATGACGTGGACTGATATCGACAATTTGATTGTTGAAGAAACCGGCACCCCCGAGGTTCAGCAGTTACGCATACACACCGTTGTAAAAGGCGATACGCTCTGGGGTATAGCCTCAAAATACCTCGGGAACGGATCGCGCTATCCGGAGATCATGACACTTAACGGCCTCACTTCAACGCTCATATACGTTGGAAACAAACTCAAAATACCCAATACTTGATTTAGAATCAAGCCCGTTCGGTCGTGTACCGGCGGGCTTTTTTCTTTTTTACCCCCCTCTTTTCGCTCTGCCGTGGCCTACCTATGAAGGACGATCATTCGGGGGAGTTATATGAACAATAGTGAAAAAGAAAAAGTGTCCGAATTAAGACGGTTCGGCTGGGGATATAAAAAAATAGCCGCAGAAATCGGAGTATCGGAAGATGCCGTGAAAGGCTTTCTTCGCAGAAACCGTGAAACATTAAATCCTGTAGTATGCGAACTCTGCGGAAAGCCGGCCGGTCAGACTCCGCACAGAAAGAAGAAACGTTTCTGTTCTGACAAATGCCGAAACTCCTGGTGGAGCGCCCATCCGGAAGCAAGAGTGCGACAAAAGACATACGGACACATTTGCGGGTGGTGCGGAAAGCCGTTTGAGAGCATCAGACAATCAAGCGTTTACTGTTCCCGTGAATGCTATGCAAATGCACGAAGGAAGGAGAATATATCTGATGAATAACGAGTTGTTAGAAAAAGTATCCGCCTACCGCGCGGCAATGGCAATGGCGGCGGTTATGCTCGAAGAAGGAATAATCACGGAAAAAGACTACCGTCAAATTGATACAATTATGGCCCGGAAATACGGCGTAAAATCGTCTACTATATTTCGCTGAAATGACTGGATAATATCACTCTTTAGAGGTAATATACGACACTAACAAGGGGGTGTTATTATTAGCAGAAACATTCAAAAAGTGATTACTCCGATACCGGAGAAGCCGAAAGCGATGAACGTTGCCGCTTACGCAAGGGTATCATCAGGAAAGGATGCAATGCTCCATTCTCTGTCAAACCAGGTCAGTTATTATAACGAACTAATTCAGTCGCACCGCGGATGGCAGCTCGCCGGAATTTATTCGGACGAGGCAAAAACCGGTACAAAAGATTCGCGCCCCGGGTTTGTCAGCTTGATAGATGCCTGCAGAAAAGGCAAAATCGATCTTGTTATTACAAAATCGATCTCCAGGTTCGCACGAAACACCGTAACTCTACTGCAAACTGTGAGAGAATTGAGATCTCTTGGGATAGACGTTTTCTTTGAAGAACAGAACCTTCATACAGCAGGAACCAACGGCGAACTGATCATTACGATCCTCGCATCATACGCAGAGGCCGAGGCGCTGTCCGTTAGTGAAAACCAGAAATGGAGGATCCATAAAAACTTCGAGGAAGGCATACCCTGGAACAGCGCGCTTCTTGGCTACAGGCTTAAGAACGGCAGGTTTGAAATCGTACCGGAGGAAGCAGAGATCGTTAAAAAGATCTTCAGATACTATCTCGAGGGCGACGGCGTGGAAGCTATAATGCAAAAACTTAACGCAGAAGGACTGATGACCCGTTTCAACTGCGAGTGGCACAGAAGCTCGATCAGCCGCCTTTTACAAAACTACACCTACACGGGGAATCTGCTGCTTCAAAGGTATTATAACGATAATTTCATCACGAAGCGGAAAACGAAGAACAACGGTGAACTCCCCATGTATCACGCTGAGAACACACACGAGCCGATCATCAGTCTTGAGGATTTTGAGGCAGTCCAGGTAGAAATGAAAAGGCGCGCAGACAAGTACGCGGCAAAAGACCGGACGAAAAAGACATACCCGTTTTCCGGTCTTATAGTATGCTCCAAGTGCGGTAAGAAATACCGCCGCAGGCTTGCTGTCAGAGCGCCGATATGGTTATGCACCACATACTGTACATACGGAAAAGACCGCTGTCCCTCGAAAGCGATTCCGGAAGAAAAACTCGAAGAGATGACTGCCGGTCTCGACCTCGGGTGCGTCAGTTCGATAACAGCGGAGGACGGAAACCGGATAACAATTCATTTTACAGACGGTACGGATTCGGTTCGATATTGGGATGACCGCTCACGATCTGAATCATGGACCGCGGAAATGAGAGCGGCGGCAGGAAAGAAAACAAGAGAAAGGAGTCACCAGAATGCCTAATGTAACAGTTATTCCGGCTACAAAGAAACTGCACACGGGTCTGCCCGCCGACAGACCGTCACACCGCAGGGCCGCGGGATATGCAAGGGTCTCCACGGATTCAGATGAGCAGTTCACGAGTTACGAAGCACAGGTGGATTACTACACCAAATACATCAAGCAGAACCCGGAATGGGATTTTGTCGACGTTTATACAGATGAAGGCATCAGCGCCACTAACACAAAACACCGCACCGGGTTTAACGATATGATATCGGACGCACTCGCCGGTAAGATCGACCTTATAATCACAAAGTCCGTTTCCAGATTCGCCCGGAACACCGTTGATTCGCTTACGACGATAAGAAAACTAAAAGAACACGGAGTTGAGGTTTATTTTGAAAAAGAATCAATATGGACTTTTGACGGGAAGGGCGAACTCCTTCTGACGATAATGTCTTCTCTTGCTCAGGAGGAAAGCCGTTCTATTTCAGAAAACATAACCTGGGGAAAACGAAAACAGTTCTCGGACGGAAAGGTATACCTTCCGTATAAACACTTTCTCGGATACAAAAAAGGAGCGGACGGTCTGCCGGAGGTGGTTCCGGAAGAAGCGGCGGTAGTACGAAGGATCTATTCAGAATACATGGCCGGCAAAACAACCTATGTTATCGCAGACGGGCTGACTGCAGACTGCATACCAACGCCGGCCGGCAAGTCCAGATGGGCGGCGTCAACGGTAAACAGTATTCTCAAAAATGAAAAGTACCGCGGTTCCGCCGTGCTGCAGAAAACTTTCACCGTTGATTTTCTCACAAAGAAAATGAAAGTTAACGAAGGCGAGATCCCTCAGTATTATGTTGAAAACAGTCACGAAGCAATAATAGCGCCGGAAGAGTGGGATGCGGTGCAGGCTGAGATGCACAGGCGGAGCTGCCTCGGCGGTCAGTACAGTTCACAAAGCGTCCTCGCTTCCAGGATCGTTTGCGGCGACTGCGGTTCGCGTTACGGTTCAAAGGTATGGCACTCCAATTCAAAATACCGCCGTTCGATTATGCAGTGCAACTCGAAGTTCAAAGGTGCGGACACGTGTCAAACTCCGAATTTGCTTGAGGACGATGTAAAAGAACGGTTTATTTCGGCCTGGTGCGCTCTGTCCGGTAATGCAGAAGAACAGCTTGAAAACTGCCGCGAGATCCAAAGAATCCTGTGCGACACGGAAACTATCGACCGGCAAATAGCGGAACTGCAGGATGAGATCGAAGTCGTGACCGAACTGACAAGGCGCTGTATAGAGGAAAACAGTATCACGGCGTCAAATCAAAACGAATTCCGTAAACGGTATGAAAGCTTAGTGCAAAGATACGAGACCGCGCGTGAAAAGCTCGGCGCTCTAAACGAGCAGAAAGTCTCGCGCAGAGCAAAAGCGGATGAGATCGGAAGATTTATGTTTGAACTGTCGGAGGGGGTACGTCCTTTGATGACTTTTGACGACCGACTCTTTGTGACTGTGATCGATACCGTCACGGCGTACAGCGACGGAAGGCTGATTTTCAAATTCAAAAACGGATCAGAAATCGAAGGATAAGAAAAGGCGGCCCGGCGTGAAGTCCGGACTGCCTTCGTCGAGCATTACTCCCCGGCAATAAAGTCGAGGATCTCTTCGAGTGAACGGTTGCTCTTGGAAATAGCGTTCATGATCTTTTCACGGTCCGCTTCTTTCTGCTCCTCCTTGAGCTTCAGCAGGTAGTTTTTTGCTTCTTCATACTGCTGTTTCGCCCGTTCTACGCTCGCTTTGGCCCGCTCTATCCGGGCTTCGATCGGCAAAGGTCTCGGCATTTATTCTTCCTCCTCGTCCAGAATTTCATCTTCATCCTCATCGGAATCGTAATCGGCCTCCTCATCGTATTCGTCGCTGAACATTGACCGTTCCCGCGCATACAGTTTGCTGAGGAGCAGCCGGTGAAGGCTGTTTTTCTTTCTGCCGTTATACTCAAGTACCATAGCTTCAGCGAAACCCATCGAACCGGGGCGCCGTTCACGGGCTTTCCGCGTCAGCGCTTTTATTGAAATTGCCCCCACCTTTTCTTTGAACACTTCATCATTTAATGATTCTCCGTAAACGACACACAACTTGGCGATAGCATTCATTACGTTTGCTGCGAAAGAGTTCAGGTCTCCTTCCCACGCACCTATGCAAAGCCGGAGCGTCCTGTCTAAAATATGATATCCGTATTTTTTGAATATCGACTCCAGCGTTGAAACAGCTACTATGTTCCCTGGGGCGCGCTTGTTGCTGATCTGCAGGCCGTATGACTCGACCAGGTCACGGATCATAAGCTGTTCATCGTTCCCGGCCTCAAGATTAGCCATAAAAACCTCGAACGGCTGAAGAGGTTTTACATATTTCATCTGGTTGGCAAAAATATCGGCTTCATGCTGATAGCTGAGATCGTCGTAGATCATACACCACACAGGTGTTTCCCGGGAGCCGGATACGAGTGCAACGATCTCGATGGTATGCTGCCCGTTAAACACATAGTTTATACCGTCGCGCCTGCTCACCTTTACGGGGTTGATCTGACAGAGATCGAATGCTGCGGCCGCTTTTTCTATGTGTTTTTGCGACAGATTCCTTTGATAGTTCTGGTTTGATACCAGGTTTTTGATGGGTATGAGGTCAAAGTGGACTCTCGGCACATAAGGACTGAAATCATCCATGTTTGTTTGTCTCCTTTACCGCGGATAGTAATTGCTCAATATGCTGCAGAAGACCGATCAGCGCGGAACGCAGTTTTCCTTTCGCGGATACGCTGACGGCGGTCATGTCTGTAATACGCTGAATTCGGTCTATAGAACCGGTCCAGGTTGGGATAGTTAGCGTCAGCGCGGTTATTTCCGCATCCGGGTCGTATTCCGGCATATCCTTAATGGACGGCCCGCTTCTCACAGCAGACGGGTCGGCGTCATCCGAGTTCTGTATCTCATAACGGCTGTTCTTATACTGCGGGTGCTGCACGGGCTGTTCCTCGAGTCTTGCTATGACTTTTCTGATACGCTCGGGATCCCGCTTTGCAAGTTCGATCATATTATTAAATGATATTTTGTATCTGCCCATCAGTATCCGGGGCATCGCCTCAGGCACTTTATCGCCGATATCGAGTATAGCTTTTGCGTACGTTGAATACTTGTGAACGGTGTTCCAGCTGATATAATTCTCGGCAGCTATCCTCTGTGCTGTTTTGTGCCCGGACGGAATGTCGTACTCATATTCTTCATCGGAAACTGACTCCGGATCGTTTCTGCGTTTTTCTATAAGTCGCGCAGTCAGGATTTTTTCAGCTTCATACTGAAGACCTATAAGAAACCTCCGTGCTTCCTCGGTAAGTCCTTTTCTTTTTAGCTTTGACGCGCACACCCAGGCAACAGCCTCTTCTTTATATTCAAAATCAAGTTCCGTTACGGTAAACGGCAGGTTTTCTTTCTTACATATTTCATAGAGGTCGTAACCGTCTATTATTACGCCGCGCCAGACGATGACCGGATACTTCTCCGGGGCTTCGCGTATCTGGACCATTAGTTTCGGGTATTCGCTTTTCTTTACCGGCAGGGTCAGAACTTTGAAATCTCCATCCTGCCGGAAAGTGAAATACCCCGGTCCTCTTGAAAAAGGCTGCATATCTCATCCCCCTTTGACCGACACTTTCTTCATTGTTTTTAGGGAAAACAATGCGACTTTTTCCGAAGGGATAATTGTTCCTGATATTCTGTATGTTTTTCCGGAATCGAGTCCCCCGGTCACGGCGCAGAGCTGTTCAATAAAAGAACGGCTGTAAATCTCAACGGAGTTGTCAGACGTCATTATCTTCTGCCTAACCCGGTGAACGGAATCACCCGAGTATTCCTTGTCAACGGCGCGTATCGCAACGGCAAGTTCTCCGGGGTTTACAAGCAGCTGTATCATTGAAGGATCGCCGATCTGGTGAAGGGCGGATTTATAGATCCTTATTCTGAACTTTTTCAAGTCTACTGAAATAGTGGTGGCTATATTGTTTTGGTCAGCCATTTAATGTACCTCCTTCATTTTCAAAAGTATTATGCGCGGCTTCCGGCTCTTCGGATTCAGACGCTTTGACAGACGACCCCGGCTCCTTAATCGCATACACGGCGTATCCGTCGAAAATGTTGATTTTCGTTGACTGCTGATGCTCATAGTAAGGAAGACCGAACTGATCCTGCCAGCCGGCGGGGAAAACTGGGGTTCGTGATTTTTTCGGTTTCTGACCTTCTATAAAGGTGCGTTTATACACCTCGCTGTCGGCAAGATCGAAAACGAGCAGGTACTCTTTGTTTGCGTGTATGACCCTGCCGAGCATCTTGTACCGGTAGTCCGGATTCCAGTCCATCAAATCGACGATCTTTGCAAAAAAGATTTTACAAGTCACGGCCTTCGGTTTACGCTTGCCTCCTGAATTGTTACACCAGAGATATGAATCCTTCGCACCTTCCTCAGACGGGCGCAGAGCGAGCATTTTCTGCTCTCTGTTTACAAGGACCTGCACATATTCGGTATCCGGGAACTTGGAAAGACAGGCTGCGTTCACGGAGAATTTGCATTCGTTAAACGTAACAGAAGGTTCCCGCAGGTGGGCGAAGAACTCCCGACGCACAACTTGAAATCCCTCAAAATCAAAAGATTCACCGAGTTCGAGTATCTCGTCGCTGTCTGCAATTACGGACAGTTCCTCCTGTACTTCTTCAGCCGTGTCCGGTTCTGAGGCCGCGTGTTCTTCAATGCTCCGTAAAAGCTCGGACAGAATCTGCTTTCCGGTTCTTTCGTTATTGTCCATTGTCTTTTACCTCCTGCAGCTGTATGCTGCTTAATTCCGTTTTTATATATGAGCGAAGTTCGTCGAACCCCGTCACGTTGATCTTTTTCCCTGTGTCGAACAGCTGCCCCTGCAGATGGAGTTTCCAGTCGCTTTCACTTTGGCTTTCAAGTACGGACAGAGGTTGTTCGTGTATGTAAAACTGCTTGCCGAAGGAGTTCGTCCATTCCTCCGGTATGGCGCGTATGTGTTTGCCCGACGGAGTAAGAGGCTGCATTTTTGCGTCCCCGCTGTCGTCGTCATTGACCGAAACCATAAAGGACTTGAAATATGCCTCAGAGTTTTCGGCGTCGAATATGTATGCAAGCTCTCCGTCCTTTTCGATCAGCGAACCGGTTATCCTGTATTTGTATCCGCTGTTCCACCCGAGGAGAGTAAAAAGGGTTTCGCTGTATGCCGCTGATGTGATCGTTCTCGGCACACGTTTTCCGTTTTTTACAGCAGAGATCGTAACAGCGTTTCTGTTGCCCTGTCCGGCAGGACGAATTGCGAACTTTCGGGTCAGCGGGTTGATCAGCAGTTCGACCTCGATTTTATCCCCAAACTTCTGGACGATCGCGGCGGAGAACTTCAGTTTTTTGTTTTCAAAAGTTACGGCCGGTCTTCGGTACAGATCAAAAAACTCTGAACGCGCGACTTCAAAGCCTCTCAAGTCAAAGTCCCCGGGTTCTACAGCGACTTCTATTTCGCGGTTGACCGCAGGCTGCTCCGGGACCTCTTCATACACGCTCTGCGCGGCTTTGAAATAATCTGCAGCCTTGAACACAGCCCACCGGGGATTAATAACAACGAACCCTTTAAAAATGCCGCTGTCTATTACCCGGAGTTCCGGCAGTATAGATTTATTACCGTATTTCGCATTATCGAGCATCCTCTGGACGGCTATAAAATCGTCCCTTGATACGATCGCTTCGTGGTGGTTCAAATAACGGCTCTGCGGTTTGTCTCCGCGGTTCTTCAGCGTTCTGTGCGTCCGGTAGTTTTCAGTAAATGTTTTCCTTGTAAGCACCTCGCCGCAATGCCGTTCGTTTCGCAGGATCTGAACGACCGCCGAGGACGTCCACTTGATATTACCGAGATATGATTTTCTGCCGAGAAGGATCAGTGCGTCTGCGATCTGCTGCGTGGAATAACCGTAAAGATACATATAAAAAGCAAGTTTGACCGTTGGAGCCTCCTCGGGATTTATCACAAGATTACCATCAGCGTCGTGAGTGTACCCGAGGAGTTTCGGAGTGAGCGGGATGCCGTTGTCAAGCCTCATACGAAGCGATGACTCCATACTGCGGCTTCTGGTGTGGGACTCCTCCTCTGCCATCGTTGCAACAAACGACAGCGCCATTTGCGAGTCTTCGTTCAGCGAGAAAATTGCCTCCGACTCGAAGAAAACCCCAACCGGAGGACGCATTTCCGCAAGATCCCGGACGTTTCCTATAGTTATCATAATATTCCTTGCAAAACGCGAGACGCTTTTTGTAATTATCAGATCGATCTTCCCGGATTTAGCGTCTGCGATCATACGGTTGAAAGCGTCGCGGTGTGCGAGTGAAGTCCCGCTGATGCCTTCGTCTGCGTAGATTTCAACGAGGTTCCAGTTAGGACGGCTTCTGACGTATTCCTCATAATATTTCTGCTGCAGTTCAAAAGAAGTGGTCTGCCGGATATCGTCGGTTGAGACTCTCACATAAATGCCCACGTTCTGACGAACATTCGTATCATAAAAATCAGCCTGTTTACGCCCCGGGTAGTATTCATAGTTGTCCGGATCAACGGTGGCGCGCATTCTTTTTCGCGTTTTAATCTTTGCTTCTTCAAGATGTATTTTTTTCTCTTTATCGATCATTCGGTTCTCCTCCTTCGTCCCCGGCGTCGGGCATTAACCGCCTTACTTCCGGGGGCGGCAGAAAGTACGGGTCTTTCAAATCATCCCTGTAATACGATGCCAGGGTAAAAATGTCTTCGGAAATGAAATAGATGCCGACCGGGTGCGGCTGTGCGGCAAGCATCCTCGCCAGGAGCGTTACCTCGGGCATCTTCTTTGAAACGTTCGATACTTTCTGTGTGATTATCAGATCGACTTTTCCTTCAAAGCAGTCCTGAATAAGTCTGCTCCATTCAGGTGCGCTCTCCATATTAGGCGCCGTTGCTCCTTCGTCAATGTAGAAACCGGCGAACTGCCATTTCGGGCAGAGCGCCACCGTGTCGGAAAACTGCTTCTTGTGATACGAAAGGTAGTTGTCATATCTCGTCTGATTGAAATAACGGATATAAACCGCGACCTTGAACGGGATATTCGTACTTGGGCGTTCGTGCCTGATCGAACGGAGCCAGGCGCGGTGCGACGCTATTTTTCTTGTCTGCTCGTCATCCTCTCCAAAGACAAGGGAGAAGTCAGGGGCCTCCGCGATCTCGTTCATGCGGCTGTACAGTTCAAGTTCATCCATGCATAATTTCCCCCTTTATTCACATAATGTCCGGTTTTCAGTATAGCGGCGAAAGTGTGATAAAAAAATAAACCGCCGGTCATAATTGTGACCGTGGGTCGAAAAATGACAAAAAAACCTGTAAAATCCGACCCTGAAAACGTCTCGTCAGACAAGAATAGTTATCAATTAGTTGCTGGATTTTCACTTGATTTAATTGCATAATTGACTCGCAGATAACTCATCCGGGGGTCAAAAAATGCTATTTGATTATCTGTCGCTTGGCAAAAGGGTTAAGCAGTTCCGGAAGCGTCGCGGTCTGTCACAAATGGCGCTTGCTGAACTTGCTAACTGCGCCACGTCGTACATCAGCTATCTTGAAAACGGACAAAAGTGCATGAGTCTCACAACTTTTGTAACCATCGCAAACGCTCTCCAGGTCTCTGCCGATGAGCTTCTCGTCGACTGCCTCGACAACAACCTGAAAGCCTCAAACTCCGAACTGGCTGCACTGATGAGCGACTGTTCCGAATACGAGCGCCGAGTCATCATCGAAATAATCAAATCCGCAAAGACGGCGCTGCGGGAAAACAAATCCTATTTTGCAAGGCGACGCAACTAAAACTTAACCGGTGAAACAGCCGATGCCGTGAGTCAAAAAGGCTGACGGCTTGGGCACTCTTTCTTCACTTTTTTGATTAAAGAGAGACCGTTTACATTTTTATATAAACCTTTTATGATTTCCGAAAAATCAACACAAACGAATTTCATCCTGCTATAATATCTGCGACCGAATTGCGGATCGCTGTCGGGCGGACGTCCGGCGCAGCGGCAGGATAAATATAAACGCAAGGAGGACTGCGAATGAAAAGGATCTGGAAAGAAACGATCTCCCCGGCTTATCTCCACGAAAACTACGGAATATACCAGGGAGAATGGATGCCTCAGATGGACAGATGCTGGATGAGCGACGACGGAATACAGGTTACAAGCCGGCTGCTCATAACAGACTGGGGCAAGGTCGAACACGCCGCCATAAATATCACAGGCGGATTAACATTTAACGGGGAGAGCGACCTTCCCTGGGCTGTTAAGATGGAAATCAAAAACGAACTGTTCGGCGAGGACAGGCTTGCGATAGAAGTCTTTCCGAAAAAGAAGAACCTGGTGGATGTGATGGATGTGTACCATCTGTGGGTATTTCAGAAAGATTTTGAGCTGCCGTTTGGAATCCACCCGGTCAGGGACAAAAAGGCACGGTGGGTCAAACGGGGATGTCCGAAAGACGTTTCGGCTCTCGCCGAGAACTCTGAGTTCATACTGAAACTTCAGGAAGAGCGGAAAGCGGGCGGCACCGGTCAATGATCGTCAGTAATCAACTGTATTCTTCATGTTTTTCCGTGATTATTTGTTCATACAGGTACTGGATATTATCGCTCTTTAGAGCGAATATGAACTGACCGTATTCCGGTCGAATTAATAAGGAGGTGCCTGAAAATGGACAAACGACTACAGGAAATAATGGACAACTACGAAAAAATGAAAATAGGTCTTGACGACTCATTCCGCTTTCACTGCACAATGTGCGGGAAATGCTGCAGAAACCGGGAAGACATTATACTCAACCCGTTCGACGTCTACAGAATGGCTAAAGATCTGAAAATGCATCCGGCTGAGATGTTCACCGCATACTGCGACACTTTTCTCGGTCATACCTCTCGAATGGTCATAGTACGGCTGAAACCGCAAGGCCCGGATATGCATTGCCCCCTGTTAAAAGGAAACAGATGCGCGGTACACAAAGCAAAACCGACAGTCTGCGCTCTGTTCCCGCTCGGGAGGACTTTGAGTACAAAACTGAACGAACCCGCGAATCTAAAAGACAGAGAAGTTCAATACATTCTTCAGGATCCTGGATGCGGAAATAAGTCAGAAACACATACCGTGCGCGAGTGGCTCAATGATTTTGATATCCCGACTGACGACGGCTTCTTTGCCAAATGGTCTCAAACGGTCTTCGACTACGGAAACATAGTTAAGAAACTGATCGATATGCTCGGCGAGGAGAATATCGGGATGCTGTTTACGGTGATCCTCGGTAATATTTATTTAAATTATGACATCGAAAAGCCCTTCCTGTCCCAATTTGAACGAAATGATACGACTTTCCGCGAGATGATCATTAAAACCGGTATTGTACCGGACAGCGGCGAAGGAACAAATTAGGAGGCTCCGTTAAATGAAAACTGCCGGGGACTCCTTAAACGAAAGGAGTGACCCCGGCATGGTTTATATAACGGGTGATATTCACGGCTTCCCCTGGGGAGTACACCGATTCTGCAAAAGAATGCGATTAACTGAAAACGACACGGTTATTCTTCTCGGAGACGTGGGAGCCAACTATTACGGAGATTCACGCGACGATTCAATAAAAGAGGCGCTTGCAGGGCTGAACCCTGCGTTTCTCTGTATTCACGGAAATCACGAGATGCGGCCTCAAAGCGTCCCCGGATACGAACTGACTGAATGGAACGGCGGGCTTGTATGGGTGCAGAAACAGTATCCTAACATTTTCTTCGCCAGAGACGGTGAAATATTCGATATTGAGAACAAGAGATTCATCGCCATCGGCGGAGCATACAGCGTGGACAAGTATTACAGACTTGCGCGCGGATCGGGATGGTGGGCTGACGAGCAGCCTTCCGATGAGATCAAATCATATGTCGAAAGACAATTGAATGAGAACAGGATAGATATAGTTTTATCTCACACCTGTCCGTTCAAGTACGAACCGGTAGAAATGTTTCTCCCCGGAATCGACCAGGATACTGTCGACGACAGCACGGAAAAATGGCTCGACAAGATTGAGGAAAAGTACGATTATTCTGCGTGGTTCTGCGGTCACTGGCATACCGACAAGAGGATCGACAGGATGCATTTCCTGTTTCATTCATTCGAGATTATCGAGCCCGGGGAGGATGCAGACAATAGATAAACTGTACTACGCGCTCTATTTAGACGATCCGTCTGCTCCGGCATTCTGCTCATTTTCAAAACTGTATGTAGGCGACAAGGAAGCACTTCTTAAAGTTGCCGGCAGGTTTGAACAGCTCGAACAGTACGGTGAGACGGCATCAGCCATTCGTGCCTATTTCTCCGGCGATACAGAGGCTACCCATTCTATTGCTTATCAAAGAATAAAAGTGTTGACTCCTGTCGGCTTTTTCAAAGAGGCAAAAATGCCGGTCCGGGACGGTGAATGGGATCATATCAACACCTGGCAGTTTACTTACAGAATGAAAGCGGCGGCCGCTGACTTTTCGCAAATAGTGATCAGCCACGACTGGAAGTTCTACCGGTGCGTTAAAGCGGATTTCATTGACCTTTGCTACAGCTGTACAAACGAACGGTGGACGCCGGTCGGGGACTGTTTCTTCGGCAACCAGGCTGTAATTGAAACTTCTGAAACGCCGGACGGTCACACGATTTTCAAGACGCTTCTATATGTGGTAGAAGAATACTCCGATCTTCGTTATTCGCTCGAACAGTCTCTTGAAAATTCGGAGGCACTTATGCTTGAGGGCGTCTTTGACGAGATCTTCGGAGACGGATGAAAAATGAATGTTTTTGAAGATATAAAAACGGGTTTGTCCCAGGCAATTGAAATCACTCAAACGAGACAAGGAGAAAAAGGAATTAAAATGGATATACAGAAACACGACAGCAAAGGAACAACAGACGCCCGGCTTCTGGATTGCGGTTATATGCGACATCAGCCGACTTCGTTTGATCCGGACGGGGTCACCGATCTGTTTCAAAAAGCAGTCAGATCTGCCGACGGCTTGAGGCAGTATTTCATTTCCGTGAGAAAATGGTCGGAATCATTTCATCCTCATACAGGAGAAAGAAGGCCGCCGTCCTATGAATTTGAGACATATTTTGAGGACAAGAAATCCAGAAAGCCCTTACGAATTCTTTTGTATTCGGGGTGGACGATAGAAGAAGCCGAAAAGCAAATCGCAGAGATTTTCAGCCTCGGACTATGGAAAGACTACGATACCGAGTAAAAAGCAGGGGTTAAATGAAATATACCAAAGAATATAACAAAGCTCTATGCAAAAAGTATCCTTTTCTGATCCCAAGCAACAGGTGGAGCGGAAAACTGATAACAGAAGGCGCTGGGTTCTGGCCGGGAGAACCGGACTCTGTTCCGGATTATGACTGGGAGTTTACTGAACTCGACGATATGCCGGACGGCTGGCGCTCTGCTTTCGGAGAGCAGCTTTGCGAAGAACTGAAAGCGGCTCTTGAAGCGGCCGGGTTTCTTGAGAAGTACCGAATAATCCAAATAAAAGAAAAGTACGGATTCTTAAGATGGTATGACAACGGCAACTGCGATGAGGGCTACAAAGTGATAAGAAAATATGAGGATCTCAGCAAGCGGATCTGCATCAACTGCGGGAAGCCTGCTACGAGGATAACTACAGGATGGATCTCACCGTTCTGCGACGACTGTGTTCCGGGCGGGAAGGAAGGATCTGTAGCAATAGATGAATACTATTCAAAAGAAGATGACTGGGATGTTTGAAATTCAGCATTCGTTCTCTCAGAAAGGCTAAAATGATTTATGTAATGTCTGATATACACGGAAATCTCCGGCGGTTTAATTCCGTAATGAAACAAATAAAACTCCAGCCCGAGGATACGCTTTATGTTCTCGGCGATGTTATTGACCGCCATCCCGGGGGAGTGAAAATACTGCGCCGAATAATGTCTATGCCGAACGCAAAGATGCTTCTTGGAAATCACGAACACATGATGCTGAAAGCACTCGCCCCGTATGACAAAAATGATGATGAGTCATATTACGCACACCGGCACGATCTCCGTCTCTGGTACAGAAACGGAGGGGATATTACTCATTACTACTTGAAACACAACCGGAAAGAAGTCAGAAAAGAAATAATCGATTTCTTACAAAACCTGCCTCTCACTTACAAGATAAAAGTAAACGGGATTAATTACAGACTTGTTCACGCGGCACCGGCTGAATACTACAAAACCTATCCGCGTGATTTTCATAACGAGACGGAGTTCGCTGTCTGGAAAAGGTGGGAGGAGTATATTCCTTCGCCGCCCGGGTGTGTTTTGATATTCGGTCACACACCGACCCTTTTCTACCAATACGAAGACTACTTAAAAATCTGGCGAACAGAACACGTTATCGACATTGACTGCGGATGCGGATACCCGGACGGATTTGATCCGTGGTACGGTGTTTGCGGACGCCTTGCATGTCTGCGACTCGATGACATGAAAGAATTCTATTCTGAAGAAGAAAGGAAAACAAATGAAAAATAAACACAAAAAACTGACTGCGGAGGATGTAAACCACTTCCAGTGGTGGCTCAGCCGCAATGACCACTTCGGGATGTCAGAAGAAACATATGATGAAAAGAGTCTGGCTCTTCTGGACGACCTTTTCAAGCTGATAGACAAAATCGCTCCGGTACATAAAAACGGTGCGGTTTCTCTGTGGCTTCGCGCAAAGCGCGGTGATGTTGAGGACTTCGGGACCGTCGGAGAGGGTTGTGATTTTGAAACTGAAGAGGAAAGAATGGAATGCTGGCTCGGCGAGTTCCCGAACGAGACCGAGTGGTATGCTTTTGACGCCGTTGAAATCAAGGAGGAGAACTACCGCGCTGTAATGCTGCGTCACAGGTTTGTAATAACTCAGTCCGGAAATCGCAAGAAAAAAGCATTCCCGCTTGAAATAGCGCCGTTTGTTGAATGGCTGATAGAAAGCGTTCAAGAATGTATAGATATGCTGAAAGCCGGTACATACAATGACTTTGTTGACAAAAACCTGCCTCCGCAGCACCGTACCGGGACTATCCGAAGAAAAGATTACTGGGATGTGTGGCCTGAGTGCCGTGAAGATTTCTTTAAAGACATCTCCAAAGAAGACGTAGAGGAGTTTTGCTCTCTTGCATATACTCAAAGTGAAGACACTAAACAACTGGGAAGAATCCAAAATGTAACGGCGAATGATTTCTACCGCTTCTGCGCGATGGGATATG
>JAEEGL011656580.1_pt1 | contig 17202 bp, 16 predicted proteins | sample 9134231 | NCBI WGS metagenome assembly JAEEGL01 (sample SAMN16246548, study PRJNA631951) | gut metagenome | biome: gut microbiome; feature: rumen; material: fiber-attached | host: Bos | place: Iran: Karaj | collected 2018-10
AGGAAAACTTCGCGCGGATGGAAACCGGACGATTTTTCTCATGAGCAGAGTCTGGTGCTTGATACGGATAAGGGCCTGGTTATCCTTAATTCGTGTTCGCATGGCGGTGCCGGTAATATAATAAATGAAGTAAAGGCGACTTTCCCCGACAAAAAGGTATACGGCCTCATCGGCGGATTACATCTGTTTAACAAAACGGATGCAGAGATAAGAGAAGTTGCCGGAAAGATACGCGGCACCGGTGTAGAGTATATCTGTACGGGCCATTGTACCAAGGACAGGGCTTTCGGAATACTTAAGGAAGAACTCGGCGATATGGTAAACCAGATGAAGGTCGGATACCGGATCGTTATCTGATATACAATGATATGACACATAACCCCGTATCTTGAGTCGGATACGGGAACTGTGCTATCATGATCGGAGAAAATCACTCGGGAGGAAATGAGATGGAAGAGACTATGAAGGACTATGAGGATATGCTGGAAGAATCCTACAGCCTGATGGGTGACGGTGTTCATGATACGGATGCGCTTCTGGCATGGAGAAAAGCAAAGGAACTGAAAGAATCTCAGGAAAATATTACCGTTACCGTTACGGGTATAGTAAAAGGAGGAGTCGTTGCTGATTTTGAGGGTATAAGAGCATTTATTCCCGCTTCCAGATTATCGACAGAGAGGATAGATGACTGTAATCCGTTCCTTGGAAAGGAACTTGAGGTCAGGGTTTTTGAAGCCGATATCGACGATGACAAACTGATCCTGTCTGCCAGGGAGATTCAGAAGGAGAGACAGGAAGACAACCGGAAGAAGAAAATATCCGATGTCAAAGTAGGGCAGGTATTTCATGCCGTAGTTGCCACGATCAAAGATTATGGTGCATTTGTCGATCTTGATAACGGCCTGTCGGGGCTTGTTCACATCTCTCAGATATCACACGAGAGGATCAAACATCCCGGAGTCGTTCTCAAGGAGGGACAGGAAGTAGATGTAAAGGTCATTGAGATCAAGGACGGCAAGATATCGCTCTCTATAAAAGCTCTCTTGGAGAATCCCGAAGAACCGTCTCCCGAAGATGACAGTGTTGCGATCCCCGAATCGGAAGATATCGGAACTTCCCTGGGTGATCTGTTAAAAGGATTTAAAATTTGACACAAGCGACGGAGTCGGTTCACAAACCGGCTCCGTTTTTTATTGCGGCCGCGTCAACAAAAAATGACATATATCCGTTCGGATAATAATAGGTCGCATGTTCCGATAAGATGATATTATGAAAAACATAGAATCAGACATTTGAGGATAATCGATGACATCAGGTACAGTTCGTTTATGGGATATAAGGTAATCTGGCTGAACGGGTATTACGGCCTCGGAGTGGGATTCATGATCACATGGGCATTCTATCTTTCCGGGGTATGGAAAAAGGGACTGAAAATAAAAGGAGGAAGTGAAGCATGAGTATCGACCACAGAAAGGTGAATAAGAATATCAGATTTACCGATGAAAGCGGAGAACCGCTGTCGTGTCGCAGAATAAAGATCAGCCAGAATAATCACGCGTTCCTGTTCGGATGCGGAGCGTTTGATTTTATCCCTTATGTATCTGATGAAACAGATGAGTATAAGAAGCTTACGGACAGCTGGCTTGAGATATTCAATTATGCCACTCTTCCTTTTTACTGGGGTATGTATGAACCCGAAGAAGGTAAGCCTGATCATGACAGACTCATGAAGACGGCACAGTATCTTAAGAGTAAAGGGGTCAAGGTTAAAGGACATCCTCTGTGCTGGCATACCGAATGTGCAGACTGGCTGATGAAATACGATAACGAAACGATCCTGAAGAAACAGCTTGATAGGATAGACAGGGAAGTATCCGGATTTGCCGGTACAATTGATATGTGGGATGTCATTAATGAAGTCGTTATCATGCCTGTCTTCGACAAATATGATAATGCGGTGACAAGAATATGCAAGGATAAGGGACGCATAGGTCTTGTAAAAGAAGTGTTTGCAAGAGCTCATGAGAGCAATCCCGACGCGATACTCCTGCTCAATGATTTTAACACCTCGATAGATTATCAGATACTTATCAACGGCTGCCTGAATGCCGGGGTTCCGATAAGCGCCATAGGGATCCAGTCGCACCAGCATCAGGGATACTGGGGAAAGGAAAAGCTTGAAGAGGTTTTGGACAGATTTTCCAATTTCGGACTTCCCATCCATTTTACGGAAAATACGATCATATCGGGCGAACTCATGCCGCCGCACATTGATGACCTGAATGACTGGCAGGTTGACACATGGCCTACGACTCCCGAAGGAGAGAAGCGTCAGGCCAAAGAGATAGAAGAAATGTACAGGATACTGTTTGAGCACCCGCTTGTTGAAGCGATAACCACCTGGGACTACAGGGACGGAGCCTGGCTTAACGCTCCGAGCGGTTATGTCAGGAAGGACAATTCACTCAAGCCTTCATATAAAATGCTTAAAAAGCTCGTAAAGAAGGAATGGTGGACGGATACAGAGATCGTGACAGATAAGAACGGTCGGGCTCAGGTTGAGGCCTTTAAAGGCGACTACGATATATGCTGTGATGATCTTTCAACAAAAGCAAGTCTTACGGACAATTCAGATCAGGTTCTTAAGCTTGCAAGATAATTTAGATCGGACCGATCAACAGACAGGAGGTATGTTATGGCTACAGTTTATGATTTTACCGTAAAGGACAGAAAAGGTAATGAAGTGAATCTTAAAGATTATGAAGGGAAGGTTCTTCTGATCGTCAATACCGCCACCGGATGCGGCTTTACTCCGCATTATGAGCCGCTTGAGGCGATGTATGACGATCTTCGGGACAAGGGATTCGAGATCCTCGATTTTCCCTGTAATCAGTTCGCCAATCAGGCACCGGGATCGGAAGAGGAGATACACGAATTCTGTACGATGAAGTTCGGAACGAAGTTTCCTCAGTTTGCAAAGATCAACGTGAACGGAGATGATGCGGATCCGCTCTTTGCGTATCTTGCGGAACAGAAACCTTTTTCCGGATTCGGCAGAGGGCTTAAGAATGCGGCCCTTAAAAAGTTTACCGAGATGAACAATAAAGCGTTCGGCGACAAGGCATACATCAAGTGGAACTTCACCAAGTTCCTCGTCGACAGAGAGGGGAAGGTCATCTCCCGCTTTGAGCCGACCGAAGATATGGACAAGGTGAGAAAGGCAGTAGAGGAAGCGCTTTAGGCACAATCTCTGATGCTCTTTATAGGGTACATACACAATGCGGTAAGAAAGAGGCATATGCCGGCGATCTGAACAACGATTGCCGAGCCTCTTCCTACCCCGAGTCCGGTAGATCTTCCGAGTGCATCGGCTGCAACGCCGGATATCGCATAAGCGACCACATATCCCATCTGAGAGAGAAAACCGATCAGTCCCCACGCACGTCCCTGAACCTCATCCGGGATATTGGTCCTTGCCAGATAATCGAGACTGTTGTTTGCAAACGGAAGTGCCGCAAAGAACAGAAATCCGAAACAGCATATCAATATGATGTTCTCATACATTCCGAATCCGAACATGAATACACCGGCCAGTGCCAGCGCGAGTATTAGGACTCCGACGTAGTGTTTCTTTATCCCCCTGATCCCCAGGATCAATCCGCTTACAAGCATTCCGCATGCGCAGACAGTCTCGGAGATCCCGAGTGTTGCCGAATCGGAAAAAGAGAGGATAAGAGGCTCCGCAAGTATCTGAAACATTCCCATAAACATGGTGATGACAGATGACACGATGACAAGTATAAAGATTCCTTTTTTGGCCCGGATGGCTTTCCATCCTCCTTTGATGCTCTCGGCAAAAGATTCCCTGTTTTCGATAATACTTGCACCGATTCCTTTTCTGACAACAGCGGCACTTATGACCGTCAGGAAGAACGTACATATATCGATAACAAGCAGCAGTTTGACATCGCTGATCGTCAGCAGGAATCCCGCGATCACCGGCGAGAAAAGATATCTTGCGCTTCCTGCAAGGGATACGAGTCCGCTTGCCCTGGAATACTCCTCCTTTGTAAGAAGGTCCGTGATCGTGGCACGAAATGACGGCTCAAGCAGGGCGGAGAACACGGCGCTGATAAATACTCCGATACATATCTGAGGAAGACTCGCACCGTCTCGCATCATACACACAAGGATGTATATAATACCGAGTGCGGAGAATCCGTCACCGATCATCATGAGAAGCCGGCGGTCATATCTGTCTGCCAGAACTCCCGCCGGTACGCTCAGAAGAAGAGTCGGAAGGAATCCGAGGAGAGTTACGACAGCCATGTTCGCGGCACTGCCGGTCAGCCTGAATATATACACTCCAAGACCGAAGCTTGTCAGTCCGCCGCCGATGGACGAGATAAGCTCTCCCGTCCAAAGCAGCAGGAATTTTCCGAAATTACTCTTTCTTTGCATTATCATCCTCCTCTTGCTTTTCCAAGAGTCTTCCCACGTGATCCGTTTCAAAGAACATCTTCTTGTTAGTAAGAACGACAATGCCTGACGCAAGGAATACAAAGAACGTTTCTATAATCTTTGTTTCGGGTGTCATTGCGATCTTCTCCTGCATAATGTTAAGGAAGAGATGGAAGATGATCGTTGCGAGCATACTTCTGTTGTTCCTGACGTATACCCACGTCTGCAGAAAATCAACCGCGACGGCACTTATCAGAAAGTTCAGCACATATACGATTCCGAGTTCCTTCAGGCCGTAGTGGTATGTTCCGGGTATCCAGAAGAGCGGAATATGCCAGCATGCCCACACACATCCGAATATAACGGATTCCTTGAACCAGTTGTGGTAATAACCCACGGCATCTTCTCCGTAACCTCTCCAGCCGAGCTCCTCGATAACGGAGGCAAGAAGTATGGTCAGAAGTGCCGATGTTCCGCCTATCGAGAACGAAAATCCGTCCGTGAACGAGAACTGCTCGGCAGATCCTCCAAACAGCACGGATGTTCCGATGGAACAAACAACGATCACTCCGAATACGAGTACCGGCAGAAGAATATACAGCGGCTTGATCCTGTAGAATCCGACTATCTTTCGCTTAAGGTCGGATATGAGCATCCGGTTCTTTGAAGTGAGCACGGTTACGACTGCGGTTGCAGCGGGCATTATGAGTCCGAGCAGCATGAATAAGAATAAAAGCGGTGTGTTGTTTTTGAACAGTAAAGCGATGATCCAGAATCCCCATGTCAGGGCGAATACGATCGCATAGAATTTTTTCGGTTTATATACATAGTGTTCCATTTTGATCTTCCTTTCCTAATAAATATGAGATCAGTGCAGTATCAGTTCCTTTACAAAACTCATTGTTCCGGGAGTTGCGCCAAGCAATTTCTCGACAAGGTCTATAAAGACCTCTATGTCGTTACCGGTAAAGCTGTAGTCATCAAAAAGGGTATTGCTGACGATCAGTATCATCCTCACGCGTTCGAATACGTTATCGCAGTTGAAGATCCCTTCACTGATACCTTCTTCAACAACCCGGGATACGAGCGGTGCAACCGTTTCTATGATCCTGTGTCCCACCTTGTCATGCATGAGCACGTTTTCGGGACGGTTAAGCGTATCGCCGATCTCCTGCTCGTTTTGCGCCGGACGAAAAGATGATATGATCCCGACTACCTTTTGAGGTATCGGAATGTCGGCTTCAAGAATGTGCTTCGCATTTTCCGCCTGTGTGGCGATCATCATCATACATACTTCCTCAAGCATCTGTTCCTTGCTTTCGAAATAGTAGTAGTAAGTTCCTTTGGCGATTCCCGCCTCTTCGATGATCGTGTCGACACTGGTGTTCTCATATCCTTTCGAGAGAAACATGTCGTATGCGATCTTCAGCAGTTCCTGTTTTCTTTTTTCTCCCTTTTTCATGGCGCTTTCCCCTTTCTCGACCACCGGTCGGTTTTAGTATATGACCGCTCGTGATCGTTGTCAAGAACTTTTTTCGACTAACAGTCGATTTTTTCATTTCGTGTGATTTTTTCACAAATTTTTCTTCTTTTATATGTTGACATTAAATATGGGCGGTGGTACAGTATGTACAGATGTTAGCACTCTAACGAGTCGAGTGCTAACAAAGATCTCAAGGAGAGAGGAAGCAGCCTTGACGCTGGATGACAGAAAGAAAAAGATACTTCTGGCCATAATAAAGACCTATCTTGATACGGGCGAACCCGTCGGATCAAGGACGATATCCAAGATAGAAGGTCTGGATTTAAGCTCGGCGACGATACGAAACGAGATGGCTGACCTGGTTGAGATGGGATATATACTGCAGCCCCATACATCCGCAGGTCGTATTCCTTCCGATAAAGGATACAGGTTCTACGTTGACCAGCTGATGGCCGAAAAAGAACAGCAGCTCGAAGAACGTGAGCGCGAAACGGACGAGATGAAAGACATGCTCGTGGAGAAGGCCGACAAGATGGAACGCCTCCTTAAGCAGGTGGCCAGGAGCCTTTCGGTGAACACGAACTACGCTGCGATGATCTCGGCGCCCAGATATAACATCAACCGCCTCAAGTTCATACAGCTTTCGAGAATGGAAGCCAACCGGATCGTAGCGGTCATTGTCGTTGAAGGCAATATGATCAAGAATCAGATCATAGATATAGAAGAACCGATCGATGACGAGACACTTTTAAAACTCAACATGCTGCTTAATACCACGCTTAACGGTATGGCGATCGAGGACATCAATCTTTCGATCATCAGCAAGATGAAGCAGCAGGCGGGCGAACAGGCAGGAATCATTTCCGAGGTCATTGATGCGGTAGCCGAATCGATCAAGGCCGATGAGGACCTTGAAATATATACGAGCGGTGCGAATAATATCTTTAAATACCCCGAGCTTGCGGATAACGAGCGTGCAAGTGAGATCATAACGGCATTTGAAGAGAAGAAGCAGCTGACGGATATCGTTTACGAGACCCTGTCCCATTCGGACGAAAAGGGTATTCAGGTATACATCGGAGAGGAATCCCCGGTAGAGAACATGAAAGACTGCAGTGTCGTGACGGCAACTTACGAGCTTGGTGAGGGCATCCACGGAACGATAGGAATAATCGGACCGAAGAGAATGGATTATGATAAGGTTCTCAGTACGATGAAGAAGCTCTCCAATGAGCTTGACAATATATTTAAGAAGACTTGAAGGAGAAGAAATTGAGTAACGAAGAAGGAATGAAGATCGATATCGAATCACCCGAACAGTTCGAGGAGGATGTTGAGAAGATCTTGGAGGAGGCCGAAGAGAAGGCCGGAAACAAGAAAGATAACAAAGAGGAGCCTGCCGAAGAAGTAACTTCGGAAGAATCCGCAGAAACACCCGGGGAACAGCCGGAGGAGCCGGACGAAGAGTATGAAGCGGACGAGAAGAAAAAGCATCACGGCAAGAAGGATAAGAAGAACAAAAAAGATCCCCGTGATGAGAAGATAGCGGAACTCGAGGATCGGGTAAAGCGCCAGATGGCTGAGTTCGAGAACTTCAGAAAACGTACCGATAAGGAAAAATCACAGATGTTCGACATGGGCGTCAAAAACGTTGTAGAGAAGATCCTTCCGGTCATCGATAACTTCGAAAGAGGACTCGCAAATGTTCCCGAAGGAAGCGATGAAGCGTTTGTCAGCGGTATGCAGATGATATACAAGCAGATGACTGATGAACTCGATAAGATCGGTGTGAAACCGATAGAAGCGGTCGGACAGCCGTTCGATCCGAACATACACAATGCGGTCATGCAGGTCGAGAGCGAAGAGTACGAGAGCGGGACGGTCGCTCAGGAATTGCAAAAGGGCTACATGTATCACGAGACCCTGGTCAGGCCGAGTATGGTCGGGGTAGTACAGTAGTTTCATAATAAATAAACGATTACAACAAATTTTGAATACAGGAGGAAAATATCATGGGAAAAATAATTGGAATCGATTTAGGAACAACAAACAGCTGCGTAGCTGTAATGGAAGGTGGTAAGCCCACCGTTATCACAAACACGGAAGGTGCAAGAACAACACCTTCGATCGTAGCATTCACAAAGACAGGTGAGAGACTTGTCGGTGAAGCTGCAAAGCGTCAGGCGGTTACGAACGCCGAGAATACCGTTTCTTCAATCAAGAGGGAAATGGGAAGCGATTACAAAGTAAACATCGAGGACAAGAAGTACAGCCCTCAGGAGATATCCGCAATGATCCTTCAGAAGCTTAAAGCCGATGCGGAAGGATATCTCGGAGAGAAAGTCACAGAGGCGGTCATCACCGTTCCCGCATACTTTAATGACTCACAGCGTCAGGCAACGAAAGATGCCGGCAAGATCGCGGGACTTGATGTAAAGCGTATTATCAACGAGCCTACGGCTGCTGCTCTTGCATACGGTCTTGATAACGAAAAAGAGCAGAAGATAATGGTATACGACCTCGGCGGCGGTACATTCGATGTATCTATAATCGAGATCGGTGACGGTGTCATCGAAGTTCTTGCTACAAGCGGTAACAACCGTCTCGGCGGTGATGATTTTGATAACAAGATCACACAGTGGATGCTCGACGAGTTCAAAAAGGCCGAAGGCGTTGATCTGTCAAACGACAAGATGGCAATGCAGAGACTTAAGGAAGCTGCAGAGAAGGCGAAGAAAGAACTGTCAAGCGCTACAACGACAAACATCAATCTTCCTTTCATCACGGCAACGAATGAAGGTCCGAAGCATTTTGATATGAACCTTACGAGAGCAAAGTTCGATGAGCTTACGCATGATCTTGTTGAGATGACTGCAGAGCCTGTTCGTACGGCTCTTAAGGATGCCGGCATCACGGCATCGGATCTCGGACAGGTACTCCTTGTCGGTGGATCAACAAGAATACCTGCGGTTCAGGATAAGGTTAAACAGCTCACAGGCAAAGAGCCCAGCAAATCTCTTAACCCCGATGAATGTGTTGCACTCGGTGCTTCCATTCAGGGCGGTAAGCTTGCAGGCGATGCCGGTGCGGGTGAGATCCTTCTTCTTGATGTTACACCGCTTACGCTTTCGATCGAGACAATGGGTGGTGTAGCAACACACCTCATCGAGAGAAACACAACGATACCTACGAAGAAGAGTCAGATCTTCTCGACAGCTGCGGATAATCAGACCGCTGTTGATATAAACGTTGTACAGGGTGAGAGACAGTTTGCAAGAGACAACAAGTCTCTCGGTCAGTTCAGACTTGACGGAATACCTCCGGCAAGACGCGGAATCCCTCAGATCGAGGTTACGTTTGATATCGATGCCAACGGTATCGTAAACGTTTCCGCAAAAGATCTCGGAACGGGCAAGGAGCAGCACATCACGATCACATCCGGTACATCGATGAGCGATGACGAGATCGAGAAGGCTGTCAAGGAAGCTGCCCAGTACGAGGCGGAAGACAAGAAGCGTAAGGAAGCGGTTGATGCCAAGAATGATGCCGATTCTTTCGTATTCCAGACGGAAAAGGCAATGGAAGAAGTCGGCGACAAGCTTGACGCATCGGATAAGGCAAATGTTGAGGCTGAACTCAATACCCTTAAGGAACTTGCAGGAAAGGCCGATCCCGAGAATATGACCGAGGATCAGGTTGCAGAGCTTAAGGCTCAGCAGGAAAAGGCAATGACTGCGGCTCAGAAGCTTTTCGAGAAGATGTATGAGCAGAGTCAGGCAGCACAGGGTGCAGGTGCCGGCCCGGATATGAGTCAGTTTACAGGAGCAGGCCCCGACATGGGTGCCGCAAGCTCTGACGGTCCTGCAGCAGATGATGTTGTAGACGGAGATTTCAAGGAAGTATAATAGACAATCATGGCAGAGAGCAAAAGGGATTATTATGAAGTCCTCGGCGTCGAGAAGACGGCCGATGACAGCGCGATAAAAAGTGCATACAGAAAACTCGCCAAGAAATATCATCCCGATATGAATCCCGGCGATAAGACAGCGGAGGCCAAATTCAAAGAGGCCTCCGAGGCTTATGCCGTACTTTCGGATCCGGACAAGAGACGTCAGTACGATCAGTTCGGACATGCGGCATTTGAGCAGGGTGGACCCGGCGGATTCGGCGGGTTCGATTTCGGATCGATGGATTTCGGCGACATTTTCGGCGATATATTCGGAGATCTGTTCGGTGGCGGAAGGTCTCGCGGAGGCGGCAGAAGCTACAACGGTCCTATGAAAGGAGCCAATCTTCGCGCGAGCGTTCGGATATCGTTTGAAGAAGCGGTCTTCGGATGCGAGAAGGAGATCGAACCTCTTCAGAAGGACGAATGTAAGACCTGTCACGGAACGGGAGCAAAGCCCGGATCAAGTCCGATAACCTGTACGAAGTGCGGAGGAAAGGGACAGGTTGTCTTCACGTCCCAGTCGCTTTTCGGAACGGTCAGGAATGTTCAGACATGTCCCGACTGTTCGGGAACAGGAAAGATGATCAAGGATAAGTGTCCCGACTGTCGCGGTCTCGGATATATTTCTTCGCGTAAGAAACTTGCGGTATCGATCCCTGCGGGTATAGATAACGGACAGAGCGTCAGACTTCGCGACAAGGGTGAGCCCGGAACGAACGGCGGACCTCGCGGCGATCTTCTGGTTGAAGTTATCATAGCTCCGCATCCTATATTCCAGAGACAGGATATGGACATCTTCTCCACGGCACCGGTATCGTTTGCGGTGGCGGCACTCGGAGGAGATATACTCATAGATACGGTTGACGGCAAGGTTTCATATACGGTCAAGCCCGGAACACAGACGGATACAAAGATCAGGTTAAAGGGTAAGGGAGTACCTTCTTTACGTTCTGCTAGCGTTCGGGGCGATCAATATGTTACACTTGTTGTGCAGACTCCGACGAAACTGTCGAGTGACGCCAAGAAACTTCTGAAAGATTTTGATGCGGCAACGGATGATTCGCTGTCCGCCGTGGAGCGTTACAAGGCCTCAAAGGCAGGAGAGGATTCCGGGTCTGACAAAAGGAAACGCGGATTCAAAAAGGTTTAAGATATGATTAAAAACAGATATGCCAGGATCGTTGCGGTCTGTCTGGCGAGTGCACTTATGCTGACATCATGCGGAGGGTGCTCATCTTCCGATCCCGAGCCCCCGGCAGCGCAGCAGCCGGAAACTGCGACCGCTACACCGGCGCCTGCTTCGAACGATAAGGAGCAGGGGGGTGATACGGAAGAGAACGATCCGAATGCACTGCCCGAAGGACAGATGAGAAGCTTTCTTTCGGGACTTCCCGTTGACGAGAAGATCGGAAACAGAAGACCCGTTGCGATAATGCTCAACAACCTTAAACCGGCGCAGCCCATGAGCGGCGTCAGCTATGCGGATGTTGTGTACGAATATGTCGTTGAGGGCGGAATAACGAGACTGATGGGCGTGTTCGAGAATTATGACGGTCTCGATAAGATCGGTTCCGTCAGGAGTTGCCGTGAGTATTTCGTATATACCGCACTCGAGTTTGATGCGATATACTGCCATTTCGGACAGGCATCATATGCGGTTGAGCTTCTCGATAAGGACTACGTTGACAACATCAACGGTCTCGGACCCGCGGGAGAAGTAACGTACTACAGGACAACCGACCGTCAGGCACCTCATAATGTTTATACGAGCAAGAAAGGTATCGATGCCGGTATAGACATGCTCGGATACCGTCGCGATCATTACGAAGGCTACAAGGGCAAGTTCAAGTTCTGCGATCTCGACAAAGAAGTTACCAACGAGAACGGATACAGCGCAAAGCATATAGAACCCAAGTACAAGATCAACAAACCGTGGTTTGATTACAACGAGAAGACCGGAAAGTACGACAGATTCCAGTACGACGGTCCTCAGATCGACGATCTTACGGGCGAACAGTTATCGTATGATAATGTTATCATCCAGTATAATTTCTGGGTTCAGCTCGACGACAAGGATTACCTTGCGTTTGATTGTCATTCCGGCGGCGCTATCCAGTACTGTACAAAAGGAAAATGCGTACCCGGAACGTGGAAGCGTGAGGTCAACGAGAAGAACTACGATATGTCCGCGATCAGATACTATGACATGGACGGCAACGAGATAGAGATCAACAACGGCAAGACGTTCGTGTGTGTCGTTCAGAACGATGAAGTGGACAACGTGGTTGTCGAATAACAATAGAGAAAACGGATCATATTTGATCACGATAATCCAGGGCCTTGACCGAAGGCCCTGTGTTTATATCCGGAGGAATGATGAAATACGACAGATACACAATAGAGACAACAACGGTAGCCGAAGACATCATCATAAGCATGCTTGACGATCTCGGAGTTGAAGGCGCCCAGATAGAGGATTCCATACCTCTTTCCGAAGAAGAACTGGCGGGAATGTTCGTTGATATCATGCCGCCTCAGGGCGAGGACGACGGCAGAGCTTTCGTGTCGTTCTATCTTGACGCGTCCGAGGATCACGAAAAGCTTCTTGCCGATATCAGAGCGGAACTTTCAGACATGAAGAGTTACCTTAATGTCGGGAGCTGCCTCATCACTCACAGTACGACAGAGGATGAGGATTTTCTCAACAACTGGAAGAAGTATTTTCATCAGTTTTACATCGATGATATTCTGTTCATACCGTCGTGGGAAGAAGTCGAGGATCCGGATCACACAGGTATGATCATCCATATCGATCCGGGAACGGCGTTCGGTACGGGAATGCATGAAACAACGAGACTCTGCATCAGAGCTCTTCGCAAATATGTCAAACCGGGCTGCAAAATGCTTGATGTCGGAACGGGAAGCGGAGTTCTTTCCGTGCTTGCATATAAGTTCGGCGCCGGAGAGATAACGGGAACAGATCTTGATACGTGTGCCGAGCCTGCGGTTGCAGACAACATGGCTTCAAACGGTCTGTCCGACAAAGGTTTCAGACTCATTATCGGTAATCTTATAGACGACGAATCGGTTCAAAAACAGGTCGGTGACGGATATGACATAGTTGCCGCAAACATTCTGGCGGAGGTGCTGATCCCGCTCCTTCCCGCGGGAATAGAATGTTTAAAGCCGGGCGGAATATACATCATGTCCGGGATCATAGAGGATAAAGAGGATGCGGTCGTTGCCGCATGTAAAGAGCACGGGCTCGAGGTTTTGGAAGTATCTCATGACGGAGAGTGGGTAGGCGTCGTGGCCGGGAAGCGAAAGTGACGGGCAGATTATGTACAGATTCTTTGTGGATCGAAGCCGGATCGATCTGACCGAAAAAAGGGTCCTTGTTACCGGTGAGGACAGGAATCATATCAAAAACGTTCTTCGCATGAAAGAGGGCGAGGAAGTTTCGGTCATGGTACCGGGCGATGAAAACGAATACCGCTGTGCCGTCAAATGCTATACGGATGATGCAGCGGAGCTGACGCTTTTGTTTGTCAAGGAAAGCAATGTCGAACTGCCCTGTGAAGTTGTTTTGTATCAGGCTCTTCCTAAGGCTGACAAGATGGAACTGATCATCACAAAGGCCGTGGAACTGGGAGCATCAAGGATAGTACCCGTTGCCGCAAAGCGGTCCGTTGTCAAACTGTCAGGAGATAAAGCCGCTAAGAAGACCGCCAGATGGAACGCGATATCGGAGGCTGCCGCAAAGCAGTCAAAGCGCGCTTTTATACCCGAGGTTTCGGATGTCATGACAATGTCGGAGGCGCTTGACGACTGCCGCACCTTCGGCGCGAAAATCATACCGTACGAACTGTCCGATCCCGATTCGATGAATGAAACGAGAAAGATCATCAGCAATATCGGACCGGGTACGAAAGTGGCCGTTTTCATAGGGCCCGAAGGCGGGTTTGAGGATGAGGAGATAGAACTTGCCAAAGAGGCGGGATTTTTGCCCGTGACATTGGGAAGAAGGATACTTCGCACCGAGACTGCGGGACTTGTTGTGCTGTCATGGATTGTATATAATGTTGAATCATGATATATCTCGATAACAGCGCGACAACGCGCCCTTTTGATGAAGTAACCGAATATGTGGCACATGTCATGAAGGATGTGTTCGGCAATCCGTCAAGCATGCATATGGCAGGTGTCAATGCTGAAAATGAGATAAGACGATCATCGGAATCGATCGCGCAGATACTGAAGTCGGATCCGAAGGAGATCATATTCACTTCGGGCGGTACCGAGTCGGATAATCTTGCGATAATAGGAAGTGCCGAGGCACACAGACGTGCCGGCATGCACATTATCACAACCAAGACGGAGCATCCCGCTGTTCTCGAGACGATGAAACATCTTGAGGAGCAGGGATTTTCGGTAACGTATCTTGACGTAAGAAGTGACGGAACAGTCGATCCCGCAACATTAAAAGAAGCGCTTAAGGATGATACGATACTCGTATCGATCATGCATGTTAACAATGAGATCGGATCCGTTAACGATATTGCGAAGCTTGCGCAAACCGTTAAGGCACACGATCCCAAGACGATATTTCATACCGACGCCGTACAGTCATTCGGAAAGATAAGACTCGATCCGAAAAAGGCAGGGGTCGATCTTATGTCTGTGAGCGGTCATAAGATACACGGACCGAAGGGTGTCGGTTTTTTGTATGTAAATTCCAAAGCGAGGATTCTTCCGACCATATTCGGAGGGGGACAGCAGAAGGGAATGCGCTCGGGAACCCAGAACGTTCCCGGGATCGCGGGTCTCGGACTTGCGGCAAAGCTTATTTACGATGATTTGGAGAACAAAACAAAGAAGCTGTATGACCTGAAGAAGTACTTTATCGAAGAACTCGGTAAGCTTCCGGATGTTACGGTCAACGGCATACCCGAAGAGGAAGGATTGTCTCTTGGCGAGGCTGTGGGCCGGACGGCTCCGCATATCATAAGCGCTTCGTTTGAAGGCGTACGTGCCGAGGTTCTGCTTCATGCGCTTGAGGCAAAAGAGATATATGTTTCCTCGGGCAGTGCATGTGCAAGCAACAAACCGTCCGTGAGTGCGACCTTGTCCGCCATAGGACTTCGCAGACAGCTTCTGGACTCCACGCTGCGATTTTCGCTTTCGGTCGGATCGACCGAAGCGGAACTTAACGATACGCTGGAGGCTCTTTCGGCAGAGCTGCCTGTGCTTAGAAAATACAGTCGCCGTTAAGGTAACGAATATGAAATACGCAACCTTTTTAATCAAATACGCGGAGATCGCTATCAAGGGCAAGAACCGTTATGTGTTCGAGGACGCCCTTATGCACAGGATGAAACTTGCGCTAAGACACGTGCAGGGTGAATTCGCCGTGTCCAAAACGCAGGGAAGGATGTATGTCGACTGCCACACAGATTACGATTTCGACGAGGTCGTCGGAGCGCTTCAGACCGTGTTCGGAATCAACGCGATATGCCCGATGGTCAGAGTCGAAAAGGACGGTTTTGATAAACTTCGCGAAGACGTTGTCAGATACGTCGGAGACGAATATCCGGAAGGATGTGGCACGTTCAAGGTGTTTGCAAGACGCGCGGACAAGTCGTTTCCGGTGCGCTCGACCGAGATGAACTGCGAACTCGGTGCGGCAATACTCGATGCGTTTCCCGGTATGAAAGTTGATGTGCACGAGCCAGAGATAGAACTTAACGTGGAAGTTCGTGAGGATGTGTGCATTTATTCGAAACAGATCAAGGGCCCCGGAGGAATGCCGATCGGAACGAACGGAAAAGCAATGCTTCTTCTTTCCGGCGGTATCGATTCCCCTGTTGCCGGATATATGGTCGCAAAGCGCGGTGTCAAGATCGACGCCGTATATTTCCACGCACCTCCGTATACGAGCGAGCGTGCAAAACAGAAAGTCGTCGACCTGGCAAAAATCGTTGCAAGATATACGGGGACGATATGTCTGCACGTGATCAACTTTACGGATATTCAGCTTGCGATATACGAGAAGTGTCCTCATGACGAACTGACGATAATCATGCGCAGATATATGATGAGGATCGCGGAACATATTGCCAAAGAGAATGACTGTCTCGGCCTTATAACGGGTGAGAGCATCGGGCAGGTTGCGAGCCAGACGATCCAGTCGCTCTCGGTCACGAACGAAGTATGCACGCTTCCGGTGTTCAGGCCTCTTATCGGTTTTGACAAACAGGAGATCATCGAGATCTCCGAGAAGATAGGTACGTTCGAGACTTCGATCCTTCCTTATGAGGACTGCTGTACGATATTCGTCGCAAAGCATCCCGTAACGAAGCCGAATCTTTCTGTCATCAAAAAGTCCGAAGAAAAACTGGCCGACGTTTCCGAAGAGCTTGTCGCAAAAGCACTGGAAACAGCCGAAGTAATAAATGTCATTTAGGTAACAGCATATGCCTCAGGCTACCTTAGTAAAACGAATACCGGCAAAGATACTGTTTGCTGTTTGCGCGCTTATCGGTGCCGTTGTGTTCATCGGAATATACGGCACGAGGATCCTCGATTTTACCGATACGGGGTGGCTCTTTAACAACGATCACGATCTTCGCCAGCACTACATCGGATGGTGCGCATACAGGAGCGATCCGTGGCATTTTCCGATAGGTCTTATCGATTCCCTTTCATATCCAAACAGCATGTCGGTAATATATACCGATTCGATCCCTCTTTTGGCTGTGATATTTAAGCTTTTTGGTCCGCTTCTTCCGCAGACATTTCAGTATTTCGGTTTGTTCGGGATACTGTCGTTCATGCTGATGGGAGGGTTTGCGTCCCTTCTTTTGAGGCGCTTTGTCGACAGCGACATATGCTGTGTCATCGGATCCGTCTTTTATGTCATAAGTGCCCCTGTCATACAGAGAATGTATTTCCACACGGCACTTGCCGCGCAGTGGCTCATCATTGCGGCGCTTGTTTTGTGGGTGTATGACGGACTCATAGACAGTAATGCAAAAAAGGTATTCTACTGGGCCGCGCTCGGATTCATGTGCGTGGCCGTTCATTCGTATTTTCTGCCGATGGCGGGAATGGTGCTTGCCGCGCTTATCATAACGCAGCTTGCCGAGAGAAAGGGCGCGGGCATCGTGCTTGCCGAGTTTGCCGCGTTCTGTGCGGCAGGTCTTATAACCCTTTATATCCTCGGCGGATTCTACGGCGTATCGTCCGCATCGGGATTCGGGCTCGGAACGTTCACGAGCAACCTCAACACATTCATCAATCCGTGGGAGAT
>JAEEGL012337691.1_pt1 | contig 17202 bp, 20 predicted proteins | sample 9134231 | NCBI WGS metagenome assembly JAEEGL01 (sample SAMN16246548, study PRJNA631951) | gut metagenome | biome: gut microbiome; feature: rumen; material: fiber-attached | host: Bos | place: Iran: Karaj | collected 2018-10
ATAGGTTAACCCATTTTCAAACGTCGCACCGTAAATCGTTTCCAGGCGATCATGAAGTTCGATCAGCTTGGTATAATCCGAATCATAAATGGGATAACTGCAAAGATAGGTGATCATAAGGATCTTACCGGTTTCATCATCCAGCAGTGCATACAGATAGGGTTCCTTACGATCCGTCGCTCTCATGTTGATCACCCAGAAGGAACGGGAAACGCTGTAACTATCATTGCTGTAACCGCGATACGGCCAGCATCCCGCGATGGTAAACTCATCGATTCCTTCAAAGATCAGGGAATTTTCCCGGTATGGTAAAAGGGCGATATCCAAAGCGACTTTTAATTCCTCTTCCTTCAGATTCATTTCCTCTTCCGACACATCCACCCATATTCCGTTCTGGAAAATATACAGCACCTCTGCTTCCGACAGCTTCTGTTCAAACCAGATGGTCTTCATATTCGCAGAGTAGACCTTACCATCGGTAAACGCATCCCCTAGCCGAAGGATGATCATGGGAAGGATCGCACATAGGAGCAAAACGATCACAGTGATCACAACAATCACTTTCGTCTGTTTATTCTTCATCAGGCTCCTCCTTTCCCAGCTTGCCAAAAAGCTGTACCACGACACGGCTTCCCTTGCCGGGCTTACTGGTAAAGACCATGTTGCCGTAATGAAGATCCACGATCTTCTTGCACAGAGAAAGACCAAGACCCGCGCCGCCCTGAGATCTGGAACGGGATTTGTCCACACGATAAAATGCCTCTGTGATCCTGGACAGTTCCTTTTCTTCCATGCCGCAGCCGGTATCGGTAATCTCAAATTCGCAGCCACCTTTTATCCCTTTGGCAGTTACTTTTACGCTTCCCTTAGCAGGCGTTGCCTTAATGGCATTGTCGATCAGGTTATAGAGTAAAGACTTGGCCAGATCCGGCTCAACGATGATCGGTGCATCATCGCTTAATACCGTCAGGTTAACATCTTTCGTCTTCGCCAAAGGATAGGCCGTCGCCAGTACCTGCTCCATGAAAGAGCGCATACTCACCCGTTTCATGGGGAAGGTATCCTTTTCCATCAGAAGCAGATCCAGGATCTTGTGAGACAGTTTCTCCAGACGTTGCCCTTCGGAATAGATATAATTGGCCGCCGTCATCCGCTCTTCCTCTTCCAGTCCTCCCTGCCGGATGAGATCCGCATATCCGATGATAGAGGTTAAGGGCGTTTTCAGTTCATGGGCAACAGCCCCCATAAAGTTTTCCTTACGCTGTACGTCTTCTTCCAGCTGTGAGATATACTCCTGCATCAGATCTGCCATCCGGTCAAAATCTCCGGACAGCTGTTCAAACTCATCTCCGGTATGAAGGCCGGTGCGAATGGACAGATTACCGTCAGCAATCTCTCTGGTAGCCTGGGTAAGCCTTCGAAGGCGCCTCATCAGGATATTGGCAAATATCGCTGCTACACCGATGCACAGCAAGATCACAACCCAGAAGATCACAAAGAAGACCTTCAACTGATCGGTTCTATGGGCATAAGCATTCGACAGGTCAAAGGACGCTGTCAGATATAAGGTCTCATCATCTGCCGGAAGCTCGGAATACAAAAGGAGGCGCCTGCCGGTGCCGTCACTGATCCTGGCATAGCTATATGTCCCGGACGCAGGCTTATCCATGGGATACAGGAGCAGACTCTGATTGCCCGTTTCCAAAATGGCATGATCCGCAGTCTTTAAGGAAAATGCCTCCCAGTGAGCCATGCCGCGTTCGGACATCTGCCGGATCAGTTCCCCCATGTTTTTTTCGGAATCTTTACCGCTGAAATAGCTGACCATGATGAGATTGTTCTGAACCGTCTCATATTCCCGGAGAATGGCAGACTGTTCCTCAGACAAAATAGAATAAAACGAGGATGAGATCAGCAGAGTCCCGCCAATCCCAAGGGCCAGGGCAATCAGAAGCGTAAAGGAAATGATCAGTCTCAGGCGAAAGTTCATGGATTCACCACCAATCGATACCCGACGGTATAAACCGGCCGGATCCTGTCTGTCCAGTCAAGCTTCTTCTTAAGACGCTGAATATGCAGTTCCACCGTTCTGGTATTTTCCGGATATTCTCCGCCCCAGACCTGTTCATAGATCGTTTGCTTGTAGAGAACGATGCCCGGATTGCGGGCAAACATCAGAAGGAGGTCATACTCTTTTCTCGTAAGGATGACTTCCTGTCCGTTTTGAGATACCGTCATGGCTGAGGTATTGATCTCCAGATCATCGATCCGGATAACCTCCTGCATCTTGCCGTGACGGCGCAGGATCCCTTCCACTCTGGCTGATACTTCCAGCATTTCGAAGGGTTTTACGATATAATCTTCGGCTCCCAGACGAAGCCCTTTTACTTTATCATCCAGGGTATTTTTGGCAGTTAAAAAAACCACCGGGATATTCATTTCCCGGATGTATTCCATCACTTCAAAGCCATTTGCTCCGGGAAGCATCACATCTAACAAAATGAGATCATAGACATGGCTCTGGATCTCCTCAATGGCGCTATCGCCATCGTAGACACAGGCGCAGTGATAGCCGGACTTGGCAAGGCCCATTCTCAGCAGATCCGCAATGGGCTTCTCATCATCTACAATGAGTATATTGATCATAGTCGTCCCCCTCATAGAACTACCCGTCAACTCGTTCGATGCAGAATCTACTCCCCATTACCTATCATTGACGACTATGCGATTAAGTACAATGCGATTAATAAAAACTTAAAGTAACCTTAAAGGCTTACTCTCAATTTCTCGATTTCCTTGGTATAACTATCTAACGTCCTGTTATCAAAACATACCCACTCGATGAGATCAAAGGAATCCGGATGTTTAGAGACGAACTCCGATACGGCATTTACTGCTACTAAAGCAGCCTGATCAAGAGGATACCCGTAAACACCGGTAGAGATGGAAGGAAAAGCGATCGTACGAATCCCCTTATCCAAAGCAATCTGTAATGAATTGCGATAGCAATTCCCAAGAAGCTTTGCTTCTGCGAAGTTCCCTCCCTGCCAAACAGGGCCGACAGTGTGGATCACATAATCACAGGGAAGACGGTATGCACCAGTGATCCTGGCTTCACCGGTTGGACAGCCGTTAAGTGTAATACATTCATCCAGTAATTCTGGTCCGGCGGCACGGTGAATCGCTCCATCTACTCCGCCTCCGCCAAGAAGGGATGAATTTGCAGCATTAACAATCGCAGACACATCGGTCTGTTTTGTGATATCTCCAAGTATAGCCGTTATTTTCGTCATGATAATTCACTCTCCTCTAAGGTAGGTATCCGTTAATTTCATTACTTCCTGCAGGATCTCTATGTTGCGAAGTACGTCCTCACTTTCCAGCGAATGATTGCAATCTTCGTAGGAATATAGCGAAATTCCGGCAATTTTCGCCATGTCTTTTATCTTATCTACATCTGACCAGGGATCTGCATCACCAATAAAAGCAAGCACATTAGAAGTTGCAAACTGAAAGGTCGCTTCTACCGGGGTATACCATATCTGCCGCGCTTTTATCCCATGCTTCGCAACATAGGACGCTTCCACAACGCTGCCAATGCTCTTACCGATAAAGACAACCTCATCATATTCAGAAAAATCTACTCGCTTCAGCTGCTCCTCCATCTGAGAAAAAGCAATCTCAGCTGCCTTCTTCATCATCGCTGCATCGCCTTTGATCTTTTGCGGCATATCGTGATATTCGATGGAAATAACATCATAGCCTAGCTTCTGTGCCAGTTTTGAAGAATAATACAAAAGGGGCTTATCCTTGTGATAACCAATCCCCGGTAATATCACTGCCAGTTTCCGGCTGTACTCCTGTCCAATCTTAAGGCCCAGCCGGTCCACATCCGCATCCGGTATCTCGCGGGAAATCACTCCATTTTCTGTCTCCAATACCAAACGGCACATAAGTGGTGCCCCTTCCGGGCGCTCCTCGCAGCCGTAATCCGCTTCGGTAATATCTATTATCTTCATGCTATTTTTCTCCACTATTTAGAAAATCTGTCGTTTGAATCCAGAATATATGTTCGATATAATAATCATCAGGTGCTACTTGGCATAAACGGTAGGCGGTTAGTCCTTCAACAGAGGACTGTGACCTCTGATTATCATAGAAAATCTCCTGGGAGAAATCCAGATAAAGGAGGTGATTGCTTATGTTGACCGTTAGTGAACTCATCGCAGTCTTAGGACTTTGCGGGACGTTCTTCAGTCTCGGTTACATATTTGGCAAACATGATAACAAATCACAAAAATAACCGCCCATATGTCCTGCAAGACTGAGCGGTTATTCACCGAACTAAAAATGGACTAACCGTCTACCCGGTAGCACCTTTATTATGTTTGTATTTTAGCATCAAGAACATCTATAGTCAAACAACCATTCTTCCATTTTATCCACTATATTCCGTCACGTTCTCCCCTTTTTGCCGCATTATAGTTTTCTCCCCTTGCCAACATTCCCAATAACCCTTAATATATTTTTATGAACACGTTCATAAAAGGAAGGTGCCTATGCCCAAGATCATAAACAATCTACAGGAAACCATCCTGGAAGAGGCTAAAAAGCAGCTCTTTGCAAACGGCTACTCCAAGACCACCATCCGCTCCGTAGCATCTGCCTGCGGCATCGGTGTGGGAACCATGTATAACTATTTTGCTTCCAAGGAAGTCATGATCTCCACTTTCATGCTGGAGGACTGGCGGATCTGTACCGGCAAAATGAAGGAACTGGATTCCAAAGATAAAGCAGAATTCCTGAAAGGTATCCATGATGCGCTGCAGGAATACATCGACAAATATCACTTCCTCTTTGTAGATGAAGAGGCATCCAAAACCTATTTTTCCGTATTTGGCGAGCGCCATGCACAGCTCCGGAAAGTGATCGCACAGATCCTCTCTCCTATCTGCAATGACCTTAAGGATCTAAATGATGATGAGAAACGTTTCCTATGCGAACATATCGCAGAATCCATCCTGTTCTGGACGTTACAGGGTGTTGCTTTTGAGAAGCAGATGTTCATCATACAGAGACTAATAAATTCCGAAAATCGCGCCTTATAAATTTATTCACGTACATAAGCTCTGCCACACAGAGCTCAAAATACACACTACATCAACGGAGGACCACACATGAGCAGCTTTGAAAATCTGCGAATCGTAGACAACTTCTACCAAACTTCCCTGTTCTTCCCCATGCCCACGGTACTGATCAGTACCCTCTGTGAGGACGGAACCACCAACTTAGGGCCTTACTCCCTGATCCAGCCCTACTACGTTGCCGGCAAGGACTACTATGCAATGCTCCTTAACTGCCGCAACTCTTCCAACACCGCGCAGAACATCCTGCGTACCGGAAAATGTGCCATCAACTTTATCGATGACAATCCTAAGAACTTTAAGGAAGCCGTAAAACTCTCCTGGCCCGGCGATAAGCCCAGTGAAAAGATGCCCAAGTGCGCCTTCAAACTGGAAAAGAGCCTGATCGAGGAGGAAAATACCGAAGACAAACGCCCCATGGTCATGACCGATGCCATCGAAGTCATCGAATGCACCTGGATGCGCGAACTGGACGGCGCTGCAAACGACCAGCCCGGACAGCTGGAGGGCTACGAAGGCCCTTATCATGATTTCAACGGTATCACCAGCAAATTCGGTGCCCACTTCATCCTGCGCATCGACAAGATCCTGATGAAGAGAAAATATCGTGATGCCATCATCAACGGTGTAAAGGCCGGAGACTTCCCTCCGCTTCCCGTTGACTACGGTTATCGGGATTCTAAAAACTTCTGGTTCCACAGAAAACGTCACATGAAAGCCGAGCTCTTACAGGTACGTAAGGCATCCCTCTTTTCCGTTCGTTACGCCGCAGAGCGTGCCGATGACAAGATCAAGTTCACCGATGATGCCTTAGAGTGCCTCTTAAACGTACCCAGAGTCTTTCTTCCCGCAGCACTTAAGGGATGTGTGGAATGGGCCCGCGAAAACAATGTAGAACTGGTAACCAAAGAGCACATGCAGATCATCAATGATAAGCGTGCGCAGGAAAAGAAAAAGAAATAATCGGAGGACAAACATGAAAGTCGTACTTGCAGGTGCATATGGAAATCTTGGCGGAGACGTATTCCGCGCTCTGATAAAAGAAGGTCATGAAGTCGTTGCTCTGGATATGATGCAGCGAGACCTTGGAATCGAAGGCAATTACAAATTCATCAAAGTAGATGTAACCAAGCCCGAAACCCTGAAAGGATGCTGTGACGGTGCCGATGCGGTGATCTCCACCGTAGGTCTTACCAAAGGCTCCGCTACCGTTTCCAACTATGACATCGACTTGAACGGTAACCTGAACATCTTAAAGGAAGCCAAGGCGGCCGGCGTTAAGCATTTCACCTATATTTCCGTTATCAAAGCAGACAAGGCTCCCAAGGTGCCCATGCTTCATGCGAAATATCTCTTTGAAGAGGAATTAAAAAAGAGCGGCATCACCTATGTGATCCACCGCCCTACCGGCTACTTCTACGATATCGTCAAGGTATTCCGTCCTATGATCGAAAAGGGCGAAGTAACCCTGCTCGGTAACAAGCCCGTTCACGCCAACGTGATCTCCACCGAAGATTTCGGCGAGTTCATCGTAAAGCACATGATGGATGAAAATAAGACCTACGATGTAGGCGGCAAGGAAACATACTCCTACGAAGAGATCGCTAAGATGTGCTTTGAAGCAGCAGGCAAAGAGCCTGTCATCAAGCGCGCTCCCGCATGGCTGTTTGACGTTCTTGCATTTGTAAACAAGTGCAAGAAAAACGGCAAAGAAGCCATCCTGCGTTTTTCCAAGTGGACGCTTACCGAGGAAATGGTCGGCTCTACTACCTACGGAGATATGAGCTTTAAACAGTATATTAAGGACAGCTTCAAGAAATAAATGTGTTCCCGTTTTGAACGGAATAACCGGAAAGAGAGAAAATGATATGTACTGGAATTATCTACTGATCATCTGTATCGTCTGTGCAGTGCTTTGCGCAGTCGGCTTCTACAAATACGTTTACTTTTTATCCATCGGTTACGGATTCGCTATCGCAGGCGGGGGTATCACGATCCTGATTCTTGCCTTAAAGGATCAGTTATCCGCCGGTGTCACCTGGCTCCTTGTTTTACAGACCCTTCTGTTTTGTCTCTACGGTGCCCGTCTCTCCGGCTTCTTACTGATCCGTGAGATCAAAAGCGCAGGCTATCAGAAGACCCTTAAGGAAGCAACCGGCAATGATAAGAAGATCCCGCTGTTTGTCAGCATTTCCATCTGGATCTTCGTTGCCATCCTCTATACCGCCCAGGTAAGTCCCATGCTCTTCCGATATGCCAACGGCTCCAAGGACGTGGTCCTTCCTGTCATCGGTATCGCGATCTCCCTGTGCGGTCTGCTGCTGGAATCCATGGCAGATAAGCAGAAATCCGAGCAAAAGAAAAAGAATCCCGACATGGTAGCTACCGAAGGCCTTTACAAGATCGTTCGCTGTCCGAACTATTTAGGCGAGATCATCTTCTGGACCGGCGTGCTGATTGCCGGAATCACCACCTACACCGGCATCGGCCAGTGGCTTGCTGCGATCCTTGCATACATCAGCATCGTTTATATCATGTTTAACGGCGCACAGCGTCTGGAAAAACGCCAGATGGGACGCTACGGTAATGACGCTGCATACAAGGCCTATGCAGACCATACGCCCATCATCATCCCGTTTTTACCCATCTACCACTTAAACAAGCAGTAATCAGGGGGCAAAATGAAAAACTTTACGGTACCTATGGCTCTGGTGGATTTTGTTCCCGTTATTTTATTTGCCATCGCAGCGATCCTGCTGCAACGGGACCTGTATAACAAAATGAGCAAAGGAGCTTTTGCTCTCTTTGCTACCGGCACCATCGACATCATCTGTGCCGGATGTGCCAAAGCCGTTTATAAATTGCTCTATGCCGCAGGCATCTGCGACCTGGAGCCCTTAAATGCCATGTTTTTCCCGGTCCAGTCCATCGGCTTTTTACTGGCAGGGATCGGTATCGTGGCTATGCTCTTCCATAAGCAGAGTGAAAATACGCTGCTTGCCGTTGCACCTCCCGTTTTTTCCGGCACTGCTATCTTCGTAACGTTCATGTGCCTGGGCCTGGGAATGATCTATCTGGTGCTGTGCGTGTTAGCAGTGAAGCTAAAAAAACCGCTTCTCATCGCGGTCTTCGTAGTGTCCTTCTTCTGTTCCCTTTGCATGGGCTATCTTTCCAGCAAGGACTTTACGCAGAGCTATATGAACTGGATCGCCCAGTGCATCAATGTCTTCGGACAGGGACTGTTACTCTGCGGAGCTATAGCACTTCGGAAAGCAGGCCTTATGGAGATGCACCTTAAGTAAAGATTCGAACAAAGGAAATAAAACAATCAACAAGAGGGGAACTCATCATGTTAGATCAAATGTTAAGCACCATCCGGGAACACTACAAATTAATTCCCAAAGACACCAGAGGCTTTGACGGTATCAAATTAAGCGGCATGCGCTTTGCCATCAAGTGCTATGAAGCCGAAGGCTTAGGCCACATCTGCCAGATGCAGGCAGTGGGATTTTTCGGTCTTATGAAAATGGATACGCTGGTGATCAATCCGGATAAACAGGATCTGCCGCTGTTTTCCTATGACCGGATCCATGCCATGGGTAACGATACGCTGATCCTGGAACTGTACGATACCATGGTGAATCCCGTTAATACCAAGGCTCTGGAAGCCATCAAAAAATCCAATGAGCACCTGCCGAAAAAGCCGGAGGAACCTCATTGGTACGATGATATCCGCATGCCGGTAAGTTTGGGTCTTAAAGGTAAGAAAGACGAAACGCCTGCCTTTGACACCCTGACCAGACAGTACCTGGAAACCTATCTCATGCTCCAGGCACCTGCACTTACGGATCCGGATATGAAAAAGCAAAAAGCATTACTCTATGTGAACGGACTCCTTGATAACGGTGGACCTTCCACCGATGTGTTTATAAAAGCACTGGGTAAGGAACGTACCGCGGAGTTCTTCCATCAGGTAATGTTTGGGGTATAGGGTTTATAGAAAGACGGCGTCTGATCAGCTTGATCAGGCGCCGTTTACGTTAGTATAAATTGGTTCTATGCTGTTCAAGGATGGAACAAATATAAGACGCTGTTTTCTCTGTGATACCAATATGCTCAGCATAAGTAGAAAATTTAGCTACTTTTTGAGCTATATCCGATATGATTTCTTCACAGCTTCTTCGTTTGATACCCATTCTGTTTCCGGTTTCAATCAGGTCGTTTCGTCCGATATCTGCTGTTTTTCCATTCACAGTCATCTGATGTGCGCGTAACCATTTATTCGTAGGATTATAAGCAAATGTAATATCGTATGCCGGTGCAAGTGTCCATTTTCCGGTTCGATCCATCAGGAAGGATATATTTTTCACGTGATCATCCTGATTCACAGCCAAAATATTAAATACCATTCGGCGATAAAACTGCTCTATCTCTTTATAAGTCAATCCTATTTCTCTCATGTATTGAACTGCAGCTTCATATCCACAGACACCCGGTTCCTGATAACTGATATGAGCTAATGCGCCAAGAGACTGCATATGGATTTTTCTTCCATTCGCTCTGTCAAATCTTCGGGTCATGAAATGATGATCCCCTTCCGATTGATAGATTCTGCTCTCGCTCATGGTAATTCCACAATCCCGTGCCATAAGATAATATGCATATTCAATCAATGTATATTCCGGCTTATCTTTAAGACCGTGATCCCCATTATTTGACACATTATCAAATTTCATCAACCAATAATCAAAACCCGGTCCCAGGTCCATCTGACCGGATCTCACTTCATTTGTATCTTCGTTCCAGGCGATCAATGCCTTTGCCCTGGCCCCACCAGCCGAAGTCCCTACCTGAACAAGTTGCGCATAGCTCAGATCATCCGTTGCGGATAAGGAAATCTTCTCTCTGCTACTAAGAACTTCGGATGCAAATCGAACCATCTCTTTCACATTTACATTATCATCAATATCTTTAATATCTGTACTGGCCGGAACATACTCCAGCGCTCCCATTCCTCGCTTTCCTGTATAGCAGAGTCTGTCTATTGCAGAAAAATCTGCCATAGTACGTCCATGGTTCAAAAGCCACTGTTCTATAACCGCATTGCCAAACCGATCCGGCAAAGAGTCCGCCAGAAGTCCGGGTAATCCCCAAAAGGGACTCTCCGTTAATGTCGGAAATTCATAAATACGTCTGTCCAACGGCATTCTGATAGGAGCAACTTCTATACCACTACGCACAAAATCAGGATCGTACTCAAAAGATGCATATGCTTTTGTCGTGTCCTGATGGATGATTCCGATTCTGGTTCCCCATAAATAAACCTCGGCTGTGTTATTCACTGCTCATCCCCCCACTTAAAAGTAGTCTTTTGAGTTCTTTTTCTGACCCTCTGCGGTTTCTTTTCTTCTTTTTCCAAATAATAACTGGGTCTTCTGGTCTGATCCGGAACCAGTAATTCTATATTATCCCCCAGCCCAAGAGCAATAAGAATCTTGAACAGTGTATCAACTTGTATCGAATCGCCCTGCTCCAATCTGGAAATGCTTTTCTTTGAAACGCCGCATTTTTCTTCCAGTTCCTGCTGAGAAATCTCACTCATAACACGATATAACTTAATCTTCTGCCCAAGCTCTTTTATGTAAGTTGAATAATCCTTCTGAAAAGCCATGCATATGCTCCTTTAATACAAAAACAATCAGCACCGGTTAACGAGACATATCTGTCTTGTTATTGCATTAATTATATATTAAGGAGTCGTATTTGTCTACTTAATCATTTAGTATCGTTTTGTTCCACATAATACTCTTTTCCATCCTCCAATCGAATAGCCGCCAGTCTCCCCCCGGGAAAACAAGCACCACAATCAATGGCAATATGGTTATTTACCCGGTAGATATATCCGGGATTGGGATTCTCTTCAATATTCTGGGTAGGTGTATGGCCGGTGATGGTGTAGACATCATCAAAATACCTTGTCTGATAATCTGCCCGTTCCCACACAAGATCCTTCAGGGAATAGGCTTCCATATCCTTGCCGGGTTCATATCCGCCCAAACCGGCATGTACCAGCAGGTAACTCCTGCCGCCGGCTTGAACTTCTTCGTACAGAGAAAAAGTACGTATAAAATCCAGCACTTCTTCCCGCATCTCCGGATCCAAGGAGCGGAACTCTTCTACCGTTGTCTGCCCTCCGTTATGCTGCCAGGACAGATAATTGTTAAGGGTTGCCGCATCCATGGAAGCAAGCGTCTCTTCCGTAACCTCGGTATTTAAAAACTGTAAGCCTTCCAGCGCCATGAGCTCGTGATTGCCCACAATAGGGATCACATTTGGCATCTCCATCAGTTTCAGCAGAGTCTTCATCGGATGAGGGCCACGATCTACCACATCTCCAAGAATATAGAGATCATCAGCATCCTGCAGGTCAATCTCCTGAAGCAGTTTACAAAACAGATCATATTCGCCATGGATATCAGCAATTACGTAGGTGGACATTAGCTCCCTCCCTTAATAATAAAAAGTGCTAGGCATTCACTTTTCCCCAATCTATTATCTTTCTGAGATAGGGATCTGCTCCGTATTTGCCTTCCAGGTACTGTTTGTCAAACTTTGCATCCTTTCTGACTGAGTCTCCCTTATCATTCTTAAATTCCGCCAGCGAATAAAGCTTTGAATTCTGTTCATTCCCTTTCGCTACAAACCAGATCTCATCTCTTCGAAATACTTCACTGTTCATGGTTGAAAGATCATGAGAAGTAAAGATGAGTTGAGCCCTATGTTTATTGATCTCCATATTATTAAACATCATGATGATGTATCGAAGCAGTACAGGATGAATCTTTGCATCTAATTCATCGATAAAAAGCACTGTTCCCTCCAATAAGCTCGATGCAATGTAGGGAAGCAGCCCAAATAACTTTTTCGTTCCACTGGATTCATCAGATAAATTCAATTCCGTCTCCACACCATCTACTCGATGTTTTGTATATATTTCGATAGTATCGTTTTCCTTTTCCTCAACGCGAAAATCCACGATATCCAGATCCATCTCCTGAATCATATCCAACATCAGCTGTTTCACATCTTCGGACGTAGAGATAGCCATTCTGAGTTCCTGCACAGGATTCCCATAGTTTAAAAACGCTACTTTCTGTTCAAACCAGGAAACAACATCCTTCACAACCTCATTCCCTTTATAGGCTATTCCTAAATAAGACAACAACGGCAGCGTTTTAGACAGGTCATCGCTAACGGAAATCTTTGCCAGATCGCCTTTGAGTTCCGTTCCTTTTTCATCTCTTCTAAAAAGAGCCGAACGTCGCCCCGTCTCATATTTCACTCGATCCAGAGATTCATATATAACCTCATCCCGTTTGACATGCAGAACATACCTATATTCAGCCAAAACGGTTCGAAAGAAAACCTCAAATTCTGTCGGTTCATTCTTACTATCCGAAAAAGCAAAAGGCTCAACCACCAACTTGTTCTGGAATCCTTTGAGTGCTTCACTATCTTCCATCACATATAAAGGTCGCAATAATTTAGCAGTAAGCGTATGTAACGCCGCAAGCACATTTGATTTACCGCCACCATTAGGCCCATATATAGCTGAGACCGGTAGAAACAGTTCACCATCCACATCTTTGATAATGCGGTCTTCATGCTCCGATAAAGCAGCTGCTTGCATATCAAAAGTTACTTCTTCCCTTATACTTTTAAAGTTTCTTACAGAAAACTGAGATAACATAACTGTACCTCCATAAAAACAAAAGTCCCTCGATAGGTACATTATATACTATTTTTGAATTTTGAGATAGATATTTGAGATTTTGTCTCAGATATTCGTATGGAATATTCAGATTTGAAGATTTTAAAGACATATTTCGATTGAAATAAAAAAGACTATTAAGATATTCTGTGATCAAATTACTAATAAACTAGTGATTTGGGCACAGAATATCTATTCAAATATCATGAAATATAGCAAGTCCTAAAATAAGATACTTGCCGACAATCAAATTTAATTAAACGGACTTTTTTCCTAAATCCTATAACCCCAGCAGTATATAAACCAAATCAGTTTAAAGGTTCCAAAAATCTATGCTTCCCTTAAGATTATTGTATATTTCCATATCTAATATCTCATTTTTTGAAAGATGATTTTTAATAATCCCTTTTATCAAATTATTAATTTCTAGTATTATTTCTCGATTAGATTTGTATTGACGCATAGAAAAATGGTAGCCATTAAGAACCTGATTAATCAATATACTTTTTTTCTCGGTTTTCCAAAAATATCTTTTTATAGGTTTTAAAGGTTTATAAAGTAAGAAAATAATATCGCTATCTCTTTTTGCAATAACCAAATACCCAATGATATGATTATATTCCCACGTTTTCTTACCCAATAATAAGTTATCATATGCGATTAGCAGTTTTTCATCAGGGCAATATTGATGTTTTTTTATAAAAATAGTTTTATCCTTATCTACTCTTTTCTTCAGAGTTTCTCTTGATATCGCATATATAGGTATTTCAAATATTTTTTTCATAGAACACTCAAAAAATCACCAATATTATTGTTCATAACTAATATTCGAAAACTTAAGCCACTCAATCCGGATCCGCCTGGTTTCCCACTCCATCATCAGTGCTTCCTCTTCTTCGTAAGTGATCTGGTTTTCCGGGTTAGAAGCCAATTCTGCCATAGGGTCAATCATATCATAGTAATCATAAAAGGTATCAACTATATGCACCGGATTTTCCCAGTATCCAACAAACTCATCGGTTACAAATCCACGGCTTCCCCAGTCAAATCCTTCCTCCGCATTGATGTAAGAGGGGTCAAAATGATAACGCCAGATACCTCCATATGCAGCACCGCCGCTACCGGTTTCATAGATTGTTCCGTCAGATCCCAGCCAGTGCAACGCCCTGACACCGCCTTCGCAGATCTTCACACATTTCCCATCGATCAAAGTATAGGCTCGTTCGAAGTAATCCCAGGAATTCCCGTCCGAATAGGCATCCTTCAATACGCCAAAGATAAGTTCATAGATCCCGTCACTGTTGAGGTCCACATAGGTGTAGCCAACGTTATCCAGATCAAAGTTGTAGTCCATGATAAAGGTAGAACCCAGATACTGAACACCTCTTTCACCCGCTTGCCCGCTGTCGAAACTCTGATTCATCATTTCCATGGTCTCGTCATATTCCGATATCACTTCAGCAAAAGCATCGGCATAGAGCTTATCATACTGATCGATCAGGTCCTGATCCGTCAGGCGATAAACATAGGTGCCATCCTCTTCCTCAAGGAACGACTGATCATAGACGATATCAATAACCGCAGATCTTTTGTCTGCTGGAGATATTGTTTCCATCGTTTCCTGTGTTTCCGCTTCCGGCTCTTCCGAAAAGGTTTCTACCCCCTCTTCCGGTTCCGGAATATTCTCGGATTCCATAGTCACTGCAGCTATTGATTCGAAAACTGTTTAGGCATTCGAAGCAGTCTCCTGTTTACCACATCCGGAAGTACCTATAAAGATCAAGAATAATAAGGCGGACAAACAATATTTTCGCAAAATAATCATACCCATTCCAAGCCACCCACCTTGAATACTACGAATCCGTATAATCTGAAATATCAATTTTTTCTGACTTAGCTTCATTTAACTGGACACAAGGCTGTGTAGGATTATTCACTTTCTTTTTATCTTCTAATTCAGCTATTCTATCCAGTAATTCCTGCAACCAACAGGTGAAATCTATTAATACCAAATAAAAAGCTTACATTTTACCAATAATGTACTCATTCATTCTATCGTAGGCACTCCACGAATCTTCAGATACTTCCAATCCGGAATAGGAAAAGCACTCACGTATCATCTGCATAATATCTTCTACGTGATAATGAGTCCGTCTATAGATTTCGTCCTCTGTAACAGAAACGATCTCATGCGCAGCGAGGTTACGAACTTGACTTTCAATATTTCTTATTTTCCCAACTAACTTCTTCAGTTTCTTATCCGAGGTTTTTTTTGCAATCAATTTAGCCAAAGGATCCGAGAGAACAGGGCCCTCCTTAAATTTATCCGGATATAATTTATCGAATTCTTCTAATAATCCTGATTCTCTAATTTTATTGAGATCCCATTTTCGGATATTGTTCTTATCGCAATAAGTAAGCCTATTAATATCGATCCCCATCTGTAACAATATTAATTCAAACAAGTCAGCAATCAATGGCGTAACCGCTCTTAAAAAATCTGCATATTCCTTATGCTTAACCTTACTCTGTAAATTTAAAGCATATTCGAAAATAAGATGATCACTTTGTTTTGGGTTTGAAAATACACTAATACCAATTTTATCTAACCGTTCTATAACACTTTCCATATTTTTTAGTTGATACCGATCCGCTGCTAAAGCCAAAAGATCCAGGTACGCATCTGTCAAATAACCGGGTAACGAAGATGCCATTGAATAAGCAACCACATAATCATATTGCATAATTTCATTTTTAATTTGTGCTTCCTGTTCTAATTCAATAAAACCTTTATAATCAATCTCCTTGCAACGGTTATCAACTTTTAAATTATCCGGGTTATCAGCCCAAATTTTCTCAAAATCTGCGTCTGGAGTATGTATATGTTGATTTATTCCACCAACCGGTGTTTTCACCTGAATAACTTTGGCTGTAACAGCTCCTATAGCCACGAGAATCAGCAATGCACTTTTCATTGCAGGCGTGCCGGATGAAATATTAATCAATAATGTATCCGTATCATCAAAGTCGCTAGTAATGTTTTTTATATGCCTGAAGAAAATTTGGTAAAACTCGTCAAACTCCTCCACTTTAACATTATCATCAGCCAAAAAGCAGTTAATACGGGGTGCTTCTAATTGCTTCTGTTCGTAAAGCTTAAAGATGTATTTCTTACACAATTCATCGCGTTTTAAATCCTGCATCTGAGCTGTTACATATAAATAAATCTCGTTCGGATGGTAATATCTGCATATATGCAGCATTGACCCATCCTGTTTATTTGATTCATGCATCGGGTCAGTTCCGCCTACTCCTGAAAATAAGACTACTCTATTCATACATATACCTCATCAAAATCGATCATTATATAGCTCTTTTAAATAATAACTTCTTCATCCGGAATGGTTACGGAATTGCCAAAACAGGATACCGAACCTCTTCCATTCATCTTATAGACACGTACCGTATCCACTTCTTTGTCTATACATTTCGGAATCTCATCCATTAGTTTTCGATACAATGAGTCAGAAATCAGAGCTTCAAAGCAGGATTTCTTCAATGGATGAAGCATCCAAAATCTTCCCTTTGTAAATCATCATGTTTTGGACATATTCATCCAACACGTTACGGTTAGCTTTCGAATATCTACGAATGACCGTAACCTGATTTGCGATCTTTGCTGAAAGTGTCTTCTTGGCAAATGCCAGCTTAAAAGATTCATTTTTATGAAGATCTGCCTGCATTCTCTGCCTGGCAACATTGACATGGTTAGTAGAAATAAGTCTACCAAAATAAGAACCGTTAATAGAGTAAAAGACAACACTTATTCCACGTTTCAAGCATTCTTCCATACACTGCGTTGTAAGCTAGGAATTACCAAACAATTCAATTTCTTCCAACGATTCAATCGGGACACTACGTGTCATGCCATCCTGATAAGTAGCAACCACTCGATTATCCTTAATCCCAACCTTTACTCCATGCTCACAAATGTACAGATAACTCATATTGGAATGCCTCCTACTCTAGCAGCCAAAGCCACAACTAATAATGTCCCCTCTCGGGTTTTATCTATATCATCTCTAATAAACCAAAGGAGGATTGCCGCAATGAACAACAAAGTTCCCGTCCCCATTCGGGGGCTTATCTATATCATCTGTCGGGAAAATGGATATGTGTAAGGAGGGTATGAGTTTCCGTCCCCATTCGGGGACTTATCTATATCATCGACGCAAGAGTTCTTGTTATCGTTTTGCCGTGTGATTGTTTCCGTCCCCGTTCGGGGAC
>JAEEGL013578606.1_pt1 | contig 17202 bp, 11 predicted proteins | sample 9134231 | NCBI WGS metagenome assembly JAEEGL01 (sample SAMN16246548, study PRJNA631951) | gut metagenome | biome: gut microbiome; feature: rumen; material: fiber-attached | host: Bos | place: Iran: Karaj | collected 2018-10
CCTGTCCCCGCTCGACTTGCATGTGTTAGGCACGCCGCCAGCGTTCGTCCTGAGCCAGGATCAAACTCTTCCGTTTAATCCTTAACATCTTACTCAGATGCTAAACTCTTTGGAATCTTCGCTGATCATCTCGCGCGCGGTGCGCGTGAATCGTGACTACGATTCCGCGGTGCGCGTGCGATTCCTTTTGTTGCGCGTTTCTCTCTCTGTATCGTTTTCAAGGTTCGCTTCGCTCTTTCCCCACGATCCCTCGCAGGCGAGCTTGACTAATATATCAGACCCCATGTCCTTTGTCAAGCTTTTTTTAACGGTTTTTTTGCGCGATTGGAAGCGGAATGTTCGTGTTTTTCCGGCCCCTGGAACGACTCCCCATATGTGGGGTCGCCGACCCGGTGAAACGCTCTATATTTTGTGGACTTTTCCGGAATCCTCTGGTAAAATTTATCGGATAAATCCTGTATTTTTTCAGGGAAAGGAGGCAGGCGCATGCAAAAAAACGAAATTTACCGTCTTGCCGCCGATAATCTCGGCGCGGAGATGGAAGGCGTCTGCCGACTGAACGGGATACCGGTGTTTGTTCCGGGCCTGCTGCCCGGGGAGGAAACGGACGTCCGGATCGTGAAAGCGGAAAAGCGTTTCGCCTTCGGCCGGATGGAAGCGCCGCCCGCGGCGCCTTCGCCGGACCGGAAGGATCCCGGCTGCCCGGCGTATCCCCGCTGCGGCGGCTGCTCCTGCCGCCATATGAATTATGAAGCCACGCTGGAAGCCAAGCGCCGCCAGGTAAAGGACTGTTTCGAGCGGATCGGCGGTATCCGGATCGACGTACCGCCGGTCCTGGGTATGGATCATCCCGACGCTTACCGGAATAAGACCGCGCTGCCCTGCGGCGGCACCGCAGGCGCGCCGGTGCTCGGGTTTTTTGCCCCGCGCTCACATACCGTAATCCCCGCGGACGCCTGCCCGAACGCCATGGCGCCGGCCGGGGAAATTGCCGCCCGCTTCCTGGAGTGGATGAAGCGGTTTCATGTGGAACCCTACCGGGAAGAAGACCATCGGGGATTCATCCGCCATCTGGTAATCCGGGTCAACCGGGAAGGGGAGAGCATGGTAACCGTGGCCGCTAACGGCCGCGCTTTGCCCCACGCGGACGAACTGGCCGCGCTTCTGAAGCCGCTGCGCGTCGTCAGCCTGTTCCTGAACGAAAACACCGCCCGGACCAACGTGATCCTGTCCGAACGGTATCATCTGATATATGGAAGGGAAACGCTGCCGGATATCCTCTGCGGGCTGAAGTTTGAATTGTCCCCCGGCGCGTTTTTCCAGGTCAACCCGGCGCAGACGGAAAAGCTGTACGAAACCGCGCTGCGCTTCGCGGCGCTTTCCCCGTCGGACCGCCTGTGCGACGTATACTGCGGCGCCGGTACGATTACCCTGATGATGGCCCGGCACTGCCAAAGCGCCGTGGGGATCGAAATCGTTCCGGCCGCGGTGGAGAACGCCCGGGCGAACGCGGTCCGGAACGGGATCTCCAACGCCGAATTCCACGCCGGGAAAGCGGAAGAGCTGCTGCCCCGGATGGTCCGGAACGGGTTGAGGAGCGACGTCATCGTCGTGGATCCGCCCCGGAAAGGGCTGGAAGAGGAAGTCGTCCGCGCCGTCGCCGAAGCCGCGCCGGAGCGCGTCGTCTATGTGTCCTGCAACCCGGCCACCCTGGCCCGGGACGCCGCCCGGTTCCGGGATACCGGATACAAAGCGGTCAAAGTCCAGCCGGTAGACATGTTCTGCTGGACTTCCGGGATTGAAAACGTCGCGCTGTTTGAAAAGCAGCCCGTTTGAGTGGTATACTGTATACATTGTGGATAAAGGAGGACAACCCCTATGTCTTTTGAGAGCATCGGAATCCGGCCGGCAGAGATCCTGCTGCCCGCGCCGGAAGTGAAGCCGGAAACCTGGGCCTGCGTCGCCTGCGACCAGTACACGTCCGAACCGGAATACTGGAAGAAAGCGTACGCCTTCGCCGGGGACGCGCCGTCCGCGCTGCGGCTGATCCTGCCGGAATACGACCTGAAACACAGCGAAGAACGCATTCCCGAAATCCACGCCGCCATGGCGGATTATCTGAAAAGGGGCCTGCTGCGGCCCGCGGTGGATCCCGGCTTTATCCTGTGCGAGCGGACCGTGCCCGGCGGAAAGCGCCTGGGCCTGGTCTGCGCGGTGGACCTGGAACAGTACTCTTTTGAGAAAGGCGCGCTGCCGCTGATCCGGCCCACGGAACAGACCATTACCTCCCGGCTGCCTCCGCGGCTGGTGATCCGCCGGGGAGCGCCGGTGGAGCTGACCCATATCATGATCCTGATCGACGATCCGGAGCGCACGGTGCTGGAGCCGCTGCAGGCAAAGAAGGCTTCCCTGCGGAAACTGTACGACTTTGACCTGATGATGAACGGCGGCCATCTGGCCGGCTGGGCCGTGGAAGGGGAGGAACTCCTCGGCCATGTGGACAGCAGCCTGAACGCGCTGAAGAACCGCCTCGGGGAGAACCCGCTGCTGCTGGCCGTGGGCGACGGCAACCACAGCCTTGCCACGGCCAAGGCCTACTGGAACGAAATCAAAGGCAGCGTTCCGGAGGCTGAACGGGAAACGCATCCGGCCCGGTTTGCGCTGTGCGAAATTGTGAATATCCATGATAACGCGCTGCTGTTCGAGCCGATTCACCGGATTCTGACCGGCGTGCGTCCCGGGGAAGTCATGGACGCCTGGCAAAGCTACGCCTCCGGCCGGGGCATGACGCTGTCCGGGGAGGGCGAAGGCCACGCGTTTACCGTGGTTTCGCCGGAAGGAGAGGAGCGCGCGGTCATCGGCAATCCGGAGGGCGCCATTCCCTGTGAAACGATACAGCTGTTCCTGGATGATTTTCTCTCCCGCCATCCGGAGTCGGAGATCGATTTTATCCATGGCGGGCAGTCCCTGCGGACGCTGGCGCAGGCGCCGGGAAGCATGGGTTTCCTGCTGCCGGAGATTGACAAGCACGCGTTCTTTGAGGACGTGAAAAAACTCGGCGTACTGCCGAGGAAGACGTTCTCGATGGGCGAGGCGGATGAGAAGAGATATTATATGGAAGCGAAGCGGATTTAGTGGTCAGTGGCGAGTGAAGGAAGCGTCAGCACAGTGTGCTGTCCTGCGAAGCAGGAAGCGACCTGAGCTCGTTAGCGCGAAACGAGTACAGACGCCGATCCAAGGCGGCTGTACGACGATTGAGCGAACGGATCAGTGGATTTTCTTCGCCCTCTTGCTTGTTGTTAACTTTTTTCTGGTCGGAAGCCCTTTTATTTCATCCTTCATGTCAGCAAAAAAGCAACGACCCTTCGGTTTTACAGCCGAAGGGTCGTTTGATTACAGTTCAAAGGTCACCTGTACGCAGCGGGAGAGGAAGCCGATGTCGCTGATGGGAACCGTCTCCGCTTCGTAGGCGCGGTCGTACGACTGGAGCAGCACGTTCCGGTCGTCCAGGATCTTGATCTTCCGGAGATAGCGATGCTCCTTATAGTTCATCAGCATAATCGCGCCGTCCACCGGGCTCTGGGCCGGTACGGTCAGTACCACGTCGCCCTTATGGATCCGGAAGCCGCGCATGCTGTCGTCCGGCGCCAGGTAGAAGAAAACCTTCTCCGGGTTCGCGCCTTCGATGCGTCCGTTTTCCACCGGCACCAGCCGGTAGGATACGGGCTTCATGACCGCGTTCATCACCGGTACCCGTTTCAGTACGCTCTGCAGCGCGTCCAGCCAGACGCTGCCGGCGACGCTTTCGTCGTTCGACGATGCCGCCAGCTCCGCTTCTTCCCGTTTCGGCAGTTTCTTCACGGCTTCCGCCAGCCGGGGCTGCACCTGCGCCAGGTCCACCGTGACCGCGATATCGTCCAGCGTGAATTCCGCCTCGGTCTGCTGCTTCAGGCCGATGGTCTTCAGGATCCGGCGGGCCTGGTCGTCCGCGATGATCCGGGTCCCGGCCTCCACCGCCATCAGGTAGCTCTCGCTCACGCCGCATTTCTTCGCGACCTGCTTCGGCGTCAGCTTCTGGCGGATCCGCTCGGTGCGGATTAAATCGCCCAATCTGCTCATGTTATCCTTTCAGCCCCTGCTCCTGGCGTTCCATGTTCTCCACGACCACGTCGTAGATTTCTCCCAGGGACGCGCAGTATTCCAGTACCTTCCAGGGCTCGTTGGTATGGTAATGGATCTTGATCAGTTCGTCATCGCCGACGGCCAGCAGGCAGTCGCCCTTGAAATTATTGGTGAAGTAATCGTTGATGGCGTCCTCATCCAGGTCCTTGCCTTCAATCAGCAGTTGGGTGTCGAATTTGTACTCCAGCATGTTCCATGCTCCTCCCCTTACAAATCAATCAAAACGGAGATAATGTATCACCATGTGTCTGAATAGTCAAGATACAGGAAATTGGATTGTTTCATGTGAAACAACGTGATGTGGGGTGGACAATGGGGACGGTTCCTCCTGTCCAACAAAACCGATTGCGCAAATGGAACTGACTATGATCGTTGGACAGGAGGAACCGTCCCCATTGTCCACCTGACCCTTCACTTCGCTTCCGCCCAGTTGATGCCCTGGTGGACTTCCGCAACGAGGGGGACTTTCAGCTCCATGGCGCCTTCCATGGCTTCCCTCAGCAGCTGCGCCGCCTGTTCCGTTTCCTCCGGCGGGCATTCCAGCAGCAGCTCGTCGTGTACCTGCAGGATCAGCCGGCTCCGCATGCCTGCCTCCCGCAGCGCCCGGTCCACCCGGACCATCGCCAGCTTGATGATATCCGCCGCGGTTCCCTGCACCGGGGTATTCATCGCCGCGCGCTTGCCGAACTCCCGGATCGGCGCCTTGGAGGACTGCAGCTCCGGCAGGTATCGCCGCCGGCCCAGGAGCGTTTTCGCGTACCCGTTCCTGATGCCTTCCGCGGCGAACTCGTCCATAAACCGCTTGACGCCCGGATACTTCCGGAAATACTTCTCGATAAACTCCGCGGCCTCCCGGCGGCTGACGCCTGTGTTCCGGCTCAGGCCAAAGCCGCTGATCCCGTAGATCAGGCCGAAATTCACCGCCTTCGCCCGGCTGCGCAGCTCCGGCGTCACCCACTCTTTCGGCACGTCAAAAATCTCCGACGCCGTCCGGGTATGGATATCCTCGCCGTTGCGGAAAGCCTCCAGCAGCGCCTCGTCCCCGGAAAAATGCGCCATCAGCCGCAGCTCGATCTGGCTGTAGTCCGCGTCCAGCAGGATCCAGCCTTCCCGCGGCAGGAACGCCTGCCGGATTTCCTTTCCTTCCTCCGTGCGCACCGGAATGTTCTGCAGGTTCGGCTCGGAGGAGGAGAGCCGCCCGGTGGCGGTCGCCGTCTGGTCGAAGGTGGAATGGACCCGGCCGTTCGCGTCCACCAGCGGCAGCAGTCCTTCCACATACGTCCCGTTCAGCTTGGCCAGCTGCCGGTAGCGCAGCAGCGGCTCGATGATTTCCGGCGCGTCGAACCGCAGGCCTTCCAGCACCTCCGCCGAAGTCGAATAACCCTTGCTGGTCTTTTTGCCATGGGGCAGTTTCATTTTTTCAAACAACACGTCGCCCAGCTGCTGCGGGCTGTTGAGGTTGAAAGATACGCCGCCGGCCGCGGCGATCACTTCGTTTTTCCTCTGGTCGATCTCCGCCGCGTACTTCCTGCCCAGTTCCCGCAGGAACGCGGTGTCCACGGAGAAACCGGCCTTTTCCATCCGGAACAGCACAAAGCTCAGCGGCATCTCCACGTCCTTCAGCAGGGACGTCATACCATCCGCCTCTATCTGCGCCTTCTGCCAGGCCGCCAGCGAGCACAGCGTCGCCGCGTCGTCCGGCAGGTCCGGACACAGCGCCTTCAGGCGGTAACTCTTCTCCTGCGGGTTCAGCAGGTATGCCGCCAGCATCGTATCCCAGCCGAAGGTCTCCGGCAGCGCCACCCCGGCCCGGTCCAGCCGCTTCAGCCAGGTTTTTCCGTCATGGACGACGGCGTCGCCTTTCCGGATCTCTTCCGCCAGCAGCGCCAGCACTTCCGCCGGGTCCATTCCGGGGGTCAGCAGGTCCCCGCCCAGCGTCATCGCCGCGCGGATCCCGCTTTCCTTCGCCAGCATGACCGCGGTCTCGTCCATCCACAGGCACAGCGGGCCGGTTTCCGTTTCCGCTTTCCGCAGCCAGTTCCGGATTTCCTCCGGCGTGTTCAGCACGTCCCAGTCCCGGAAGGAAAGCAGCGTCATCTCCGGCCGGCCGGTTTCTCCCGCCGGCTGCGCGGCGCTGTTCCCGGCTTTCGCCTCGTCTCCGCCGCCTTCCAGCCGCTTAATGATGCTGTTCAGTTTCAGTTTCCGCAGGGCCGGGATTCCCTGTTTCAGATCGGGCATCGCGCAGGCCGACAGTTTAAAATCCACCGGCGCGTCCCGCCGGATCGTTGCCAGGTCCTTGGAAAACCGGGCCTGGTCCGCCCAGGTCACCAGCTTTTCGCCCAGTTTGCCTTTCACGTTTCCGGCATTTTCCAGCACGTTTTCCAGGGAACCGTATTCCTGCAGCAGCTTCACCGCCGTCTTGTCGCCCACGCCGGGCACACCGGGAATGTTATCGCTGGAGTCGCCGGCCAGGCCTTTCCAGTCCGTCACCTGGGCGGGAGTGAACCCGTATTCCTCGTATACCTTTTCCGGGGTGAACCGGATCGTTTCGGAAATGCCTTTCCGGGTAAACATCAGCTCCGTTCCGCCGCCGACCAGCTGCAGCGCGTCCCGGTCCCCCGTCAGCAGCAGCGGCGTCACGCCCTGCTCCGCGCCCTTCAGGCTCAGCGTGCCCAGCAGGTCGTCCGCCTCCCAGCCCTGCAGGGAATAGCGGCGGATGCCCATGTCGTCCAGCAGCGTATGGATCGTTTCAAACTGCTGCCGCAGTTCCGGCGGGGTGGAAGCCCGGCCGGCCTTGTAATCCGTGTAGACGGTATGCCGGAAGGTGGGCCCGTGCTCGTCAAAGCAGACCGCCAGGTACTGGACCTGCTCCTCCCGGATGACTTTCAGCAGCATGCTCAGGAAGCCGTAAACGGCGTTGGTGTAGACGCCGTCCGCGTCCATTAAGGGGAGGGCGTGAAAGGCGCGGTGCATTAAACTATTCCCGTCGACCAGTAAGAATATATCTTTCATATTGTGACCTCTTCCCCTGCGCCCCTTCTCCGTGCGGTTACTGATTACATATTGTCAGTTGAACGGCACGGAAACGGGGATTATTTAGTTGGTGGGGCTTCGCCCCACAGCCCTCTATCACATCCGGCTTGCAGGTCAGGGCCCGGAACCGGGTGTTCCGTCGAGGACGTTGTTTTTGGCCGGTTCTTAACGACTGGCGAGCCGAAGGCGAAGACAGAGTTTAGAACCGCTGCACAAAAACCATAGCGGGAGCGCGTCCGAGACGGTATTCCCGGCCCGGGCCTGAATGCTCTCAGTATATGCTGATATTATATAGGAAATATCTCTTTTCTGTCCATTCTTTTCAAAAAGGCGGATTCATGGTATACTTGCTTCCGGCTTACGCGGAATATATATGAGAGGAGTAGATGCGTCCTGGCTTATACGGTTGGCGTCATTTCCCTGGGCTGCAACAAAAACCGGGTTGACACCGAAACAGCGCTGGGCCTGCTGAAGGACCGGGGATACGTATTCACTCCGGATCCGGCCGAAGCGGACATCCTGATGGTCAATACCTGCGGGTTTATCGATTCCGCGAAGGAAGAATCCATCAATACGATCCTGGAAATGGCTGCATATAAGGAATCCGGCCGCTGCAAACTGCTGGTGGTCACCGGATGCCTGGCCCAGCGGTACGAACAGTCCCTGCTGGAAGAAATGCCGGAGATCGACCTGCTGCTGGGGGTCAACCAGTACGCCGCGCTGCCGGATATGATCGACAAAGCCCTGGCGGGCAAGCGGATCAGCTGCTGCCAGGACGACCATACCTATCTGGAGCACCGCCGCGTGCTGACCACGCCCTTTTATTCCGCGTATGTACGGATCGGGGAGGGCTGCTCCAACCGGTGCGCCTTCTGCGCGATTCCGCTGATCCGCGGGCCGTACCGCAGCCGGAAGGAAGAAGATATACTCGGCGAAATCCGGGAACTGGCCGCCCGGGGCGTCCGGGAGCATATCCTGGTAGCCCAGGACACTACCCGGTACGGAACGGAAGGCGGCCGTCATTCCGCGCTGCCGGATCTGATGCGCAAAGCCGCCGCGATTGACGGCGTGGACTGGCTCCGGGTGCTCTACTGCTACCCGGATGAGACAAGCGACGACCTGCTGGACGTGCTGGCGGACGTTGATAACGTTTGTCCCTACCTGGATATTCCACTCCAGCATATCAACGCGGATCTTCTCCGGCGCATGCGCCGCCGCGGGACGCGGGAAGACATTCTCCGCTGCGTCAGGGGCGCGAGGGAACGGGGGCTGACACTGCGGACCAGCCTGATCGTCGGATTCCCGGGCGAAACGGAAGACCAGTTCCGGGAACTGCTGGATTTCGTGGAGGAAACAGAATTCGACCGCCTCGGCGCGTTCATGTTTTCCCCGGAAGAAGGAACGCCGGCCGCCGATATGCCGGACCAGGTTCCGGATGAGATCAAACAGGAGCGCTACGACCGCCTGATGACCCTGCAGCAGGGCATTTCCCTGAAACGGAACCGGGCGCGCGTCGGATCGGTGGAACAGGTGCTTGTCACGGATCCCGGCGAAGACGGCGTCTGCCTCGGCCGCAGCAGCCGGGAAGCGCCGGAAACAGACGGGGAAATCGTTGTGGACGTCGGGCGGACGCCGCCGGAAGCCGGACAGTTTATTCCGGTAGAAATCACGGAAGCGGACGAATATGACCTGAGGGGGAAAATGCTGTGAATCTGCCGAATAAACTGAGCGTCATGCGGGTATTCTGTATTCCGGTCATCGTACTGCTGCTGTACCTGCTGGAAGACGGCTGCCGGATCGCTGCCGGAATCCTGTTTATCCTGGCTTCCCTGACTGATTATCTCGACGGCCATATTGCCCGGAAACATAACCTGGTGACGGATTTCGGAAAATTCATCGATCCCGTGGCGGACAAACTGCTGGTACTGACGACGCTGATCATGCTGCTGCACCGGCAGCAGATGGAAGCCTGGATCGTGATTGTGGTGCTCAGCCGGGAACTGGCGGTGGACGGACTGCGGATGGTCGCCGTCGGCCAGGGTAAAGTCATCGCGGCCAGCTGGTTCGGGAAAATCAAAACCACCTGCCAGATGATCCTGATTATCGCCTGCATCCTGCTGAACCTGCACGTATTCGCGACGTGGTATATGATTGTGATGACGATCGTGACCGTGCTGATGACGCTGTTCTCCGCCATCGACTATTTTATGAAGAACCGTTCCGTCTTTTCCTCCATGTAAACGGTTTTCCACAATCCGTTTTTCACAAACCTGTGAAGTCTGTGAAAACAGGGGAAAAATTGTGACGATTTTCGGTTTCTCCGAAACAATTCCGAAAGAAGATATCCGCCGCCTCCGTGTTTCAGACCAAAAGAAGGAATTCAAAACCCGGTTATGGAATATATTCTGGAAGAGCTGTTGATAATCCGGGCTGTTTTCCACAGGAAACGAATCGCTTCTGTTCCCGTATTTTACAGGTTGCAGCGGTTTTCCACAGTTTGCACAGCGTCTATGACGATGACGAAATGATGTTTATATATCCTATATATCTTTGCTACTTTTCGACGAAACGAGGGAGTCCCGCATGATCTTTTCAATGAACGCCCAGGACCTGCTTGAAGGTCTGAACACAGTGACCCGCGCCCTTTCCGCGAGGCCTTCCAAACAGATTCTGGAAGGCGTCCTGATTTCCGCTGAGGATAACCGGGTGCAGATGACCTGTTCCGACGGATCGCTGGTGATCGAATATACGAACGCCGCTTCCATTCAGGAGGAAGGCCAGGCGGTGCTTCCCGGTCGTCTGTTTACGGAACTGATCCGGAAAATGCCTGCCGGTACGGTGAGTATTTCGATTACGGACAACCGGACGGCGTCGATCCGCTGCATGAAGAACCGGAGCAACCTGGCGATTATGAACGCTGCGGAATATCCGGAAATCCGGCCGTTGACGACCGGATCCCAGGTGAAGATTCCGCAGAAAAAGCTGAAGGATATGATCACCCGGGTGGTTTTCGCGATCGCGACGGATGAAAGCCGCCAGATCCTGACCGGCAGCCTGCTGGAGGTCAGCCGCAGCGAGGCGCGGCTGGTGGCGCTGGACGGATTCCGCCTGGCGATGCAGAAGTTGTTCCAGCCCTTTGAACTGCCGGACGGAATGGACGTGGTCAAGGCGATTATTCCCGGAAAAGTCCTGAACGAACTGGCCCGGATCCTGCCGGATGACGACGCGTTCTGCACGATGCTGTTCAACCAGAGCCGGATGCAGTGCTCTTTCGGGAATATCCGAATGAGCAGCGTTCTGCTGGCAGGCGAGTATATCGATTACCGCCGGATTCTGCCGACAGAGTTCAAGTCTGAAGCGATCGCGAACCGTGCCAACGTGCAGGACGCGATCGACCGCGCCAGCCTGATGGCCCGGGAAGGCAAGAATAATCTGATCAAGATGAGTTTCCGGGAAGACCTGCTGAAGATTACGTCCAACGCGGAACTGGGCGACGTGGAGGAGGAGATGGAAGCCTCCCTGGTCGGCGATCCCGTGGATATCGCTTTCAACGCCCGGTATATCACGGATGTCATCCGGAACGTGTCGGACGACAGCCTGTGCATGAAGTTCAATTCCAGCGTCAGCCCCTGCGTCGTCGTTCCGCAGAACGGTGACGAATACATATACCTGATTCTGCCGGTTCGTGTTTTCCAATGAGTGATTTCCGATGAGAATCGAAGAGATAACCCTGCGCAATTTCCGGAATTACCGGGAGATGACACTCCTTCCGCACGAAGGAGTGAATCTCTTTTTCGGCGCAAACGGATCCGGCAAAACGAATCTGCTGGAAGCGATTCATTACTGCGCGCTGGGAAAAAGCCACCGGGTGACCGGCGACCAGAGCGTAATCCGGATCGGGGAAACCTTCGGCGTGTGCGACGTAACGGTGGAAGCCGGCGGCGTCCGTCGGAAAATATCCGTTCGTTTGGTACCTAATGAATCAAATAAAAAGATCATCACGATTGATTCCCGGAAAATCCAGCGGTTTTCGGATATGATGGGATGCCTTCAATGCGTGATCTTTTCTCCGGAAGATCTGGGACTGATCAAGGAAGGGCCTTCCCTCAGGAGGCGCTACCTGGATATGATGATCAGCCAGATGAACCGGGGATATTTTATTGCGCTGCAGCAATACCGTACCGGGCTGGAACAGCGGAACGCGCTGCTCCGGAATATGCGGACGAACGGCGGAAGCGGCGGAAAAGTGCTGGAAGTGTTTGAGCAGGCGATGGCTTCACCGGCGGCGGTAATTGTGGCGGAACGGAAAAAGATCGTTGAACTGCTGAGCGCCATGGCCGCGGATACATACCGGAATATTTCCGGGCAGGAGCAGGAGGATTTCCGGATCGGGTATCATTCCTCCCTCCGGGACGTGGATTCGGTGGAAGAAGCGCTTTGCAGGCAGATGGCGGAAAACCGGGAGGACGATATCCGGCTGGGAATCACGTCCGCGGGACCGCACCGGGACGATCTGACGCTGTCGCTGAATAAAAAGAATATGAAAGTGTTCGCCAGCCAGGGACAGATCCGGACGGCGGCGCTGAGCCTGAAGCTGGCGCAGATGAAAGTGCTGAAGCGGATCGGCGGGGAGGCGCCGGTGCTGCTGCTGGACGACGTGATGAGCGAGCTCGACCGGAACCGGCGGACGCGGCTGGTATCGGAGATCAGCGATTACCAGACGTTTATTACGTGCACCGACGAAACGGACCTGGAACTGGACCAGGCGCCGAGAATATATCATGTGATGTCGGAGGAGGGCATCGCCCGGATCGAAGAAACCGCCCCGGGCGCGCCGATGGTGCTGAGGGAAGAAATCACCGAACCTGATTTTACATAATGGGTGGCTTTCCGATCGATTCCAACGCAGGCCGCACTGTGGCCTGCGCCCCCATACCCCTTCGGAGGAAAAGAGTATTTATTGAAAAATGTTTCACGTGAAACAATTTTCAGGAGGATCCGATGCCGAACTGGACAGAACAACAGAAAATGGTGATACAGTCCGGGGAGCGCAGGCTGATCTGTTCCGCCGCGGCCGGCAGCGGTAAAACGGCGGTGATGGTGGAACGCGTCGTCCGGATGATCCGGGAAGGCGCGGATCCGGAAGCATTTCTGGTTGTGACATTTACAAATTCCGCCGCGTCGGAGATGAAGGAAAAGATCCGGAACCGTCTCCGGGAGGAGCGGAAGCATGAAACGGTCCGGCGCGCGTACGACAAGATCGACATCATGGAGATATCCACGATCCATTCGTTCTGCCAGCGGCTGATCCGGCAGGAGTTTCAGTCCGTGAACGTGGATCCGCTGTTCCGGATCTGCGACGGCGGACTGGAACAGCAGCTGTTTTCAAAAGCGTTCCGGTCGGCCTGCAACAGCCTGCTGGCGGAGAACGACGCGGATTTTACCGAATTCAGGAAGCGGTTCGACAAAGCGCAGACGGAGGACATTGTCCGGCAGGTTTATGTTTTTATGATGTCGCTGCCGGATCCGCTCCGATGGCTGAACGACGCGTGCGCGGATATTCCGGATCATATTGACGGGACGCATCCGTGGTTCCGGACCGCGGAACGGGTGATCAGGGAAAAACTGAAAACCGCGCAGGCCATTCTCCGGAACCAGTACCGGATGTTTGAGGACGGGGAACGGATTGAAGCCTACCGGGATGTATGGAAAGCGGACGAAGCATTGTTTCACGTGAAACAATGCTGGGCGGATAAACAGGAAGTCACCGCGGAAGCGCTGAACCAGCCGTTCCGGCGGATGCCGCCGGCATCGAAGCTGACGATCCTGGAGGAAGACTGGAAGGAAAGGTACACGAAACTGCGGGAGCAGCTGAAGGAAATCAACGACGATATCCTTTTCCTGATTTTCCCGGATCCGGAACGGGCGGAGAACGACCTTGCCAATATCCGTGAGTCGCTGCAGGGACTTCGTAAAATCATCGTCCGGACGGCCGGCGAATTTGAAAAGAACAAAGCCCGGATGCGGGTGCTGGATTTCAGCGACCTGGAACATAAGGCGCTGGCGATCCTGCGGCAGCCGGAACTCCGGGAATCGGTACAGAAACGGTACCTGTATGTATTTGTGGACGAATGCCAGGACGTGTCCGCCGTGCAGGACGCGATCATCCAGGCGCTGGGCGGGGCGGACAGCTACCTGTTTATGGTCGGCGACGTCAAGCAGAGTATCTACCGGTTCCGCCGGGCGGATCCGACGCTGTTCATGAACCGGAAGGAGGAATACCTGCGGCCGGATAGCGGCGGCGACTGCCTGGACCTGCAGACGAATTTTCGCTCCCGGCCGGAGATTCTGGAAACCGCGAATACGGTTTTCCGGGATATCATGCGGAAGGAAACCGCGGAGATCGACTATACGGCGCGGGAGGAACTGATCGCGGGACGGAAGGAGTCGGGATATTTTCCGGTGATGGTGGACATCCTGGAGCCGAAGGAGGATACGCCGCGGATCGAGGCGCTGGCGGATTATGTGACGGAACGGGTGCTGGAACTGCTGGATGAAAAATTCCGTTATAAAGACATGGTCATCCTGATGCCAAAGGTCAGCGGGGACGGCGGCGCGCTGGCGGAAGCGCTGGCGAAGCGGAACGTGCCGGTCTTTTTCGACGGCGGTACGGATTTCTACGAGCTGCCGGAGGTGAAAACATTCCTGCAGCTGCTGGAAACCGTGGACAACGATTACCGGGACCTGCCCCTGATCGCGTCGCTGCGTAACGCGCCGTTCTTTTTCACCGAAGAGGAGCTGGCCCGGGTCCGGTTAGTGAACCCGGGAAAGGACGTGCCGTTCTGGCAGGCGTTCCGGGAGTGCGCGGAGCTGCCGGATATTCCGATTGGAAAACGCTGCGCGGAAGCGAAAGAAAAAATCGGGAAGTGGCGGGAAACGGCGGAAGTTTCCGGCCTCGCGACGTTCCTGTATCATGTGGTCAGCGATTCGCTGCAGTACGCGATGGCCGGCGCGTCGCCGTCGGGCCGGACGGCCCAGCGGAACCTGCGGATTCTCTGCCAGGAAGCGGTCCGGGCGGAAGAAGCGGGTATCTATACGATCCGGGATTTCCTGCGGTATGTGGCGGACCAGGCGGGCGGCGGAGACCAGCGGGCGGCGGCGCCGCTGGCGGACGGGGACGACGTGATCCGGATCATGACGATGCACAAATCGAAAGGATTGCAGTTTCCGGTCGTGTTCTGCCTCGGGCTGGACCGGTCCATGAAAGGAAAACGGGAAGGCCAGATCGCCCTGGACGCGGAGCTGGGCATTACCCTGCGGTATAAAGAGCCGAAGCATCGCGTCGCGCGGAAAACCGCCGCGGACCGGATTTTTGAATGGAAGAAGGAATACGAGGAACGGGCGGAACGGATCCGCCTGCTGTATGTGGCCATGACCCGGGCGCGGGAACGGATGTTCCTGGCGGGTGTGACGGAAGACCGGCCGGAATGGCAGACGCCGGCCGGGGAACATCGGGTGTTCGCGGCGATGGATTACCTGGACTGGATTGTGCCGGCGCTGCGGGATGAGGAAAAATTGTCCACAGGTTGTGCACATGGCCGGATGCCTTGGAAAATAAGGCTTTTCGACAGTAATCAACAAGAAACTGTGGAGAATATGAAAGTTATCCACAACATGGCAAACTGGTTGAATTCCTTGCTTTCGGAACAGCCTTTGGATGACTTGTGGAAAGATATGAATCCGGAACCGGAGACGGAGCGGATGGCCAAAAAGTCGGTGACGGCGCTGATCCGCGCCGCGGAGCAGGAGACCGCCTTTGCGGATGAAGAGACGGAGGAAACGCCGGAGGATAAGCGGACGCCGGAGCGTTTCTCCGCGGCGCTGCGGAAATATGATACCGGCCCGTATCCGGCTTTCATGACGCCGCCTCCCGAAAAACAGGGCGCGTGGCGCGGTACGCTGACGCACCGCTTCCTGGCGCTGGCGGATCTGGACAGAATCCGGGAAGCGGGGGAAAACGCGGCGGACGAGCTGGCGAGGCAGCTGGCGGAAATGCGCGCGGCCGGGGTTTACCAGCCGGATGAAGCGGAAGCGATCAGCGTGAAGGACGTGGCGGGATACTTCGCCTCGGATCTCGGGCAGCGGATGCTGCGCAGCCCGGAGGTCCGCCGGGAATGGAACTTCAACTTCCTGCGGGAAGAGCAGCATATGCTGGTACAGGGTGTGATGGACTGCGTCTTCCTGGAGGACGGGGAATGGATTTTACTGGATTACAAGACGGACCGGATCGGGAATGAAGGGGAATTCGCGGAACACTACCGGCCGCAGCTGGCGTGGTATGCCGCGGCGCTGGAAGCGCTGACCGGGAAGAAGGTCCGGGAGCGGTGGCTGTATTCGCTGTCGCTGGGAAAAGCGATAGCGGTTGGATGATGGATGGAGGGATGGACAGAGGGACGGTTCCTTTGTCCAAAAAAGAACGAAAGTCTTTTTCTCCTATTCAGGCTTTTTTTGGACAAAGGAACCGTCCCTCTGTCCAATCGCTGTCCAGGTTGATTGGCAATAAAACCGGCCAAATGTTACATATCAAAAAAGCCCCCTGATCCGGCAATGCGGATGAGGGGGTTTATCCACAGGGCGTAAAAGGTTGAAAAACAAGGGACAGAGAAAACGGATTGCCTGAAAGCAAGGAAAATCAACGATTCTTAAAACCCACAGCGATCTGTGGAAACCCGCCGCCGAATGTGGATAACCTGTGGAAAACGGTGGAAAACGTTGCGGCAGAAAGCGTCAGACGTCTTCCGTGTCCGATTCGGATAGCGAGGAAATCGGCAGGTCGGTTTCCAGGAAAGGATCCTCTTCGGGAGGAATGTCTTTCGGCGGGGAAACGACGGAAACCGAGCCTTCCGCGCTCAGCGCCGACATACTTTCCGGCGGTTCCTGCGATTCGCTGCCTTCCGCCGGGGGAACCGGCCCGGAATCCGGCTCCGCGGCCTCGTCCGCACGCGGGGGTTTCCGGAACTGGATATTGAAGTAACCGTCCTCATCCACGTCCAGGGTCAGCGCTTCGCCGTACGTCGGCATGGCGATGACTTCGGTCGAACGGCAGGAGGCGGTCCGGGCGTATTCCAGGGCAACGTCCGCCCGGTGGAAATAATGCATTGGGACCAGGATGCGGGGTTTGACGCTCATGATGAAATAATTGGCGCCGGCCTCGAACATGGATCCCTGCCGGGGATCCACAGGGAAAAAGGCGACGTCCACCGGTACCCGGGTGAGCGGCAGGACGGCTTTCCGGAATTCCATATCCGCTTCCTCGATGTCCTGCATGGTGGACTCTTCCCGCCAGTGCCAGAAGTTCAGGTCGCCGGCGTGGAAGAACCGGACGCCCCGGAAATCCACAAGGAAACTGACGCCCAGGTCCGTGGAGTCATAGGCGGTGATGTTCACGCCCCGGACCGGGGAATACTCGTCCCCGGGGGCCATACGCTTTCCCCGGGTTCCGACCGGCATGTCGGAAGCGACAATATAGCTCACGTCGGTCAGGTCCTTCCAGGAGAAAACGACAGGATCCAGGTGGTCGATATGTTCGTGGCTGATGAAAACGACGACGTGGGGCCAGGAACGGATCCGGCCCGGGGTAAGCTGCAGCGGCTCGGCCAGCTCGCCGTTTTCCCCCCGCCAGTAATCAAAGACAAGCAGGGTGTCTCCGTTTGCCACGGAGAAACCGCTGTGGTAATAATGCACAATGTCGTAGGACTGGCTCAAAATGCTGACACCTCCAGGGTACGGACCGCCGCGCCGCGCGAAACAGAACCAGGCGGCGAAAGGCGGAACCGTCATCGGACAAAAACCGGAGCATCTATCGTAAAGCTACCAGGAGGAGAGGCAGCTGATACCCAACATTTGCCAAAGTGTATCATACATGACACAATTTGTCAATGATTCCGTGCCCAAATCGTCACCTTAGACCCATTTATATTACAAAAC
>JAEEGL013868437.1_pt1 | contig 17202 bp, 11 predicted proteins | sample 9134231 | NCBI WGS metagenome assembly JAEEGL01 (sample SAMN16246548, study PRJNA631951) | gut metagenome | biome: gut microbiome; feature: rumen; material: fiber-attached | host: Bos | place: Iran: Karaj | collected 2018-10
TGACCCCCAACTCCTCTTCCAGCGCCGCAATCTGCCTGGTAACCGCCTGCTGGCTGATATACAGATTCTGCGCCGCAGTGGAAAAATTCAGACAGGCAGCCACCTCCAGAAAGCACCGGATACGCTGATACAGCATCGCAACCGCCTCCAATTCCCAGTGTTCCTGTATGATTAACAACTATGTTCTGTCAATATATCCTTTATATTCAGTATATATAAACAACCGGCAGTTGTAAATAGGACTGCAGGTTGTTTCTCTTTTTTTGAATTCCCGATATAATAGAAGCAGAAGTCAAGATTTATTAAAGGAGAGATCTACTATGCTGCACCTTGGAAAAGACGTTACACTCAACATCTGCCCCATTCTGGTGACCTTGCACCATGACTACGTGTTTGAAGGCCCCTGCCGTATGGGGAAAGACTTCGAGCTGACCAAAGAGTTCGATGACATGGCAAATGCCCAGCTCATCAAAGGCGCCCGGGAAGAGATTGCAGAGAATCTGACGAACCCCCATTTTTGTGTTACAGAGCCCGTCTGGATTGACCGCAACGAAGAGTTCCTTGTGACTCCTGGCATTCTTGACACCATGCTCCAGGGCAAGGATGACGTGGATATCTATCTGGTAGGCCCCATGGGCAGGCTGTCTGACCTGATTATCGACTTTGCACAGAAAGCCCATAAGCCTGTTATCACCATTCCCGGACCCCAGTGCATGCAGACCATCCTCATTGCCTCCATGCGGTCCCGCGGGCTGGAGAGCTATGCCTTCCGTACCTGGCAGGAGACGACAGACTTCCTGGAAGTCCTTCGGGTTGCTAAGATGCTGCGGGAAACCCGGGTGCTCTGCGCAGCCCGGTTCGGCACGACCCGGTCCATCAGCGACATGGGCAATTTTGTGAATCTGGAGCAGGTGACAGATGTGCTGGGTACCCAGTTCACCTTCGTAAACCTCCACGAGCTGCTGGACCAGACGCACATCGGGGATTCCGGCAGGAATTATACACTCCCCGGCCGCGCTGCCCTGAACCCCACCGAGGAAGATGTCAGGGAGATGGAGGCACTGGCCGACGAACTGATTGAAAATTCCGTGGAATGCGACATGGAGCGCGAAGAGATCCTGAATTCCGAGCGGTTCTATTTTACCGTGAAAAAAATGCTGGACTATTACGGCTGCAATGCCTTTGCCGCACCCTGCCCGGATGCCTGCGCCACCAGGCGTCTCAACGAGGAACGCATGACCTTCTGCATGACCCACAGCCTTCTTGGCGAGATGGGTGTGCCGTCCGCCTGTGAGTATGATATCCCCGCCTGCCTGTCCATAGCTATCCTCTCCTGTATGGCGGATAAGCCGGCCTACATGGGAAACACCACCCATGATGCAAAGGCAATTGCCACCGGCCGCTACGGACTGTCTCCTTTCTTCCACACCGACATCAACGATAAATGCATGGATGTGGTTAAGGCAGACCCCGACAACGTGATTCTGACGTGGCATGCGGTGCCCCGTCGGAATATGCAGGGGTGGGACGCTCCTAAGGCACCCTATGCCATCCGTCCCTTTGCAGCGAGTGGCTTTGGTGTGACCTTCCGCTATGACTGGAACAGGGATGTGGGACAGACCATCACCATGGCAAGGATTTCCCCGGACTGCAGGACACTGTTTGTGGCAAAGGGCGAGATTGTCGGGGGCGTGGGCTTCGGCGACTATTCCTGCTCCGAAGGAGTGTTCTTCCGTGTAGCTGACGGAAACGACTTCTTCCAGAAGCAGCTGGAAGTAGGCAACCATGTGCCGCTGGTATACGGTGACTGCTTCGATCAGATCTGCGCATTGGGCCGGCATCTGGGCCTGAAAGTCATCACGGCCTGATGGGAACCCGGGAGGAAACCATAGCACGGATAGCCCGTTCCAATGAAAACATCACCCGGTACGCATCCGCGTACCGGGCTTTGGAGCGGAAGGACTTCGAGTCTGTCTATCCGCTGGTGTTCGGTTATATCCGGGACCGTTTTCTCCTGACCCGGGACATGTGCCGGAGCGAAGCGCTGCTGGATCTGGCGGACGTGAGCCTGCGCCAGCTGCTGGAGCTCAGGCGCCGCGGCATCGATGCAGGTGAGATCGCCAGATCCTGCTCCGGAGCTTCTTCGGTTATCGCAAAAAAAGTGCTCCTTATGAAAGCGGTGCAGGATGTCTTTTCGGTGACTATGACGCCGGGGGAATTTGCCGACATCGAAACGGTGTCGGATCTGGCAGGATTCATCTGTGCCGGAAGCACCGCTGACAGCCCGGCTAATCCGGCTGCCCGGCATGCTTCTGCTGAAGCACCGTGCTTTGCCCCGGAGACAGTAAGGCAGGATTTTCCCGCCCTGTCGGAATCGATCCGCAGCCATCCGCTCATCTATCTGGACAATGCCGCCACAGCACAGTGTCCTGCTGAGGTGCTGGAGGCTGTCCGGGAAATCGAGTCGTGCCGGGGTAATGTCCACCGGGGTGTCCACACATTGTCAGACCGGTGTACCGAACGCTACGAACAGGCCAGAAAGACATGTGCGGCCTTCCTGGGAGCCCTGCCCGGACAGATAACCTTCACATCCGGCACCACGGACGGCATCAACCGTGTGGCGGCGTCCATGGCGGGACAGAACGGCGGCATCGTCGTCACGGCGCTGGAGCACCATTCCAATTATGTTCCCTGGCAGCAGCTCTGCCTGCGTGAGGACCGCCCGTTCCGGGTCTGTCCTGTCCTGCCTGACGGCACACTGGACATGGATGCGCTGGACGGCATGCTGAAGGAGAGTGTCTCCCTGCTGGCCATCACCGGCTGCTCCAATGTGACCGGAACGGTGCCGCCATTGGAAAGAATCATTCCCATGGCACGAAGCCGGGGGATAAAGGTACTGGTGGACGGTGCACAATCTGCATGCCATGCAGATGTGGATGTGACGAAACTGGACTGCGACTATTATGTATGTTCCGGCCATAAGCTGGGAGGCCCGTTCGGGATCGGACTGCTGTACTGCAGGGAGCCAATCCCGCACACGGTTTTCGGAGGCGGCATGGTGGATACGGTTACGGAAGAAAACACCTCGTTCCTGCCGACACTGGAAGCCGGAACACCCGATATCTCCGGAGCGGTGGGGCTGGCGGCAGCCATTGACTACAGGAGCAGGCTACCGGACGGCTGGCAGGAGCATGAAACGGCGCTGCTGTGCCGGACAAGGACGATGCTGGCGGAAATCCCCGGCATTCACGTATTCGGGCCCCACGATGGAGTTGGATGTGTTTCTGTCGGAATCGACGGTGTTTCCCCTCTGGAGGCGGCAGCGCTGCTGGATCAGATGGGGATTGCGGTCCGTTCCGGGGATCACTGTGCCAAGCCGCTGCATCAGGCCATCGGCCTGGAATACACGCTCCGCATATCTCCTTCCTTCTACAATACCTTTGGGGAAATACAGGCATTGGCAGAAGGCCTGCGGCAGATTTCTGCGATGAAAATACACGGATAGGGTTACGGCGGCATCTGTTTTTACAGATGCCGCCGATCCTGTTTTCTGACAAATGGATTGAACCGGGAATTCCCGTTTGCTATAATTAGTGTGTCACGAGAAGGACTTTTTCGGAAAAGGTGAAACTATGGAACGAGGCAGGCTATCGCAATATGAACGCATGACCGGAACACCGGTTCCCTCGCTGATTATAAAGCTGTCAGTCCCTACGATCATCAGTATGCTGGTAACGAATATATACAATCTGGTTGATACAGCGTTTGTCGGCAGGCTGGGAACCAGCGCAAGCGGAGCGGTGGGAATCGTATTCGGCTTTATGGCTATTATACAGGCCATTGGCTTTCTGTTCGGTCAGGGCTCCGGCAGTATTGTCTCCCGCAAGCTTGGACATCAGGAGACTGACGCGGCAAGCCGAACGGCTTCAACGGGGTTTTTCTGTGCCATTGCCATCGGCCTGCTGTGCTCGCTCCTGTGCTTCCGGCGTCTCGACGAGCTTGTAATACTGCTTGGCAGCACGGCAACCATTGCCCCCTATGCAAAGACCTATATCTCTTTTATTCTGGTGGCAGCTCCGTTTATGACATCAAGCTTTGTGATGAACAACCTTCTCCGCTATGAGGGAAAAGCGTCTCTGGGTATGATCGGCCTGCTGGCAGGAGCGATTCTCAATATGGCGGGCGACCCTTTCTTTATGTTTGTCCTGAACATGGGTATTGCCGGAGCAGGGCTGTCCACAGCACTGAGCCAAGTGGTCAGCTTCTGTATCCTGCTGAGCATGTTCCTCCGCGGGAAAACCTCCGCCAGAATATCTCCCCGCTTTGTCTCACTGAAGCCTGCGCTGCTTCTGGATATTGTTGGTACGGGACTTCCAAGCCTGCTGCGGCAGGGACTTAACAGCCTGGCAACGATTCTGCTCAACAGCTGCGCCGGAGTCTATGGGGATGCAGCTATTGCCGCCATGAGCATAGTCTCCAGAATCGGGTTCTTCGTGTTCTCCGTTGCACTTGGAGTCGGACAGGGCTTTCAGCCCGTCAGCGGCTTTAACTATGGTGCGGGAAAATACGACCGGGTCCGGAAGGCATTTCGGTTTACTTTTGCCCTGGCGGAGGGACTGATGGCCGCCGCTGCTGTGGTTGTCGCTTTGACAGCGGGGAATCTGATCGGGCTGTTTCGGAATGATCCGGCGGTTATTGAGATCGGAACCAGGGCACTGCAGCTTCACTGCGGAGCGCTCCTGTTCCTCCCTGCCTGCATGGTAACGGAGATGCTCTACCAGTCCACCGGCAACAAGCTGGGGGCGGCAGTGCTGTCCTCCATGCGCAGCGGTCTGTTCTTTATTCCAGCACTGCTGTTGCTGTCCCGGTTTCGAGGTCTTGCAGGAATCCAGGAGGCGCAGCCCCTGTCCTATGTGCTGGCGTTTCCGCCGGCCATCTATCTGGCGTCCCGACTTATTGGAAAACTGCCAAAAGACCGGGAACCATAGCAGCAGAAGCATCAGCCCGGAGCAGCCGGGGTATGAAGCCCGCCTGAATAATAGATTTTTATGGAGGCAGCCGCCATGATTTGTTTTCTTACCAGCAGCACTGTGATTCCGGGTACTGAAACTCTGAATCCTGCCAATCGCTTTATTGATATGCTCAGGGAGTACCTTCCGAAGCCGTGCCGCACCCTGTTCATCTGCTCGGATCCCGATCACAGCGAAGGAACCGACCGCTTTGCGGATTCTGTGAAGCAGAGTTTTAAAGAGGCAGGGTTTCCCTTCCAGCTACTTGTTGTACTGGACAGCAGGAATGAAAACTCTGCCGCAGAGCTTGTGAAGGAGGCAGACCTGATTATACTCGCGGGCGGCCATGTTCCGACACAGAACCGCTTTTTCCGGCGGATTGGACTGCGGAATCTGCTAAGGGAGTATGACGGCATAGTCATTGGGATCAGCGCAGGAAGCATGAACAGTGCGGATGTTGTATATGCGCAGCCTGAAGAAAAAGGGGAAGCGGCAGATCCCGGATATGAGAAATTTCTGCCGGGGCTTGGCCTGACGAAGACAATGATCCTTCCGCACTATCAGATGGTAAAAGATGATATTCTGGACGGACAGCGTCTGTTTGAGGACATCACGCTCCCGGACAGCATTGGGAGGACATTTTACGCCATTCCCGACGGAAGCTATCTCCTGATCGAATCCGGAACTGAAACGCTGAGAGGAGAGGCCTATGAGATCCGCGACGGCCGGCTCCGCCGTATCGCTGAAAGCGGAGATGTGCTGACGCTGGGAAACACCCGGATCGGGTCTGACATGTGATTTGTGAGGAATGGGAATGTTTTGGAATGCCAGAAACGGAAAGATTGCACTTGACGGAACAGACATGTACTTTGTTTCGTTCGGCCGCGGAGCCCGCACACTGATCCTCCTTCCTGGCCTTTCTGACGGGCTGGCAACGGTAAAGGGAAAGGCGCTGCTCCTGGCAAAGCCCTATACGCCGTTCTTCAGGGACTGTACGGTGTACATGTTCAGCAGGAAAAATGATATGCCGCCCCTGTATACCATCCGCGATATGGCTGCCGATCAGGCAAGAGCCATGGAAACGCTCGGGATCACAAGCGCCTGTGTCATGGGAGTATCCCAGGGCGGAATGATTGCGCAGTATCTGGCAGCGGATTATCCGCAGCTTGTTGACAGGCTGATCCTTGCCGTGACGGCGCCATGCCTGAGCGACATGACTGAGCGCTGTTTAAGGAACTGGATTGAGCTTGCGCAGCAGGGAAATCACAGGCAGCTGATGATCGATACGGCGGAAAAAAGTTATTCCGAAGCGTTCCTGAAGAAATACAGGAAGCTCTATCCGATGATCGGATGGATCGGAAAGCCCGCGAGCTATGACAGGTTCCTTGCCAATGCCCGTGCGATTCTCGGTTTTGACGCGACTGGCGTGTTGGGAAACATCATCTGCCAGACACTCATTATTGGCGGGGAGGAAGACAGAATCGTCGGGGCAGAGGCATCCCATGCGCTCAAGGCAGGAATTGCGGACAGTGTATTATATATCTACCCGGGACTGGGCCACGGGGCATATGAAGAAGCCCCGGATTTTAACCGGCGTGTTTTCCGGTTTCTCATGGAAGTGTAAAGGAACCGATCACGGAATTAAGGGGCAGGGAACCATGACGAAGCTGACGTACGGAAATACCAACACATTCTTTATACCCGGCTGCAACGGAGGCCTGCTGGTCGATACCGACTATGCGGGGACGCTGCAGGCACTGTACAGGGTACTGAAGAAAAACGATATTCGGATAAAGGATATCGCATACGTGCTCGCAACACATTATCATCCGGATCACATGGGACTGATCGGTGTACTGATGGAGCAGGGGGTAAAGCTTCTCCTGATAGATGTGCAAAGGGAGCATGTTCATTTTTCCGACAGAATCTTCGAACGGGACAGGCTGTCGTACCGGCCTGTCGAGGAAACACAGGCCGCCGTTATCTCCTGTGAGGAGAGCCGGGAATTCCTTGCCCGGCTGGGTATTTCAGGGGAGATAATCCATACTCCGAGCCACAGTGAAGACAGCATATGTCTCATTCTGGACGACGGAAACTGCTTCGCCGGGGATCTTGAACCGTTTGAGTATATGGAGGCGTACGAAGAGAACGCGCCGCTGCGGGATGACTGGGACCGTATTCTGGCTTTCCGGCCAAGACGGGTGTTCTATGCCCATATGCCGGACAGAGCAGTTTAAAACACTGGTCCGAAGATATTTTCATGTTGACTATTTTGAAAGAACCGTTAAGATGGAAACGGAAAGGCACGTGCCTTTCATCTGTGAGCTGACCGTCAATGGCAGGTTTGCCTGCAGCTGCTCAGAACGCAGCTGTTCAGATGAGCATCCTGACCTTTTTCTGCGGGTCCGGGCGCGGGCTTCCGCTCTGTTCCCGGCGAGCACAGACAATATTGATTGAAGGAGAGAGAAGAATGAATTACGCAGAGGAATCCCTAAAGCTTCACGCCCAGTGGGGAGGGAAGATTGAGGTCATCTCCAAAGTGCCCGTGAAGTCCACGGATGACTTGTCCCTGGCCTATACACCCGGCGTAGCTCAGCCGTGTCTGGAGATTCAGAAGGACATTGGCATGAGCTATGCGCTGACCAGACGGCATAATATGTGTGCGGTGATTACCGATGGGTCCGCCGTGCTGGGACTGGGGGATATCGGCCCGGAGGCAGGCATGCCTGTGATGGAGGGAAAATGCGTCCTGTTCAAGGAGTTTGCCGATGTAGATGCCTTCCCTCTATGCATTAAGTCCCATGATGTGGATGAGATCGTCAATACGATTTATCTGATCTCCGGCTCCTTCGGCGGCGTGAACCTGGAGGACATCTCTGCGCCCCGGTGCTTTGAAATCGAGCGGAAGCTGAAGGAAAAATGTGATATCCCCATCTTCCATGACGACCAGCACGGCACAGCAATTATCACCCTGGCGGGACTGACCAATGCGCTGAAGGTGGTAGGCAAGAAAAAAGAGGATGTACAGGTAGTGACCTCCGGGGCCGGTGCGGCAGCCATCTCCATCACGAGGCTGCTGCTGTCCGCAGGGTTCCGGAATGTCATCATGACCGACCGCCATGGGGCTATCTACAAAGGTCGCCCCGAAGGCATGAACTGGATCAAGGAGGAGATGGCAGAGGTTACGAACCTGGAAGGCCGGCAGGGGAGTCTTGCGGACATGCTGGTGGGTGCGGATGTGTTTATCGGTGTATCTGCCCCGGGCCTGGTGACCACGGAGATGGTTCGTACCATGAACAAAGACGCTGTTATCTTTGCCTGTGCCAATCCCATACCGGAAATCTTCCCGGAGGATGCCAAGGCAGGCGGCGCGGCGGTAATCTCCACTGGACGGTCTGACTTTCCCAATCAGATCAACAATGTGCTCGCTTTTCCCGGCGTGTTCCGCGGAACCTTTGACGTGCGCGCCAGCGACATAAACGAGGAGATGAAAATGGCTGCGGCAAAAGCGCTGGCGGAGCTGATTTCTCCTGAGGAATTGTCTGCTGACTACATTATCCCCAAGGCCTTTGACCCCAGAGTTGGACCTGCCGTAGCAGCGGCAGTTGCACAGGCTGCACGGAATTCCGGCGTAGCGAGAATCTGAAAACCATACAGCATATGATACATGCCCGGACGCAAACGTCCGGGCATGTGATTTCTGTATATCACGGAACTTACAGTGTTTATGCTACGACCAGTCTGCCACCGGAGGGCAGGGGGTATTCCCCGCAGAGGGCTGTGCCTTCGGAGGCAACCGCAGAAATGGTGACCCCGGCAGAGGCGTCGATTCCATCAATGGAGGTAACGTTAACCAACGCCACCCGGGAATCCTTCGTGGCTGTCCAGCTGGCGCCGTCCAGTTCAATGTAGGCGTTCTCGATCGCACCTTCCACCTGGGTGTCTTTCAGAACAATGGCCATGGAACGGATGTCGTCATTGACGATGTCGCCGTGGATGGTGGAGCCGCTGATGTAGAACTTGTTGCCGTAAGGCACACAATCCGCCGCCATCACCCGGGCATCCGGATCGTCATTGACGATAGCATGGATGGCATACTTCGGAGAGGTAAGGGTACTGTTTTCGATATCCGCGTGGATGTTGTGACTCTTGATATACAGACATGCCTCCTCTGCTGTACAGTCTGAGTTCCGGACTTCCAGCGGCGCTGCGGAATCTGCACCGCCGGACAGATCATGGCACATCCAGTCATACTTCCCGGACCGCATGGTGCATCCGGTGTATTTTGCCGTGAAGTCACCGGCAAGGATTCCGCCGTGAGAGGCGGTCTTAAAGCGGCAGTCATTCAGCACAACGTTGCATCCGCCGTCAGCATAGACTCCGTAGCCCACATTCCGCACGATCACATCGCAGTTATCCGCCTGCAGGTACAGATCCCGGCCGTTGTCGGTGGACAGTGCCGCCCAGCTGTCGGATTCAATGTGGCTGTTCTTATAATAGGTTTTCGTGGTGCCAACGGACAGATGAGTGCGGATGGTGCCGCCCAGGAACAGTCCGGCAGGAGGCTCCATCATGCCGGGGCCCTTGATGGGATTTTTCGGGTCATAGTAGTCCGGCAGGGGGCCGCTGTTTCCGTAGACTCTGCAGTTGTTCACATGGAGCGTTGCGTGCCCCCCCACAGCAGTGCAGGGACGGATGACGCCATTGGTCTCAATATAGCTGTTCTCCACAGTCAGCTCCGCATTGTCGGTGGCCATCACAGCGGCACCGATGCCCTCGAAGTCGTTGACGCCCTGACCGTCCAACTTGAAGTAGGCGTCGGATACCGTGTACTTGCTGTCACCCCTGACTACAATGCCGTTGATAAACGGTGTCTCCGTGGTGAACCTGATGCCCTTGGCGCACTCCGGGCCGATTTCCCCCTCCAGCGTATGAGAAAGCGGAGCGGCTGCGACCTGCCCGTTTTCAATCACATAGGCGGGCTGCATTTTGAAAGACCGGGGGAATCTGGGATCATCAGTGGGGTCGTTGTTCGGCCCTCCGGGCCCCCCAGGGCCTCCGGGGCCTCCGGGACCTCCGGGGCCTCCGGGACCTCCGGGGCCTCCCGGACCGGGACCACCGGGAAATCCGCCCATAGGCAATCGCTCGGGTCTGTCACCGATTTCGTTGGGGATGGGCATGCCGTAGGCGGGCAGGTTCTTTGTCAGTTCGTATGCCATGCTGTTTTCCTCCTTTTTGCTGTTGCTATCTTGCGTTGTAACGGTCCAGCGCACCCTGCTTGGCTGCGATGCAGTCTTCCAGACCGAGTGCTTCAATGGCGGCTACATAGGCATCCCAGTTTTCGTCTATATCCAGGGAGCCTGTGACGAATTTGAGGATATACTCTGCGGCAGTGGTATCCAGATCAGAGATCGCACCGGAGGCGTAGAGGACATCGGCTTCCTCGTCGCTGTAACTCAGGTTGGAAGGAATGGCCCAGGTATTGTCCGCCTCCTGGGCACTGTAGACCCGGATTGCCTCAGTGCCCTCGGCCCCGTAAAGGACTTCAAAGTTGCAGTCAGCATCGAAGATGGAGGGCGTGGCGTAGAGGATATAGGTGGAGGTGGTCTGCTTGAAGTTCAGCCCGTCCGGATTGTTGCGGACGAAATCATTCCATTCAGGCTCCCCGGCTGCGTTATATTCAAAGCTTCCGCCTTCCATGCCGTAATTGCTCAGAAGCCGGCCTTCATCTGTGAAATGATAGTCGAGCCACCGGGCCAGCAGCTCAGGATCCTCGCAGCTGGTGGTGATGGTTACCGGATTCACACCCGTAAAAGAATTGGCAGTGGAAAAGTGGAGCGCCTGGCCTTCTTCCAAAACCGGACTCTGAATCCCGACGATTTCACAGTCAGGATCCTCAATCATATAATTATAGGTGGGGATAAAAGCGGAATCGCCCCAGAAGAAGCCAACCTGCCCGCCGACAATGTCACCCTCTGTATCCTGACCGCCGTTGTGGCTGTAGAAATCCGGGGCCAGAAGTCCCTCTTTGTACCACGAGGCAAGCATCTTGAGAAATTCCTTCATGCGGTCCTCAGTATAGGCGGCGCGAACCTGTCCGTCCTTCTGGAAGAAGAAAGTATCGCTCCACTGCAGGGAGAAGCCCGGCAGCTCATAACCCCGGGAGAAACTCAGTCCGGGATTGATGGCACTGGTGAAGCACAGGGGAGAGGTGATGCCGTAGGCATCCTTGAAGGCAAGTGCGGCGTCATGCCAGTCGTCAAAGGTTACAGGCATATCAAGGCCCAGCTTGTCCAGCCAGTCTTTCCGGACTGCTGCGCCGGACATACTGAAGCTTTCATCCTGGAAACCACTGACGAACAGCATGTTGCCGTCGTCATCCACCAGATCCGGCAGATACTCAGGATGGGTATCCAGATAGTACTTGTAATAGGGCATTTCCGTCTCTACCAGATCGTTGACGGGAAGAACCACCTCGTCCTTCAGCCCCTGGGCATAGCCGCCGCTGTACAGGTTTGCGAAATTGGAGATCATGTCAGTGTAATCCTGAGATGCCACCATCAGGGCGAACTCCTGTGTAGCCGTGAACATGCTGACCTCTTTGTATTCGATATGCACGCCGGTAACAGATTCGAGATACTCCGTACAGGCGGCAGTGTTGTAGCTCTCACCGGATCCCAGGTACATGGTTACAAAGGGTGCGGCCCCGTCTACCCAGAAGGAGAAGCTTTCACCGTTCTCCGTCAGGGGCAGGCTCACCGGACCGGGAGGTGTCAGTTCCGGTTCTTCCTCGACAAGAGAGGCCTCCGGCTCCGGAGCCTCCGGAGCTTCCGCGGGTTCGGCGGCAGGGGCTTCGGCGGCATTATCTGCCCCTGAAGCAGCGCTTTCCGCGGCAGACGGTGCTTCCGACAGGGCAGAAGCAGTATCGGACGGCACTGCTGTACCGCAGGCAGCCAGAGCAAGCAGAAGGGAAAACGCCAGAAGCAGTGAGATGGTGCTTTTCATGTTCCTCATGTTCCTCATCCTTCCTTTTGGAGATACCTTTATTATACAGCAGATGACTGCCCTCTTCAATTCAAATCACGCATTTTCCGGCAGCAGCCGAAAAAGAGGTCGGTATCAGCAAGACGACGGCAGCCTGCGGGAGGACTTCAGAAACCGGCTGCCGGCCAGTATTTTCGCCTCCTTTGGACTGCAGCGGCCATGGAACGTCAACAAAATTGTCGGAATGTGCTCTTATGTTTGGTTTATTCAGTTCGATTGCGAAACAAATTGGATTGTGCTATGCTGAACAGGTAAAACCACACAGGAGGGATGAATATCATGCCGCAGCGCTACGAACACCTCACAAAACCGCTGAAAATCCGCAATACGGTGCTGAAGTCCCGGTTCATGTACCCCTGCGCCCAACCCCATTTCCTGCAGGGGCCGGAGCTGTATCCTGCGGACCCAATTGTCAGCTACTACTGTACAATCGCAAAGAACGGAGCCGCCTTCATCATTGTCCACGACCTGGCCAACGACACACAGCGGGACATGGGTGGCTATGACATTCCCCACTTTGCCATGTGGGATTTCAACGACAAGGGATGCCAGAACTACTTCTCCCACTTTGCACACATGGTTCATTACTACGGCACCAAGCTCTGCACCTCCCTTGACCTGAACCTCTCAACCCGCTATGTGGTGAACCCGCCGTCTCCCGGCGGTCCCGGAGGCCCCGGCGGCCCCGGTATGGGACCCATGGGCTTCGGCGGCGATACCGGAAAAATCGCGGAAAGCGGCTTGAAATTCTCCTTTGGTTCACTGGTGGGGCCTGAGGGAGAGGATCCGAATATGAACGCTGTGGGCGTACCCCAGACCAGTGTCAGATATTTGGATGAAGCGGCTATGGAGGAGTACATCGGTATTGTCGTCGACCGGATGAAGCGGTATGCGGATCTGGGCTTTGATGCGGCCATGGTGCCAACAGATGTTCTGATCTCCTTTATGAGTGAAAAGTCCAATCGCCGGGCCGATGAATACGGCGGAACGCTCGAGAACCGTCTCCGGTTCAGCCACAGGTTCTTCCGGGCGGTACGCAAGGCACTGGGGAACGACTTCCTCCTGTACTGCGGCGCGCCGGTGGGCGGCGGTCACGGGCCAATGGGCGGCGGCCTTACAGACGAGGAAGCCGTCATATGGCTCAGGGAGATGGAGCCCTATCTGGATCTCCTCTATATACGTTCCGCCATGGGAGACGGGCTGATGGAAAAGGAATGCGACTGCTGTCCCGGGGCAGATAAAGCTGCGGAGCTTAAAGCGGCCGGAATCACAACGCCCATTGCCGTGTCAACCCCCTATATGGATCTGGACAAGTTGGAGGCGGTCATTGCCAGCGGAAAGGCTGATGTGATCAACTCCAATCACATGTTTATGTGTAATCCCCGGCTTGGTGAGATTCTGAAGACCGGAGAAGGAGAAGATCTGGAACCCTGCCTGCTGTGCCACCAGTGCCGCGGTGTCAGCTGGACCGGGGACTGGATGAGCCACTGCACCATCAACCCGGAGATGGGCATGGAATACCGGGTGCAGAAAATGCGTGAGCCGGCAGCCTGCAAAAAGAGGGTGGCAGTTATCGGAGGAGGCCCCGGCGGCATGAAGGCGGCGCTGTATCTGAAAGAGCGCGGCCACGAGCCGGTGCTCTTTGAAGCTTCCGGCGAACTGGGCGGACAGCTCAGGGCTGCTGCGTGCTGTGACTTCAAATGGCGAGTGACGCGTTATGTAAACTGGCTGAGAAATCAGATGATACGGAAGGGTATCGAGGTGCGGCTGAACACCCCGGCCACCCGGGAGCTCCTGGAGAAGGAGCGGTTTGACGTGATTATTGCCGCTGTGGGAGCAAAGGCCAAGCTTCCGGAGCTCCCCGGGATTGAACATGCATGGGGCACGCCCTATGAAGCCTTTGGAAAAGAAGCAGAACTGGGGCACAGAATCTGTGTGGTGGGCGGTGCGTCCACGGCGGCGGAGGCAGCAATCTATCTTGCCAGAGCCGGACACGAGGTAGTGGAGATCAGCCGGAAGAATATAGTAGCCTATGAACTGAATCCTATCCGGGAACGGGGCAATGTAAATGTTCTGTCAGTGAACAGCGGCGTCACTCATATCCGTGAGGCTTCCACCACTAGACTGGAACCAGGAAAGGTATATTATGTAAACAAAGACGGAACGGAGGGCATGGTGGAATGCGACAGCATTCTGGTGTCCGGCGGTGTGGAGCCGAATCGGGATCTGGCCATTTCCTTCCACGGAATAGCCCCGGAATTTTATATGATCGGTGATTGTAAGGAAGCAGGAAACCTGCGGCACGCCATTTTCGATGCATACGCAGCTGCGCAGCAGATATAAAGGAGGAAGAACATGAACCACAGATACGCACACATTATGACCCCCCTGCCTCTGGGACGGTATATCCTGAAAAACAGGATCATCAACTCAAAATCCATGCCCGATGTTGGAGATCCGGCAGGCTATCCCAATGAGCATCAGATCGAATTTGCCGCCCGGTACGCCCGGAACGGCGCGTCCATTGTCACCTGCCAGCCCGGCGAGTTCCGGGAGATGAAGGGCCGGACCTTCTTCACCAGCCGCTATGACATGGAAAACAGGGACTGCCAGGGAATGTTCACGAAGATGATTGAGCGGATCCATGCCTACGGATCCCTGGCCTCTGCGGCCACCATGATCTATCTGCCGGTGGATGTGTCCATCTCGGATATTCATGACTGGTCACAGATCCCGGATGAGTTTCCTCCTGGACCCGAGGGGATCTACGCCATGCCGGGTATGGGCGAGAGCAGGGACAAGGTCGTGCCGCCGGAGATCACAAAGGAACAGATCCGTGAATTCATTGATCTGTTCGCAGAATACTGCTATAAGCTCAAATGTGTCGGGTTTGACATGGTGAACATTTACGCCAGCTACAACGCATCCATACTGGCAAAGTCCCTGAGCCCCATCCTCAACCAGCGGACCGATGAGTACGGCGGCAGTGTGGAGAACCGCGCCCGGCTCCTGTGCGAGCTTCTGGCGAAAATCAAGGAGATCTGCGGGAAGGATTATCCTATCGAGCTTCAGATCTCAGGCGAGGAGACATTGAAGGGCGGCTATAGCACCGAGGACTTTGTGGCCTACTGCAAGCTGTTCGAGCCCTATGTGGACATCTTCCAGATCCGGGCAAAATCCGGGGATCTGACCCATGTCAACGCCTATTTCTTTGAGAAAGAATGTCCTCCGAATCTGCGGTACTGCAAGCTTCTGAAGGACGCGGGGATCAAATCCTACATTGCGCCGGTGGGCGGTTTCCAGGATCCCGCGGTCATGGAGCGAGTCCTTTCCGAGGGACTCTGTGACCTGATCGCCCAGGCCAGAGCGCTGATCTGCGAGGAAGACTACTGGACCAAGATCGTGGAAGACCGGGCTGACGAAATCACATCCTGCCTGGGATGCGACAAATGCCATCAGGGCGTCTGTGCCATTAATCCGCGGATCGGAAATCCAGGCTGGAAGGACATGATCCAGCCGCCTGTGAGGGTAAAGAAAGTGGCCGTCATCGGCGGCGGGCCTGCGGGCCTCCGGGCGGCCTGGACCGCTGCGGAGCGCGGACACCAGGTTGACCTTTATGAAAAGAGCGGCCGTCTGGGCGGTCAGCTGATCCACTGTGATTACATCGATAAAAAGTGGTCCATGAAGGGATTCAAGGATCATCTGATCCGCATGTGTGAAAAGTACGGGGTAAACTTCCTGCTGAATACAGAGGCAACACCGGAGCTACTGGAAGGGAAGGACTATGACGCGGTGATTGCCGCACCAGGCTCCAGGTTCCGCACCGATGCGGTGCCGGTGGAGGCAGGTGCCTCGCCAATGGATGTGATGACGCTGTTCGGAAAGGAAGCTGAGCTTGGCCGACATGTGGTCATTGTAGGAGGAAGCATGACTGCAGTGGATGCAGCGCTCTATCTGCTCCAGAGCGGACACCAGGTGACGGTCCTGACCCGGAGCCGTCAGGCAGGTCATGACTATGACCGTCATTCCAGAGACGGCTTCTTTGCCATGTGGAATTCTCTGGACGGGCTCAGCACCATTGCCGGGGCACAGGCCACCCTGATCCGGGAGAAGCAGGTGGTCTACAGGACCCGGGACGGACAGGAAAAGACTGTGGACTGCGACAGTGTGGTGCTGTCCGAGGGGCGGATTCCGCTGACGGAGGAGGCAAAACGGTTTATTGCCCCGGGGCGGCAGTTCTACGTGGCGGGAGATGCCAGTCAGATTATTGACACAACCTCCGCCCGGATGCCCATGTCCATGCCGGGTATGCCGCCGCAGCCTCGGAAGGATCCGAATCCAGTAACCACGGAGAATGGTATCCGCCACAGCCAGCTTACTGCTTTCTGGGCAGCCAATTCCCTGTAAGATGTAAGAAATGCTGCCGGGTCACTTCACGTGAACCGGCAGCATTATCTGATGGAAACCGGCGCTGCGCAGAGAATGGCATATCTGAGTGCGCATCCCGGAGGCAAGAAGCGACACGCTGCAAAGCATCAGTTTCCGACTTTTGGGAACGACTTCATTAATCCCCTTGCGCCTTGAGCAGGCATAAGTGTAAAATAAGACCATTACCTCGGAAAGGAAGAAACCCATGGCTTATAAAATTAAATCCTACTGTCTGGGCTGCCATTACTGCGCCCTGGAATGCCCGGTCCATGCAATTGACTACAAATGGACCAAGTACGAGATTGATCCGGAAAAGTGCATCGAGTGCGGGAAGTGCGTGGAGGTCTGCAATGTCAGCGCCATTGATACCGGTGTGCCGGAAGTGATCGTGCCCCACGAACCGAAGGAACTGGAAGCGGATGTGGTGATCATCGGCGCAGGTGCCGGAGGGAGTGTTGCGGCGGTAAAGCTGGCAGAGCTGACAGGAAAAAAGGTTATTGTACTGGAGAAGGCAAAGAGATACGGCGGGTCCGGCTGGTTTGCAAGCTTTGGCATTTCCGACGGCCCCAGGATGGGTCCTCCCGGTGCGGGACCAGGGGGACCGGACGGAGCGCCTGCAGGTCCCGGCGGTCCGGACGGCGCACCTGCGGGCGGGCCTCCCATGCGGGATACCAGCTATCAGGAGAAGCTGGACAAAAGACTTATTGAAAATGCCCGGAAA
>JAEEGL015930041.1_pt1 | contig 17202 bp, 15 predicted proteins | sample 9134231 | NCBI WGS metagenome assembly JAEEGL01 (sample SAMN16246548, study PRJNA631951) | gut metagenome | biome: gut microbiome; feature: rumen; material: fiber-attached | host: Bos | place: Iran: Karaj | collected 2018-10
TACCTGAGGCAATATGTGCCATTGCTGGACTTGGAACTGGTACCGTTCATCCTAAATGAAAAGGACGAAATAGTGGGCGCCGCTGTAACGATGCGCGACCTGTCACCGGCACTCAACAAGACACACGGACGGTTGCTGCCACTGGGATGGTATCACCTGGCGAAGGCGTTGATTATGAAGAAGGCCGAGAAGGCACAGCTGATGCTCATCGCCGTAAGACCCGATATGCAGGGATTAGGACTGAACGCACTGATTTTCGATGACCTGATACCGATATACAACAGGATCGGCATAAAATGGTGCGAGACGAACCCGCAGCTGGAGTCAAACGTAAAGGAGCTGTCACAGTGGAAGCCGCTGAACCCCGAAATGGTGAAGAGACGCAGATGCTGGCAGAAGGAAATGAAGTGAGGACGGGACCACGAATTTCACGAATTTCACGAAAATTGTACATGACAAAATAAAAATTGTACATTGTACATGGTAAATTGTACATGTCATAACGTTATAGAATAATGAACAGAGTAGTAATTACGGGCATGGGTATATGGTCATGCCTCGGACAGACACTTGACGAAGTATGTAAGTCGCTCTTCGATGGACGCAGCGGCATTGTTTTCTCACAGGAGCGTAAGGACTTAGGCTTCCGCTCGGCATTGTGTGCCAACGTGCCAAAGCCAGACCTGAAGCCGTTCGTGCCACGCAATATGCGACAGTTTATGCCGGAGGAGGCACAGTATGCCTACATGGCTACTAAGGATGCTCTCGCGGCTGCAAAGATAGACCAGGATTTTCTGGACACCCACGAGGTGGGCATCATCTATGGCAATGACTCTGTTGCCGAGGCTACGATGCGCTCACTCGATAAGTTCCGTGAGTTTAAGGACACCGCAGCATGCGGTTCAGGAGCCATCTTCCAGTCCATGAACTCTACGATTACGATGAATCTCGCCTGCCTCTTCAAGCTGCGCGGCATCAACCTGACATCGTCTGCAGCCTGCGCCTCCAGCTCATTGGCAATCGGCAACGCCTACCTGCTGATAAAGAACGGTCTGCAGGACTGCATCATCGCCGGCGGCGGTCAGGAGGCCAATATGTATAGCATTGCATCCTTTGACGGCATCCAGGCATTCTCCACGCGTGAGGATGAGCCAACGAAGGCAAGCCGTCCGTTCGACAAGAACCGTGACGGTCTGGTGCCTGGCGGCGGTGCTGCAACGGTAATTCTGGAGAGCTATGAGCACGCCGTGAAGCGCGGTGCGCCAATACTGGCAGAGGTGATAGGATGGGGTTTCTCTGGCAACGGAGACCATATCTCTACACCAAACGTGGCAGGTCCTGCACGCTCGCTGGAGCTGGCCATCAAGAGTGCCGGAGTGGATGTTAGGGAGATAGGATATATCAATGCTCACGCCACCTCTACACACGCCGGAGACGGACGCGAGGCAATGGCAATAGCACAGATATTCGGTGACTATAAGGTGCCAGTGACATCTACAAAGTCACAGACAGGCCACGAGATGTGGGCTGCTGGAGCAGCAGAGTGTATCTACTCTATGCTGATGATGAAAAACGGCTTCATCGCCGGCAACATCAACTTTGAAGAGCCAGACGAGGAGACGTCCTGCATCAATATCATACCGGAGACAAAGACGGCACATTTCGATATGTTCCTGTCTAACTCTTTCGGTTTCGGCGGCACGAACTCTACGCTGATAATCAAGAACCTGTAAAAGCCCATCCCCAAGCCCCACCCCGACCCTCCCATAGGGGAGGGAGTGAAATTACAATAAACTTAAGGTGGGGAGTTAAGGTTAAGGTAAAAGTAAAAGTTAAGGTTAAACAAAAGTAAATTTACGATAAATATTCATCAAAAAAAAGAAAAAGTATTATGACAAGAGAAGACATTATCGCAAAGGTAAATTCTGTATTGGCAGAGGAGTTTGAGGTTGAGGAGAGCTCAATCACTCCTGATGCGAACATCAAGAACACTTTGGCACTGGACTCACTGTCACTGGTTGACCTGGTGGCCCTCATCCAATACACCTACAAGGTGAAGATTCCTGCAGAGGATCTGCCAAAGATTCAGACGTTCAACGACCTCTACGATTACATCGAGTCTCACGCTGCATAAGGTGATGACAATATATGAATTGATACCCCAGCGTCCACCCATCGTAATGGTGGATGAGCTGACGCATGCTGACGGCGACGAGGCAACATGTGTGCTGACGGTAAGACCCGACAACTTCTTCATCGGCGATGATGATCGCATGGAGGAGGTGGGGCTTATTGAGCACATTGCCCAGTCGGCGTCAGCCTTTGCAGGATACAAGGCCATAGCAGAGGGTGCGACGGAACCTCCTGTGGGATATATCGGAGAGGTGAAGAATTTCCACCTGTATCACCGTCCACACGTGGGAGAGCAGTTGGTGACGACAATCACTATGGGTGCAACCGTCAGCGGCGTGACAATCATACAGGGCGAGACAAAGACCAGCGATGGGACACCATGCGCCAATACGACGATGAAGATCTTTATCAGAGAGTAAAAGCCCCCCACCGGCTCCCCCTAAGGGGAGGGACGGAAAACGGCATGAAATTGACGAATCCTATTTCTATCCCTGCATTATAGCGCACCTTTTCAAGGAGCTATGAATACTCCACGGGGTTACGACAGCGTAACAGAGGGCCGAACGATACATTAAATTGTACATTGTAAATGGTAAATTGTACATAACAATGGTAAATTGTACATAAACTGATGTTTTTAGAGAACAGATTTTATAAGATAATAAAGGAGGAACGCGCGGAGAATGAGGCACTTTTCACAGTGAGCATTCTCCCTGATTGCAATGTGTATGAGGGACATTTCCCTGGCAACCCCGTATGCCCGGGAGTGTGTAACATACAAACTATAAAGGAGTGCGCTGAGAGACTTGTAGGCCAACCACTTACAATAACGACCATAAAGCAATGCCGACTGACCGCCGTAGCGACACCACAGGTGTGTCCTGAGGTCACGGTAAGGGTAAACGCAACAGAGAACGAGGGAGGATACCTCATCACTGCTAATATCAGCGATGAGAAACAAGGATACATGAGCCTAAAGGCCATAATGAAGAATTAAGAAGTTGACTCAGTTATTCATTAACATATACCACTATTTCAGACACCATCGTGCAGCAATGTGGCTCTCGATGGTTGTTCTCTTTATTGTATCGGGATACTTCGCTTCGCAGATTCACCTGGAGGAGGATCTGAATAAGCTTATGCCATCGTCAAAGAATCCTGACGGTACGACAAAGCTGGCCTTTGCCGACCTGCGTATCAAGGATAAGACCTACCTTCTCTTTGAGAGTAAGTCAACGAAGGCGACTCCCGAAGTACTGTCGAAAGTATGCGACGAGTTTGTAGATTCGCTGATGGCACGCGACGGTGTACGTGACTCTTCATTCCGCGTGGTGGGCGACGTGTTCTACAGCCTGCCCGAGGAGCTGGCCTTAGACGGCATCTCGTTCCTCACGGAGCATATCCCGTCATATATCGACACCACAGCATACGCCGCATTCGACAGCCTCCTGGTGCCTGAGAGGATAAAGAAGCAGATGGAGCAGAATGCTGCCGACTACGTTTCTGCCACAGAGGGCGGCGACGAGGAGACGGCAGGGATGATGACATCGCTGCTTGCCCTCGACCCCATAGGAATGAGAGGAGTGCTGACAAAGCAGTTTGCCCCCCTCGTAAACGCTACGGGAGGAAGCTACAAAACCATTGACGGACATTTCTTCGTGCCCGACAGCACGGTGTGCGTGGCATTCATTTCACCCAGCTTCTCAGCGACGAACACAGGTCAGGGCTCAAAGCTCTTTGAGGATCTCAACGAACTGACAGAGACATTCCTCAAGGCTCACCCCGATGTAAAGGTGAGCTATTACGGTACGCCTGCAAGCGGATACTACAACTCATCGACCATCAAGGGCGACCTCACCACAACCATCGCCGGTTCGCTCATCATAGTGCTACTCGTCATCTGCCTGTGCATGCGAAACTGGTCCACCATTCCCCTGCTCATACTTCCCGTAGCCTTCGGCACACTCTTCGGACTGGCACTGATGTACTTCATCAAGGGACAGTTCTCACTCCTCGCATTGGGTATAGGAGCCATCGTCTTAGGTGTCGCCCTGAGTTATGTGCTGCACATCATAACACACTACAAATACACCGCTGACGCAGAGAAGGTGCTGAGTGATGAGACCGTGCCCGTATTGTTAGGATGCATCACTACCGTCGGCTCGTTCATGGGACTGATATTCATCAAGACCGACCTGCTACAGGACTTCGGGCTCTTTGCAGCCTTCGCTATCGTGGGAACTACGGTGTTTGCGCTGGTATATCTGCCGCACCTGCTGCCTATGGAAGAGAACAAGGTCAACAAGAAGGCCTTCGCGCTGATAGACAAGGTGAACAACTACCCCTTTGAGAATAAACGCCCATTGCTGCTCGGCATCGCCGCTATGGTAGTGGTGGCAATAGGATTCTATGTTGTGAAGGGTACGGACTTTGATGCCGACATGAGCAACCTGGGCTACTTGGCAGAAAATACAGAGTATGCCGAAAAGCTTCTTCGCGACAAAACCTATACTGAGGACAAATCCAAGTACTTTGCCTCAGAGGGTAAGAGCATGGAGGAAGCGCTGGAGAACTTCTCGCTATTGGAGAAGAAGCTGGACTCCCTGCAGCAACTTGGGCTGGTGAAGGACTACACGCACACGAACGCTATCTTTGTGCCCATGAAGGAGCAGCAGGAGCGCATAGATGCGTGGAAGGCATTCTGGACACCAGAGCGGATAGCGCAGGCGCGGCGTCTTGTGGCAGCATACGCCCCCCAAGCGTTCAGCAATGTGGAGACAGAAGAGGGAAAGCTGAACGCCATGGAGTTCTATGAGCCATTCTTTGAGATGATAGAGGCAGACTACTCTCCCACCCCACTCTATGAGGAGGGGCTGATACCACAGGGCTATCAATCTACGCTGATGGAACAGACAATGGCAGGCAACTGGCTGTGCTTCACATCCGTGAGATGTTCCAACGACTCCATCAGAGGCGAGGACACTGACTATCACCGCATCTGCGATGCTATAGCCAACGAGCCAAACATGCTGGTGCTCGACACATATTACTACACCTCTGACGGACTGAAGCAACTCAACAGTGACTTCAACATCCTGCAATGGATCAGCATGCTCTTCGTATTCATCGTGCTGCTGCTGTCGTTCCGTTTCAACCTGCAATACACGATACTCGGCTTTATGCCGATACTCCTCTCATGGCTAATCGTGCTGGGAGCTATGGCGATATTCAATGTCAAGTTCAATCTCATCAACATCATCATATCTACATTCATCTTCGGTATCGGTGTGGATTACTCCATCTTTGTGATGAACGGCCTCATAAACGGCAAGAAAGAGGATAGTGACGGGGCGTCACTGCTGGCGTACCATAAGACAGCAATCTTCTTCTCGGCCTTCATACTGATAGTTACCGTAGCCTCAATGCTGGCAGCGCGCCACCCGGCGATACAGTCCGTAGGCTTTGCTACCCTTGTGGGCATGATTTCCACAGTGGTACTGTCATACGTCATGCAGCCGGCAATCTTCAAGCGCTTAAAGAAATGACCTTCAGACAACACATAACACTCTTGCTGTTGATACTCATTACCATCCCCTCACAGGCGGTGATGAAGGAAGACAGCCTTGCCAGCACTCTGGCGATACTGCGCAACGAACTGACGGTGTATCACAATGACTACAGTGCTCGTCAGGTCATAATGAAGCAGACGAGCCAGCGCGTCTTCACACAGCTGATGCAGACCATGCAGCGCAGCAACCAAAACGCGCTGATGCTCTATTCACAGAACGACGGATATGTCTTTGACCTCACTTACGCCTGCCACGAGGCAATAGAGCAGTACCGCGAGTTTAAGGCTCATCTCATACCATTCCGTACCTTTGTGGAGAAGAGTGACAACGAGGTGGAACGTATGGACAGCCTCATCAACAGCCTCAAGTCGCTGCCCGTGATGATACTCGATGAGAAGGGTAAGACAGACAGAAACGTGTGTCTCGCTCTGGCTGTCAACACACGGCGTATGCTCGTGGAAGACAGAGACCAGCTGAACGAGTACATCACGTACTATAAGATGACGGAGAACAGGTTGCAGTACCTCAATGACTACGCCAACAAGAAGTACTCTGAAATACAGAGCAGCATCTTCACCAACGGCAGCAACAACTATCTCGTCATCCTCTCACGGTTGCGCTCATACCTGTCAGAGACTAAGGAGACAATAGGCAGGAAATACACCTTCTATAACAATGTGCGCTCTCAGTGGGACAGCAGGTGGATAGTAGGTGTCTTCATGGTCATCCTCTTCTATGGATTCATCTCCATCCTCCTCAACCAGCTGCTGGTAAGATGGCTTGCCACAAGACTCATTAAGCGAGGTGCCTTCTCATCGTTCGCAGAGTCGTTCATGGCAAAGCGCACCATGATAATACTGGCATCAACGGCAGTCACCTTTGCCATACTGCTCGGAATAGTTCAGGCATTATCTACGCAGAACTTCCTCATCATGGCATCGTCGCTGCTCGTGCAGTTTGCATGGTTGCTCAGCGTGATAATACTGTCCATCATGCTCAGGGCCAAGCCGGAGCAGTCCATCAAGACCCTCTCACTCTACATGCCGCTGCTGGTGAACGGATTTATCGTCATCAGTTTCCGCGTGGTGCTGATACCCAACGCACTCGTGAACCTCATCTTTCCACCCATACTGCTGATATGCTGCATCTGGCAATGGCACGTGACAAGGAAAATAGGAGACAACGTGGCACGCAGCGACAAGGGATATGCGGCGTTCTCGCAGATTATCTTCATCGTATCACTCGTTTGCTCGGCAATAGGCTACACCCTGCTGTCGGTGCAGATACTCATCTGGTGGATAATGCAGCTCACCTGCATCCTCACCATCACATGCCTGAGGGACTGGTACAAGGAGTATGCTAAGAAAAAGAAGCTCGACGAACTGCCCATCACGCAGACATGGTTGCAAAATGCTATATACCTGATAGTACTGCCCGTTGCTGCCATAGCGTCTGTAGTATTCAGCATCTATTGGGCAGCGGATGTGTTCAACCTCAGCGACATCACGCTGGATCTCTTCAAGTACAACTTCCTGAACCATCCGAACTTCAAGGCCAGCATCTTTGCCATAACTCAGGTGACGGCACTCTACTGCGTATTCAACTATCTGAACAAGATCGCCAAAGCTTTTGCCAAGCATTTCCTGGAGCAACAGGACCCATCGAATGCAGCACAGAGATTTATGATGGTCAAGAACGTGCTGCAGATACTCATCTGGGGCATCTGGTTCCTCATCTCACTCGCCATCTTCGATATCTCAAGCACATGGCTCGTAGTTATCTCAGGAGGACTTTCCACAGGTATCGGTTTCGCATCAAAGGACATACTGGAGAATATCTACTACGGCATCTCGCTCATGACGGGACGCATAAAGATTGGTGACCTCATAGTGTGTGACGGCATTAGGGGAACTGTCTCAAGTATCTCTTACACCTCAACGATGATCGACACCGTGGATGGCTCGGTCATAGCGTTCACCAACTCACAGCTCTTCACTAAGAACTATAAGAACATGACCCGCAACCACGGATATGAGTGTCATATCCTGGATGTCGGCGTGGCGTATGGCACAGATATCAAGCAGGCACGCCAGGTTATAGTCGATGCAGTAGGAGCTCTGCCGAACATCAACAAGAGCAGAGGAGTGAAAGTAGTGCTGAAGGAGTTTGCTGACTCGGCACTGACGCTGAAGGTTGTAGTGTGGGTCAATGTATTCACACAGTACTCTGATGACGGCGTAATACTGGAGGCTATCTATGAGGCACTGAACGAGAACAACATTGAGATAGCGTTCCCACAGCTTGACCTGCACATCAAAAGGGATAATCCCTCTACAACTCCCAACAGGGAAGATGATTTAGGGAAGATATTGGAAGAGAAATAAATTATGCATTAAATATTGTGCATTATGCATTATGACCTATGCATCATAAAAGATTTATCATAATCTCACTATTGCTCTCTGCGCTGTCTGTGACAGCATGGAGCGAGAGTTCTGACACACTGATAGCACGCACATTGGGACAGCAGGGCATAACCTTCTCTAAGAACAATAGCGTGACCCTGCTTACATGCGGACAGGAGAAATTTGATGATATGTTTGCCGCGCTGAGACAGGCCACGAGCAGCATACACATGGAGTACTTCAACTTCCGCAACGACTCCATAGGCAACGCACTCTTTGACCTACTGGCAGTGAAAGCGAAAGAGGGAGTGGAGGTACGCGTCATCTTTGATGCATTTGGCAATATGTCAAACAACAGGCCGCTGAAGAAAGAACATCTCAGCGCCATCAGGAACAGCGGAGTGGAGATACACATCTATGACCGCACCACATTCCCCTGGATAAACCATGTGTTTCACCGTGACCACCGCAAGATTGTGGTTATTGACGGACAGATAGCCTACACAGGAGGAATGAATGTAGCAGACTACTACATACACGGTACGGAGCAAGTGGGCTCATGGCACGACATGCATTGCAGGATAGAGGGTGACGAGGTCAGCACACTGCAGCGCATCTTCCTGCGCATGTGGAACAAGACTGCTAAGCAGAACGTGAGCGGCATAAAGTATTACCCCTCCTTTCCACCACGAACAGATTTCAAGGGACTGAAGAAAGACACTACAGCCACAGCGGGGAGCAAGATGGTGGGAATCATAAACCGTGAGCCGAATGTGACGAACAAAATCATGAGGCAGTTCTACATAGCATGCTTTGACAATGCCCAGGACAGCATAAAACTCATAAACCCATACATGTCACTGACACACTCCGTAAAGGTCGCTATGAAGAGAGCACTGAAAAGAGGCGTGAAGGTGGAGTTTATGATATCAGAGAAGAGCGATATACCCATGATGCCCGATGCATCGTTCTATGAGATGCACAAGATGATGAAACTCGGAGCTAAGGTGTATATCTATCAGGGAGGATTTCACCACACGAAGATTATCATGGTGGATGGAAAGACATGTACCGTAGGCAGCTGCAACCTTGATGCACGCTCGCTGAACTGGGACTACGAAGAGAATGCCGTCATACTGGACAGAAACACCACGATGGAACTTACACGACTCTTTGAAGCCGACAAGAAGAAATCATTCCTTCTGACACCAGAGAAATGGGATGAGTGGCGCACATGCGGACAGAAAACCATTGGCTGGCTGTCACAGATACTCAGCACGTGGCTGTAAAGCCCCCAAAGCCCCCCACCAACTCCCCCCTAAAGGAGGGAGGGACGTAAATAACAATATAACAAAATAAAAATTGTACATTGTAAATTGTAAATGGTAAATAGTACATCATATAATCAGCTGGTCTTAGACAATATGGGCTTCGTCGTAAGCCTTGCCGAGGAATATCATAATAAGCACCGCCAAGTGGATTTGGATGACCTGGTGAGCGAAGGCTCTCTTGCCATGTTGCGCGCAGCACGTAAATGGGACCCGGAGCGTGGAGTGCGTTTCGTCAACTATGCCGTGCGTGACATACGAAAAGCGATGGAACGACTGCTGCCCGAAGAGGTGATAACGACAGAGGCGCTGCCAGAAAAACTGAAGGCTGGCAAACCGCACACCGATGACGCTGCAGAACAGGGCGACATGGAGGCTTCTATCTTTCCTGCATTGGCATTTCTCAATGAGAGGGAACAGTTTGTCATTGAGTCATATTACGGACTGAACGTGGATGACCGAATGACAATGGCAGAGATAGCACAAGAGATGCAGGTGACACGCTCAAGAGTAAGGCAGATACTCAAAACGGCGCAGAGAAAGATGAGACGCATACTGAACCATAACGTATTCATATAAGAAAACGTACATACATAATATATTAGGGATATGACACACATGCGATCAATAATGATAATCATAATGATGACGCTGCTCTCTGTAGGCGCAAAGGCAGAGAATGCGTACATCTATGGCATAGCATTCTCTCCAACAGACTCTGTAATCTACATGACAGACATACGAATGCTGGAGAACGTGACAGTCAATAAGAAGACAAAATTCCTCTCGTCGCGCAATGAGTATGCTTCGCAAATGAAACGATACATGGAGGGCGAAGGAATAAACGATTATGTCTGCGCCACAGTCTTCAAGCTCACATACAACGCGATACACAAGGACTACACGAAACTGAAGAAGCAATATGAGAAGAAAGGGATGCTGATCAAAACCATAGATCAGCTGAAATTCCAGTTTCAACCCATCATTGAGTCAAAATGACATATCGTATAGGCGGACATATCATCGTACTACACGCTCCGGAGTCTCTGCTCAGACAGTTGCTGCCCTCGTTCACACCGTTCATAGTGGATAGCAATGACAACAGCCACGAGGCAGAGGCCACCATGCAGATGTATCTTGACAACAACACCGCTGCAGAAGAGTCTGACAATGACAGAATAAGGCGGTTTGTTCGCGATCTAGATACGGGCAATGGCATCACACGAGTGGAGAGATACAGCGACGGGGGGTATCGGTTCCTTATACATTCTGCTGATGGGCAGGAATGTGCCCTGCTTACCAGCTCTGCTGACTTCACCCAATGTCACTGCACCCTTCTTGCCCGTACGGATATATGGCAGTCCTTCGCGCTTAACAACACAATGATGCTCTCATACGCATTCAGCACTGCAGCACAGGAGACGCTGCTGCTACACGCCTCGGTAGTGAGGTATCAGGGAAAGGCCTATGCCTTCACCGCACCATCGGGGACAGGGAAAAGCACACAGGTGGCAAACTGGCTGAGAGCCATCGACGGGTGTGACCTGATAAATGATGACAACCCGATAATACGCATGATAGATGGGAAGCCTGTGCTCTACGGCTCACCCTGGAGCGGAAAGACCCCATGCTACCGTAACGTGGAGGCGCCACTGGGAGCAGTCATAAAGATAGAACGTGCCGACAGTGACTACACCACCCCACTCTCGCCTCTCCAGGCATTCTCAACACTCATCACCGCATGCTCGTCTATGAAATGGGATGAAGATATACACGACAAGACCTGCCAGACCATCTCAGCCATAGTGGGCAGCACAAAGATGATGACACTGCACTGTACACCACACACATCGTCAGCAATAGTATGCAAAAACGCTCTCTACACATAAGCAACGACATCTTGATACCTGAGATTGCAAAGCTCATCAGCGAGGGACACACCGTCACGCTGCCACTGAGAGGATATAGCATGAGACCGTGGCTGGAGGACGGGAGAGACAAAGCGCTGCTTGAACCGGTTCCGGAGACGCTGAACATCGGAGATGTGGTGCTGGCAGAAATCAGCACATCGAGGTATGCACTACACCGCATCGTAGAAATCTCTGAGCAAGGCATAACACTCTGCGGGGACGGCAATATAACCCCGGAATACATACAGCGCGCTGATGTCATAGCCATAGCAACAGGATTCTATAGAAAAGGCAGCGACACACTGAGTCCGGTAAAAGGCAATAGGGCATATACGCTATACTGGAAGACATGGATAGCACTGAAACCCCTGAGGAGATACCTGCTGTTCATATATAGGAAGTTTTTCAAATAAGCCCACTACTGCCCCCTTGGGAGAGAGACATAAATGACAAGATAACAATATAACAAAATAAAAATCGTACATTGTACATTGTAAATAGTACATAACATGATGCAAATAAAACAAGGCTTCAAGCTCAAGGAAGTGTGCGGTGAACGCATACTTGTACCAATGGGAGAAAACAATGTGGATTTCTCCAAACTCATAGCTCTCAATGACTCGTCATACCTACTGTGGAGACGCATGGAGAAAGGTCCGTTCACCACTGAGGAACTCGTCAATATACTATGCGAAGAATATGACGTGACACCTGATGTTGCCGTAAAGGACGTGGAAAACCTCATCAAGCAATACCGCTCAGAGGGCGTCATCACAGACTGCTAAGCACCACACACCGTGCCCTGCATGTTCCGCGGTTTCGTTATAACAATAAATAGCCGCATTTGCCCCACGGTATTCTCGCGAAAATAAATAGCCACCGCGCCCTGCGGTTCTTTGCTGCGCAAAAGCGTCACAAGTGCCGAGCACTCCGCAGGGTCCTCATAAACTTTCAACTATCAACCAACAACCAATATGTACAGAACAAACACCTGCGGAGAACTCCGCATTGAAAATGTCGGCCAGACCGTCACTCTGGCAGGCTGGGTACAGGGCATACACAATCTCGGAGCCCTTACCTTCATAGACCTGCGTGACCGATATGGCATCACACAGCTTGCGTTCAACGAAGAAGCTCCTGAAGAGCTGAAGCAGCAGGCTGCATCACTCGGAAGAGAATACGTTGTTCAGGCAACAGGAACCGTAGCAGAACGCTACTCAAAAAACAAGAAGCTGCCTACAGGAGACATTGAGATTATTGTCAGCAGCCTCAACATTCTGAGCCCCAGCGATACGCCTCCCTTCACCATCGAGGACAACACCGACGGTGGTGACGAGATACGCATGAAGTACAGATACCTGGACCTCAGACGCTCATGCGTGAGAAAGAATCTGGAGCTGAGACACAAGATGACAATCCTCATACGCAACTTCCTTGACTCACGCAACTTCATTGAGGTTGAGACACCTATCCTCATCGGCTCAACACCAGAGGGCGCACGTGACTTCGTGGTACCGTCACGCATGAACCCAGGACAGTTCTATGCTCTGCCACAGTCACCGCAGACACTGAAGCAGCTGCTCATGGTGGCAGGATTTGACCGTTATTTCCAGATAGCAAAATGTTTCCGCGACGAGGACTTGAGAGCTGACAGACAGCCAGAGTTCACTCAGATAGACTGCGCGATGTCTTTCGTGGACCAGGATGATGTCATTGATATCTTTGAAGAGATGGTACGCCACATATTCCGCGAAGTGCGCGGTGTGGAACTGCCAGCTAAGCTGAGACAGATGACCTGGCAAGAGGCTATGAGCAAATACGGTTCAGACAAGCCCGACCTGAGATTCGGAATGGAATTCGTAGAACTTGATGATGTGCTGAAGCTCGGAACCTTCGCCGTGTTCGACAGCGCTACATACATCGGAGGTATCTGCGCCCCCGGCTGCGCATCATACACACGCAAACAACTGGATCAGCTCACAGACTTCGTGAAGAGCCAGCAGGTAGGTGCAAAGGGACTGGTGTATATCAAGATTAACGAAGACGGAAGCATCAAATCCTCTGTGGATAAGTTCTATACCCCAGAGCAGCTGCAGGCCGTAGCACAGAAGATGAATGCCAAGCCAGGTGACCTCATCCTCATCCTCTCTGGCGACAATGCCAACAAGACACGCGTGCAACTCTGCTCACTCAGACTGGAGATGGGACGCAGATTGGGACTTATGGACAAGGACAAGTTTGAGTGCCTGTGGATTATAGACTTCCCACTCTTCGAATGGAGCGATGAGGAACAGCGCCTCATGTCAACCCACCATCCATTCACTATGCCTAACCCAGATGACATTCCATTGCTCGATTCTGACCCAGCACGCGTCAGAGCAAAGGCATACGATTTCGTCTGCAACGGTATAGAAGTGGGAGGCGGTTCGCTGAGAATACATGACAGCAAGCTGCAGGCCAAGATGTTTGAAGTGCTTGGATTTACCCCCGAGAGAGCTGAAGCACAATTCGGATTCCTCACAGGAGCATTCAAGTATGGAGCGCCACCTCATGCAGGACTTGCATTTGGTCTTGATCGCTTTGTCAGCATCATGGCTGGTCTGGATAGTATCCGTGACTGCATTGCATTCCCAAAGAACAATAGCGGCAGAGATGTGATGCTCGACGCACCGTCAGCAATCGATGACAGCCAGCTCAAAGAACTGAAGATCTCGCTGAAAGCGTAAAATTAGCAAAATATATAATGGGTTCTATTTATTCACACCGAGATGCATGCGTCTTACGAGGTGGAATAAATAGAACCCATTTTCTATTCGCATAACAATTGTGTTATGCTGACAACAAGGCAGCGGTAAGGCTCTTCATGTCAGGCAGCACCATCGCTGCCCCCTCTTTTCTCAGTGCCTCATCGGGCAATGGCCCTGTGTTCACCGCTATAGTGAAACACCCTGCGGCAACGGCAGAGCGCACTCCAAGCGGAGCATTCTCTATCACAATTGTCTGCTCAGGCAATATCTCCTTGCCCAGCAGTAGCCCAGCCTTCCTGATGCCTTGCAGATAAGGATCAGGTGCGGGCTTGCCGTGACTGACATCACGGGCACTGACAATGAGTCCCGGGGTGAGTGTGTCACCGAAATCACTTGCCAGTCGTGACAGCAGGGTCTTCTGTCCGCTTCCTGTCACTACTCCGATGTGAATGCCAAGACTGCGCAATGCAGCATGAACATCCAAAATACCGGGTACGAAGGTAGGAGCACCTATAGCAGCATAGGCAGCAGACTTGGCGCGATACATCTCCTCGGCCTCTGACTCGGTAATCTCCCTACCCCATTGCCGCCGGGCAAGTTCCATGATTACCTCCACGCCACGCATACCCTCACAGGCATAAGCCTCCTGTTCGGTCATGTTGATTCCATAGGAAGACATTGACTCATGCCACGCACGCGCATGGTTGGGCATAGAGTCGTAAAGGACGCCATCCATGTCAAAAAGTGCAAGTCGCACTTGGCTCTTTATCAATTGGCACAGCTTTTGCAAAATGTATAATAATTTTTTTTAATTTACTAAAGCAACGCTTTATTGCAGAAATTATTACATTAAACAAACAATAAAAATGTCAAAAGGTAACATCGGGGTTACGACAGAGAACATTTTCCCCGTCATCAAAAAGTTTCTCTACAGCGATCATGAGATTTTTGTCCGCGAGATGGTCAGCAATGCCGTTGATGCAACTCAGAAGTTGAAGGCCCTTGCCGCTACAGGCGAGTACAGCGGCAGCCTGGACAACCTGAAAGTCAGTGTAAGCATAGACAAAGAGGCAGGCACACTGACATTCTCTGACAACGGTGTCGGAATGACAGAAGAGGAAGTGGATCGCTACATCAATCAGATAGCCTTCTCAGGCGTAACGGATTTCCTTGAGAAGTATAAGGACACTGCTACGAGCATCATCGGTCACTTCGGCCTGGGTTTCTACTCTTCGTTCATGGTGTCTGACAAGGTAGAGATCATCACAAAGTCCTACAAGGACGGTGCACAGGCCGTGAAATGGTCATGTGACGGCTCACCGGAATATGAGATAGAGCCATGCGAAAAGGCAGAGCACGGCACTGACATCATCCTCCACATGAGCGAAGAGGGTAAGGAATTTCTTGACAACGGTAAGCTCTCCATGCTGCTCAACAAGTATTGCAAGTTCATGGCAATCCCTGTAGTGTTTGGCAAGAAGCAGGAGTGGGACAAGGATGAGAAGAAGATGAAGGACACTGACGAGGACAACGTCATCAACACCACTGCCCCACTATGGACGCAGCAGCCGTCTTCGCTGAAGGATGAGGACTACAAGAACTTCTACCGTGCCCTCTATCCAATGGGTGACGAGCCACTGTTCTGGATACACCTGAACGTAGATTTCCCGTTCCACCTCACTGGCATACTCTATTTCCCACGCGTGCAGTCAAACATAGACCTGCAGCCGGGAAAAATACAGCTCTACTGCAATCAGGTATTTGTGACAGACCAGGTTGAGGGCATTGTGCCACAGTTCCTCACACTGCTGCACGGAGTGATTGACTCACCTGATATTCCGCTCAACGTCAGCCGTTCATACCTGCAGAGCGATGCCAATGTGAAGAAGATTTCTACCTACATCACAAAGAAAGTAGCTGACCGTCTCTCCGGCATATTCAAGAGTGACCGTGCCGACTATGAGAAGAAATGGGATGACCTGAAGATATTCATCAATTTCGGTATGCTGACCGATGAGTCTTTCTATGACCGCGCAAAGGACTTTGCCCTCGTGAAAGATGTTGACGGCAAGTACTTCACCCTCGATGAGTACAAGACCCTCATACAGAGCCAGCAGACAGACAAAGACGGCAACCTTGTATATCTCTATGCTAACAATGCTGACGAGCAGTATGCCTACATTGAGAATGCTAAGTCAAAGGGCTACAGCGTGCTGATACTTGATGGAGGTCTCGACACATCTGTCGTATCCATGCTTGAGCAGAAGTTGGAGAAGTCTCGCTTCACGCGCGTAGATGCAGACATCATAGACCGCCTCATAGTGAAAGAGGAGTCAAAGGAATCCACCCTTTCAGAAGATGAACGCAAGGGACTGACAGAGACGTTCAACGCTAAGCTGCCTACCCTCGACAAGACCACCATCACCGTTGAGGTAACACCAATGGGCGAGACAGGTGCTCCGGCTGTGCTGACACAAAACGAATACATGCGCCGCATGAAGGACATCTCGCGCTATCAGAGCGGCATGGGATTCTATCAGCAAATGCCAGACACATACACCCTCGTGCTGAATAGCGACAATGAAACCATCAAAGCAATCCTTGCCGATGCCAACGGCAAAGAGGACACCATAGAGCAAATCATAGACCTGGCACTGCTGCAGACAGGCCTGCTAAAGGGTGCAGCCCTTGACAAATTCATCAAGCGTTCATACAAACTGACAAAATAAAAGGGGCAGCAGCAACCCCTCCACACACACAAAGATACTCTCAGTATCTGCTCAGCCATAATAAAAGGTCGGTATCCAAATGAGGATACCGACCTTTTCTTGTCAATGACTCAACTATCTCAACCAGATAAACGCCCAGCCCTGGGTTTTTATGTGATGCGTAATCGCGCCCTGTAAGGGCAGCAGAAACAATTAACGAGCCCCCAATTCGCTTAGGGTTGACGTTTCTGTTGCCCTTACAGGTAGGGTGTTCAAAATCGGCATTTTACCCGAGACCATTTTTTAGGCTGTTTTGAGTGTTCTGATGCGTTTTGCGACAAGGTTCTCCATGAGATTTTTATCTCGCCAGAGATTGATGTCCATAATCTTTGTCCTGCACAA
>JAEEGL016523555.1_pt1 | contig 17202 bp, 14 predicted proteins | sample 9134231 | NCBI WGS metagenome assembly JAEEGL01 (sample SAMN16246548, study PRJNA631951) | gut metagenome | biome: gut microbiome; feature: rumen; material: fiber-attached | host: Bos | place: Iran: Karaj | collected 2018-10
AAGGAAGTTCCCGGCCGCCGCGGCTACCCCGGCTATCTGTACACCGACCTGGCGACCATGTACGAACGTGCCGGCCGCCGTCAGGGAAAGAAGGGCTCCATCACCATGATCCCTATCCTCACCATGCCCGAGGATGACAAGACGCATCCCATCCCTGACCTGACCGGTTACATCACCGAAGGCCAGATCATCCTCTCCCGTGAGCTGTACCGTAAGGGCATCACCCCGCCGGTCGACGTTCTTCCGTCCCTGTCCCGTCTGAAGGATAAGGGTATCGGTAAGGGCCGCACCCGCGAGGACCACGCCGCGACCATGAACCAGCTGTTTGCCGCCTATTCCCGCGGTAAGGAAGCCAAGGAACTCATGGTCATCCTTGGCGAAGCCGCGCTGACCGAGATCGACCTGATCTACGCGAAATTCGCCGATGAGTTCGAGACGCGCTACGTCTCGCAGGGTTACCGCACCGACCGCACGATCGAGGAGACCCTGAATATCGGCTGGGAACTGCTGCGCATTCTGCCTCGCTCCGAGCTGAAGCGTATCAGTGACGCGATGCTCGATGCCTACTATTAAGGCTCCGACACTATAGTACGAGGAGGTACATTATGGCCACTGTGGTCAATCCTACCAGAATGGAGCTCACGCGTTTGAAGGGCAAGCTGGTGACCGCGATCAAGGGTCACCGCCTGCTGAAAAACAAGCGCGATGAGCTGATGAGGCAGTTCATGGAACTGGTCCGCGAGGACATGGAACTGCGCCTCAAGGTAGAGGAAGGTATCCGAAACGCGAACCGCAACTTCGTTCTCGCGAAGTCCGGCATGTCGGAGGAGATCCTTCAGTCCGCCATGATGGCACCCAAGCAGGAGGTCGAGCTTCAGGTAGGCGAGCGCAACGTCATGTCAGTCGACATTCCGGTCTTTACGACCCGCATGCGCACCGCTGATCCGAACGATATCTACTCTTACGGCTTTGCCTTCACCTCCAGCGATCTCGACGACGCTGTTTCTTCCCTCTCCTCCGTTCTTCCGGACATGCTCCGGCTCGCGGAGGTCGAAAAATCCTGCCAGCTCATGGCAGCTGAGATCGAGAAGACCCGCCGCCGCGTCAACGCGCTGGAACACGTGATCATCCCCGAAACACAGCAAGGGATCAAATACATCACGATGAAGCTCGACGAAAATGAACGTTCCACGCAGGTCCGCCTGATGAAAGTCAAGGACATGCTCCTGCAGGAGGCTCATCAGTATCAGCAATAAACAATTATAAAAAACACGGGTCTCCCTTCATCGGGAGGCCCGTGTTTTTTAGTTCCTGGTGTATCGGTATGCCCGCTTCTGCAGCTTAAAAATCTACTCCGCTGAAGGTGAGTCTTTTGTCTTTGAGGCTTTTTGGCAAGCCGCCTTTGACATACTTTTTGTACGCGGTTTCTGTGAGGAATATATAGCTGTCCGGGACGCCTGTCGCAACCAGGCTTTCTGCTTCGAAGTAGCTCATATTGCCGGAGCTGGCCACATAAATGACCGGACTCAAAACCGTTTCCCCTTCAGGCGTTGTAAACGGCTCGTCGACATGATAACTTTCAAACCGGATCTTCCGATCATGCCGGAACGGCGTATCGATCAGCGTATCCCCATCGAGCCCCATCAGGGCATCTTCGGTCAGGTAAAGCTTCATGCTCTCTGCTTCCTCATCCGTAAGCGTATCCGGCAGCAGGTAGTACCGCACGCCCGCCTGGATCTGCTCTTTGTCAGACTCAGAAAAAGTGATCCCTCTATCCTCGAGATAATTCACGGACAACACGAAATAGTCCAGATCCCCCTCCGGGATATGCTCCATGTACCCGCTCCGTACCCATTCCTCCATCAACTCTTTGTCATAGTGATCGAAGTGAAGGATATAAACGCCCTCGCTTCCCTCGATGCTTTGATACCAGCGATAGGTATCCACCACCATCTCATCATAAGCCCGGCGGAAAGCTTCGCCTTCTTCCTTAATATAGAAATGATCGATCGTATAGTAATCCGCATGCGCTGTGCAGCCCGAAAGCAGCCATACACCAATCAGAAACAAAATCGGAACCGTCACTTTTTTCATCATCAACACCTCCGACCCCATTATAAAACACACACCAGAAAAAAAGCATTTTAGAACGCATTAAAAACTGATGAACATACTCCTAACATAAAAGAATCTTTTATATCAGAAAACCCCCGCTAAACACCAATCAATAAAACCCCCATCTAACGAATACAATAAAAAAACCCGCACACTCTCCTGACGAAGCATCTTCCAGCGAGGAAGGAGAGTGTGCGGGGTTTCTCTTATTGCTTGCTGAGCGTGCGGGGGTTCTTTTATTATTTGCTGAGTGTGCGGGATTTTCTTACTGTTTGCTCAAAAGGAATGAGACCGTGTAATCCCTATCCATCGGGAACTGGTTGCAGGCGCTCGAGACCGGGCCGCAGCTGCCGGTACCGATCCCCGCCTGGAAGGCGGAAAGCGCGATGTAGGTCGCTTCCTTCTTCACGTCCGGGGTATGTTTCCACTGGATCAGGGCTCGGTCGGTGTAGGGCTTGATGCCGAGCTCGAAAGCCTTCTCCACGGCTTCGAAGGTGTAGCTCTCCGACCCGTCCGAAACCGTGACCCACTTGGTGTCAGCACGGTTTCCGGATTCCTGCGGACGGATGTAGTCCGTGACCATGTCGCAGACCTTGCAGCTAACTTTTTCGATCGGCGCGTGATCCTTCATATCGATGTAGGATTCTTCCCGGCGTCCGAAATACGAAACGGTATCGAATGCTTCACCGAGGCGGAAGACCTTGGCAAAGCGCGGCATCCAGGAACCACTCTTGCGAGTCGGATGAAGCGTGCTTCTGACAAGGACGCCCTCCTCCGTTCCGGAATACTCCGTGATCTCCTCGAAGCCAAAGCCTTTGCCGCGGATCTGTTTGCGGACGATCACCGACGTGTCGGTGCACTCGATATCGACGAGCTTTTCGCTCGCGGTATAGAATTTCGCAACATTCAGCTTTCCCGGGATCGCGCCCATCATCGGACGGTCATTGTCGGTCGCCGCGCGGAAGAGAAGCGTGCTCTCGTCTGCGGAGACAAGATCTCCGAAAACGACTTTTCCATCCGGCTCAACCCGGAAGGTCTCCGGCAGCGCCGTGGGTCTAAGCGACCGCACCTCCCGGAACGACTCGCGGAGAACGATCTGTTCCTCCGACACACTGTTTCCGGTAACGGTATCGATGACCTCGACGTTCACGAAGAGATCCTCCGTCTCCGGAATCGTCGGAAGAGCTACTTCCACGATCTCGCGCGAAAGCGGAGCCACGTCAAAAGAACCTTCATGGAATTCGCTGCCGTTGGCACGGAAGATCAGCCGGTAGCGCCTGCCGTTTGAGAAAGCGGTCGTGTTAAAGATCTCGAAACGATCACCGTCGAGATGACGGATCCGGATCGGCCGGTAGACGAACCGAAGATGCTTAGCTCCGGAAGAAGGTGTCCGGTCGGGGAAGAACAGACCATCGACGCAGAAATTGCCATCGTGCATGTACTCCCCGTGATCGCCGCCGTAAGTGTAATGACCGTCCGCCTCGAGCACGGCATGGTCATTCATCTCCCAGACGCAGCCGCCCATGAGGTTGTCGTAGGCGTAGATCTCCTTCCAGTAACTCTCCACATCGCCCGGTCCGAGACCCATCGCGTGGGAATATTCGCACATGAAATACGGGCGGTCCAGGAACTTCTTCTGGTGATGCGTCCCCTCCCCGATCTTATGCAGGGAAGAAGCCTCCGGATACATTTCGCTTGCCACATCGTAGGCGATACGCTTCGCGTGCACCGCACTCTCGTAGTGGACGGGAATGTCCGAATGTTTTTTGAAGTAGCTGTACATGACGTCCTGGCAGGCATCGCCGCCGGACTCATTGCCAAGGCTCCAGAGCACGATCGACGGATGATTCTTGTCTCGCTCGAACATCTGCTCGGCGCGTCTCACGTAATGCGGCGCCCACTTGATATCGCGGCTGATGTAGCTGATGGTAGGCGGGAAGGCCATCGCCTGCGCGCCGTGCGTCTCGATATTGGTCTCATCGACGATATAGATGCCCATCTCGTCCGCCAGCTCCAGAAGCAGCGGATCCGGAGGATAGTGCGAGGTGCGGATCGTATCGATATTGAAAGCCTTGCAGACCTCGAGGTCTTTCAAAATATCCGCCGGTGTCATGACGTAGCCGGTCCTGGGGTTGGTGTCGTGATGATTCACGCCCTTGAACTTGACGCGGCTGCCGTTTAGCTTATAGACGTTGCCTTCGATCTCGACATGTTTGAAGCCCACCTTGGTCCGGATCGCCGAGGTCTCGGTCTCGAGCGTCAGCTCGTAGAGTGCCGGATTCTCCGCGTTCCACTCCTCCGGCTCCAGCTCCTTGAAGATCGCTTTGGTAAACCCATCTTTCTTGATGGGCAGCCGAACGCCTTTCGAGATATTTTTACCTCTTAAGCTTACGTGACAGACCGTGCTGGCAAATCCCTTCACACGAACCGCGGCTGTGTACTTGCCATTCTCGTATTTCGTCTCAAAGGCGAAATCAAACACATCGGTATCATCACAGATATACAGCAGAACGTCGCGGAAGATGCCGTTATTGCGGAACATATCCTGACATTCCAGATACGTGCCGTTGCACCAGCGGTGAACCACGCAGACCAGTTCATTCGCCCCTTCCCTGAGACGCGGGGTAATATTGAACTCGCAGGTATTGTGCGAGCCCTCGGAATATCCGACATACGCGCCGTTGACGTAAACATCGATGCAGCTGGCAACGCCGAGGAAGGAAAGAATATAGATCTTGGAAAGATCCGCGACCTCGATCTCCCGCCGATAGACCCCCACCGAGTTGTACGAATCCTTCGGCGTGATAAACGTCGGCTTGACACCGATGTCATAGCCGATCATGGAATAGATCCTTCCGACCTTTTCGGTTGTCGGTATCACCGGCGGATTAAACGGAAACTGATAACGCAGATTCAGGTAAAACGGATCCATATATCCTGTGAACTGCCAGCAGGAAGGCACCGGAACCTTGTCAAAGGTGATCCCGTCGGTATCGAACGCCTCCGGAACCTCCTTCGGATCATGATAGAACCGAAAATCCCACTCGCCGTTTAAGACTTCGACCTTGTCCGAGCGGTACCGCTTCTCACACAGCTCGATCCCCTCCAACTTGTCTGTGCTGCTGTAAGGAATGAAATAGCTGCGCGAAGGAAGGACATTGTCCTGGATCACGGAAAACGTATGATAATTGGTCTGATTGAAATGATAGATCATTCCACGAACCTCCCATAGCCTTCTCAGGCATTTTTATTATTCGGGCAGGATCAGGTCTTTTCCGATCTGCGTCGTCTTCCCGTCGACCACGTTTGTCACCCACTGAAGCCCGGTGCAGCCTTCCCGCTTAAACCGAATGAATTCCGGAACCCACAGGCAGCAATGCGAGTCGGCTCCGTTGGATTCGACCGGTTTTCCGTTCACATCGTTGAAATTGTAATCATACAGGAAGTAACTGATCGTGGGAACGGATTCAGACAAGCGTCTGACGGTATCGGAGATAAGCTGATAGATTCGCTGCGTTGCCTCCGGCGGCCACCCCATTTCTTTACGGGTATCGATAAAATTCTGGTACCTTGTCAGGGCGAAATCCCTGATCGAAATGACGTAACCGATCTTGACCCGATCCTTTTGATGATTATACAGGAATTCGAGTCCGTCTGCCACAATATTGTTCGACTTAATCTCAGCCGCGATCGTCTCGGGCACCTGCCAAAGGTTCAGGGCGCAGTCCCGGTAATCGAAGTCAAACGCCGCTCCGTCCACGATGCAGGTGCAGTCCTTGCAGTTCGGGAAACACTCCAATATATCATTGCCAACGAACGCCGTGCCAAAGCCGCCCGCGCTGCAGCCCAGAACCGTCAGCTGATCCGGCTCCGGACAGAACTGCTTGATAAAATCAATGCTCTTGTGCAGGTTGATGTTGCCGTAGGCATAGAAGGTCTTCTCATTTCCGTCCTTGTCTTCGTAAGTGAACTTGCCCGCGCCGCCGTGGAAATCACCGGTCGCGTACGGAACGTACAGCAAGGTCCAGTCATAGAACGGGCTTTTCCTGAACTTCTCGTGGAACAGGCCCAGACGCGCGTACGCGTTTTTGCTGGGCTTGCAGTAGGCGTCATAGAACGCCAGCGTTCCTTCGACATACGTATCTCCCGAAGGGTAGGCCGCGCTCATCTTGTCAAAGATCAGCCCGCCTCCGTCCAGTACGATCAGCAGCTTATTCTGCGTCCCCTTCCGGAAAACCGCGTGGTAGCGGGAGCCATCGCTGCAGATGGCCCCCTCCGGATAGTATTTATAATGATGTCCGATCTCCGCTTCTCCCTGATAATCATCCATCTTCTGGTAGCGCTTCATATCAGAGAGGAGCTTCATAAACTCGAAATATTTCAGAAACATGCCCTGTCTCCTTTATCTGGCGGCACTCGCAAACAGACGGAAGAACTCGTTTCGGCCCAGCAGCTCCTCCGGGGTTCCCTGATCCTCTACCGATCCGTTCTTCATCACGATCACATTGTCCGCGCCCGCGACGGCACTGTAGCTGTGCGCGACGACGATCGCCGTGCGTCCGCGCTTGAGGGCTTCGACACTCTCCCGGACTTTTCTTTCCGTCATCGGATCGAGATTCGCGGTTGCCTCGTCCAGGATCAGAACGTCCGGATTTTTCATCATCGCACGCGCGATCGCGACCCGCTGCGCTTCGCCGCCGGAGAGCTTCTCGCCGTTCGGACCGATGTTAAACCCAAGCCCTTCCTCGTGGGCCGCAATGACATCCTCCAGACCGGAAAGCGCAATGACCGCCTGCACCTCTTCCTCCGCGGCGTCCTTCATGCCGTAGGTGATGTTGTCCCGGATCGTTCCTTCAAACAGAGAAGCATTCTGACTCACGATCCCGAACTTTTCTCTCCATGCCCGAAGCGCAACGCCCGTGCTGTCCGTCTCTCCAAGGCAGATCCTGCCTTCAAAATCCGGATACAGGCGATCGAGCAGGCGAAGGACGGTCGTCTTGCCGCTTCCGTTTTCACCGATGATCGCGGTCACCTTTCCTTCCGGAATGACCATGGAAACGTCCCGAACGACCGGCTGACCCGGCTTATAGCCGAACGTCACGCCATCCATCCGCAGGGATCCGCCGGAGGGCATGATCGTCTGCCCCTGATCCAGCGCCTCTTCCTTCTCCTCGAAGATCGCGACAACCTTCTTGCTGCCGCCCCTCGTGATCGCGAAGATCGCAGGGAACTGCGCAAAGAACTGGAAGACCAGCACGAGATTGTTACCATAGCTGTAGAACGCGACAAGGGCCGTGGTCGACGTGACTTTTCCGCCGCTGATCAGCATCGCGCCAAACAGGAAGGCGGCCATGTGAAGAATAAACGGCAGGACGACCTGTCCGAGCTGGACCAACGTCATCGCCATCGCATTGTATTTGTCGGCTTCATACCGCTCGTCGATATATTTCAGTCCGGCGGCGTTCTCTTTCTCTTCGCTGTTCATCGCTTTGATGCACTTGCTGCGGTTCAACCGCTCCGCGAGGAAAGCCGTGAATGCCGAGAGCTTTGCCGCGACGAACATCGCGCCCTTCTCGTTGAACTTAGCGGCGATGAACATGATGACCATCGTGATGATGAATCCGGCGATCAAAATCAGCGCCAGCTCCGCGATCGCCGCGTTCCCGACAAGGACAAGCAGGAACAGGGTCAGCAGCGTGAAGGTCAGCTGCAGCAGCTTAAAGGGCTGATAGGAATATTCAGGGTCGGACGTGATACGGCTCAGTACACGGTTCGTCCCCTCGCGGTCATAGTATGTCAGCGGAAGGTTCATGGACTTCTTCCAGATCTTTTTCCGCACTCTCGCAGCGAGTTCCACAAATCCCAGATCCGCGACAACGCTGACATAGAACAGCACATAGCCGATGCTGCACATGAGCGCGTAGGTAATGATCGGAGAAAGATCGGTAAAGTTACCGACCGAAATATTCGCGAGCGCGTCGGCTTGTGTTCCGACGATCAAGGTTCCGATCACGTACAAAAGGGAACCGAGGAGCGTTCTGAGAACCGGGAGCTTCACGCCCTTAAACAGTGTTTTTAACGGTTTTTTCGACTGAACCGTGACGATCTCTTTTTCCAAAAGCTGCTTCTTCATCTCACTGCTCCTCCTTTCCTGAATTTACCAATTCCTGATAGAGAAGGCACCGTGCTTTCAGCTCTTCCTGTGTTCCCTGATCCACGACGCGTCCCTTGTCCAGCACGATGATCCGATCGGCATCCTCGATCGTCGACAGATCATGAGCGACGATGACCCGCGTCTTGCCTGCCGCGTAGCGGTCGATGAGTTTTGCCATCTCTGCGGCACCCGCCACGTCGAGCGCGCTGGTCGCCTCGTCCATCAGTACCATCTTCGCGTCCTTCATGAGCATGCGGGCGATGGCCAGGCGCTGACGCTGTCCGCCGGAAAGCCTGGACGCATTCGGACCGACCTCATAGTCCAGCCCGCCGAGGAAGGTCACCGCCTCCGTCATTCCGACCTCGGCAAGAACCTTTTCAAGCTCCTCGTCGGTATGCTCTCCCGCGGATGCGTAAGTCAGCATCTCCCGCACGGTTCCGCTGAATCCCGGAGCGTTCTGCGGCAGATAGGAGAAAAGATTTCGATAGCTCTTGATCTCGTAGGACGTGATATCCACCCCGTCCAGCGTGATCGTGCCGCTCTCCGGGCGGTAGAATTGCTCGATGAGGTTGAGGATCGTCGATTTTCCGGAACCGCTTCGCCCGACGATGGCCACCTTGCTGCCGCTCGGGATCTCAAAGGAGACATCCGAGAGGACGGGCTGTGTTCCATAGGAGAAACTCACGTTTTTAAACGCGAGCTCTCCTTCCTTTCCGGCCTCTTCCGTGCCGCCCTGATCCTCCTCGAGGGTCATGACTTCCGAAAGCCTAAGCGTTGCGCCTTGTGCTTTCTTCGCCAGCACCCAGAGCGTCAGATGGGCCGCGATATAGGTCTGATAGGTTCCGCCCAGTACGAAGAATTCAATAAACTGCGGATTGGTGATCGACCCGCCGAGAAGCTGCGTCGCGCCGGCCACCATGATGATCAGCGTAGGAATGATGAAAAGGATATTCGAGACGAGGGTATTCAGCGCGGCCGCCCAGGTCGTCTTCTTCTGAGACTTTTTCATCTCATCAATAAAGACATCGCCGGACGTGATCTCATCTTCGGTCTTGTTGTAAGCCTTGATGATCTCGATATTGTTTACTTTTTCCGCGAGCTTCGCCGTCAGGACCGCGATCGATCGCTGCAGACGGTTCTGCGTGCGGTAAGCGACCTGTCCGGACCAGAACGAACCCAGAATGATGACGGGGATCACGATCAGGAAGGACAAAACCAGCGTACCGTTCCCCATGCGGGACACCTTCAGGATCGTACTGATAATGAAATACAGCCGCGGAATCTCGTTCACCAGCAGATCGATGAGGAATTCGCTCACAAAGCTCGTATCCGTCGTGATCCGGGAGATGAACTCCTTCGGATCGCGGGCTTCGATATCCTTTGCCTTCAGCGAAAAGACCTTGCGGGAGGCGACGACCTGGAAATCCCGGTTGATCTTAGCCTGCGCGATATAGGTGATGTAAGTCGCGATAAGGCTGATAACAAAATTAACGGCCGCCAGGGCGAAGATCGTTAAGCAGATACCGACAACGATGCGTACGATATCGCTTCCTCCTGCCAGCTCATAATCCGTGATCGCGGCCATCTTTTCGGGAAGAACCAGTCCGATGACAGCTCTCCCGATATTCAGCGCGAACGCAGCCGCGATCAAGATCCAAGGCAGCCGGATCTGCCTGATAAAATGAACAAAATTCCTCCACACGGAAGGCTTTTTGATGGGAATCGTTTTGGCTTTTTCCATAGAGGCCTCCTCTTTGATCCGCGTTCAGAGGATACGCGGCGTCAACAGACTTTTGAATAGTTTAACTATATCATCCGCCCCTGTGAAATAAAAGAACCATCCTCACGCCGCGCCATTTTATCGGACACATTGTTCGAAAAATGTTCAAAAAAAGAAGCGCTGCATCGCGCTTCTTTTCCCACGACCGACGTTCAGTCGATCGAAAAATCCTTAATTAAGTTCATCAGTACTTCCACACTCTCCTGATAAACAAAGTCAAACCGCGGTTCCTCGATATTCTGGATCAGATTCAGCAAGACTCCGAAAATGCCGTAGGCGTGATACAGGGTAAGCACGTTCAGCGAAAGATCGTTTTTCAACTCCTCCGTGCTGTCCTTTGCATCCGCTCTCTCCGTCTCCTTCGCGGTCTCTCCGGACTTTTCCCTGAGATCCTCCGCAATGATCTCCTTCAGATACAGCGAAAACTCTTTTCCGAAAATACCGCTTTCCAAAAGCAGCTTCAGCTCGTCACTGTTTTCCAGCACAAAGTCAAAGAAATCCCGGGACAGCCGTTTGCCCCGCACCCGCTGCATAAAGTCAGCACTGAGCTCCGCGATCACATCATTAAAGATATGATAATTGTTGTAGAACGTGGAGCGTGAGACCCCTGCCTCCCGGCACAGGTCCCGGATCGAGATCTCCTGATAGGGCTTCTCCCGTGACAGCCGAACCAGCGCCTGCCGGATCGCCTGTCTGGACTTTTCGTTTCGTTTGTCCATCTTCCGCTTCCCTCTTGTGCTTTAGAATGACCTCGGCCGCCTCTCCTGACAAAACGTACTCCCGGAAGAAGAGGCGGCCGGTGCATGCTTTTAGAATCCCATCACACTGATAATATCGAAAAAGATGCGATTCCAGTCCTGTTCGATCTCGCCGCAGTCGATGATCTCGGCATGAAAGCGCAGGACATCAAAGAAATAAGCGAGTTTCTGAAACGGGGCAAGCGGGATCTTTTCGAAGAGCGTTGCCCAGAAATCAAAGAATCGGCCGGCCAGTTCGTGGATCCGGATCTCCGCGTCCAGCGAGCGCATGGAGATCTTGAGGCACTTCCCGTAAAGCTGCTGATACCGCGCGTGGATCACCTGCACCAGACGGCGTGATGCCTTCCGCCGGTTTCCTTTCAGAAAGCTGCGCAGTGTCTCGTCCGCCGCGATGTGAATAGCTCCGTCTTCAAACTGAAGCGCGATGCCCTTGTAGCGCTTGTCCCAACCTTCTCCAAGCTCAATTTTCATTCGTTCCATGGATCCTGCTCGCTTTCTTACTCACTGTAGAATTCTTCATCGGTATCCAGACACAGGCAAGCCAGCTTGCCGCCGAAAGACGCGCCCCCGTCGATATTAATAAAATGACCCTTCCGGTAGATCCGATCGGGATGAGGATTGCCTTCGATCGCCATCACAGGCGTATGACCGCAAACCACGTACACATTCGCGAAATAGTCGGTCTCATAGTTCGGACGCTTCCATACCAGTTCTCCGATATCATAATCATCCAGCGGCCGCTCGGGAGAGAAATGATCGAGCCCCGCATGGACCAGCAGAAACCGCTTTCCGCCGGTCGTAACCGTTGCGTAAGCCTCGAACTCTTCCAGATAATCCAGCACGTCCTGCCGTTCCTCGGCGTCCAGCTTCATAAATCCGCGGATCGTCGTTTCGGCCCCGTTTTGCTGCCAGTCCAGCAGCTTGCCGGTCATGACCGCGTCCATTTTTCCGATAGTTTCCTCCGTGATCTCCTCTGAGAGAAACCGGAGACATTCCAGCGCCATGACTTCATGGTTGCCAATTAACGGAAAAACGTTCGGCCGCATCATCATATCCCGCAGGATCTCGATCGGCTTTTCGCCTCTGTCGACGACATCGCCGATCACGTACAAGGTGTCCCGATCGGAAAAGCGGATCTTCTCCAGCATGCGTCGGTAGAGATCATATTCGCCGTGCAGATCGGACATGACATAGGTCGCCATGGTCGCCTCCAGTCTTTTAAGCAGGCGGTCGGCGAGTCATGAAGAGACTCGCCCCGGGGCATCCTGGCCGGATCCCCGCAAAGCCTTTCAAATAAAAAAACAGGCCGGGGAAACGGCCCGTTTGCGCGGTGCCCGCTTCCCCGGCGGATGATCGCAGGGAAAGTATCTAAGGAGTTAAATGATTTCCTTCGTGGTGCCGTCCTTCTTAACGACCGTGATCTTGCACTCGGTGCCGTAAGCTGCAACCGCGGCGATCACGACTGCCCACGGTGCTGCGACAAGACCGATCACACCGCCGACGACACCGGCTGTTACCGGAATATTCAGAATCGTTTCTCCCTTGCGGGTAATGTGGACGCGGCTGACGTTGCCCTCCGCCACAGCAGCTTTAATCTTTTCCATGATGCGATCCACTTCGGTCTGATCCTTTTTCTCTTCCGCACCCTGTGCTTCCGCAAGGATCTTAGCGATCGCTTCTTCGGTGTTCCCTTCGGTTTCGAGCAAAGCAGCCTTTACCTTAGCATAATCCGCGCCTGTTGCGCCCATGACCTTCTCGATCATCTCTAATGTAATTTCCATCTCAAAACCTCCTTTTTTGAAATTCGGAAAGATCATTCACTGTCCTTCCGCTTCTATTATAACATATTTACATTCGGGTGAAAATAATAAAAAGCCTTCCCGCGGGAAGGCTAAAAAAAGTATGGACAAACAACTCGGATAGCTATATTACCACTTCGGAGCTACGATCGTCTTGTAGTATTCTTCCAAAAACTTAATTAACTTTTTCATTTTGAGCTCCTCCTTTTTTTGAGTTCTTTGACTTGGATCGGGTTTCTGTTTCCCTTTCCTTTTCTGATGATAGAATAACACCAAACCATTGTAATGTTAAATACATATAGTGTTGATTTCTTCATACCGAATTTGTATAATAACACTGGTTTTCGTTTCGTTTTATTTCACAGTCCGAAAAGATAGAGAGGGGTTCCCATGGATTTTCGCAGAATATACTATTTTCGGGTCGTTGCCGAAGAACTCAATTTCACCCGTGCCGCAGAGCGCCTTAATATGAGTCAGCCGCCCCTCAGCATGCAGATCAAGCAGCTGGAGGACGATCTGGGCGTAACGCTTTTTGTCCGCGGCAAGCGTCACCTCACGCTCACGCCCGAAGGTCTGCTGCTGAAGCGCCGTGCGGAACAGCTGCTCGATTTCTCGGAAAAAACGCGTGCCGAGCTTCTCGGTCTGAAAAACAACCTCGCCGGCACACTGCATCTTGGGATCGTGGAAGGCCGGGCCCCTTATCTTGTCGCTCGCTGGATCGCCGGCTTCCGCGACGAATTCCCGATGGTCGACTATTCCATCTCCAACGGATCGAGCGACGATGTCCTGGAGATGCTTTCGCGCGGCAGCGTAGACCTCGCTGTCGTCGCGGCTCCGTATGATTCCGAACACCTCGACGGCATCAGTGTAGGGCAGGAACCGTGGGTTGCCATGATCCCTAACGAGCATCCTCTGGCGCTTCGCATGGGCAATTCGGTGAGCCTTTCCGACCTCAAGGATGAGCCCCTCATCATCCCGCAGCGACCCTCCCGCGTCACCGCGATCCAGCAATGGTTCCACGGTGTCAATATCGAGCCGAATGTCATCTGCAAGCTGTCCAGCTATGTCAACGCGATCGCGCTCGTCGAGCAGAAGGTCGGGATCTGCATCTTCCCGCAGACCACTTACACACCGAACCAGCACATCGTCACGAAGATCATTACCAATCCGCCTCGCAAGAACGAATATGATCTCGTTTGGTTCCGCTCGCAGCCTCCGAAAGGCCTCGCGGAGGAATTCATCTACTATGTCAAGGATTTCCTGGAGGAGGATCTGCTCCACTCCAGCCGTTTCCATGTAAAAGAGACCGAATTCTCCGACTTCGAAGACGCCCCGATCCTGGACTGATACCGAAAGCCTCGGGGTCGAACGGATATGGCGGCCTCTCCGCCCGAAAAAACTAAATAATCGGCAAAATATTAGCACTCACTTTCGGTGAGTGCTAATATTTTACAGTCTGTTCACAGTTTTAGCATGATCCCTTCACAATTCGGCGGTACTATATAGTCATCCGAAAGGAAATGAACAAACAACCATCTGAAAGGAGATGTGGATTATGTTATTTGAAATGACACCTTTTGAAAAGAATTACCGCAACATTTTCGGACGCAACCCGTTTGCAGATTTCGATAAGGACTTCTTCGGCGAGAACGTCCCGTCCCTTCGCAATTTCCAGACCGATGTACAGGACATCGGCGACGCCTACGTGCTGGAGGCTGACCTGCCCGGTTTCGACAAGGACAGCATTTCCGTCGAGGTCAATGATCATCGCCTGACGATCAAGGCCGAGCGTCATCTGGACTACGAGAACAAGGACAAAAAGAACGGTTATGTCCGTCAGGAGCGTTCCTACGGCTCCTACACGAGAAGCTTCGATCTCAACGAGATCGACGAGGGCGCGATCACCGCTGCCTACAGCGACGGCGTTCTGAAGCTTACGCTCCCGAAGCTCGCACCGCAGGCACCGACCAGCCAGAAGATCTCGATCAACTGAGACCTCGATCGACTGTGATGTCTGTTAACTGAGATCGGAACTGTCATTGACTGACGTCTCTTCTCTTTCCATTTGTATTTTCTCCTAAAGATTTAGGGCTGCGATTCTCGCAGCCCTTTTTTTAGTATCCTAAATGTTGACTCGGTCCAAGATTCCATTGCGTCACGACGGATGAATAATCCGTCAGTCCCACGTAGTAGGCATCCAGCTCCGTGAACTCGTCGATGATCGTATCGCCGAGCGTGACCGTAAACATGATGTCGCGGGCCGCGCTTGATACGCAGTAATCCACGTATTCCTGCGAGATCAGCTCGTTGGCGTAATACAGATCGGGCGCGCCGAAGCAGTGCAGCATCTCATGGGCGATCGTCGACGGCGGGGTCTCCACATCATCGAACTTAACATAAATGTTCATCAGCTCATAATTGCAGCTGCGGTTGCTGGAAGTATCCTTGTAGGAGATCGTCCAGGGATTGACCTCGCTTTCGTATCCGGTATTGAAGAAGAACATAAAGATGACGTTGTCCGCCGCGTACTTGGACATCAGCTCCGTCACCGGGATCTCCATCACAAGGTAATCCTTTTGGAAGTTGTACATGGACCCGTCGTAGCGCACGAGCTCTTCATCAAAAGATTTCCTAAAGAAAAGGTCCGGGTTCTCTTTCCAGTCATAGATGAACTTTGCGTCTACGCCCCATTCCGCGCAGCGAGCTGTCAGCCAGCGGGTCGCGATCCCCTGATAGCTCAGCATGCGGTCCATCGTCGCCGTATCGCTGCCCCAGGAGCTCAGGAGGTCATCCGCCTGGATCGTCACGATCAGGGTCACCCCCTGCATCTCGCTGGCCGAACCAAGCGGTCCGAAGGAAGGGTAATCCTTTGTCACAAAGGCGCTCTGCTTGGGACCATACGCCTCATCCCCGGCCATCTTCCCGCGCCCAAGATCGACTGTCTCACCATCCGGTTCTCCGCTCGCGCTGCCACCATCCGCCTCTTCGATCCGAACCGGCTGCGGTGCCGCAAGGGTACGCGGCATCGAGACCGCACTCCCCGTGCAGGCGGCGAGAACCATGACCAGCGCCAACAGGGCGCATATCATTTTTCTTCTTTTCATTGTGACTCTCCGTTAGATTGTGACTCTCCGTTAGATCCCCATCATGGATTTCAGATACCGACACGCTTCTTCGTACGCAGGGCCGAAATTCGGGGTCCCTTCGAGACTCACCCTTCCATCGTACGAAACCTCCTTCAGTTTATCAAAGAACAGCTTGTAATCCAACCCATCCCCCACATTCGGAGCGGTCTCGGAACCGAATGCCGGATGGAAATGTGTGTGATAGAGGTACTTTCCGTATTGGAGGAGTCCGTCAAATCCCTCGTTTTCCTTCAGCATGTGATAATAGTCAGCCAGGAGCTTGAAATGCGGATGTGCCACCTCTTCGACAAGACGCCCGCCTTCCGCGACCGAGGTAATGATATTGCATTCCTTGGTATTCAGCGGTTCCAGCGCAATCGTGATGCCGACCGCGGCCGCAAGATCAGCGATCCTCTTCGAAAACTCAGCCAGCTGCAGCCATGCCTTTTCGCGGGGGAATCCTTCGGGGATCCGCCGCGCGCCGCCGCTGCCGAAGACGACGGTCTTGCAGCCAAGCTGCGCGAGGCGGCTGTAAGCCTTTGTCAGATACTCCATGATCTCCGGCCAGTTCGTGTTTTCGCCCAGCACATGCGCCCAGCCGGGCAGCATGACATTCGCGGCTTCCACACAGATCGGCTTCTTCGCCGCTGCTGCCTTGACCGCCTCGAACGCCTCGTCACTCAGCCCCGCGATGGAGCCAACGGTGACCTCCAGATAGTCGTAGCCGTAAGCGGCTGCCGCATCCAGATTTTCAAACGGAACACAGATTCCCAGTCTCATACCGCATCCTCCTTTATTGTTTCTGAGAGCGCTTATAGAGCAGAATGATCACGATAAGCAGCACGATCGCAAAGACGAGCGCGCCGCCTACAATAAAGACCAGCGTGACGTTCCGACTGCTTTGCAGTCCGCTGAATAGGCGGGCAAGCGGGTTCGTCCGGACTTCCGTCCCGTCCGCCTGAACCTCTGCCAATACCTTGCCTTCTTCATCGATGACCTTGAGTCCGACTCGGGCCTCGCTGCCGGATCCCTCGTTCCCGACCTGTCCGACTTCGAAGACTTTGCCTTCCTCGATCACCACATTTTCAAACAATGTCTCTTCGAGAATGATACCTTCGCCGTCGAAGATCATGTCGCTGTAGGTCATGATGCCCTCGCCGGTGCCCGTGATCCGGATCGTGTAGTTGCTGTCTTCCTCGCGCGCGACAACATTTTTCTCGTCACCGTTTGTGGAAATAAAGATCCTGTCCGAAGGCAGGAAGACTTCTCCTCCGACGGTCCAGCCCAGTCTCTCACCCGTCTCCGCGTCGAGCACCTCGATATCGACCGGACAGTGGATCATGGAATGCCGGTAATGGTTCTCCGCTCCGGGGCCTATGTTGCTCGGAAGGCCTTCCACCATGCATTCCAGAATCGTTTCACACAGATGATCGGCGAAGATTCCTTTGTCAAACGTACTCGCGTTTTTCGA
>JAEEGL010226439.1_pt1 | contig 17201 bp, 11 predicted proteins | sample 9134231 | NCBI WGS metagenome assembly JAEEGL01 (sample SAMN16246548, study PRJNA631951) | gut metagenome | biome: gut microbiome; feature: rumen; material: fiber-attached | host: Bos | place: Iran: Karaj | collected 2018-10
CCAAAAGCAGAAATGAAGGCTCTGAGTTCCATTTTTGTTCCTACTTTTGCAGCTACCAAAGAAAAAACCTCTGTAAACGCTTGATTTACAGAGGTTTTTTATATTTCCTGCGGAGAGAACAGGATTCGAACCTGCGAACCGGTTTTGCCGGTTACACGCTTTCCAGGCGTGCCTCTTCAACCACTCGAGCACCTCTCCAAAAATGCGACTGCAAAGGTACAAATATAAATTGAAAACTGAGAATCGGAAAATGAAAATTAATATTCTTTATCATTTGACGCCAAAGACACGGGCCACATTAGCATTGGTCTGTGCAGCCAGCGTCTCCTGGCTGACGCCGTAGGCCTCGGCCATCCGCTCCAGCACGTAGCGCGTATAGGCAGGCTCGTTGCGCTGTCCGCGCATGGGCACGGGAGCCATGTAGGGCGCATCGGTCTCCAGCACGATGCGGTCGAGCGGGACGGCAGCAGGCAGCACCTCCGGCAGATGAGACTTCTTGAACGTCAGCACACCGCCAACGCCCAGCACGAAACCATCGAACTGCAGCAACTCGGCCGCTTCATGCTCGTTGCCCGTGAAGCAATGGAATACACCGCCAGGCAGGTCCTTGGCGTATCGACGCAGGATAGCCACCAGCTCGTTCTGCGCCTTACGACAGTGAATCATCAGCGGCAGTCGCGTCTCCACAGACCACCGCACCTGCTCCTCGAAGGCTTCCTGCTGCTCCTGCTCAAACTCTCGGCTCCAGTAGAAGTCGAGGCCGACCTCGCCGATGGCGATGATTTTAGAGGAGAGAGGATAGAGAAGTTGCTTGATATTCTCCAGTTGGTCGCGCCAGTCGGCACGTACCTCCTCGGGATGCAAACCGACCATCGGATAGAGGTAGTCGGGATACTGGCGGCAGAGATCAAGGATGCGGCGCGACGTCGACAAGTCGATGGCGGGCAGGAAAATCTTCCCTACCCCAGCCTCGCGTGCACGCTCAATGACCTGTTCGCGGTCCTCAGCGAACTCCTCGCCATCGAGATGGCAATGGGTGTCAGTATAATTGAGAATTGACAATGGAGAATGAATTATTTATTACGGTGAAGCAGGTCGTCCATATAGGTGCGCAGGTGGATCTTGCGCTCGTCGGCAACGTTGACAGCATCAAGCGTCTGGCGTGCCTGCTCGAAGTAATGGTTAATCTTCTCCTCGCAGAGCTGGCGGATGCCAATCTGGTCGTAGAGGGCGGTGACGGCGCGCACCTTCTCGTCGCGGTCGAAGTCGCGAGCCTCAATCCAGCGCAGCAGCTCGGCACGCTGGGCAGCGTCGGCGCGGTTGACGGCGTTGATGAGCATATAGGTCTTCTTGTTCGACGTGATGTCGCCACCGATAGCCTTGCCAAACACCCGCGGGTCGCCGTAGACGTCGAGCAGGTCGTCCTGCAGCTGGAACGCCAGGCCAAGCTGCTCGCCGAACTTGTAAAGGTTCGTTACATCAGACTCGGGAGCATCAGCCAGCAGGGCACCCATCTTCACGGCACAAGCCAGCAGCACGCTCGTCTTCAAGCGTATCATCTCAATGTACTCGTCCTCGGTCACGTCGTTGCGCGTCTCAAAGGCCATGTCGTACTCCTGTCCCTCGCCTATCTCAAGGGCTGTCTCGGTGAAGAGGCTGAGCACCTGAGGCAGGTGGCGGGCGTCGCACTGCTGCATCCGCTCATAGGCCAGCACCAGCATGGAGTCGCCGGAGAGGATGGCCTTGTTAGCGTTCCAGCGACGATGGACCGTCTGATGACCGCGACGCATGTCGGCATTGTCCATCAGGTCGTCGTGCAGGAGCGTATAGTTATGATAGGTCTCCAAGGCCACGGCCTGCATCAGGATGCGCTCAGGGTCCTCACGATAGAGATTGTAGGCCAGCATCATCAGCACAGGACGAATGCGCTTGCCGCCGATGGAGAGGACATACTTGATGGGGTCGTAGAGCGACGACGGCTGACGGTCGTAAGCCAGCGAGTCGATGAAGGCATTCACCTTCTGGAGTAGTTCGTCGGAATGATACATATTATTATTGTAGGGTCTTTTAAGATTCTTAAAGTCTATAAGGTCACAGCTTGAACACAATGGGTATGCAGACCATCGTGCGGCACGGTTTATTGTCCTGCTGTCCGGGCTTCCACGCCGGCATCATGCGAAGCACGCGTAACGCCTCGCGGTCGAGCGACGGGTCTACCGGCTGAACCACCTTCAGGTCGCTGAGCGAACCGTCGGCATTGACAATGAACTGGGTGACGACACGCCCCTGCAACTTCTGCTGGCGTGCATAGGGTGGATAGCGCAGGTTCTTCGTGAGCCACTTCATCAGCGCCACGGCTCCACCCGGGAACTCGGGCAGCTGCTCGACCACCTTCTGGTCCAGGGCGTCGAGCTCCTCCTTCGTAATCTCAGGGCGCACCTCGTCTTCGTCGGTTGTCTTCTCAGCATCCGGCTTATCGGGCATCAGCTCGTCGTCGTTCAGCTCATCACTCAGTTCCTCATCAACGACATTCAGCTGCTCCAGCGTCTTGGGAGCCAGGACAACGGGCTTGGTAATCAGCGGAATACGCTCTTCCTCCTCCTTCAGCTTGTCGAGATCCAACTCCTTGACGATATCATCCAAGGCGTCGGGGTCCATCTCGTCGCCCGACGCCGTATAGTCGTACTCCAGAGCAACAAAGAGTGCTGCCAGCACCACGACGATGCCCAGCAGGAAATTCTGACGACTGCGACGGTCGATGTCAGCAGAAGAACTCTTCTTTACTTCCATAATAAAAAGGTGCCTTTTCACGTTATATCACAGAAAGGCGCTGCAAAATTAAGAAATAATTGCCAATTATCAATTGCCCATTACCATTTATTTTGTACCTTTGCGTCCGATTTTAAGATATTTAGGATGAAGAGAGCTGTTTGGACTGTCGTTTTGACTCTTTCCGTGTTGCACATCGCCGCACAGGAGAGCCAGACCGTCTATAATTTTCTCCGACTGCCCGTCAGCGCGCACGTGGCGGCACTGGGAGGAGAGAACTCGACCATCGACGACGACGACCCGGCACTCATCTTCCACAACCCCGCACTCATCAACAACGTCAGCGACCGCACGCTGAACCTGAACATGATGACCTACATGCAAGGGACCGTCACGGCGAGCGCGGCCTATATGCAGGCAGCCGGAGAGCGCGGCACCTGGGGCGTCACGGGACAGTTCATGAGCTACGGCTCCATGCCCGAGACAAATAGCTATGGAGAAAAGACGGGCGACTTCTCGGCCAAGGACATCTGCATAGGCGGTACGTTTGCCTACGCCCTGAGCAACCGCTTCAGCGGCGGCATCACGGCAAAAGCCGTCACCTCATACATCGGACAGTACAACTCGCTGGCAATGGGTGTCGACCTGGGGCTCAACTACTACGACGCCGAGCGCCAGTGGTCGGTATCGGCCGTCGCACGCAACCTCGGCGGACAGCTCAAGGCCTATGAGGACGACTTCGAGGCGATGCCTCTTGACCTGCAGTTGGGTGTCAGCAAGCGCCTCATCGGCTCTCCACTCAGGCTGTCGGCCTCGCTCGTCAGACTGAACGACTGGGAGTACGGCCTGGGCAAGCATCTCGTCGTCGGTGCCGACATCATTCTCTCGGAACAGTTCTACGTGGCCGTAGGCTACAATGCCATGCGAGCCAGCGAAATGAAAATCAGCGAAGACGAGGGCAGCAGCGCCCACGGAGCCGGTCTCTCCATCGGTGCCGGCTTGCAGCTACAGCGTCTGAAACTCCAGCTGGCCTACGCCAAATACCACGTCTCGGCCAGCAGTCTGCTTGTCAACTTCTCTTATCATCTATAAAAGAAAACATCAGGAAAAATGAAGAAAATCACGATAGCCATCGACGGCCATAGCTCGTGCGGCAAAAGCACGATGGCCAAGGATCTTGCCCGCGAAGTGGGATACGTTTATGTGGACACCGGCGCCATGTATCGCGCCGTCACCCTCTATGCCCTGCGCCATGACCTCTTTAATACCGATGGAAGTGTCAAAGCCTCGGAGTTAGAGAAGGAAATGCCTGCTATTGTCATTGACCAGCGACTGAACGACGGACAGACCACGACGTTCCTGAACGGAGAGAACGTGGAGCGCGAAATCCGTACGCTCGAGGTCAGCAACCACGTCAGTCCTGTCGCTGCCCTGCCCTTCGTGCGCAAGGCGCTTGTTGCCCAGCAGCAGCGTATGGGACAAGAGGGAGGCATCGTCATGGACGGACGCGACATCGGCACAACCGTTTTCCCGAAAGCAGAACTGAAGGTCTTCGTGACAGCCTCAGCCAAGGTGCGAGCCCAGCGCCGCTACGACGAACTCCAGGCCAAGGGGATGCCTGCCGACTTTGACGACATCCTGAAGAACGTGGAGGAGCGTGACTATATTGACTCCCACCGCGACGTGTCGCCACTGAGACAGGCCGACGACGCCCTGCTGCTGGACAACTCGGACATGACGATAGCCGAGCAGAAGCAGTGGTTGCTGGACCGTTTCAACGAAGCCGTCGCGAACTAATCACTTCCGAATCAGCGTAGAACCTCGTACAGAAGACGGCCCGTCGACCTGAACGGCATAGATGCCTTGTGGTAGGTGACGGATGAGCCATCGGCCTTCCGTCTGCCCGAAAGGCAGGACGAATCGTACACGCTCGCGACCGTCAAGACCAAAGACGCGAAGTGTGAGAGCCTGAGACAATGGCTCAGACAGGGTGACACCCAGCATACCGTTCATACAGGACACCTTCGCTCCCGTATGACTGAGGGAGAGACCTTCCACACGGTCAATGCCCAAGATGTCGAGCAATCCACGATAGGCATCTATCTCGCCGTAGCCATAATCATTATTAGGATAGTCAAGCGACGGGTCCGGACGACGACTGGTGCGACTGATAACCCCCATGACATCCTCAGGCGTCAAGTCGGGCTTGGCCTGTAGCCACAACGCGATGACACCTGCCACGACAGGACAGGACATCGACGTGCCTGAATTGCAGTTCCAGGCATAGGTACGACCTTCGTAGTCGAAGTGTGCCACGTCCCACTTGATGTCGCTGGCCGTAGGGTGATTCTCCAAATAGTAGCTGCTGTAGGAGGAAATGATATTGTTACCCGGAGCCATCACATCGGGCTTGATGCGGCCATCCATGGTCGGTCCGACCGACGAGAAAGGCACGCGACGGCCACGCTCTCCCAACCAATAGTGTTTCCACTGGCCATTTATATTTAGGATACTGTCACGATGGGTGGTAGCACCGACACAGATGACACGCGAGAAACTGCCTGGCGACAGAATGTTGTGAGTCGGCTCGCCGGCACAGAGCGCGGGGTTGAGCGCATTCGTTGTCCATTCGCCATTAACACGCCAGCAAGTAACCTCCTGCTGGTTGGCAAGCACCTCAACAGAGAGGGGCACAGCAGTACCAATGCGCTTCTCTGCCGAGTAGAACATGAGGTCGTAACAGAGCTCAAGGCTGTCGTAGCAGTTGGGATAGCTCTCGATGACAACAGAGTCGAGCCCCTGGAGGGCATAAGTCTGAGAACTGGAAGAGTCAGAAGCGGCAAAGATCTGCTGCACAGATAAGGGGACGTCAAGCGTGTCAGCCGGAGCATCATCGGAATAAGACACCAGACGCAGCCGGAAATCGCCCGCCGACTTCAGCGTCAGCATCATAGACTTCTCGCCATGCTTGACGAACATGCCTTCCGAGGCTGAACCAGCTGGCTTGCTGAACCACGACTTAACGGTACCCTGATTGCCTGCGGCGACAACCATGATACGTCCCGGGCCCAACAGGCTGTCAAGCATCTCATAGTATAGCTGGTCGTAGCCCCAGAAATCCTGACCGGAGCCTTCGCTAAAGGAGACAACACAAGGCTGGCTGTGCTCTCGGGCATAATCAAAGAGGTATTTGAAGCCAAGGGCATCTGTAGCGAAGGTAAATCGACTGTATAGCGAAGAATCAATGAGGGCGACATTGTCGCTCACAGCATTGGCCACAAGACAGATATCGCTCTCGGGCGCCATGCCGCGATAGGGACTGCCGTAACCATTGCCCGCCGCAATGCCGGCGGTATGGGTGCCATGCGTCTGATCGAGACCGTCGCGAGAGTGGCCGAGGGCGAGAATCTCTTCTGGAGTGACGTAATCACGCCCCACATAGAAAGAGGAGCCGACGGTATCGGTGGAGAGCATGTCCCAGAAACAACGGATGCGGAGAGCGGAGTCATCGCTGCGGAAGGTGGGATGAGTGAGGTCGAACCCGATGTCCATCAGGCCGACAACGACGCCACGACCCGTAAAAGCCTGCGGAAGACGGGTGCCGGCATAGATTGGTGTGGCATTGACGATACGGGGAACGGTATCGAGAAGAAGCTGGCCCGTAGGCCTGGCCTCCACACGTAAGACACGCGAGTCAAGCGACAGACTGGCCAGACGACTGACGGGGATGCCGGCGATGTGGATGTTGCCCACAGTGGCCAAGTCGCGGCAGCCATAGTCATCCAGCACATCGGTATCGCTGACTCGCACAAAGGCACAGACCATCGGAGAGGACTGTAACGGCTGCGGCGACCGGGCAACAGCCGACGCCGACTGGCGCTGCTGGCGCACCATCTGGCGAAGCATCGGAGACAGTTTCTCCCAGCGTACCTGTTGCGCCAAGGCTGGCAATAGCATCAGGCTGAGCATGAACAACAAGAATGGTCTATTCATGGTTGTTCCATTCGAATCAACGCATCCCGACACTGTTCCATCAGCCACTTCGGCGTGGAGGTAGCTCCACAGATGCCCACCGTCTTGACGCCTTCCAGCCACTCGGGCAGAATCTCCTCCGGTCCTTCCACGAGACGGGTATTGGCATTCACACGCAGACACTCGTTGTAGAGCACGCGCCCATTGGAGCTCTTACGTCCGCAGACAAAGAGAATGAGATCATGGCGGGCGGCAAACTGCGAGATATTGGGCATACGGTTGGCCACCGAACGGCAGATGGTGTCGAACGAGCGGAAAACGGCCGTTGGTGCTATATGCAACTGGATATAGTCTATGATGCGATGGAACTCATCCAACGACTTCGTCGTCTGGCTGAACAGGTAGATGTCGTGCTGGAAGTCAAGACGCTTCACGTCGTCGAACTGCTCAATCACAATGGCATTACCCTGCGTCTGACCGACAAGCCCCAGCACCTCGGCATGTCCTTTCTTGCCGAAGATGACTATCTGAGCCCCACCCATGTTCTCTGAGAGAGGGGTACCTGCCTCCCCTCCTTGGGAGGGGCTGGGGGAGGTTTCGTACTGCTGCTTGATACGCTTCTGCAGCTGCAGCACCACAGGACAGGTGGCATCAATCAGTTCGATGTCGTTCTGACGGGCAAGCTCATACGTAGAAGGCGGCTCACCATGAGCACGCAGCAACACTTTAACACCATGCAGCTGTTTCATCTGCTCGTGATCAATGGTGACAAGTCCCATCTCACGAAGTCGTTCGCACTCTATGCCATTGTGAACGATATCGCCCAGGCAATAGAGAGTCTCGCCACGAGCGAGCTCCTCCTCGGCCTTTCTGATGGCTGTCGTCACACCAAAGCAGAAGCCACTGTCGTTGTCAATCTCTATTTGCAACATTTCAATCCTTCATAGTAAGCGTCAAGGAGATGCTGAGCAGCGACGAAGCTGGTCTGTCGGCCGGCCAGCACGGCCTCTTCAGCAGTTATGAGCTGCTGCTGCATCACCTTATTATTATAGAACGATGCCTTCAGATGTTCGTTGATACTCTCGTACATCCAGTACTTAGCCTGTTCCTGACGACGATGGTCAAAATAACCGTTCTGTTTGACAAAATCGATATACTGATAGATCATATCCCATATTTCCTTGACACCTGTGCCATAGAAACCGCTATAACAGAGCACCTTAGGGAGCCAACCGCTCTCAGGCATCGGGAAGAAGTGGAGGGCGTTGCGGAAGTTCGTGGCCGCCATCTGACAGCGGTCAACGTTGTCGCCGTCACACTTGTTGATGACGATGCCATCCGAGATTTCCATGATACCGCGCTTGATACCCTGCAACTCATCGCCCGTACCGGCCACCTGAATGAGCAGGAAAAAGTCGACCATCGAGTGACAGGCAGTCTCCGACTGACCCACGCCGACGGTCTCCACAAATATCTTGTCAAAGCCAGCGGCCTCACAGAGAATAATGGTCTCACGCGTCTTACGCGCCACGCCGCCAAGGGAACCCGCCGACGGACTAGGGCGAATGAACGAGTCGGGATGGACGGCAAGCTTCTCCATGCGTGTCTTGTCACCAAGGATACTGCCCTTGGTGCGCTCACTGGACGGGTCAATGGCCAGAACAGCCAACCGTCCGCCATGCTCCTTGAGAATATGAATGCCAAACTCATCGATACTTGTCGACTTGCCGGCACCAGGAACACCACTGATACCCACACGGATGCTGTTGCCACTATAAGGCAGGCAGCGGTTGATGACCTCCTGCGCCTTGGCCTGGTGGTCGGGGTTAACACTCTCGATGAGGGTGACAGCCTGACTGAGCACGGTGACGTCACCCTTGACGATGCCCTCCACCATATCGGCGACTGACAATTCGCGGCGGCGAAAGCGATTGCGATTTAAGTAGGGGTTGATGATACTCTGACCTGTGACGCCGCTATTGACCTGCAATCCAGCGAACTCAGAGCTATTTTCGGGATGTTCCACAGCTGTTCGTTATTTAGTATTAATGGTGATGACGACCTTTGGTCGACGCGGATCGTTGGTAATCATAAGAACACGAGGACGCGTACGCACTTTCTTGAGATCAGCCGCGAAAGCCGTAATCTTCAGTTTCGTGGTCTCTCCCGGAGCCAGCGACTGTTTAGCCAAGGTCACCTTCAGGCCACGCGTGAAAAGCTGGAGAGACGAGATGTCGAGGGTTGCCTTGCCGGCATTATAGAGGATGGTCTCAACCGTCTTTTTCGACTTGCCGGCAAAATCAATATTTAACACACTGTCAGAGAGCGCCAACTCAGGAAGCTCATCGCTCTGCATATGATGCAAATCTGGCAACAGCACCACACTGACGCCAAGCTCACGGCTACTGCTCACCTTCTCGCCCAAACGCTGAGCCAGATAGACGTTGGACTGCGTCAGACCGTAATTGTGAATCTTCTCGGAGTTCAGGGTCAATACAATCTTACCATTATGTCCCGGTGATAAACGAGTCGGCGACACTTCGGCCGAGAGATAAGGAGGCAGATGCTGGATATTGGGCTCCATCACCTTCGTGCCGTTGTTCATGATACGCACCACATCCTGCGGCATATCGCCTTTGTTGACGTTGTCGAACTCCAATTCGTTCTTGTTGGCTAACAGACCATTGAAGTCGAATGGATAGGAACCACTGTAATCCATCAGGTCTTCACGTACGACACCCGTCATCGTGATGTAGACAGGACGCTTCGTCCCGTCAGAGATGATGGCCGCCTGCTTATTAAAATGTCCCAGCTGACGGGCATCATAGGTCATCGTGATGGTAAACTTGTCTCCAGCACCAATTTCGCCCTTAGGATATTCCACACGGGTGCAGTTGCAGTCGGGCAGGACCTGACTGATATGCAACTTGCGCATACTCTTGTTACGCAGTTCGAAGGTGGCCGTCACAGGTATCTCATAGCCCGTCTGACCTATATCTATTTTGTCCTTGGTAATAGTCAGGCGCTGGGCGTCAGCACTGCTGGCAGCCAATGCCAGTAGTGCGGTTATCAGGAATTTACTTTTCATCATTATTTATACGTAAAGTTTGCGAGTGGGTGGTACCGCGATATTCCGGAGCATAGGCACATTGCACGGTACAGGTGCCCGTCTCATATTGTCCGACACGGTCAATGTAGTATTCGGTTTCGATGACATGCTTGCCCTTGGACAGACGGTCGAAGAAGAAGTTTGTCGTATTGTCGCGCGGCGAACTATAGTAACCGCCCTGCCAGTTATAGCCGCTGAGCTGTTTGACAGGCTCCAAGCAGGCTGCACGTTTGTCCTGTACCTGTACGAAATCAAGGTCGCGCTCGCTCTGGATGGTCAGGCGAACGGTGACGCGGTCGCCCACCTTCAGAGTCGTTGGCTTTTGGCCGTTGGCCGTTAGCAACTCCCTCGTAATGGTAACGCCGCTGCCATTGTCCTTGATGTCGCTGGTGGCCTGCATGAACTGTGCATAGACAGCGCCCCACGACGTGCCTTGGCTGCTCTTCTCGGCGGTGAGGGTCTTCTCACCCTGATACTTCTGGGCAGTCTTCACATAGCCAATGCCAGCAGTGGTCTTCGGTGTCTCCACAGTCTTGCCGTCAATCTTCAGCACCGTGGGCACGGCAGCCACCAATTCCTCATTCCTCATTTTTCCTTTCTCATTTAAGAAGGCATACACAGCATCGACGGAGTTCAGCGGCGTGTCCCAAGCCTGCGTACGCTTCTCCTGCAAGAGCCAGCGACGCATCTCGTCGATGGTCTGCTGGTCGTCGGGCGTCAGCCGCTGGATAGCCTCGATGGCTGCCACTTGGGTAGGAATGCGATAGTCACGCCACGAGTAGCCGGCACGCGGCGTGTCGTAGTAACGGCCCATTTCCTCCTTATATACAGTGTACTCCTTCAGGCTCTTGATGTATAGAGGTGAGTCGAGGATGATGCTCGACATGGCCTTCTCGTAGATGCCTTGGTTCTTGGTTTCTTTCTTCAACAGACCGATGAGGTAGTCGTTGGCCTGCTGCACACTGGCGGGCAACTGACGACCGTCGAGCTTACATATATAGAGCCACTGGAGGGCTGTATGGCTGGGGAACGTCTGGCGGTAGCCTTTCTTCTCTTGCTTCTTCATCTCCTTCACCAGGTCTACCATCTCGCGACCCAGGAACTTGAAGGCATCGTCGAGCATCGGCTGCTGGGTACCGGTCATCGTATTCAGGCGCACAAGTATCTCGCTGATGGCCATCGTCATATACGTTGAGCCAGGCATCTCGGGCCACCAGCTCCACGAGCCGTCACCACGCTGCAGGTTCTTCAGCTTGTCAGTAGCAGAAGTGAGGCGCTGCGACATGAGGTTCTCGTCGAAGAAGTCGGCCAGCCGTTGACGCTGCTCCGTCTCGCGGTCGGCATCCATCACCCATGGGGTCTCCTCGAGCAGCAGGTCTTTCAGCTCACGGTTCTTTTCGAGCTGAGAGTTGAGCGACGTCTCCCTACCCTCCTCACGTTTCCATTGCTCAAAGATGGTCTTTGCCTGCGGCACCTGGTCGATGATATACTTACCGATGGTGTTGGCATAGAGCGCGGCGGCCTGACAGACGGCACAGTCATCGTGGGGATGACCAACGGTGGGCAGGGCTTGAATCATCAGCCAGGCCGGATTGTTGGTATATTCGATGGTAAGCTTCGGCGTACTCTTAGCTGTCTGGTTTTGCGGGAACTGCTTCGTCAGGTCGATGGTCTTCGTGCCCGGGCCATTTTGCGTGAAGGGCACGGTGACGGTGACGCGCTCCGTTGCCGGCAGTACGGGCAAGTAGTGCTGCTCGCCGTCGCTGAAGCCCTTACCACTGGCCGTCACCCGACAGATGAGCAGCTGCTCCGTCTGCTGCTGTAGCTGGAACATGACGTTGGCGGTAGAGTCGGCCTTCAAGACGAACGGTCTCGTCGTCTCATAGACCACCTTCTCGGTCTCGGGGTCAACGAGCTGCATCCGTGCTGTTCCACTGACATCCTTGCCGCTGAGGTTGAAGATGCGTGCCGAGACGGTCGCCTCATCACCCTCGCGGACGAAACGTGGTACGTTGGGCTGTATCATCACCTCCTTCTGGGCCACAGCCTCACCATCAAGCGTTCCGAAGGAGAGGTCGGGCGTATGGGCCAGACCCATGAAGCGCCACGTCGTCAGACTCTCGGGCAACGTAAACTTCAACGAGATACCACCGGTATTGTCGGCAACCAGCTGCGGATAGAAGAAGGCGGTCTCCTGGAGGTTCTCACGCACCTGTACTCGCTCTGCCTCCTGCTCCTCCATGGCATTCGTGCCACGCTGTTTCGCCGGTAGGCCACTGCCCACGACTCGTTTGGATTCTATCGTCACGACGTCCAGTCCAGCGATACGTCCCTGAAGCGCCTCGTCGACAGGAGTCGTCTCCACGCAGTCGTATATATCGTTCACGGCGACCTCTCTGAGGACTGTCGGCTCAGCCGATGCCAACGGAGCCGACGACTTCGCCATCATCAAACGTCCCCTGACGAGTGGGCCACTACCATAGCTGCGCGACATCCACATCTGCGGGAAGATGTCGTGGTCTATGGCCGTCAGATTCAGCTGCGTCACAGGCAGCCACGTGATGGGCTTCTGACTGGAGATCCAGATGTTTGACCAATAGCCAAAGCGCCAGTACGTCCGCGGCAATGAGAGATTTAGATAAGGCGAGAGGTTCCAGCGGTGCTGCTGTATCTGGTCAAGGCTTTTGTCGTAGAGCGTCGCCATGAGCTGGGCATCGGCAGGTTTGCCGTCGGATCCATTGACGGACAGTCGCCACTCCTCCTGCTGTCCCGGCGTCAGACGGTCGCGGAACGTCTCCCATGCCAGCGTCAGCTTCTTGTCGGGCAACGGGCGCTCGATGGTCATAGAATGATTGTAGACAACGCCCTTCTTCACCCAGATAAAGTTAAGGAGGATACCGTCGCCGTATTCTTCCTTGTACGTCAGCTTACGGTTAATCAGCTCATTGCTCTTGTCGACAGCACCACTCTCAAGCACCTGACTGCCAGCTATAATGGTATAGACAATGTGCACGTCCTTATCCGACGAGCCCACCTGAATGGTAACGGGTGTGCCGTCGTTGGGGAAGCGCGTGGCCGACTGGTAGGACCAGTCATTCGTCTCTATAGCCGGCCGTTTATCGTCTAACGAGAACACAACGAAGTCGCGCTTCAGCGTGTCCTGCTCACAAATAGCCTCCAGCGTGTGCTTGCCGCTCTTCATCTGGGCGACGGGCGTTGGCACCTGGGTGTTGGTCGTCAGCCATTTGCCATTGTCAAAACGGTAGCGCACGGTGGCGTTGATGTCGATACCGGCAGCATTGCGCAGATGGAAGGTGAGTTTCGGCGACTCCTCCGTCAGCAGTTTCTCTGCCATGTCACAGCTGAACGCCGTCTTACGGTTGCCCAAGGGGAGCGACAGCTGCGCCTGGTGCGTCTCACCAGCCTGGTCGGTAACATGGGCTGTACATACGAAATTGTAGAACTGCGGATAGGGACTCGGCGGCATCGTCATCGGTATGTCGACGACAAACGTGCCGTCGGCAGCCGTCACAGTCTCACCGCTGGCCACCTCCTCGTCATTCGACGATGTGCCTATATAGCCCTGGTTCCAATAGCTGTTATACGACAGCCACCACCAGGCACGGCGGCGCACCACCGTATAGTGTACCTCTGCACTCTGCACCGGCACACCGGCATAGCTGCGAGCTGTTGCCCTCACCTGTACGGTGTCGCCATCCTCATAATGCTGGTTCACCTCGGGGAACTTCACCTCGAACGTCGGGCGTTTGTACTCCTCGACACGGAACTCACAGCGGCCGTTCTCTATCTGTAGCACGAAGGTGCCGTTGAGCAGTCCTGTGGGCAGTGTAAAATCAGCCGAGCAAGTGCCGAAGCGGTCTGCCGTCAGTTTCTTCTCGCTTAACACCTTGTAGTTGGCATCACGGAGCGTCAGCGTCATCGTCTTGTTCTCCATGACCTTATGCTCGTAGCCGTTATCGGTGGCATAGGCAATGGCTGCCGCATGGACGGTCTGTCCCGGACGGTAGATGGAACGGTCGGTGAAGACCTCTACGCGTTCTACATGGCGTTTGTTGTTGAGGCTGAAGCTGGAGAAGGCGCTCGACGTACGGCAGAACTTGTCCGTATCAGTATAGGCGAAGACCGTCTGCGGGCGCCGTTCCTTCCGCTGCCACATCACCTCACCCTGTGCGTCGGTGGTAAGAGTCTCAATGGTTTGCATCCTGTTGTTCATCAGTCTGACGTGAGCGCCCTTCAGTGGCTGGCCTGTGGTAGCGTTGACGACGACATAGCGTTCCTTGTCCTCCGGCAAGGCTTCCATGATGACGCGCACATCGCTGACGTAGTAAATCTTGCGTACCACTTGTGTCGCCGGCTGCGTCTCGACCTCTATCATATAAACACCAGCAGGCAGTCCGCAGACTGTCATCGAGTCCTCAAAGCACTCGTATTCCTTCTTGCCGACATACTGGTGTGTCACTTCAAAGGGCAGCAACGTCAGCAGCGGCTTCACTTTGCGGTAGCCCTCGGGGGTGGCTACCGACAACTGCGTGTCTCCTTGAGCCTTCACACTATAGAGACGCATCGTCATCTGCCGAATGTTACGGATTTGCCGTAGATGGTAGACCATCTCCTGCTCCGGGATGTTCACCTCCGCACTTGCCCAACCTTCGTACATAGGCATGGTCAACTGCTTCTGACTGTTGCGCAGGCTATTCATTCCTTTCCAGGAGCCCCAGCGATCGAGGGCGTAGTTAATGTACTGCCACTTCTCCTCGGCCGTGGCCGTGGTATATGTCTCCATATAGCGGTAGCGCCAGATGGCCGTCTCGCCACACTCCGGCAGGTCCTCGTAGACGCTAATGAGCGAGTCGACACGCTGCAGATAGTCCGACTTCTTCAACTCCACACTCCCTTGAGGATGCTGTTGACGTAACACCATCAATGCTGTCAGGAAGGTAGCATGGCGGTTCCCGGCCTTCTCATAGTAGTCGTGAAGAGGCTGGTATTGCTCTAGTTCATAACCGATGACGCTAAGTAGGTCATCGTCAAACAAGCGGCTGTCCACACCATTCACCGTCAACGGTTCGAAGTCGGCAGCCTTGGCCTCCGCCAGCTGTTTGCAGAGTTCCGGTGTCAGGACAATCTCCTGGGGTGTGCGTTCCAACTCACTGTTGTCCATATAGATACGACGAAGAACAACCTGATAGATTGTCTTCATTACAACATCTTTCTCCGCCTCCATGCGCTGCTCCATGCGCTCAACAGCGGGCAGCAGTGAGTCGGGCGAAATTTCCGTCATCACACGGGCGCCCTGCAGTTCAGCCTTCATCAGCTGTCCCGGCTGACGCTCCTTTTGCGCCTTGCTGGCAATCTTCATCAACAGGTCATACTGGGAGCGGGGCAAGTCTTTCTGCTCCGCCTCCTTCACCTGTTTCCACAGCGTTGCGTATGTCTGTCCCTTCATTGTTATCACACATGCCAGCAGCACGGCCAGCGTCAGTAACGTTTTCTTCATTGTTGTCAGGTTTTAGGCTACAACTCATGCAAAGATAGTACTTTTTTTTCGTATGTCCGTCCCGTCACTTCTTAAAATATGAAAGTTTAACCGAACCACCCGAGTCGCCTAATTATTGTTAAATAATAGGCAACTCCACCATATCTTTTGAAGATTTTGTATACCTTTGCATCACGAAAACCCCGAGAGGGATTTTGGGTTTTCCCCGTATGACAAAAGACTAATTAGTTAAAATACGTATGAAAATGAACAAGTTTTTGATGATGGCGGCAATAGCCGCTACACTCGTGTCGTGCGGTGGCGGCGGTGGCCGTCCCACGTTTGGAGACAACGAGTTTCCCGTCGTGACGGTTGGCACGCAGAGTGCTGCCTCACAAGCTACCTATCCCGCTTCTATCAAGGGTGTGCAGGATGTGCAGATCTCGCCGAAGGTAGGTGGTTTCATCACCCAGATTAATGTCAAGGAAGGCCAGACCGTCTCTGCCGGCCAGACGTTGTTCGTCATCGACAACGCCACATATCAGGCTCAGGTGCGCCAGATGCAGGCTGCCGTCAATACAGCCCAGGCCGCTTGCAACACGGCTAAGCTGTCGTACGAGAACTCTCAGAAGCTGTTTGAGAGCAAGGTCATCGGCGATTTCGAGCTGCAGTCGGCTACGAACGCCTACGAGAGTGCAAAAGCCAGCCTCGCCCAGGCTCAGGCCGGTTTGGCCTCTGCCAAGGAGACGCTCAGTTTCTGTTATGTTAAGAGCCCTGCTTCTGGCGTCGTCGGCACCTTACCGTATAAGGTAGGCGCGCTGGTGAATACCGCCTCGGCGCTGACCACCGTCTCGAACATCTCGTCGATGGAGGTCTACTTCTCGATGTCCGAGAAGGACGCGCTGGCCATGTCGAAGGACGGCAGCGGTCTGTCAGCCATTCCTGCCGTAAAGCTACAGCTGGCCGACGGTACCACCTACGCCCACGAGGGTAAGGTGACGAAGATGAGCGGAGTCATCGATGCTGCCACAGGTACAGTTCAGCTGATTGCCATCTTCCCCAACCCCGAGAAACTATTGAAGAGCGGCGGTTCCGGTGCCATCATTATTCCCCACTCCAACGCATCGGCCATCGTTATTCCGCAGGCCTGCGTGATGGAGGTCCAGAACAAGAAGTTCGTCTATATCCTGGGCAAGGACAACAAGGTGCAGTATACTGAGATTCAGGTTGCTCCGCAGAACGACGGCATGAACTATGTTGTGACCGACGGTCTGAAAGTTGGTGACAAGTACGTGACCAACGGCATCACGAAGCTCACCGACAAGATGGAGATTGTGCCCATCACTCCGGAGCGCTACCAGCAGAAGATTGACGAGCAGGCCAAGGAGATGTCGGCCGGTGACATCGTGAACGCCATGAAGAAATAAATAGTAAATTGTCAAATAGTAAATAGTAAATTGTCAAATAGTAAATTGATATGACTTTTACGAATTTTATCAAACGCCCAGTACTGTCGACGGTGATTTCAATCCTCATCGTCCTGTTGGGTTTCATCGGACTGGTATCGCTGCCCATTGAGCAGTATCCAGATATTGCGCCGCCTACTGTTGCAGTATGGACCAGCTATCCTGGTGCTGATGCCGAGACGGTTAAGAACTCCGTCGTCACGCCGCTCGAGGAGAGTATCAATGGTGTGGAAGGTATGGACTATATCTCGTCGACAGCCGGTGCCGGTTCGGCAGAGATCAGTGTGCTGTTGTGTCAGGGCATGCACCCAGATATGTGTGCAGTGAACGTTCAGAACCGTGTGCTGCAGGCTCAGGCGTTGCTGCCTGCCGAGGTGACGCGCATTGG
>JAEEGL011730307.1_pt1 | contig 17201 bp, 19 predicted proteins | sample 9134231 | NCBI WGS metagenome assembly JAEEGL01 (sample SAMN16246548, study PRJNA631951) | gut metagenome | biome: gut microbiome; feature: rumen; material: fiber-attached | host: Bos | place: Iran: Karaj | collected 2018-10
TAACTCCATTTGCAGATAGCATTTCTTTATCCTCCTAATTTTTCAACATAATTAGGATTATACCTTAAATTAATATTTTTTTCAAGTAATTCTTTATATCTTAGGGACGCTTGATTTGCGTCCCTAATGTAAAACAGTTTATTTGTCGTTTAACAGTAATTTTATTCCCCATAAACCAGATATCCCAACTAGTGAATATACTATTCTGGCTACTAATGTCATGTCTCCAAAAATTAATTCTACTAGATTAAATCTAAATAGTCCTATTAATCCCCAATTAATAGCTCCAACTATTATAAGTATTAGGGCAATCTTGTCTATAATCTTCATTTTATCACTCCTTTTCTTTTTATAATTTTTCTCTTTATTTATATATTTTTATTCATTTTAATTGATTTTATACAATCTATATGATATTTTTATTGTATAAGTTTTTGAAAGGAATATTATTAATATGAAAAAAAGAAAATTAAATTATTTAAAGTTATTTAAATATATTTTCGTATTAGTTCTTTTTGTTTTTTTACTATTTTATTTATCATCTATAATAATGGAACCAAATGATACTTATGTAGAAGAAAAACCTCCTCTTCCAGACCCAATAACTGTACATATGTCTGCCTTTGGAGATACAATGTGTCATTTAACGAATATAAAAAACGCATATGACTCTTCTAGTAAAACTTATGATTTTTCAAATGTTTTTAAAAATGTTGCTCCATACTTAACAAACGCAGACATTACAATTGGAAATTTAGAAACTACTTTTGCTGGTAGCTCTCGAGGATATACTGGTTATCCGACATTTAATTCTCCTGAAATTTTAGGAAAAAACTTAAAAGATTTAGGCGTTGATGTTTTAACTACAGCAAATAATCACTGTATGGATAAGGGTTATTCCGGATTAGAAAGTACTTTAAAATATTTAGATGAGTATGGTATTGATCATACTGGAACTGCAAGAAGCTCTGGAGAACAAAATGCAATTCTTGTAAAAGATGTTAATGGAATTAAAATTGCTTTTCTTTCCTATACTTACGGGACTAACGGAATTTCAATTCCTTCAGGTAAAGAATATAGTGTAAATTTAATTGACAAAGATCTTATAAAATTACAATTAGATAACGCAAAAGCATTAAATGTAGATGTAATTTGCGTAAGTATGCATTGGGGAGTAGAATATAAATTAAAACCAAATAACGAACAACAAAAATTAGCTGATTTTCTTTTTGAAAACGGAGCTGATATAATTTTAGGAAGCCATCCTCATGTCTTAGAACCTATGGAAAAAAGAACAATTACATTGGAAGATGGATCAACTAAAGATGGTTTTGTAATTTATTCTTTAGGAAATTTTGTATCTGGACAAGTATATGCAAATACTAAAAGTACTGTTATATTAGATATTCAAATAACTAAAGATTCAGAAGGAAATATATCTATTGATAGTATAAATTATACTCCTGTATATCTATATGACAGAGGGGGATCTTCTACATCTAGAACAAGATATAAATTATACGACATAGAAAAATCTATTTCTGATTATGAAAATGGAACAGATTCAACTATTTCAAAAAGCTTATATGATACATTAAAAACAGAACTTGCAAATATTCAAAAAAATGTAGGACCAGAAATTAATTAATAAAAACCATAGTTTTAAATACTATGGTTTTTTATTGTTTTATTTATTTGTTGTGCACATCAATCTGATTAAATGGTACTTGAATATTATGTCTGTCAAGTCCTATTAAAATTGATCTTAAGGCATCTCTTCTAACTTGCAATTTAAATTCTGGCTTACACATTACTTCTAATAGATATTGCACACTCGAATCTGCAAGTTCTGTTACTCCTTTATATTTGCAATCATCTACATTATTATTATTTTTAATTAATTTTACAATATCACTAATTGCTTCTTCTGCTCTATTAACTTTTACTTCATATGGCATTGGTACTCTTATGTAATTTATATCAGAAACTACTTCTATTTGTTCTATATTTCTATTAGCTATAGAAATAAAATATCCGTTTTTTAAATCTCTAATTTTAGTTGTTTTTAATCCAATTACTATAACTTTTCCTTCAATGTCCCCATATTTTACAATATCTCCAACTGCAAAATAATTATCTAACAAAATTGTTATTCCTCTAATTATATCTTTTAGAGCATCTTGTACAGCAAGACCAACAACAATTCCTAAGATTCCAAGTCCTGCTAGCAAAGAATTAACATTTACCCCATTTATTTGAAGTATTAATACTATCGCTATTACTATAAACACAGATCTTATTGTACTTAATAATAATCTAAAGTATGTTCTTCCTTTTTTTCCAATGTTTTTAGTAGTTTTGCTACTCTTTTCTATATTTGTTAATATTTTTCTAAAAAAACTATAAATTAAAACAGTTATTAAAACAATAAGCAAAGATTGTATTTGTTTATTTTGGGTAAATACTTCTATTATTTTCTCCATATTTTAATTCCTCCAAATTATCTATTACTAATTTAACATATGCTTATTCTTTTTTCAATAATATTAAAAAAAATCATAGCAAATGCTATGATTTTATGGTAGAGGTGACAGGATTCGAACCTGCGACCCCATGGTCCCAAACCACGTGCGCTACCAACTGCGCTACACCTCTATATTCATGACTTAAATAGTATAGCATAGAAGAATTAAAAAAGCAATATGTTTTTTCAAAAAAACTTGATTTTAAGCTGAAAAACATATATAATATCTATATGCGCCTGTAGTTTAGCTGGATAGAATGGCAGGCTACGAACTTGCAGATCGGGGGTTCGAATCCCTCCAGGCGCACCACGCAAAGACCTTTAGTAAATCTAATGGTCTTTGTTTTTATTTATATAGTAATTTTTTCTTATTTATGATAAAATGTCTTTGATAATAATTAAGGAGAGCTCTTATCATTATATGAAACAATATTGTGAATATAAATTTAAAAAAATTCTTCCTAAAGAATTTAACAAACTTTTCAATTTATTTCCAGATAGTGAAGATTTGTGGCTAAAATATCGCCAAAAAAGATTAATGGAATTTAAAAACAAAGAAATTGATACATATGTAATAGAATATAATAATAACTTTATTGGTGAAATAACTGTTAATTATGTTTGTCATGATTTGCAGACAGAAGCTATTCAAAATCAAAGAGTTTATTTAGAAGCATTTCGATTAGACAAGAAATACCAAGAAAAAGGTTTGGGTCAAAAGCTTTTAAAATATGTATTAGATGATTTAGAAAATTGCGGATATACAGAATTCACTATTGGTGTTGAAGAAAACAATGAAATAGCAAAGCATATTTATTTTAAATTTGGTTTTACCGAAAAAATTGATATTGGTCATGGAGATGAATTTGACCCAACAGATTATATCCTGTATATGAGAAAAATAGATAAGAAATAATAGTAATTTAATTTATTTATGATATACTCTACTAAATACTTTATTTTTAAATAAGGAGTTTATATGAAATTATTAGAAAATATTGAATGTGAAAAAGGAATAACACTAAACTCTCAATTAGTTGATTTACTTTCAATTTTAGATAATGAAAGTTTAACTGTTGAAGAACAAAATACAGAAATAGAACAATATATTGCAGAACTTAAAAGTAGAGAAGAGAAATTTACTTTAGCTTGTGAAAATGGAGAAAAATATCAATTTTTATTAGATGATGTCATCTCTACATTAGATGAACTACCTCAAGAACAAATACAAAAATTAAAACAAGTATATTTATCTAATATATCTGATTTAACTGTTTGCAATAGAGAAAAAATGGAAAAAATCTTAGCTGAAAATGGTTTAGACTCTTCGTTTCATGAAAAAATTATGAAAGGTTTAAAAAATAGAGATTATGCTGCTAAAGAAGGAATATTACTTCTAACGCCAGACAAAGTAAGAGCATTATATAGTCATTTGTTTGAAAATGGTAATAGATATGATAGAGTAACTTTCGATAATGTTGGAAAATATTCTGGATACGTAAGTGCGGATGGAGAAACATACACACCTGAAAAACTAGAAAAGATGCAAAGATTTTGTGAATTGCATGGTATGAAGAGCAAAATTAATGCATTAATGTTTTATGCAGATTTTCCTAAAGTATATGAGCAATCATTAACCAAAAGAGTAGAAAGTGGAGAAATAACAGAAGAAGATAAAAAAAGATTAATGCAAAAAACTCTTTTTGATTATGTTAGAAATATTGGTCAAACATATGGCAGCAGGGTAGAGTCTGTAGATGTATTAAATGAATTGATATATGATCCTGTTATGAAAGAAGAAGGATTTGATGAACCAACATCAGAATATCAATATAGAACTCAAGGTTGGCATAAATATCTAGATTTAGAAGATATGTGTAAAATGGCATTGATCGCCAGAAAATCAATGCCTGGAGTAAAATTCACATATAATGACATGAATTGGACAGATAAAGATAAAAGAAAACAAATAATAGACCTATTAAAACAAATTAAACAGATAGAAGAAAAATTTAGAACCGAAGGAGTCGAGATTGATGGGCAAATAGTAAAATTAGAAGACGGTGAATCTCTTATAGATTCTATAGGTTTTGAAGCCCATTTAACTTCTGATGTTGATTTAGATGAAATGGATTCTGCTTTTAATGAAGTAATTTCAGAAATTGGTTTGCCTGTTGAAATTACTGAATTAGATATAGCTTGTTTTGGGCAAGATAAGGATGCAGAAAGAAAAAAACAAGGACAAGTTTTAAGTAAAATTATGCAAATGATTCAATCCCATCCAGAAATTACCTCTCTAACTATATGGTCACAAAGCGATGAATGTTCATTTATGAATTTAAAAAATAGTAAAAAAGAATGGAAAATGGTATATGCATCTTTGTTAGATAGTAACTTTGAAGAAAAAGATTTTGAACTAGTTATGGATTTACTAGCTAGTGCCGTACATGCAACAGAAAAAACTGTAACAACTGGAAATATTAATGGACAGGTTCAAGCAATTGAAGCCGAAGAGGTTTTAAAAACTCAAGAACAAGAAACTCAAAAAACAGCTACTGATTAGTTTTTTAAAAAATAAAGGAGAAAATATGGTTGGTAAATATAAAGTAATAACATTGTGTGGTTCTACTAGATTTAAAGAACAATTTATAAAAGTTCAAAAGGATTTAACTTTAAAAGGAAATATTGTAATATCTGTAGGAATGTTTGGACATTCTGGTGATTCTGAAGTATGGGAAAATATGGATGAAGGAACTTTGACAAAAACAAAAGAAATGCTTGATGACATGCATAAAAGAAAAATAGATATGTCTGATGAAATTTTTGTAATTAATGTTAATGGGTATATTGGTGAAAGTACAAAATCAGAAATTGAATATGCACAAAAAAATGGTAAAATTATTAATTATTTAGAATAATATAATAAAAACTGAGATTAATTCTCAGTTTTTTGTTTTCTTTCTATTTTTATCATTTCATCAAAATAATTTTTTATAAATAATTTTATCATTTCAGTTAAAATTTTTCTATCCTCGACTGAAACCTCATTATATTTTCTAAATATAATTGGCAGCGTTTTTGTTATGTTTCTAGATATTTCTCCGAAAGTATTCAAATTAGTAGAGAAGAATAGTTCAAATATTGTATCAACAAATATTCTTCTTTGTTCTGGTGTAGTATCTGCAAGCCAAGTTGTTAATGTATTATTTAATATTTCACTTGATTTCGTCATTTGAGATGTATAGGTTATTTTATCTCCTAATACTTGCCAAGAATATATGTCATGTTGTAATATTCCTTTTTCTATACTTAATACTATAGAACATTTTTCTTTATGATTCATTAATCTGCCTATAATAGATTCTTGTGGAAAATACGTCTCTATTTTTTCTAATATATTACTGTCAGAATATTTTTCGATCGTTTTTTGATTAAATCCCGGCCCATCATAGTTATATACTTTTATAATTCTTTTTTGTATCATCTTATCTACTGTAATAGCAGAATATATTGCAACATTTCCACCTTTTGAATGTCCTCCTAATCTTATTTTTTTATTTTTATATTTTTTTGCAATTTTTTCTAAATAATTTTTTCCTGCAATTTGACATGGCACATTATCCATAAATGCCATATTAAAATCTTCTTTCCAACCATATAAAGTTGAATTAGTTCCTATATATGATATATATATTTCTTTTTTTCCAGTATGTATTACGATAGCACTAAATTGTTTTTCATTTTCCTTTTCATTATTTTCTTCAAAATCTGTTACAATTAAATTTTTATATCTATTACTTTCTCCTAAATTTGTTATTAATTCTTTATCTCCATTATACAAAAAATCTTCATTTTTAAAAGATTTCATTTTTTCTGAAATACTTTTAATCGTTTCTTTTTCATTTATGTTTATTTTATTAAAAAGTAAATATGAAAATCTTGCTAAAATCATAGAATCTACTTCGTTAAATGGAAATTCTTTTGAAAAAGGAATATCTCCTCTCCATTTTAAATAATCATTAATATTTGACATATCTCTACCTTCTTTTTTTGTTTTATTAATTATATCACATACCTTTTAATTAATTAATAATATTTAAATTTATTTTGCATATAATTAATAAAATATTAATTTACGGTGATTTATATGATTGCTTTTTCTAAAATGCATGGATTAGGAAATGATTATGTTATAGTTGACTGTACAAATGGAAAAAATATTATTAAAAATCCTTATAAATTTTCACAAATAGTTAGTAATAGAAATTTTGGTATTGGTTCTGATGGTCTAATCTTAATAGAAGATAGTAATATTGCCGATTTTAAGATGAGAATTTTTAATTTGGACGGCAGCGAAGCAGAAATGTGTGGAAATGGAATACGTTGTGTTGGAAAATATATTTTTGATAAAAAACTCTCTGATAAATTATTATTAAAAATAGAAACATTAGCTGGTATAAAAGATTTAATATTAACAGTAAAAAATAATAATGTAATTTCTATTAATGTTGAAATTGGAACTTCTAAAATAGATAATTCAATTAATTTAAAGATTTTAAATAAGTCTTTTAATATATTACCTGTAAATATTGGAAATCCACACGCTGTAATATTTTTAAAAAATCTCAATAAAATTAATTTTAATTTATATGCTCCGTTAATAGAAACTAATACATATTTCAAAAACAGAACAAATGTAGAATTTGCACAGATTATAAATCAAAACATGATAAAGGTATTAGTTTGGGAACGTGGTTCTGGGAAAACATTAGCATGCGGTACGGGAGCTGCAGCTGTTGCCTCTGCAGCATTTTTTAAAAAATTTATATCAAATCCCATCAGCATTGAACTTCCTGGTGGAACTTTAAAAGCTTTTGTTGATAAGTATTTAAAGGTTACAATTTCTGGATCCGCATCTCTTGTTTATGATGGTTTTTTAAATAATTAATCAGGAGGTAATTATGCAAATATTAAAATTAGGTTCTACTGGACCAGTAGTTGAATTATTACAATCCACCTTAAAAAAACTTGGGTTTTATTTTGGAAGTATCGATGGAGTTTTTGGGAAAAAAACTTTTTCTGCTATTAAACTTTTTCAAAATGATTATGGACTTACTATAGATGGGATAGTGGGAGAAAAAACCTGGAACAAATTAATTCCATACATTAACGGCTATACTATTTACTCAATAAAACCTAATGATACTATATATACAATTTCTAAAAGATTTAATACCACTATAAATAAAATTATTAATGCAAACCCTAATATTCTTAAGGATAATCTTGTAGTTAATTCAAAAATTATTGTCCCTTTTGGAAATATTGTTCCTACAAATATTAGTTATACTTATTCTATTCTTTTGAGAAATATCTCTTCTTTAAAAACTATTTTTCCATTTATAAAAATATTTTCAATTGGAAATTCTGTCTTAAGAAATACTATTCCTTGTATTAAAATTGGATCAGGTTCAAGAGAAATATTTTATAATGCTTCGTTTCATGCAAATGAATGGATAACAACGCCTATCTTAATGAAATTTATAGAAGAGTATTTAACAGCCTATGTTAATAATTCAAATATTTATGGTTATGATGCAAAGACATTGTTTGATAAAACCAGTTTGTTTATTGTTCCAATGGTTAATCCGGATGGAGTAAATTTAGTAACTGGAGAATTTGATAATAATTCTTTTGAATATAAACAAGCATTAAAGATTTCTAAAAGTTATCCAAATATACCTTTTCCTAGCCGGATGGAAAGCAAATATTTCTGGAATTGATCTAAATTTACAATTTCCTGTACGGTTGGCAGCAAGCAAAAAACATAAAATTTGAGCAGGGTTTTATTTCTCCTTCTCCTAGAGATTATGTTGGAAGCGGTCCATTAGTTGCTCCAGAAGCTTTAGCTGTATATAATTTTACCTTGGAACACAATTTTGAATTGATTATTGCTTATCACACACAAGGAAAAGAAATTTATTATCAATTTCAGGATTATGCAACCAAAAGAGCAAAAGAAATAGGAAATATTTTTGCTTCAGTTAGTAAATATCGTTTAGCAGATGTTCCTTTTAATTCTAGCTTTGCTGGATATAAAGATTGGTTCCTACAAGAATATAGAAATCCTGGATATACAATAGAAGCAGGGCTTGGAAATAATCCGCTTCCAATAAGTCAATTTGATGAAATATATAATGATAATTTAGGAATATTAGTCTTAGCATTAACTCTTTAATTTTTATTAAATAAAAATGCATTCTGTTTTATTTACAAAATGCATTTTTTTATTTATTTTTTATATTTGTATAGAATAGATGGCCTATGTCCGCCTATTCGTTTTATTTGATCAGTTTTTATTACTTTATCTTTTATTTTTCTTCTAAAATCTGGAATTATTAATTTTTTATTTAATATTAATTCATATACTTGTTGCAATTCTCCCAAAGTAAAATATTCTGGCATTAAGTTAAATATTATATCTGTATATTCAATTTTATTTTTCAATCTTTCTAGACCATATGCAATTACTAAACAATGATCAAACGCTATTTTATCATTTTCTAAAATTTTATAATCATATCTATCTGATGTATAATGATTTAATTTTCTTCCAATTAGGAAATTTATTTCTTCGTTTTCATCATTAATTAAATGAACTTTTATTTTTTCCTTTTCTTCTTTAACTTCAATATTAAACCAACTTGCTTTTAATTTTAATTTATTTTCTAATTGATTTTTATCTATTAATGTCATATATGCTGTTGATATAATTCTCATTCTTGGATCTCTATTTACATCACTAAATGTATATAATTGTTCCAAATATATATTAGATAAATTAGTTTCATCATACAAAATACGTTTTGCAGCATCTTCAAGTGTTTCATCTAATTTTATAAATCCTCCAGGAAGACACCACATATCTTTAAATGGATAATTTTCTCTTTTTATTAATAATATACTGAACTTTCTATCATTAAGTTTTCTATAATTTTCATTTCTTTCTAGTGATATACTTGTTACCAAGATGTCTGCCGTTACTGAAAGTTTATCATAATCATTAGAGTTATAATTTTTTAAAAATTCTTTTTCTGATTTGTATTGCATTTTTCCCTCCACAAATTAAATATTTTCCATATTTCTTGTTTTTTGTAATTTAACCCAATTATATAATCCAATTATTGCCATAATCAAGTAAATAGATTTTTTAGTTAAATAAACTGCATCAAATGCGACAATATACATTATTACTGCAATTACATCCTGTACTAACCACCAGATATATTGTTCTCTATATCTTAAGAATTGAAGAACTGTTGCTACAATTCCCATAGATACAACAAAAGCATCTAAAAGAGGTGTAGTTCCATCTAATTTATTTAGTAATAAATAGCATAAGCCACCTAATGCCAATACTGCTATTGCAGATAATCCTAATTGTTTTTTTGTTAATTTTTTAGCTTTGGTTTTTTCTGTATCAATATCATCTCTATGTTTTGCCCAAGCAAACCATCCAACAATATTTACTGGTAAATATACAAAAATTTCTAAACCAAAAGTTCCCCAAATATGATGATATACTAAAAATATAACATAAACTATTGTATTTATTATTCCAAAAGCATAATTTGAAATACTTGCTTTAGCACAAAAGAAAATACAAATTACTCCACAAATTGCACTAATAAAATTTATAATTGTAAGCCATGGTGGATTTTTACTTCCTCCTGGATTAGTAAATGCGTTATATACAGATAACGCTGCAATTATTATCATAATAATTGCCATTAACCATTCATACCATTTTAAACTTTTAAAAGATTTAACTAAATTATCCATTTCTTCCTCTCCTCCTCACTCATTGCTCTTATCATTGTTCCACTAATTGGAACTATCTTTCTATCTACATCTATCATTTCATATTTTGCTTTAGGATAAGCCCTTGCAAAATAATCCGTATATGCAGGTTCACTTCCATATACTGCATCTAATGGACCACATATATCTAAAACAAGCTGAGTTTCCTTATCCCAATCTTCTGTTCCATCTTCAAATTTACATTTTGTTATATCTACGGGAACAACTTTAACATTTTTAAATTTTTTGCATGCTTTTTTTATTCGCTTCAGTCTATTTTCAGGCTGAAGCCATTCTTCGTGCCTTGTTTTTAAGATTTCAATTTCTTGATCTCCACCATGAAACAAAAGAACATATAATATTTCACATTGTTTGCTTGCAAATTCTACACAATACAAATGTCCTTTATGAAATGGCATAAACTTTCCTCCATACATTCCAATTTTGTATCTTTTTTTCATATTATCGTCCCCCCTTTATTTTGTTTTTATTTGTTATTATCTTTTTGATAATAACATTATATAAAAATTTTTAGATAATGTCAATATGTTATTATCATTTTGTTAATAACAGTTTAACATTATCTATTTTTATTTTTCTTTTTCTCCTAGAATTACCTGTATATTATGTGTTTCTCCATTTCTTAAAATTTTTAATATTATTTCGTCTTCTGGATTTTTCTTAAAAATATACTCTTGAAGTTCTATCATTTTATTTATATTTGTATCATCGATTTTTACAATAATATCTCCTTCTATTAAATCTGATTTTTGTGCAGGCCCCCCTTTTATAACTTCTTCTATATAAACTCCTTGAGATATCTTAAAATCTTCATTTATATATGCAATTATCGATCCATCATATGCGAGTATCCCTAAATATGCTTCTTTAAAACTTGGATTTTCTTCAATTTTTTCTATTATTGGTTTTACTATATTTATCGGAATTGCAAAACCAATTCCATCTGCAGAAGTTATTTTTATACTGTTAATTCCTATAACTTCTCCTTTTTTATTAATTAATGGACCTCCACTATTTCCTGGATTTATACTTGCATCTGTTTGTATTAAATTACTCATATACGAATATGAATCATCATTATTCTTTATTTTTATAGTTCTATCCTTTGCACTAATTATTCCTGCAGTTATTGTTCTTTGAAATTCATATCCAATTGGATTTCCTATTGCATAAACACTTTCTCCCAAAGTAATTTCATTAGAGTTTCCTATTGGAGCTATACTTTCAAATTTTATTTCAACTTTAATTATTGCAATATCTATATCTTCGTTCGTCCATACCACTTTCGCTTTATATGCTTTTCCATTTTCAGTAGTTATATAACATTCTGAATTTTCTTTACCTGCGACATGATAATTTGTTAATATATATCCTTGTTTTGAAACTATTATACCTGTCCCTAATCCAAGATTTTCTGCTGAATTCACTAAAAACGCTGTACTTCCACTGTTTTTAATTTTTGAAACTCCAACTACGCTTTTTAAAACTCTTTCTATAGTATTTGAATTTTCTGTATTCTCTATAATACTATTTTCATCGCTTTTTGCTGATAATTTTGTTCCATATATATTGGTTTCTTGCGTATTCTTTTTAATTTCTTCATATAATTTATATATAAATATACTAAAACATCCAATTAAGAGTATTATAAAAATCTTTTTAAAAATATACTTAACTTTTTTCAAACTCATTTTCTCCTCTATATTTTCTATTTTATCCATTTTTGTAATTTTATATAATTATTAAAAATTTATTTCTTGTATTTTCTCAATAAATATAAAATTATAAGTATTGAAAATTTGAATAAAAACTGATATAAATATTATATAAATTAATATTAGGAGAATTTAATGAATATACTTGAATTTCCTTCAAAAAAATTAAATAAGAAAAAAGTTGTAATATCTATAATTATTGCTCTTATAATTATTGCTCTTATAATATTAGGACTTGTTTATCTTTTTAATCCTGATGCGAGAAAATTTATTGATATAAATATTTTTAGAAAAGAAATAAATTCTGATAAATTACCTTCTATAGAAATAAATCCTGATGAAGATTCTTTCTATTATGCTTATGATAAAAATATTATTGTATTAAATAAAAATACATTATATACATATAATTCTTTTGGGCAAGAGATTTCTCAATCTGAAGTTTTGGTTTCTAATCCTATTTTTGCTAGTAATAATAAATTTTTAGTAATAGCAGAAAATTTAGGAAATACTATATATCTTTTTTCTGGTACCAATTTACTTTTTCAAAAAACTTTAGATGGTAGTATTTCTGGTGTTTCTGTAAATAAAAATGGATATGTATCTGTAACTATCGCCGGAACAAGCTATAAATCAATTATTGTTGCTCTTGATTCTAAAGGAAATGAAATGTTTAGAACATACCTTTCTAAAAACATGGCAATTTGTACTGCTATTTCACATGATAATAAATATCTTTCTATTGCTGAAATAGATTATTCGGGTTCTATTATAAAATCAATTGTTAGAAACATCTCTATAGAAACTGCTAAATCGGACCCAACTAATTCTGTCGTTTCTTCTTTTAACTTGCCTGACAATGTCTTGCTAACAAATATAAAATATCAAGACAAAAATACAATTATTTGTATGTGCAATGATGGTGTTTATTCTTTTAATGTTACTGATTCTATAGATAATAAAATTTTTAATTTTGAAAACAATTATGAGTTTGTTGATATAAGATTAAAAAATAATTTGGTTTATACATATAATTCTTCTAAGGGATTTAGTAATTCTGCTATTGTTAATATTTTAAATATTAATACTTCTGCATTAAATATTTATGAATTTAACGGTAGTATAAAAGAAATTTACTGTAATAATGAAAAAATTGCAATAAACACAAGTTCAGAAATTCATTTTATAGGATTAAACGGCTGGTTAATAAAAAAATATGATTCTTATTCTGAGATATCTAATATTTTATTGGGTGATTCTATCGCCGGTATAGTTTATAAAAATAGAATAGAAATTATCGAAATATAAAGGGGGATTATATTATGGGTTATATCCTAGATTTAATTGTTCTTGCAATAATAGGTTTATTTACTTTTATAGGTTATAAAAAAGGAATTATAAAAGTCGCTTTTGGCCTTATTAGTTTTATATTAGCAATTATAATATCTTTGATACTATATAAGCCTATTTCAACCCTAATAATTGAGCATACATCTCTTACTTCTTCTCTAGAGAGTACTATAGAGACAAGACTTTCATCTGGTGATAAAGAAGAAACAGATGGTATAATTGCTAATTATTATAAAACTGTTAAAACCGCTTCAATTCCAGTAATTGCAACTAATATAGCTAAAACTATAATACAAATTGCTTGTATAATTGTTGTTTTTATAGTAACAAGTGTTATTCTTCTATTCTTTAGATTTTCTGGTGATTTAATTGCTAAATTACCGCTTATAAAACAAGCAAACCATATAATTGGATTTTTATATGGTTTAGTAAAAGGAACTTTATTAATATATGGTTTATTTGCTATAACAACACTTCTTGCTCCTATTGTTGATCTAAAAAATGTACTTAATATTATAAATTCATCTATTATTTCTAATATAATGTATAATAATAATATTATTTTTATTTTATTCAGTTAAACATTTATTTAAATTTATTTTTAAAAGCACAACATAAAGTTGTGCTTTTTCTTTAATCTATTTCTATTTCTTGTTCTGGTTCCTCGTTTTTTTCTTCTTTTACTGGTTCAGAATTTGAATTAGATACTTTTTTGGTTCCAATTTGAACAATCTTGTTCATTGGTTTATATGTATCTTTTGATAATAACGTTTTGGAAATAACTTGATTTTTATATTTTACTATTTTATATGCTACACTTGTTTGACCACTATGTCCCTTTTGTATAACTTTTTCTTGCCCTTCATTCATAGTAGCTACCTTTTCATATGTAGTTTCACAAGGAGTTGTACTTAAAACTGTACTTGTTAATTCTATTTCATATTCTTTTTCTTCTTTTATTCCTGTTATTGATATGCTAACTACTCCATTTTTTGCATTTGCATCTATTCTAATTGGATATGTTCTTGTGTTTTTAAATTTAAAATCTTTTCCACCATATGATACTGTTGCATCTCTTCCGGCTGGAACATATGCTACAGCATAAGAATGATTATGTCTTTCTACTATTTCTAGGTTTGCATATAAAACTGCATTATATAGTGTTGTTGAAACTTGGCAAATTCCACCGCCATACGTTTGAACTACTTTTCCTCCAACATAGGCTCCACCTAATTTATATCCTTTTTCTTTTGTAGTATTACCTAATACCTTATTATATGAAAATTCTTCCCCTGGCAAAAGAATAGTTCCGTTTATGGTTTTAGCCGCTAATGCGATATTACTTGCTCTGTTAGTATTACCTGCATCATATATAGTTGTAAATTTAGATAAATTTTGTTTGAACAATTTATCTCCTAAATCTTTAACTTTTATTTCTGCTTCTGTTATTTTTAAAGGTATTTTATATTCTTCTTTATCTTCTTTTAAAATCTCCTTTACTTCTTCCATTGAAATGTTAAAATCTATTCCTGCTTCATCTTTGTGCAATTCAAAAGGATCTTCATCGATATATGCATTTTTAGCTTCTGTATGGATTTCTTCATATATTTCTTCAATATTTATTGGATTTGGCTCTTGAATATTTAATACTAAATTTATTGGCTCTGTATTTCCATTAAATTGCTCTCTTATTTGATTTTCTATAAGTTGTAATAATTCTTTCTTATCTATAGCCGTTCCTTTTGTTCCTGCAGTTATAATTAACTCATCATCAACTATTTCGTAACTATATTGTTTTACTGCTCCTGGAATCTCTGCTTGAATTTTGTCTGCCATATCATTGAATTTTTCTTGATCTATTATTATATTTAATTTTAATTTTTCTTTAAATAAATTAGCTTTTAAAATCGAATAATTATCTATAACTATATTGTTGCTCTTTCCATATTCAATTGCTTTTTGCAAGGTAGGCTTATAATCAATTGTAATTCCTAATTCATCTAATTTAGCTACTGTTTCATATTCTTCCGTTTTTAATTCTATGTCAGAAATATTTTCAATTTTTTTACTCATTAAATCAGTAGCTTCTTGAATCGAAATATTAGAAAAATTAACCTTTTCAATATAAATACCATTTATTATATTATTATTATCAATATTTAATATTGCAAATATTGTAGAAAAAACTATTATTACTATAATAGTAACTGCCACAAACGCTAATTTTTTATGACTCTTTTTTTCTTTTGCTTTATATTCTATTTTTTTAAAAGTGTTACTTCCTAACGTTTTGGGCGGTTCTTCTTTTTTTGTTTCTTCTTCTTTTTCTTCAGATACATTATTTAAATTTGTATCTAAATTTTCATTTTCTAATATTTCTTCATTAGCTTCTTCTTTCAAATCTTCTGGATTTTCAATATTCTTTTTTTCTTCCATACAAATCCTCTACTTTTAAAATATTTTACAACAAAATATTATCATAAAGGAGAAAACTTTACAATATCATTTTTTCTTTCAATAAATATTTATGTTTATATTTTTCTATTATACATTATTTATAAAAAAATATTTCAACAATACTAGCATCTAATGCATTCGCTATTCTTTCCATCACTTCTGTTGATGGATTTTTTCTACTTCCATTTTCTAAATGAGATAAATATCCTATAGAAATTTTACTTTTTTCTGCCAATTCTTTCATAGATATTCCTTTCTCTTGTCTATACTCTCTTATTTTATTTTTATACATTTTATCTATCACCTCTTATTTGTCAAAATGTTATCACAATACAATTTGACAAGTCAAGTGTTTTGTGATATTTTACTAAAAAAAGTTTTTTATAGTTTACTACTAGACAAATTTTGTTTTTTTATATATAATACTGATGTAAAATTAATATAGAAAAAGAGGTTTTTAATTATGATGATTGGTGATATGATTGCAAAAGCAAGAATTGAAAAAGGAATGTCTAAAACAGAACTTGCAAGACTTACAGACATTAATATTGGACATTTAACACATATTGAAAAAGGTGAAAGAAACCCTAGTCATAAAGCATTAAAAAATATTTGTAGTGCTCTTAATATTCCTTATCAACAATTAATGTTTACTTATGATAAGGCTGTTGGTGAGGAACAAGAAAGTTATGGTTTAGTTAAACACATTTCTTATAATAAGCTTATCGCTGTAGACAATATTGGTGGATTTATTGATTGCCCACCAGATATACCAAGCTCAGCAATTGCATTAAAAGTAAGAGATGATTCAATGGCCCCAACAATATCAAAGAATTCATATGTTTTTGTAGAATTTAATTCTCCTCTTTCTACTAAAGATATTGGATTATTTTCTTATAATAACAAAATATTAATAAGAAAATTCTCTAGTAGAAATGGAAAAATCACGTTAAAATCAGACAACAAAGATGTTGAGGATATAAAAGTAAATGACAGTGATACATTTTATATAATAGGAAAAATTTTTGTAAAATAAAACACTTAACTATAAATATTTTATAAATTAATACATTTTTTTGCAAAAAACTATTGATTTTGATTTTTTTTAATAATATAATGTGTAATACAAAAGAGAAAATTTTTAAGGAGTTAAAAATGGAATTATCAAAGAATATATTTTTTAATACGGATAAATTAGTTCAATTTTCAAAAGTTAAAATTTCTTATACAGGAAAACTATTTGAAGAAAATTCAGAAAATGTTTTTATTCATTA
>JAEEGL011867962.1_pt1 | contig 17201 bp, 9 predicted proteins | sample 9134231 | NCBI WGS metagenome assembly JAEEGL01 (sample SAMN16246548, study PRJNA631951) | gut metagenome | biome: gut microbiome; feature: rumen; material: fiber-attached | host: Bos | place: Iran: Karaj | collected 2018-10
AGAGACCGATTCAAGGGCGTAGATGTAGAACGTATTGCGGGGAGAGGGCGTAGGATCGAGAAGCACCCACGGTTAGAGTTAAAGATGTGCGATGAAGCATCTGTATCCGCCAGACGTTTGGGTGAACTCGCCGAGACATACGTGAAGAAGTATGCTGAGAGTGCTGCAAAGCCCAAGCGGGAGATAAAATTCATTTTGTTATTTGAGGACATAGACTTCTGGGCGGCTTCGTCAGGGGACGGACTGTCCGCTCCTATCGGGTGGGAAACTAGTTCAGGAGAAGTTGTGAACTTTGAGTTTGGTGTTGGACGGTGCGCGTCTGCCTACCACGCACTCGTTGGTGGCACGACAGGGTCTGGAAAGTCTGTATTCCTCCACACACTTATACAGTCACTTGCCGCAAAATACTCGCCAGACGAGTTGCTGTTTTATCTTCTTGATTACAAGAAGGGTGACGAATTCAAAAAGTACGCAGACCAACAGGGGAATGCGTGGCTTCCTCATGCGCGCATGATATCAAGGCACAAAGACCCAAGGTTTGCATTGGAATTGTTTGATTTCCTTGATAAGGAGTTTAAGCGACGAAGTGAATTGTTTGGAAGTTACGGAGACATAGTTGCTTTTCGACGGAACGGGGGAAAAGTTCCAAGGATCGTGGTTGTGATTGACGAGTTTCAGGTAATGTTTGAGGAGTACTGTGGGTTAAACCTCTCTGATGAAGTGGCTAAGCGCCTTTCTACCGTGTTCAAACAGGGGCGTTCATATGGTGTACACGTGGTTCTTGCCACACAGTCGCTAGCCTCGCTCCATTTTTCAGGCATGGCCGGGATCCTCGGGCAGATCGGGCTTAGAATAGCATTGAAGGGAACAGCCAGCGATGGTATCCTCGCCGACGGTAACCGCGCTGCGGAAAACATAATCCCCAAGCGTCAGTGCGTCGTTAATCCTGCGTTCGGGCTTCGAGACAGCGAGGACACCGTCAATAACATTGTTACGGATGTTCCCTTTTCAGACCCAGCCCAGGTTGAAGAGTGTAAGAAGATCCGCAAACTGATTGAGATTAAGTCTCGTCAAATGCGACTGCGCAGCATGTGCAGGGTGTTCAATGGGGCTGCGCTTCCGGTCAGACCAGATGCCATGATTGTTAGGGAAGCTATGAAGCCGAAGCGCTGGAACACGCATTTCTCTCTGCTCTTTGGTGCCAGAACTGATTTTGCCTCCACACCTCTTGCTGTTGAGTTCCTGCATGAGCAACGTGAACATTTACTTGTCGCAGGTGAAGATGGGAATCTCAGTAGTGATTTTGAAGTTAAGATTACAGGCGAGGATGTCTGGCTCGGGGTACGGCGCGGAATTATTGAAAGCTTAGATAACGCAGATTCGTGTGATGTACTCTACTACAACCCAGGCGTAAGAGATGTACCAAGTGAGATTCCCGATTATTTTATGAAGCTTGGAGGCATGGCGAAAGAAGCAGATGTTCTCCGCGCGTTGAAGGAACTGATAAGATCCAAGTGTGAGAGGAAGGTCGTAATTGTAGAGAACTTCCAGGATGCAAGACTTATTCATCCAGGAGAAGCTCCAAGACCCAGCTTCTCCTCACGTCCGTCTGCAACTACTGCCGATTCGGATTCCGCAAGGACATTGTTCGCGTCTGCGTTTAATGGTACTGACGAGCCAAAGTTTCATGTTATTTTGCTGACGAAGAACTTCAATTTTATGAATAAGGAGGTTCTTTCGCGCAGTGGTGCGGAAGCTAACATATTAAAGGGATGCGGCAAGCGTATTGCATTCAATCTGTCGGACGATGACTTGGGGACGATGATACCACATCTCAAGTCGCAAGACAGGCGAGGCCCTCGGCGAGTCTGGTTTGAGGATATGCGCACGGGATCTGTGCTGGACTTCTTGCCGTACGAGAAATGACTTGTGCATGTTGGAACGAATAGAAAGGAAAGAACCATGGAAGAAGAAAAAACACAAGACGAAACGGCAGTTGCCGCACAGTCGGTAGACATTCCACAGGATGCGCCTATTGGTTGCGATTCGCAACCGGACGCCTCCAATACTGTTGTCTCCCCAAGCCCGCCGCCTGACAACTCTACATCCGAGCAGGATGTGACTGGAAACAACCCCGTGGACGACGAATGTCCAGATGCTACGGAGTCAGGTGGTGAGCAAAAACAAGAGAGCATCCCATCCTGTGATGATAAAGTTGCGAACTCCTTGGTATCTATTTCCGAGAGAGTAGATGCTTTGCAAGCCGTACTGATAAAACTTGGCGGGGATGTCGCTACGTTGCTGAAAGCCGTTGGAGGTTACTATACGTCCAATACAGACTCGATGCATCGAGAACTTGAAAAGTACCGCAAGGGGCTTCTGCGCAAGATGGAGCAGGAGCTTTTCGGCGAATTGATCGAACTATATGACGCGGCCGATAGTGCCGTTGCAAGAGTTGTCGAGAATCCCAATCAGGCGCAGACGCTCCTTGAAGGATTGCGCGACCAAATTGATGCCGCCCTGTTCAACCGAGGCATAGAGAAGCGTGATGCAGTAGAGGGTGAAAAGTTCGATCCGAGACGGCATCATGTAGCACGTCCTGATGTGCCAACGAACAACCAATTGTTGGATGGTACGGTCGCGGTCACTGCCAAGTCGGGTTTTGATGACATGGATGAGTCGTTCTCGTCTTTGCGCGGAGGATGCATGAAGCTTCGTCCGATATGGGTAAGACTTTATCGTTTTGACGCTTCACTTCCCGCTGCCTCCGTGGACGCGGATTCTCAGGTTGATAAACCCCAGACAGAAGAAGACATTTCAACAGATCAACAATAAACCGAAAACAAAAAAACAGAAAGGAATCACACAATGAGTCTTAAAGACCTTCTAGAAGGCGTCAATGATGGCGACAACGCAGGCGGAAACGAAGAGTTCTCACTCGACGGACGCCAGCAAGGTAACGGCGAGGAGGTGTATGGAATCGACCTCGGCACGACATATTCGGCGATAGCCTGGCTAGACCAGAACGGCAAGCCGGAGGTGTTGGCCAATATTGACGGCCAACCAACGACACCGTCTGTCGTTTATTTTGAATCTCCAGACAATATCATTGTCGGTGAAACGGCCAAGGAGATGATTCCTCAGCCTGACGGGGCGGGGCGCATTGTTTCCTTCATCAAACGAGAAATGGGCAATTCAGAGTTCTCTTTCACTACACCGGACGGGAAGTCGTACTCACCGATTGAGATTAGCGGTTTTATTCTCAAGAAGCTTGTTAAGGATGCCGAGGCCAAGACAGGCAGTCCCGTCAAGAACGTTGTTATAACTTGTCCTGCGTATTTCGGAACGGATGAGCATCGTGCGACGAGGGAAGCGGGAGTGTGGGCAGGTCTTAATGTCATCAAAATCCTGAACGAGCCGACGGCGGCGGCATTCGCATATGGAATCAAAGAGGACGATCCGCAGACAGTTTTGGTTTACGACCTAGGTGGCGGCACGTTTGACGCTACAGTCATACGTGTTAAGTCTGATGGTATAGACGTTGTAGCTTCAGGTGGTGACAGTACGCTTGGCGGCAAGGATTGGGATTCCGCATTTGTCGAATTGCTGGCACAGAAGTGGCGCGACGCATCTGGAGAGGACAAGGACATTCTTGCCGATGAGAACTTCCGCAAGGAACTCATGGGAATCGCGGAGAAGAATAAAAAGTTCCTCTCCACACGCTCGGCAGTCAAGATCCGGGTCTCTCCACCAGATGCTGCAGGTCAGCAGGTAGAAGTAACGCGTGAGGAGTTCGACACGGCGACGGCGGGTCTGCTGGAATCCACGATTAGTGCGGTGAAGGACGTTCTCGGCAAGGCTGCTCTTAAGGAAGGCGTTGCGACATTCGATTTCGACACACTTATCTGCGTTGGTGGGTCATCGATCATGCCTCAGGTCGCCGCCAGACTCGAGAAGGAATTTGGGAAAACTCCTAAACTTGAAGATCCTCATGAGTGTGTCGCAAAGGGTGCTGCAATCTTTGCTGGACTTCATCCAACGACTGGTGGACAGGGGCCTGTTGATGACATCCTCAGCAAGAGCTATGGAATTGTTGCTGGCAGGGCCAAGGAAGGTGGCGGGACGGAAGAGGTGATATACAATCTTCTCCTCTGTAATCAGTCACTTTCTACGGCAACGCATTCGCACATATTCAAAACTCAGGCTGATAAGCAACGCACCATCAAATTCCGTGTTACGGAGAGCGAATACGGTTGCTGGGAGAAGGCGAAGGCTGCGGATGCGGCATCGGGAGGTAAAGATTCACAAGATCGCGTGTTCCCGATGGATCCTGACACGGTGAAGATCCTTCAGACAGCGGAGATGGATCTTCCGCCAGACCTACCTAAGGGCGAAAGCGTTGAGGTTACATACACCGTTGATAAGGACATGGTATTGAACATATCAGCTGTTCTTCTTAAGACGGGCGACAAGATCGACATCCGTTGTGAAGGCGTCGGCGTAAAGATCCCCGATCAGCCAATGCCAGAAGGTATCAACATTGAATGATGAAATGCGGCTGGGCGGAGGTATTCCGCCTCTGCCCAGCCGTGACTAATGCAATACTTATTACACAGACAATTGTACGGAGAAGAAAAATGAGCGAGAAAGTCTATGGTATCGACCTCGGTACGACGTATTCGTGTCTTGCTGGATTCGATGAGTTCGGCAAGGTGACTGTCTTTGAAAACGATCAGATGGAAACAACCACCCCGTCGGTTGTCTGGTTTGAAGGTCGCAATGCAACTGTAGGTAGCGTTGCCAAAGAACAGGCTGGCAACAATCCTGATGTTGTTGTCTCTGCAATAAAGCGACGCATGGGAACGGACGAAGAGGTTTTGCAGAGTGGCAAGAAACTTCGCCCAGAGATGGTTTCTGCCTTGATTCTGAAGAAACTTGTAATGGATGCTGCTGTAGCTGGTGAGCATGTACATCGCGTCGTCATTACTTGCCCGGCATATTTCGGCGTTGCTGAAAGAGAAGCAACCAAACGAGCGGGCGAGTTGGCAGGGTTGGAAGTGCTTTCCATCATAAACGAACCATCGGCAGCCGCATTTTCATATGGCATAGAAAAGGGTTCTCTGGAAGGAAAGGCCGCCCTTGTGTTCGATCTTGGTGGTGGGACATTTGACGCGACGGTCATCCGGATAGGGAAAGAGATCGATGTCGTGGCAACAGGAGGTGATAGCCATCTTGGTGGGCAAGATTGGGACGAAACAATAGGGCGTTATTTTATAGAGCGATTCTGTGAAGAGACTGGATATGATCGTGGCAGGGCAGACGAGGATGCCGCGTTTCTTGCCTTTGCCAAGACGCTTGCAGAAAAGCACAAACGCATGTTGACAGGAGCGACAAAAGTCAAGGTTGCCTTAGAACGCTATGGGAAACGATGCACTTTTGACTTTACGCGGGACGATTTTGATCAGAAGACAGCCGGACTACTTCAAAATGCAATTCTTGCAACTAAGCAGGTGCTAGACGAGGCGGAACAGAAAGATCCAAGCTTCAGCAGATCGAGAATGGAAGTCCTCATGGTTGGCGGATCAACATTTATGCCACAAGTTGCAGAAGCACTCTCACGCGAATTCGGAGTGGTACCCAAATCATATCGTCCTAATGAGTCTGTCGCAAGGGGGGCGGTCTTATATTCGCGGCAGATGGCAATATCGAAGCGAATAGAAGAGCGGGGTGGGAACCCAGACTATTTGTTCCTTGGAGGCGATTCCTCAAATTCAGATATGGCAGACCTATTCATCGGCGGTGATGTTGAGCGTGATTTATTCCTTGGTGGTGCCAAGGATGGCGGCTTCCGCGTTATGCACAATGTAACAAGTAAGAGTTTTGGAGTCTGGTATGTTAGTTCTATAGAAGATAAAGTTGGCTTTGTTTCAAATGTGATTTCAAAGAACGAGAAGTTGCCTTTTCGACCTGGGAATGGCCGCGGAGAGAGCGTCAGCCATACTCTCGTGGATAATCAGACGGGCGTTAGATTTAAGATTTATGAAAATGAAGACATTTCTGTCGGTACAAGGATCGATGTGGATTTCTGCCGATACATTGGTGAAATGTCTTTAACAGGACTTCCTCCTGGGCGTCCCGCAGGACAGGAATGTATTGTGTATATGGAACTTGATAAAGAGGGACTTCTTTACGCCTGGGGAATAGATAGCGAGACGAAAAAGCGTTGCGATGTGACGATTCGCACAGAGGGCGTGATTTCTCAAGAGGAGGTTGCGGACGCAAAGGCTGTTGTGGACTGGTTCAGAGTCCAATAGCGAGTGGGATAAATATGGCTTCCGAAAGTTGGAAGACTCCATTAGAGGAGATTGCAGACCCATTTCGTTTGAAGAAATGGGCAGAGAACGCAAGTGCCGCCGAACTCCCCCTTGATTTGCTGTTTGAGGTCAATGCTAACTCTTTTGTTGACGCATACGCGGCATTGATGAAATCCCTGTCGGAAATCTCAAACTTCAAATCAAATGTAGAAGCAGGAGTCATTTCCGCTCGAGGCCAGGCAGCCTTTTTAGACGCATCTTCGAATATTTCAGTCCTTAATGCGGCTGTAGATCATTGCCGAAAATGCAATACAATTGTTAAGGCGCAGACAAAGAAAGAGGCTTGGCAAAAGTGCGCGCAGCATATTGGCGCTTGGGTCAATGCGTTCTCTTCAGATATTGAGCATCTGCAGGCCGCTATTTCTGTAGATTGTGTTCTCGCAGGAGAGAAAGGCCGAATCTCGGTTGACGAGGCTGAGGCTCGAATTCGTCGAGAATGTGATGGGCTTCCGCAGGATGTCGGAGAGATTGTTCGCTGGTATCTCCAGACCATACGTGTTAAGTATAAAAAGGACTTGGAGCTTAAGGCTGCACAGGTCGTTTGTTCCAACTGTGGTAAAAAATATGATCAAGGGGGAGAGTGCCCGCATTGTAAGCGAGCGGCCGAAGAGGCTGAACGGAAAAGAATAGAAGAGGAAAAACGACGGAAAGAAGAGGAGAAGGAGCGAGAGCGACAAAGAAAAATTGCAGAAGCAGAAGAACGAAAGCGCAAGGAAGAGGAGCGTCGTCGTCTTGAAGAAGAGGCAAAGCGAAAGGCTGCGGCGGAGCGCAAACGAGCCGAAGAGGAAAGACGGAAAGCCGAACAGGAACGTAAACGTCAGGAGGAGATTGAGCGAAAGCGCAAGATAGAAGAGGCGCGTCGCAAGAAAGCCGAGGAGGCAGAGCGTAAAAGAAAAGAAGAGCATGCCGCACTGGGCAGACGTGTCGCGATCAAATCTAATGCATTGTCTGCGAGTGGCGAGGGGCAAAAAGGCAAATGGGGTATCGTAACCCTGCGCTGGGATGTTCCCTCTGAGCTACTGTCAGCAGGACAGGCGGTGCGGCTTACATTGTCTCGCGAGGATGGCGCGATCAAGGACGAGGATGTTACAAGACGTGGTGGGCAGTTCGAGGACAAGAATGTAGAGGTCGGCAGGGAATACATTTACATTTTACGACAGGCATTTGACGGGCAACCAAACGGGGAATCGCAAGTGAATGTCAAGGTAACGGAGATGCGGCCTCCATTGCCTGTGACATCTTTACGTGCTGCAAAGTTGGCAAATCGGACATGGCGCGTTTTATGGGATTGGCCGGATGGCGTAGAGATTGCAATGGTTGTGATGTCAAGGAATGAGTCTGTGTCTCCCGCTGCTGTGGCGGATACACCATTGGCTCAGCCTATCATGCGAGGGGCGGATAGGCAATCTGTCACAGACATGCCATTACTACCGGATACAAAATGGATAATAGTCTTTTCCGTCAAGCGTGTTCCGGGCTCTTTGCCGTTATACTCAGAGCCCGTCTCGGTTCCTGTTACAGTTGTACAGCATGAAATCCTATGTGAGATAATCGCTCATCCTGGCGGTATATTTAGGAAGCGTCGTCCACATGATGTGCTGATCCATACTAAGGCGGGAAGAGTACCAGATATGGTTCTTGTCGATGGAGGAACGAAACGTCCGAGCCGTGCTTCTGATGGAATAGTCGTGGATCGCATACCGGCGGGGAATGTGCCTACAGATGGTATTGTTCGCCGTGAGGCACCACTATCAACTAATCCCAGCAATCTGCGGTTGTTCCTCTCGAATCCTGTAGTGGATGCCAATGACTTTAAGATTGCGCCAATGAAAGTTAAAGAATGACAAGGAGTACGCAATGAGCAAGATAACATGCCCGTTCTGTCTGCACCGTATTTCGCCAGAACCGATTACCTCATCATCTGGGGGGATGCTATGCCCACGAGATGAGTGCGAGTCGCACAAGCGACAGATTCCCCTCCCAAAAGAGGCGTTTGATCATGATGTGTTCCCCATTGCGATTGTGGGTGCCAGCAGTTCGGGGAAGACTTATTTTCTTACCGCCTTGATGAACGAGTTTATATCGAAACCCATGTGGGATGGCGATTACTGGCGCATCGAGATGGTACACTATGCCAAGGATATGGAGCACGAGAGCGCTGACAACAGATTTGTAAAACATTGGAGAGATCTTTTCAGAAACAAAACGCCGCTCAGTAATACGCAGACCGGCGAGTATCTTTCACCGCTGATTTTATCGGTGACTTATTCCAAAGAGAGAAAGTGGACATTCCACGAGCCGTTTAGGAAGAGAAAACAACTTCTGGTATTTCACGATGTCCCCGGTGAGTTTACGACAAGCGACGACGCGCGCATGGCACTTTCAAGTCGCTATGGGGCGTTGGGGGCGGCCAAGGGCGTGATTGTGCTTGTTGAACCAAGGGAATTACCGTTACTTGGCTCACAACTTGTAGCCAACCGCAAGATACCTCAGAATTTTGCTAGTGGGGGTGGATTCGCTTTTGATGCGATAAACGGTCTTCGAGTTGCCAAACAACACGGCAAGCCTGTTGCGGTGTGTCTTTCAAAGTCAGATCTTTTCTTGGATGTACCCAGCGTCATTGAGCGTGATGCACATCTTGTTCAATACAAACTGACGAATGTGAGTACAGCAGGTGCGCTTAATCTCGCTGACATTTCAGAAGTCGCAGCTGATGTTAGGAACATCTTTGAACGTCTTGGAGGAGGCGATCTTTTATCGCGTATCGACAGTTCATTCCGATACTCATCCCTTTTTGCCGTATCGTCTCTGGGCGAAGATGTAGTAGATGCTTTTACCAACACATTTAAGCGCGATGCCATAATTCGTCCTATCAGAGTGATGGATCCGATACTGTGGATGTTGTGGCAGCATGGGATGCTTGGTGGAGTGTCATAAGAGAAAGGTCTGAACACAATGAGCGATATTCAGAAAATCGGACAGTTCATTTATACTGCGTCGCCATGGGGACGTTCAGACCCCGGATGGATGGTGTTTGCAACATCAGCGGAAATGGATGTCTCTTTGGCGGAAAGCCTAAAGAGGTATTACCGATACATTACACCAGACGGGATGTCAACCGATCCCTCTCCGGATGAACTTTCAAGTTATCCGATACAATATGTTGTTGCCAAAGTACGGGATGGTGAGTTTGTGATTGTTTCACAGACTACCTTCACGGGACGTAGATGGTATGACCCACGACCTGGCGACTGGATTGCGCATGTCTTTCTTGTGCCGATTACATCATATAAGATGGTCATTGGGGATGGGAAGCATAATCCATTTGCTTGGTTTCGCTCTGGAACTTTCAAGGAGAAATACCAAGAGGAATGGAAGAACACCGCCGAGGCCATTTCCAGAAAGGACATCCCCTATGAAGCACCGCCGACATTGGATACATTAGAGGCAATAACCGAAATTGATGTCAATGGAGATTATGAGTTCACTTCCCTACTTTACGATATAGATGATGCTGCCTTCCCGAAAATAGGGTCAGTTCTTGGAACAATCTGGAGCCGTCAAAGCGGCACAGGACGGGCGTTTGTGTTTGATGCAACGAATCCAATGAGTGCAAAGACGATGGCATTGCTTTTGGAGCTGTTGCCTGGGACGATTCGTGTTGATGCGGAGTTTGCAACATATTTACACAGCGAGGTGGCGGCAGAGATTCAGACCGACTCACGCTTCCTTTTCTACGGTACAGTACGCGAAGGTGTGACATCAGATTTTGATACGGGACTATATGGAGAGTTTCCGCAGAACGATCTGAATTTCAGAGGCCGCGAGGATGTGGATCTCTTCAAGCAGATGCTTGACAGCGTATCTCCGATACTTAAGGAGGACGAATTTAATTCCTTTATTAAGTGTTGGAATGTAGCTGCGGGATTTGACATCTCTGTAGATGGAATGCGTGAGGCGAACAACTTTTGTGCAGCCGGAAATGTGCCGCGATTCCCAGAACTTCATACTTTGCTCTTGGAGAAGATTGCAGCACAACTGTCCGAAGATGTCAACGCTGATGATGTCGAGTGGCGGAACAGATTTGCCGCCGCAAGGTATGAAATCGGTGCTGAGCTTGACGAATATGCTAGTGATCAGTTTTTTGAGGCATGCGTTATGGATCGGGCAGCGTTTGACTCGGCTTGTCAATGCGTGAGAACTGATCCCCATGCCTTGCGGCTGTTCCTGAAAGAACTTGAATCTGCTTCATCAAGTAAGGAATTTAAGGAGAATTTGGCTGAACGATTGCTCGAGACAAATATGATAACGAAGGGAGATGTCATAGCGGTCAAGGATAAGTTGCCGTTCATTAATTTGATTTTTAAGTACCGAGAGATTGTAAAGCGTGGCTCAGATCAGGTAAACGCTTCAGCAGACGATATAAAAGTCGTTGAGGATCTACAATGTAAGTTCGGGATAAACATCTCAGGCATGGACGATGTGTTGGAGATGCTAAAATATAAGTGTGCGCTATTGGAAATTACTTCCATAGAAGATATAGCAAAATGTCTGAAGCCGCCATTCTCACAGAATGTCGCATTGCTGGTGACATCGGATTTGGCTTCGCGGATCAAACCTTCATCGCCTCATGATAAGGTTGAGTTGGCGCGAGCATTGGATAAAATCGGAATGTCCGGAAACGATTATATTGAGATGGAGTGGATTAAGGAGTTGGCGCGCTCAAATGAAGAACTCAGACACGTGAATGAAGAGTTGAAAAAGGTAAAAGAGCGGAATGCTGAATTGACCAAACGCCCCCGCCTCTTTAGCGTGGTATGCATTGGAATCCTATGTGTTTTGATTGGCTGGGCCGGGCATTCGCTGTTCGGAGGTTCGAGACGGCGTGCAAACCAAACTGTTGACATTGAGGTAAGTGGTGAAGCGACATTCTCTCATGATAGGCCTCAAACAAATGCGACGCCCCCCACCCCGGATTTGCCAGTACTAGAGCAAACTGAAGAAGTCCATGCATTGGCCAGCAAGGAGGGAACGCAGCTTGTTGCGGGCGAGGTGGCTGCGAATACGACAGAACGAGAGAGGGATAACGTAGTTCAAAAGCCGCAAGCAGTACTGAAGAAAAGATCAGATGCACATCTTAGCCCGAAAGCAGAGGATCTGAATGCGCCAAAGAAAACTAAGACGCAATTCAATCCAGGAACAGAGATCAAAACAGACAAAAAGTCTTCTTCCGCCCCCAAAGATGCTGGGGTGAAGTAAGAATGTCTATTCCATTGGGTTCTTTCATGGTTATTGAGTGACGCGTTGAGTTTACGGCTATAATATGCATGAGACGCAGAACATTCCCTGGAAACTCAAGAGAGGATGACGACAATGAGTAAAATGCACAGACTGATTGATGACGTAAGACGAAAAAGGAAAATGTGGATTTTATCGTCAACTATTGTGTTGCTTATCGTAGCCGTATGCTTGACTTGTCTTCTCCGCATTGACAGTAACAAGTTGATCGCAATGGGGCGAGAACATTTGCAAAGGATTATCTCGGAAAATCAGCTGGCAACAGAGTTGAAAACGGAGTCGGTAGATACAATTGCATTCGATTTGAAGAAGTTGGTGGACAGAACTGAAAAAATCCCGGAAAAGCCAAGGTGTGCTTCACAAAATGCAATATCATTTCTCGCTGCTACGCGGGGGAAAGAATATGAAAAAGAGGCAATGGCCTCAGCGACCGAATATAATAATGCCGTTGTGAAATATTCTAGTGGAGTTGCGGATTTGCGCCGCAAAAAACAAAAGATAGACTCTCTGATATTGAAGCTGGACGATGTGCGTAAGTTTCTGTTGTCTAAGCAGTATCTGGATGCAGCTCAAGATCTGGAGAAAGAAATATCGTTATTTAGAAAAGTATGCGATCAACATTTCATCTTCAGGTTAAATTATAATGTGCAAAAGGCTCGACTTTCACGTGCCCTAGAAAAGATGCAAAGCCTTCTCGCAGATTCGACAATAGCTGATTTCATGAAGTTGTCAGCACGACACAAGGGAATCACCGATGGTTTCTCTGAGAGAATTGATGCGATTATGTTGAGTGAACGCGTCGCACAGACTGCTGAAGCAAAGCTGCGAAAGATGCCATACGATGCGAATAACGCGGAAAAAATGTGGTGCGACAAGGTGTCGGCTTCCACCAACGCAATTATAATTTCTTCTCGCGTCGCTTTGGAGAAATTGACTGTCGATAGGGTTGATTGTGCAAAGACAATTGACAAGGTTCGTAGCACGTTCAAACAGGCCAAAATGGAAGTCGACATTTTGAACGAGAAGTTTCCGAACTGTGTAGAGCCATCGGACATAGAGTCTGTCATCGGACAGAGTGGGCGAATCGATGAACTCCAGTCTGCTATGGATGGTGCCGTAGCTTCCTGTAGAAGTGCCATCAACGACGATTCTATGAAGGCAATACGGAACATTGAGCGACTAAACACAGAGGCGGAAAGGCTTTCACGCGGATTGACTTGCGATGAGCAGAAGTGGATTGAATTGTTTGAAAAAATCGGTTCTTTAGAGTTTCTAAGTCCAACATCGCATTTGGAGATAGCGATAGGGCGAATGACCGAAATCAGCAATGATGCTAGGAATATAGAGCGGGACGCGATGAATGGCATCAAGCGGATTCAGTCTTTGGCTCAGAGAAAATGGAATATGCAAATTGAAAAGCTTTACGACAGTCAACTTGCTAAAAACAATGAACTAGTTGCGGCACTTTCAGGTGCCACAACTCGCCTGCAAGCCAATTCAAGGTCCCTTGATGATGATTATTCCTACTTGAATCAACAACTTGGTGCTTTCAAAGAGCGAAGCAAGTCAGCTTCGACGCAACTTCATTCGCTAAAGAGTAATCTGCCCAAAGATGGAACGTCAGTCGAGAAATTTAAGAGTGATCTCGCGGCAATTGAAAACGAGACAAGGCAGATTCTTGAATCGTTGAATGCATGGAACAAGAACATTGAGGATGCTGTTGACCGTGCCAAACCAAGGATTCGACTTACGGCAAGGTTGGATGGGATAGAAAAACGTGCGACGGTAGTAAGCGGGATCAAAGGTTCTGGATATGTGACGCCAATCAACGGCATTGAGGCGGAGGTGGGAAAACGAATTAGATTTGCAGTCGAATTTTCGGAAGACGGTGTCAAGTATGTTGGGGAGAAGGAGCATGTCGTGAAAGCTGGGGCGCAAACTGTTGTTGTTGAGTTAAGGCCAGAATTCACCTTACCGTACGATTTCAGATATTGCGGAAATTGCGGGAACTCACTTGAAAGGCATAGGCATGTGAGGCATTGCCCATATTGCCGTGCGGAGTTGAAAAGATGAGGAGAGGCGAGATGATTAAGAACATTCTTTTTGCCGTCGCTGTTGCAGTGTGGTTGATCCCTTCAACTGTACACGCGAATTGGAATTGTTCGTGTGGAAAATCTGTGACAACGAAGTTCTGTACGTTCTGCGGGAAAAAAGAGCCTTTGCCGCAAAGGCCAACATATACACCGCCAGCGTCATCAACTCCCTATACTTCGCAACCGACAACGCATGCCCCAACGCCTCCGCGCCCCGTAACTCAATCTTGGCTGAGACCCAAAGAATGGTTTTATAACGAGTGCAACGTAATTGAGCGGAATGTCCAGCATTATTCAAGCGGCGGATATCGTTATGATCGAAATGTCGCAAACCAGATTGGTTCGCAACTGAGCATCTTGAGAAATCAATTGTCAATGAATGACATAAATGGATCTGTTCGCGCATACAATGAACTCAAGAAGGTATACCAATCATTTGTGAATGGATGTCAATGGCAAGCCAACATGCGGCATCCCCGATACAGTCATGTAGTGTCAAGTCAGACCCCTAACCGTTGGGACGCAGAAAATGGATGGGAATTCGTCTATCCAGGGACTTCTGATTTGACTGTTAGACGAAAAGCGGTACAAGTCAGATGTGATGCTTGTCGTGGAAATGGATATGTTACACAAAAGGCCAGATGTTATTCGTGCAATGGACGAGGGCGTGTACCTAACCCTGCCGCGCAAGTTGGTCAGGCGGTAAATGTTGTCGGTGGAATCTTTGGGGCTTTGGGAGGACGCGGCGGCAGACGGGTCCCGGTACCCCGCGTTCCGCAGGCTCCTGCCGAAATCCGTTGTTCCTCTTGCAATGGCAATGGGAATCAGCAGCAACGTGTCAGATGCGACAAATGTAGCGGTACTGGGAAAATCTATCGGTAGCCTTGAATATACAGACAAAACAAGTATCGTTTGGCACATCAATGACTCTTAAGACATCAAAGGAGGTTTGAATGCAACGAAGATTAATTGATGACCAGAGGCGAAATCGTCGTTTGACGGTTATTGCCTCATTCGTCTTGTTGGCAACGGCACTTGGTATAGTATGGTTTTATAACGAACGTAGCCGTTTTCAAGGAAAGAATGTCCTATCTGATTTACAAGAAAAATTAGAGTGGCTCTCGGAAAACACGGATCTCGCTCAAGATGTCTCTGAGATGGAGCACCGGACAGGCTCTATTATGAGAATGCTTAAGAAGGTAGATGAAATTTCTCTTGCAGATATAGATTTCACATTGGGGACAAGGAAGCAAGAAAGCCAGATGGTGGCGACTGGAATCGCTAAGAATTGCAAGGATGCACTTGTTGAACTATCCAGTCTGCGGCAACAACTCACTCGGTTGACACAAGATGGCTCAAACATAGTAGCACGTTTGCTCAAAGCGACAAGATCGGGGATCTTCACCGATATAAGCGGGATTCGTGCCGAAGCGAATAAGAATTTTCTCGGTCTTAAGCAGTTGTGCGACAATCTCTTTGTAATCCCTTGGAAATATAATCCGAGCATTGATGAATGCCGCCGGATCATTAACCTTATCGCAACCAATCGGTCTAGCAATAATGATTGGATGGGGTTGGTGAAGCTACATAATGAATATGTTTCATGGACAAATTCAGCTACGAGTTTACTTGTCCGACACAACAACACAGAAAACACGCTTAAAGACAACTATCGCAAATTGCGATCCTATCCATTTGATCGAGAAAACACGCAAGGGATCACATTGAAGACAATAGCAAGCGAATTAGATTCCGTTGAACCATTAATTAGTAAAGGTTCCGAATTATGTGACACCGCGTTCAGCCATTTGGATGAAATTTTGTCAGTTCGCAAATCCGCCGTCCAACGGGATTTGGAAGCAATATGCAGATTACAGGATTTACATGGTGACTATGTGGGTGCTGGGTGTGTGACATCGGCTAAAAATGCGCTAGTGAGTCTTACTGATTCGTGCAGCGCCAAACGCAATGAAATCAATGAGCGGTGTCGTATTATTCGTGATTCAATTTCAAATGTTCGACGGTCACAAGGCAAGGCATCAGAGTCGCTATCAGAACTACGAGCAATGGGCGGAGAGACATCGGACGAGTTCGTGGTGAAAAAATGCGAAGAAAATGTGACGCTAATTCATGAGTTGCGAGCAGCGAGAACAAGCCTTGAATCGAATATGATATCTCTGACAAATTATATAAGGCAAGCCAAATCAGAAATCGAAACTACGGCCAATGAGGTAGCAACCTCATTAAAGCGCTTGAAGTTATCGTTTCCAGATTGGGTCACAGAGGGACGCAAGATAAATAGTGAGTTGACAGACATTAAACTAAAAATAGAAACTGTTAGAGGTGACTTCGAGCAAATGCAAAAGGCGTTTGTTCGTTATCGTGATGTTAACAGTTCTGGTGGGATGGTAGAACTGCGGGAACGGCTCAATGAAATAAGAGATATGTTATCACGTGTCGACAATGCGTGTGCCACACAAACATCATGTTCTAATGGAAGAGATCTTATGAGGCTTTCGCAACGAAGAGATGTGGCGAAAAAGGATGTTGAAGGTCTCGTTGAAAAGATTCAGCGACTTTCCATTGACCTAAACACGGCTTTGGCTACTGGGAATCTGCGAGAAAAACGGTACGTGCCTCTGTCAGACTTAAGTTTGATTTCTTCACAATTGCAAAACCAAGCCGGTGTTGGTCATTTTGACTTGGCACTGGACATCCCTGTGGCGGGTAAGCATAAGGTTGAGATTAGATTTAACAAGGGTCGAAGATCCCTTTATAAAACCTCACCGCACACGCAACACAAGGTTGTTGCGAGTTGCGCGGTGTCTGGTGTGATAGGAAAAGAGTCAGAGTTGTCGTGGGACGATTCAACCATCAGTTGGCATGGTAGCGTAATTCTGGAAGGCGAGTTTTGCTCTGGAATAAATGACTTTACTTTGGATCTGAGATTTAGGGCTGAAGGATACCGAGGTGAAATGTTAAAGTCTGGCGTGTGGCAATTCCAATATGATGGCGCCGATAACTTTTATGTTGAGTTTCTAGTCGATGGGGTCGTAAAGAATGTACTTGCGGAAGCGAGGACGAACTGAACATGATGCCGCCCCAGATGCTACGCAAGTGTGATGTGATGACTTGATGATTCTAAGACAAAGGAAGCGTACGATTGGTGCACGGAACGATAAAACAGCGCATCAAACATCGGGAGGATATGTTTCTTCGCCGACTCTTTGGCATTTTGGCGAAGATGGCAAAGGTTGACGGCAAGGTTGATGCTTGGGAGGCTCATGCGGCGGAGGGCGCGTTTGCCCGCTTCCCACGTGCAATGGCTCGTCGTAAATTCTGCGTTTCGGTGTTCAACTCCTCGAAGAATGGGCGGACTCCTCTTTGTAGTCTTGCCGCCGAATTTGAGAAAGAGTGGGCTACGCCGGAAGATTGC
>JAEEGL015891090.1_pt1 | contig 17201 bp, 14 predicted proteins | sample 9134231 | NCBI WGS metagenome assembly JAEEGL01 (sample SAMN16246548, study PRJNA631951) | gut metagenome | biome: gut microbiome; feature: rumen; material: fiber-attached | host: Bos | place: Iran: Karaj | collected 2018-10
TTGGAAGACGGAGAGATCGCAGGATATGCCATGGTGTCGCTGAACTTTACCACGGAATACGGCGGGATGTGCGCGTGGCTGGAAGATCTGTATATCAAAGCTGAATTCAGGAGAAGGGGGATCTCAAGGCAGTTTCTTGAAGAACTTCCTAAGGTGTATCCCGATCTCGTAAGGTTCAAGATAGAGGTGGACCCCGAAAACGAAAGGGCAATAGAAACATACAAAAAATGCGGCTTCAGCAAACTGGGCTATGACATAATGGAAAGAGTGATAGAAAAAGACGACTGAAAAAGGGATCATAGATGAAGAAAAAGATAGAAAAGCTTCTCATCTTTATACTCTGTCTTATTGCGGCAACCGCTCTGCCCGGATGCACCGGCGGAAAGGATCCGTCTGCGAAGACCGTGGGTATAGTGATGCCCTCAAAGGCTATAGAGCGCTGGGGACGTGACGGCAATTACCTGAGATCCATATTTAACGAAGAAGGGTATAACGTCGAGCTCCGGTTTTCCGATGACGTATTAAAGCAGATCAGTGACATACAGGTGCTGATAGCTGATGACGTGGATATATTAATAGTTGTTCCGATTGACGGAGGTACTTTATCCAGAACGCTTGAGGACGCGATAATAAAGGATATTCCCGTCATTTCCTACGATATGCTTGTTTTAAACACCGATGCGATAGATTGTTATGTATCTTTTGACAACTACAGGGTCGGTGCGATGCAGGGACAGTATATAGTCGATTCCCTTGCGCCGGATGAATCCGGGGATACATACAACATCGAACTTGTAACGGGAGATCCGGCTGATAATAATGCAAGATTTTTCTTCGGCGGAGCCATAGATGTACTGCAGCCTTATATCGATTCGGGAAAGTTTATTGTTCCGTCAGGCAAGACCACCTTTGATCAGACCGCAACTCCGGGATGGTCAATGGATCTGGCTTTCAAGAATATGCAGAACACGCTGGCATCATATTATTCCGACGGAAAACGCCTTGACGCCGTGATGTGCTCAAATGACCGTATGGGACTCGGAGTACTGAATGCGGTTCAGTCGGATTATCTTGGGTCAAATATACCTGTCATAACCGGGCAGGACGGTGATGAGGCGGCACTGCAGAGCATAATGGATGATAAGCTGTCTATGACGGTTTATAAAAATGTCCGGAATGAAGCGGACGTCGCTGTATCGATAGCAACAGCGATACTTGAAGGAAAGCCCCTTGATGAGTCGCTTCTTGGGGATCTGCCGGCAGAGTGTGTCTTTGATACAGAATCTTATGATAACGGTGTTAAAAAAGTACCGTCATTTCTTCTTGTTCCCGAGGTCATAGATAAAGAAAACATTGAAACGCTTACGGAAACCGGATCATTTATGTGGGACAGCAAGGGTAAATACATTGTTCCCGCAGAGTAACGGAGGAATAAGTGGCTGATCGTATTCTCGAAATGAAAAACATAAGCAAGAGCTTTGGCAGGGTCAAGGCCCTGGACAATGTCAATCTGGAGGTAAAACGCGGAGAGATCCATGCTCTTATCGGGGAAAACGGCGCAGGGAAATCAACCCTGATGAACATTTTGAGCGGGATCTATCCATACGGTGATTACAGCGGAGAGATACTTTACAACGGTGAACTCTGCCGCTTCAAAGGACCGGTGGACAGTGAGAAAAAGGGGATCGTGATAATCCATCAGGAACTGGCACTTGTCCCGGGAATGTCCATCGGAGAGAATATGTTCCTATGCAATGAGCGGAGAGACCGTTTCGGCGTCGACTGGGGACGGACATTCAAAGAAGCCGGGGAACATTTAAAGACTGTGGGACTTCATGAGGATGCGCATACTCTTGTAAGAGATCTGGGTACCGGCAAGCAGCAGCTTGTTGAGATAGCAAAAGCCCTGGCGAAGAATGCCAGGCTTCTGATACTGGATGAGCCCACATCTTCGCTTAATGACGAGGATTCCGAAATGCTTCTGAATCTTCTTATCGGTATGAAGAAGACCGGGCTGACATCGATAATAATATCGCATAAACTAAGCGAGCTTTCGTACTGTGCTGATAACATGACGATCCTCCGCGACGGAACGACGGTGGAGACGTTATCCAATGAAGGTCATGACATTGACGAAGACCGGATAATCTGCGGCATGATTGGATACCCTATGGAACAGCGCTTTCCGGACAGAGAGCACAATGTAAGCGATGAAGTTGTTTTCCGGGTTGAGAACTGGTCTGTCAGCGACCCTGTTTATCCTGACAAGAAAATAGTAAAGGATGTTTCGTTTTATGCCAGGAAGGGTGAGATCATTGGGCTCTTCGGACTGCAGGGGGCAGGACGAACAGAGCTTGCGATGTCTCTTTTCGGAAAATCATACGGATCCGGCATTAGTGGCAGCATGTATATAAAAGGCAGAAAATGTGATCCGAAGGATGCCGGGAGCGCGTTAAAAGATGGTCTTGCTTATGTGACGGAGGACAGAAAGAAAAACGGGCTGGTACTTACGCAGAGTGTAGCCAGAAATACCACAATGGCCGCGCTGGAGAAGATCACGCATTGCGGCGTCGTGGATGTAGATATGGAAAAGTCCGTGACAAAGGAATACATGGACAGGCTTCATACGAAGGCATCCGAAGTATCCGAAAATGTGGAAAATCTTTCCGGAGGAAACCAGCAGAAAGTCATGCTGGCTAAATGGATGTTTACGGATGCGGATATTCTGATAATAGATGAACCCACAAGAGGAATTGATGTGGGGGCCAAGCATGAGATTTACGAAATACTCGGGAAACTTGCGCAGTCCGGCAAAACCATCGTGATGATCTCGTCCGAGATGTCCGAGCTGCTCGGAATGTGCGACAGGCTGTACGTTATGAATGAAGGAAGCTTCATAGAGGAGATGCCGGCAAAGGATGCAACACGTAAAAGGATCATGGAAGCGATCATAAAACATGATACTTTTCTTTCGTCAGAATCATAAAAAGGAGCTTTGAGGTATGGGAATAGGAACCGTCATAAGGAAGAATTCACTGCTTGTTTCACTCTTAGTCTTATTTGGCTTTTTTGCCATTATCACCGGGGGAAGGATCCTTGCTCCCCAGAATATGTCAAACCTGGTGCTGCAGAATTCCTATGTGCTTATCATGGCATGCGGAATGCTGCTATGTATCCTGACCGGCGGTAACGTGGATCTCTCTGTTGGTGCGGTTGTATGCCTGATCGCAGCTGCTGCGGCAAGGCTTCTGGAGGAAGGTGTCGGCTGTCTTGCCGTAATACCGCTGTGTCTGCTTATTGCAGTAGCTGTTGGCGCCTGGCAGGGTTTCTGGATAGGATATATGTGCATACCATCCTTCATCTGTACTCTTGCCGGAATGTTCATGTTCAGGGGAATAGGACGGGAGATCATAGATTCTCAGACGGTATTGATAAATAACAGGGAATTCTTTGATATATTTACGGCCTATATCTCTGTTCCCGGGATAGATGACGGGAAGGTGAAATGGTCTGCGCTTTTTGTGGGAGTGATCATATCGGTCATTGTAGCTGCCGGCACGGTTGTCTCCCGGTCAATAAGAGCCGGAAAGGGTTACGAGATCAATTCCCTGAAGATCGACATTGCAAAGGTGATAGCTGTGGATGCCATTGTCCTTGCATATTCGTGGAAGATCGCACATTTCAGGGGAATATCTGTCATGCTTATCTGGGTGGTAGTTATTGTCGGCTTTTACCATTATCTGACAACCAAGTCTTTGACCGGACGGCATTTTTATGCGGTGGGCGGAAACGCCAGGACAGCTGAATTGTCCGGGATAAATATCAAAAGGATATATTTCCTTGCTTATACTTCGATGGCATTTTTGTCAGGACTTTCCGCACTTATCGTTGCAGCACGTGTCGGCTCCGTAAACGGTGATCTGGGTAACTCATTTGAAATGGACGCCATAGGAGCATGCTTTATAGGAGGCGCCTCAGCATACGGCGGAAGCGGAAGCGTTTTCGGCGCGGTTGCAGGCGGACTGCTCCTTGGCGTGATCAATCAGGGTATGTCAATTATCGGTCTTGGCAATAACTGGCAGTTTGTGGTCAAAGGCGCAATACTGATGTTCGCTGTAGTTTTTGATGTCATTTCAGCTAAAAAGAGGTAACCGGCGTCTTCCAAATTACTGGTTGAAGATCATACCCGAAATATAATAGAATAAATAAAACAAACGGAGTGAGACAAAGCTATGATGCAAACGCAGATCATAACCGGTGACGATATAAAGCGGATCTTTGTTTTGCCGGAATACCGCAGAAAAGGCTTTCGTCCGGACTGACACGTGATCAGTTTGAATTTGAACGTGTCAGTCCGCTGGAAGTGTCTACGATGTCTCAAATGCTTGAAAGTGCTTTTAATGCTTCTTCCCGGGTGATCTCGTGAACACCTCTATAGTACTTATTATCTTCTGAATAATTTGCTACGCAAACAACGCCTGCTTTCTCCCAGGCTTCACGTAATACCTTTTTCGCATCAATCCATCTTTCTGGCTCATCTAAATTATAATCTTTGGCGATCAGTCCTTTCGCTTTAAGATGCTTGACATCATCTAATACCTGAGAGATGCTGCCGCCGGACACATTAATCAATTCTTCTTCATTAAGCTTGTTCATTTTGAAACCCTCCTTTTATATCTTTGACTGTTTTTCGCTTCCAGGGCTTTGGATATCTCATACATCATTATATACGATGAATAATAGAAAATGGCAAAATGATGTCTTATTTTTATCTTATTTTCCCTCGAGATCCTTCCATCGAACGCCTGCTTAATGAGTTTCTGTTGATATGAATGATCAAAGACGTGCTTTTGCTGCTATAGCAGGAAGCAGGAATAAAAGCAATAGAGTTTTTTTGTCATAATGTGACAAAAATAAAGTAAAATAAATGTGAAAAATACGCATAGAAATTTAGTAGGAAATATATATAATATTTTTATAAATCATATAAAATTTTTACATAGAATTTTATATAGATTTCAGATAAAGAAAAGTCAGGTCTGTCAATGAAAGCGAATATAAAGCTCATAAGTGAAAAAACGGGATTCTCGCCGGCGACAGTGTCCAATGCCCTAAATCACAAGAAAGGGGTGAATAAGGATACTGCGGATAAGATTCTGGAGGCGGCACGGGAACTGGGTTATTTCAGAGAAAGCGGTATCAGTAAGATCAAATTCGTAATGTACCGCAGGAATGGACAGATACTTGATGATACACCGTTCTTTTCGCTGATCATTGACGGTTTCCAGAGAGCCTGCAGTGAAAATGGATATGAAATGGTAATGGTAAATCTGGACCGTTTCGGTGAGAGCTATGAGGAGGATGTAAGGGAGCTTTTGAACGATGTAAGTTCCGCAGTGGTGCTCCTCGGAACAGAGCTTACCGAGGAGGACGACAAGATCTTCAGGGATGCAAAATGTCCGTTTTTGATGCTTGACTATATAACCGCAGACATGCGTTTTAACGGGGTAGCAATAAACAATGTTGATTCCGCCAGACTTGCTACCAGATATCTTATAGATATGGGTCATGAGAAAATTGGCTATTTAAGCGGAAGATTCAGGATAAGGGCTTTTCGTTTACGTGGACAGGGCTTTAGACATGAGCTCCAGAAAAACGGGATCAAATATGAGGAAAAATACCGTGTGACCCTGGCTACCACAATGGACGGCGCATACGCCGATATGAAAGAGTATCTTGCATTGAAGCCGGAGCTGCCCACTGCTTTTTTTGCGGATAATGACATCATCGCTCTCGGAGCAATGAGGGCTATGAAGGAAGCAGGAATAAAGATACCGGACGAGGTGTCCATAGTCGGCTTTGATGATCTCCCATACTGCGAGATCTGTTCCCCGAGGCTCACATCCCTCCGGGTTCCCAAACAGGAAATGGGGATGATAGCCGTGAAAAGGATCATAGAGATGATGAGGGACAAGGCTGATGTGAAGTTGAAAATAGAAGTTGGTACAGATTTTATAAACCGGGATTCAGTTAAGAGGTTAAAATAACAGTTTGGCTGAGGATCAGTACAGTATGGAGATCCTCACAGCCGGGAAGAGGAGAAAAGCATGGCAAAAGCAAAAGTAAGGATCGGTTTTGCACCTACAAGGAGAAGTATTTTTTCAGCACCGGATGCGCTGAAATACGCGGATCTAACCAGAAAGAAGCTGGATGAGCTTAATGTTGATTATGTGGACATCAAGGATGTAAATGACGAGGGACTGCTCTTTGACGACGAAGGATTAGAGAAAACCCTTGCAAAGTTCAGGGCGGAAAAGGTTGACGGTCTTTTTATCCCTCATGAGAATTTCGGAACAGAGTATGAGTGTGCGAGACTTGCAAAGGCCTTAAATGTGCCTGTCCTTCTCTGGGGACCGAGGGACGAGAGACCCGAGCCCAATGGTATGAGGCTAAGGGACTCCCAGTGCGGTCTTTTTGCGACAGGCAAGGTTTTGAGAAGGTTTAAGGTGCCTTTTACCTATATGACCAACTGCCGCCTCGATGATCCTGAGTTTGAAAGAGGGATCAGGGACTTCACGGCAGTTTGCAACGTGGTGAAGACCTTCCGGAATATCAGGATACTTCAGATAGGCCCCAGACCCTTTGATTTCTGGAGCACCATGTGTAATGAGGGAGAGCTCCTTGAGAAATTCAATATCCAGCTTTCTCCCATTCCCCTGCAGGAGCTGGCAGACGAGATAGAAGCCTGCAAAAAGGAAGGAACAGAGGTTAGGAAGGTCATTGACTACTGTAAGTCAAATATGAACTGTGATATAGCTGACAATCTCCTGGAAAACGTGGCAGCACTGAAGTGCGCCATGAAAAACCTCGTAAATAAATACGGCTGCAAAGCGGTGGCTATACAGTGCTGGAACGCTTTACAGGAAGTTATAGGAATCATGCCCTGCGCGGCTAATTCCCTTATGAATGAAGAGGGAATCCCGGTAGTCTGCGAAACAGATATACACGGCGCCATCACCTCCCTTATGGTGGAAGCCGCGGGCATGAACGAAAAGAGGAGTATGTTCTCAGACTGGACGGTGAGGCATCCCGACAATGAGAACGGAGAGCTTCTGCAGCATTGCGGACCCTGGCCTATTTCCGTAGCAAAGGAGAAGCCCACTATCTGCGTACCGGTTGCCTTCGAGCATAACGGAGCCGTATCTGCGGAGGCAGAGCATGGGAAGATGACCCTTGCCCGTTTTGATGGAGATAACGGGGAGTACTCACTGCTTTTGGGACATGCCAAAGGAATAGACGGACCCTTCACAAAGGGAACCTATGTATGGGTGGAGGTCAATAACTTAAAGAGACTTGAAGCAAAGGTGGTTGAAGGACCTTATATCCATCACTGTGTTGCAATACATGGGGATGTGGTGCCGGTTCTCTACGAAGCATGCAAGTATATAGGAGTGAAGCCGGATCTGTATGATCCGATAGAGGACAAGGTAAAAGCTTATCTGCACGGAGAAGATGTAAGCTTTGACGAGGTATGACAGACAGCGGACGTGAAAAGCTGATATGTCTTGATTCAGAAAGGAGAATAAATGGAAAATCTGAAGGCTCTGTCATATGAACTCAGGAAAAATACGGTTGACATCATAAGGAACGGCGGAGGAGGCCATATAGGCGGAGACATGTCCGTTATGGAAATACTGGTGGAGCTGTATTTCGAAGAAATGAATATATCTCCGGAAAAAGCAGATGATCCGTCACGTGACAGATTTGTTATGAGTAAGGGCCACTCTGTGGAGGCTCTGTATGCGGTTCTGGCAGAGAAAGGCTTCTTTCCTCTTAAGGAGGTTTTGGATTCCTTTTCAAAGTTTGGTTCAAAGTTTATCGGGCATCCCAATAATAAGCTTCCGGGGATAGAGATGAATTCCGGATCGCTGGGGCATGGACTTCCTGTAGGAGTCGGAATGGCTCTTGCGGGAAAGATGAATAAAAGCGATTACCGCGTATATGTGGTGATGGGAGACGGAGAGCTGGCAGAGGGCTCTGTATGGGAAGGAGCCATGAGCGGGCATAATTACGGACTTGATAATCTGTGCGCTGTAATTGACAGAAACCGGTTACAGATATCCGGCTCCACCGAGGAGGTTATGAAGCAGGATGACCAGAAGGAGCGCTGGAGTGCCTTCGGCTGGCATGTTGTGGATATTAAGAACGGTAATGACATAGATGACCTGAGGGAAGGCTTTAAGGAAGCGAGAGAATTTAAGGGAGAGCCTACCGTGATAATCGCAAACACGCTTAAGGGATGCGGATCAGCGGTAATGGAGAATAAGGCTTCCTGGCATCATCACGTACCTAGTGATGAAGAGTATGCCGGGATAATGAAGGATCTGGAGAAAAGAAAGGAGGCGCTGCTTTGAAGAACACTGTTACCAACAGAAAGATAATCTGTGACGTTCTGATGGAGAACGCGGAAAAGGACAGAGACATAGTCGCCCTCTGCTCGGACTCCAGAGGATCAGCCTCCATGACTCCCTTCTTTGAGAAATATCCCGATCAGTCTGTGGAAGCCGGGATAGCGGAGCAGGATCTGGTAGGAATTGCAGCGGGACTTGCAAAATGCGGAAAGAAGCCCTATGCCTTTTCACCGGCGAGCTTTCTCACTACCAGAAGCTATGAACAGGCCAAGGTAGACTGTGCTTATTCCGATACCAATGTAAAGCTCATAGGGATAAGCGGAGGTATCAGCTATGGAGCTCTTGGAATGAGCCACCACTCAGCACAGGATATAGCGGCTATGAGTGCGATCCCGAATATGAGGGTTTATCTTCCGAGTGACAGGCACGAGACAAGGCACCTTATCGAGGCTTTGCTTAAGGATGAGAAGTGCGCATATGTAAGGATCGGCCGTAATGCTGTAGAGGATGTTTATGAAAGTGTTGAAAAATGTCCCTTCCGGCCGGATAAGGCGAATATTATTAAAGATGGTGATGATGCCGCAATAATAGCCTGCGGGGAAATGGTGTACCCGGCTCTGGAAGCGGCAAAGCTTTTGGAAAAAGAGGGCATACAGGCATCTGTAACAGATATGTACTGTATAAAGCCTCTTGACGTTGACACGGTTCTGAAGGTTGCTTCAAAAGCCCGTGCGGTGATAACGGTGGAGGAACATTCCCCGTTTGGCGGTTTAGGTTCAATGGTTGCCAGCGTCCTTTCTGAAAACGAACCTAAGAAAATGAAGATTTTGTCACTGCCGGACAGCCCGGTGATAACCGGCAATTCACAGCAGGTATTTGATCATTACGGATTAAATCCGGAGGGGATAAGAGATACCGTAAAGGAGATGCTGGACAGGTGAAAGAGTTTATTATCGGTATAGATCAGTCAACACAGGGAACCAAGGCAATTCTCTTTGACGGTACGGGCAGGTTTATAAGACGTGAGGATCTGCCTCATGAGCAGATAATAAGTGAAAAAGGCTGGGTAAGCCACGATCCCGAGGAGATATACCAAAATACCGTACAGGTAGTCAAAAATCTGGTTGAAAAAGCAGGAATTGACAGATCCGCGATTGCAGGAATAGGAATCTCCAATCAGAGAGAGACCAGTGTTCTTTGGGACAGAGCCACGGGAAAGGCAATGAATAAAGCCGTTGTCTGGCAGTGCACCAGAGCGGAAAGCATTGCAGCTGAAGTCAGGGAGGCAGGACACGCTGAAGAGATCAGATCAAAAACAGGTATCAATCTCTCGCCTTTTTTCCCGGCGGCAAAATTTGCCTGGCTTCTGAGGAATACCGAAGGAGCAGAGAAAAAGGCGGAGGAAGGAAGTGCCTGTCTCGGAACCATAGACAGCTTTCTGGTATTCAGGCTTACAGGAGGAAGGGAATTCAGAACAGATTATTCGAATGCCTCCAGAACCCAGCTTTTCAACATAAGAGAGCTGAAATGGGATGAAGAAATACCCGGCTGGTTTGGCATTCCGGAAAAAGCCCTGCCTGAGGTTACTCCTTCTGACGGCTTTTTCGGAGAGACGGATCTCGAGGGATTCTTTGAGGAGCCGGTTCCCATCAGAGGAGTCATGGGAGATTCGCATGCTGCTCTCTACGGTCAGGGCTGTCACGAACCCGGGATGGTCAAGGCCACATACGGAACAGGCTCGTCCGTAATGATGAATGTTGGTGACGCTCCGGTTTTTTCAGACAGCGGGATCGTATCGTCCCTTGCCTGGCATATAGGAGGAAGAGCCCAATATGTACTTGAGGGCAACATTATATATACCGGAGCTGTTATGAGCTGGATGGTGAATGATGTCCACCTTATGGAAAAGGCAACGGAATCCATCGAGATAATGGCCCGGGCCAATCAGGATGACAATACCTATCTCGTTCCCGCATTCACCGGACTCGGGGCTCCATATTGGGAAAGCAACGCAACGGCAATGATGACCGGGATGACGAGGACTACCGGAAGGGACGAGATCATAAAGGCAGGAGTGGAATGTACGGCGTATCAGATCTATGATATCGTGTCTGCCATGCGTAAGGATGCCGGGATTAAAATGGCGGATCTCAGGGCGGATGGAGGACCTACAAAGAACTACAATCTGATGCAGTTCCAGGCGGATATCATTAATTCCGATGTGCTGGTTCCGGATGCCGAGGAGCTTTCAGCTATCGGAGCCGCGTATTGTGCGGGGATCGCTCTGGGAATATATGGCAGCGGGGAGGTGTTTTCCTCTGTAAACAGAAAGAGATACCGGCCGCTGATGGAAGAAGAGAAGCGGAAGAAAAAGCTGCAGGGCTGGAAAAATGCGATAGAGCTTGTGCTTAAGGGCGCAGGACAGAAGTAACACGGGTATTCACGGTACAGGACCGTTGATATACAGAGCTTAAATACATTTAACAGGAGGAAACAAAATGAAAAAGGCTATTAAAAAGATTATGGCGCTTATGACCTTAACTGCCATGACAGCGTTTATGGTCACCGGATGCGGCGGAGCTCAGAGCGCCGGTTCAGCAGCTCCGGCAGCGGAAGAAGCAGCTCCGGCAGCGGAGGAAGCAGCTCCTGCAGCAGCAGAAGCGGCACCGGCAGAGGCGGCCGGAGATGCACTCACAGGCGGCGGATCAAATATCATGTATGTCATCACACCGTCAACCTCAAATCCTGCATTTAAGGCAGAGGTAGACAATGCTGTCGCAAAGGCTGAGGAACTCGGATATGAGGCAAAGGCAGTTTCCCATGATGACGATCCTACAAAGCAGACAGAGCTTTTTGATGCAGCTATAGCAGACAAGGCAGCAGCAATAATCTGCGACAACGCAGGTGCAGACGCTACCATCGAAGCGGTAAAGAAGGCACGTGATGCCGGTATCCCCACCTTCCTTATTGACCGTGAGATCACTGAGGACGGAGTGGCCATCGCACAGATCATTGCCGACAATAACCAGGGCGCTGCAGCCATTGCAGAGGAATGGGTAAAGGCAATGGGTGAAAAGGGTAAGTATGTAGAACTTCTCGGAAAGGATTCCGATACAAATGCCCACGTACGTACAGATGCCTTCCATTCGGTAATAGATCAGTATCCCGATTTCGAAATGCTTGAGCAGCAGACAGCAAACTGGGAGCAGACAGAAGCTTATGAGAAGATGGATGCACTCATTCAGGCACATCCCGATATCGAAGGAGTTATCTGCGGTAACGATACCATGCTTCAGGGTGCCTGCGCTGCACTTAAGGATCACAATATGAACGTTCCCGCTATCGGTGTGGACGGATCTGACGAGGCTGTTGCCCTTATCAAGTCAGGAGAGGCTACAGGTACCGCTCTTCAGCAGTTTGCGGTTATTGCCCAGACAGCGGTTGAAGAAGCCGACAAATACTTAAAGGAAGGCAGCACAGGACAGGAAGAAAGACAGCTTATTCCCTGTATAGCTATAACAAAGGATAATGCCGACAAGCTTAAGGGCTTCGTATTCTCCGAGGATGCGGCAGCAGCGGCTCCCGCAGGCGATGCACTTCCCGGCGGCGGATCCAAGATTATGTACGTTATTACACCTTCAACCTCAAACCCTGCTTTCAAGGCAGAGGTGGACAATGCAGTTGCTGAGGCTGAAAAGCTCGGTTATGAGGCAAAGGCAGTTTCACACGACGACGATCCTACAAAGCAGACAGAACTCTTTGATGCAGCCATAGCAGACAAGGCAGCGGCTATCATCTGTGATAACGCAGGTGCCGACGCTACCATAGAGGCTGTTAAGAAGGCACGTGATGCCGGTATCCCTACCTTCCTTATCGACCGCGAGATCACTGAGGACGGAGTAGCTATCGCTCAGATAATTGCAGACAACAACCAGGGTGCGGCAGCTATCGCCGAGGAATGGGTTACAGCTATGGGCGAGAAGGGTAAGTATGTAGAGCTTCTCGGAAAGGATTCAGACACAAACGCACACGTTCGTACAGAGGCATTCCATTCTGTTATCGACCAGTATCCCGATTTCGAAATGCTTGAGCAGCAGACAGCAAACTGGGAACAGACCGAAGCCTATGAAAAGATGGATGCCCTTATTCAGGCCCATCCCGACATCGAAGGCGTTATCTGCGGTAATGATACCATGCTTCAGGGTGCCTGCGCAGCATTGAAGGATCACAAGATGAATGTTCCCGCTATTGGCGTGGATGGATCCGACGAGGCAGTTGCCCTCATCAAATCAGGAGAGGCAACAGGTACGGCACTCCAGCAGTTTGCGGTTATAGCCCAGACTGCAGTTCAGGAGGCTGACAAGTATCTTAAGGAAGGCTCCACAGGGCAGGATGAAAGACAGCTTATCCCCTGCATAGCCATAACAAAGGCAAATGCCGACAAGCTTAAGGGCTTTGTATTCAGCGAATAAGATTCTACGGAGTATCAGCGCAGAACATCTGATGTTCTGGACGGAGTGATCATTCGTTGATTCTTACTGACAGGGAAGCGGAGGTAGGAATTACCTCACTTCCCTGTTTTATAAAGGACACGGAACGGATGTTTCCGCTTATTAAATGTATTGGGTAAAGGCAATTAATGAAAATGGAGGATAACGCTATATGAAAAAGCGTATTATATCTCTTGTGCTTGCTGCAGCATTTTCTTTTACGATGCTTAGCGGATGCGGGATCGCAAAGGTGATCCCCATAGGTACTGAGGGAGAATATACAGGTGAGGTAAAATTTGATGCCAGTGCAGGCGGTGACACCATGTGGACCGACCAGCTGGCACCTGAGATTTCCGAAAAAGCAGTGGATCTTACAGAGCTTTTGAATTCTTCAAACGGGGATCTTCTGGGTGCGGGTGCATCTGCAAAGGCTGCCAAGGTTCCCACGGATTCTTCTGCCGCTGCAAGCAAGTCGATAATTTATGCAGTAAAGGGAACCGGAACCATTGAGGAGGTTGTATCGAAGGTTGTTGACCCCGAAGCCTCCAGCAAGGGTTATCTCCTCATAAAGCCCGACGGTTACAGCGGGGAGGAAGTGATAAAGATCGCCGTTGGTCCCGTAAATATGGATACTTCCTTAAGGGATGCCGTGACATTTATGGATATCAATAATTATAACGGACAGAAGGTAACAACCAATGAGTGGGCAGATGTTGCAAAGAGTATAAACCAGATGTCCCAGGATTACGTGGTGGCAAATCTTGATCTGGCATCCGCTAAGGGAAAGACGATTGAATTCACCGGAGCGTTTACGGTGAGCTCCACAAAGAAGGATGAAGTATTTATCACGCCTGTGGCATTGGAGATCAAGTAAGGCAGGAAAGGAGAGATGATGGCAGAAGCTGTTAAATGCAGGGATGATGTGTTTCTGCATGCGGAGAAGATCACAAAGATCTATCCGGGAACAAAGGCTCTGGATGAAGTTTCCTTTGACCTCCTCAAAGGCAAGGTTAATGTGCTGATAGGTGAAAACGGAGCCGGAAAATCCACATTGATGAAGATGATAGCCGGGATAGAGCAGCCGTCCTCGGGAGAAATGTACATAGGCAACAGGGAAGTACACTTTAAGGATACCACCGAGGCCAGGAACAACGGCATAGGTATCATCCATCAGGAACTTTCACTTTTCCCCAATATGAATGTTTACCAGAACATATACATGAATAAGGAAAAAACCGGGGGAAAGGTAATATTAAATGACAAGCAGCATATTGAGGGTGCGAAAAACATACTGGAAAGACTAGAGCATCCCATGGATGTAAATACCCGGGTGGGGGCATTGAGAGTCGGTCAGCAGCAGATGATAGAGATCGCGAGGAATCTTGTGGATGATGACCTGAAGGTTCTCATAATGGATGAACCCACATCCTCCCTAAGTGAACAGGAGGTGAAAATACTCTTTAAGATCATGCGGGAGCTGACCAGCAAAGGTCTGTCGATCGTCTATATCTCCCACAGGCTCGAGGAGATAATGGAGATAGGAGATCATGTAACGATACTCCGCGACGGGAAATACGTGGCGGATGCTGATGTGAAGGATATTTCCGTTCCCTGGATAGTGGAGAGGATGACCGGCGGAGAAAAGAATTATCCCAGACGTAACCGGACGGTTGACTGGGATAAGGCCGAAACCGTATTGGAGGTCAGGGATCTTTGTCTTCCGAAGCCCGGAGGCGGTTATCTGGTAAACCACGTGAGCTTTGAACTGAAAAAGGGAGAGGTTCTTGGCATATACGGGCTGCTGGGTGCGGGAAGATCCGAAATATTCGAGTGCATAATGGGACTCAGGCCGGAGCACACCGGAGAGATAATACTGAACGGACAGAACATCGAAGTGAAAAATATCTCAAGGCAGATAGACAACGGTTTTGCGCTGATACCTGAGGACAGGCAGGCAATGGGTCTTGTCCAGACACTGGATATTGAAAAGAATACATCCTTAAGTGTTCTGAAAAAGTATGTAAAGGGTATTTTCGTTGACAGTAAAAAAGAAGGAGAGATGGTTGACAGGGAGATAAAGGATATCCATATAAAGGTTGCGGATAAAAAGCTTCCCATTCTCTCTCTCTCCGGCGGTAATCAGCAGAAGGTCGTTATAGGCAAGGGAATACTGACCGAGCCGAAGATACTCCTTATGGACGAACCGAGCCGGGGTATCGATATAGGAGCCAAGACAGAGGTCTTTGAGATAATCAATAAGTACGCAGAGGAGGGGCTTTCTATCATAGTCATTTCCTCCGAGCTTGAAGAGATCGTGGCAATAGCGGACCGGGTAATGGTTCTGTCAAATGGTATAAAGACCGGTGAGTTCAAGGGTGAAGAGGTACAGAAGGATACGCTGGTTCTCGCCTCCTACCAGGGACATCACAACGAAGATAAGGAGAAATGACAATGGAGAAGAAGAGTTCATCAAATAATAAGCTGATAATGACGCTGTTAAACGGCAGGACATTTATCGTGCTTGTTATCTTAATGATTTATTTCAGCTTTGCGGCAAATAACTTTATGACGGTAAGCTCCCTGCTGTCTGTTGCAAAACACGTAGCATTGTACGGTATTCTGGCAATAGGAATGACCTATGTCATAATAACCGGAGGAATAGATCTGTCGGTGGGTTCCGTTGCGGGACTGGCCGGAATGCTTGCAGGAGGTTTTATCCAGGAGGGCTTTACCATTAAGGCAGCCGGTGTCACGGTTTATTTCAGTGTGCCCATGGTAGTATTTATCACGATCCTTCTTGGAGCACTTATGGGAGCCCTTAACGGCATAATCATTACAAAATTCAATGTGGCACCATTCATTGCAACTCTCGGAACAATGTATATCTGGAGAGGCTTTGCAAATATCCGTTCCAACGGTGCCACCTATTCATCCATTGCGGGCTATGAAGGGCTTGGAAACACCGGATTCGAATTCTTCGGAACCAGCATCGCAGGAACACCGATTCCCTGCGGAGTAGTTATACTTGTAGTGATCGCCGTGTGTGCGGGAATCGTTCTGAAGAAAACACCCTTCGGATGGCACGTACTGGCCATCGGAGGAAACGAAAGAGCGGCTGTACTCTCAGGTATCAAGGCGGATAAGGTAAAGATCTGGGTTTATGCGTTCTCAGGCTTCTGTTCCGCAGTTGTCGGCATAATAGCGACCTCGCAGCTTATGTCCGGGTCGCCGAAAACAGGTGAATCCTGGGAAATGAATGCCATTGCCGCATCGGTCCTCGGCGGGACCTCTATGGCAGGAGGTATAGGTAATATCGGAGGAACCATAGTCGGAGCATTTGTAATCGGTGTTATAAATGACGGAATGACAATGTGCGGTGTTACCGAATTCTATCAGAAGGTAATAAGAGGAATAGTTATCATACTGGCGGTTATCATCGATCAGGTACAGAGAAACCTGCAGGCGAAGATGGCGCTTCAGGCAAGAAATGAGAATAAGTGACGGGGTGATGTGTTATGAAGAAAAGAGGGATAATCAACGTTCAGCTTGCAGGACTCATTGCGGGTCTTGGACATAAGGATGTGTTTATGATCTGTGACGGTGGGATGCCTATTCCGAAGGGGATCGAGATCGTGGATCTTGCGCTGGTTGGAGGTGTTCCCACTTTTAAGCAGGTAATGGATGCGGTTTTGGACGAATGTGTTGTGGAATATTATACACTGGCTGAAGAAATTCATGAAAAGAATCCTGAGCTTCTGAAATATATGGAGGAGAAAATGCCGGGTATCGGGCACGAATTCATAGAACATACGGAATTGAAGGAGAGAACGAAAAATATTAAATTTGCCGTAAGGACTGCGGAATTTACGCCATATCCCAATGTTCTGCTGAGAGCAGGAGTTGCATTTAAGGCGTAACACTGTTGAAATTGTTTAAAAAAGCCCTGAGCAGCCGCTTGGGGCTTTTCTTATGTATCGTTCTATCAATGGTGGCAGCCGGAACTGATATAAAAACCATAGAAAAAACAAGTGCTATTCCGAAAATACGTTCTGATTTGTACTGATTAAGATGCTGTGGAAAAATTAGGAATAACTTCCTGAAAAGCCCTGAAATACAAGAAAAATCCCCGGTATCTACTTGATACTGAGGATCTTTTTTAGCTGGGCTAGAAGGATTCGAACCTTCGAAGTGACGGAGTCAGAGTCCGTTGCCTTACCGCTTGGCGATAGCCCAATATTTATTTCTAAAACCGACTTGCGAAAAATCGGCACGGGCTATATTATACACACATCACTAAAAA
>JAEEGL017113626.1_pt1 | contig 17200 bp, 21 predicted proteins | sample 9134231 | NCBI WGS metagenome assembly JAEEGL01 (sample SAMN16246548, study PRJNA631951) | gut metagenome | biome: gut microbiome; feature: rumen; material: fiber-attached | host: Bos | place: Iran: Karaj | collected 2018-10
ACCAATATTCATCAATGTAATCTTTTGATACTTCTATTATCTCTTTCCAATCAGTTATATAAGGAAATATAGGAGACATAAATAAAACTGTATATATTCCATTCTCATGTAAAGTCTTTAAAGTCTCAAGTCTTTCTTTTATAGAACTAGCCTTATCCATATCTTCTCTAAATTTTTCATCTAAAGTATTAATAGACATACAAACAACTAAGTTCTTTATCTTTTTTAGTATATCTAAATCTCTTAAAATAAGTTTAGATTTAGTTGAAATAGACAAATTACAATCAGAATTAATAAGTTGCTCTAAAATATTCCTAGTTATAGAATATTCTTCTTCATACTTGTTATAGCAATCTGTAACTGATGATAAAAAAACATTTTTATGTGATATTTTATCTAAATCTATTTTTTTATCACATCTCTTAATATCTATAAATTCTCCCCATTCTTCAGTATGACCAGTAAATCTCTTCATAAATGAAGCATAACAATATCTACACCCATGAGAACACCCAACATATGGATTAATAACATAATCACTAGCTGGTAAATTAGACTTAGTCAAATAATCATTAACATCTATCTCTTTAACAACCATAATATTTCTCCTTCAACAAGACATTAATTATTATATCACGCCTTGTAAAACAAAACAATTGACTTCATCTTAAGCCTCTGTTAAAATAACAACTCATATAAGGAAGTGTCAAAATGGCTGAACAAAAAAACACTAATGTTCTAGAATTATTAATTAACAATTTATGTAAGGTTCTTAAAAATCAAAATCTATTGGATGAAAATGATATTAGAGTAAAGTACCATTCAATTCAAGAGTTAAATGATAGAATTAGAGTCTTGATGAGATTATTTAATGCCATTTGTCCTAGTCTTTCATTTGTTGCTTTAAAAAATAATGAAAAACAATCTACTGAATCTTTTGCCACCGGAATACTAACCCCACAAGGTCCTGTATCAATAAACTGTGGTCTTCATTTATGGGATGGATATAGATTTCTAAAACCCGATGAAGAAGTATATTTTAGCACTAACCTTTCTAATACCGAAAAATGTGAGTATCTACAATCACTTACAAATTGTATAATAGAAAGCCAAAGTATAGACATTATAACTAATGCTATGAACGAATCCTCAAGTCTTAAAGAATCAGAAAAACCATATTCATTTCATAAAGGAATATTAACCCCACCACCAGAAGTATCTCCTCCCAAAAAAAGCCCCGCTAAGAAAGAAATTGCCGAAGCGATAAGTACCATTATTAAGCATTGTAATGAAGCTAACCTAATTAATTATAAGCACCTACAAATTGTTGATAATACACCTGAACAATTATTTAATATTACTTTAGAGCTAGTTTGTTTAATATCGGCACTATGCCCAGAACTTTCCTTCGCCTCAGAAAAACATTACGATAAAGATGACAAAATGTTTGAAGATGACTTTATAGTTGGTTTTTATACTCCATTTGGCCAAGTTTCATTTCATTTTAAAAACCAATATAGAGATAGGTTCTCTCATCTACAATGGATTGAAAGAGCCCCAAAATATGACGGCTATGATCATACCGGATTATTATATCGAATTGAATCATTAACCAATTCCTTTACCTGTGGAAAAAGCGTAAATGATATAATAGAAGAAATAAGGAAGAATACAGCCTTGCATCCATCTCAAAAACCTCAATTATCCAGAATAGAAAAATAACGACCTTAAGGTCGTTTTTATCTGTTAATATAATCTTTATTTTTCACTCATAAACTTAGTTACTACAATCATATTAGAATCTTCATCATAAACCCCAAATTCATACCTGTAATCAGCTCTTCTAAAATCTATAAAGATATTTTTATTATCATTTTTTAACATTTCATAAATCTCTTCTACTTCTTCTAAGTTATCATAACAAATCTTATATATATTAGTAGACTTTTCATGCTTCTTAAAATTATTTATATCTTTTTTCGTAAAATCATAAGTAACAAGCATTAATCTAGTATTACCATTCTTAAGTTGCATCCAAGATACTGGATCATATTGTTCTCTCTCTATTTCAAAACCAAAATACTTTGTATAAAACTCTGCCGCTTTAAATATATCTTTTACTACAAACTCAAGTACTATTTCCATAATGCCTCCCTCACTTATTAAATTCCATTAAAGTATCTTTTAACCAATCGTATACTCTTTGCGTAGATGAAATACTTAATTGTTCATTAACAGAATGACAATTATCAATATTTGGTGCAATAGCACAAATATCTAAACTAGGAATATTATTAGCTAGTATACCACCTTCCATACAAGCATGAACTTTCTTTATAGAAGTATCTTTACCATATAGTTTTTTATAACAATCAGCTAACAACAATCTAATTTTAGACTTTTCCTTAAATGGAAAGAATGGCTTCTTAAAATCTACTTTAAAATTAAAATGATAAGTATCAGCCAATTCCTCTAATTTGTTAAATAATTCTTTTTCTTTTACTAAATCAGAACCTCTAACACTATATTTTATTATTAATTGCTCATCTTCAATAGAAACTTTACCTACATTAGCAGATAATAATGGAAACTTATCTTCTTTATAAGTATCTAATAACCCATCTGGTATTTCTCTTATAAAATTATAAATAACTGAACTTTCTACAATAGAATCACTAGCTTCATCTGCATAAATATCTAAAGAAAGATTATTATCATCAACACCTAAAGACAACTTAAGATTTCCAATAATTCTTCTTAATTCTTCTAAACTCTTACTAGCTGAAAACACTATATAACCTTCACTTGGTATTACATTATCTCTAATACCAATATTAATATCAATAATATTTTTATAGCTTAATTGGTTTAATAATTGAAAAGCTAACTTTACGGCATTTAATCTACTCTTACTAATATCATCTCCAGAGTGCCCTCCGGCTAAACCACGAATTACAAGTTTATAACTATTACTATTATCTTTCTTATAAGATATTTTTCTACTTAAAGTTAATGAACACATACCTGCACTAGAAGACTCTATATTACCCTCTTTTACTCCATCTAAACTAATTAATGTATTACCAGTTATTTTAGAATAATCAAAGTTACTAGCCCCTAACATAGTAGTTTCTTCTTGTGTCGTAATCATTACTTCTATATTAGGCATTTTTTTATCTTCTTGTAATATAGCTAAGATAATAGCTAACCCAATACCATCATCTGCCCCTAAAGAAGTTCCTTTAGCCTTATAGTAGTCTCCATCAATATAATATGGAATACCATTATTATCAAAATCAAAAGGTTCATTAGAAACACACATCATATCAGAATGAGCTTGTAAAATAATAGTTTTTTTAGAATGATTATTCTTTTTCAAAAAAACAGTATTGTATTTTCCTACACTATATTCTAAATTATGTTCTTTTGCATAATTAACTAAATATTCAGTAATCTTCTCTTCCTTCCCAGATTCTCTAGGAATACTCATTATTTCTTCAAAATAATCAAAAACTGTTTTCATACTCTTACACCTCACCCACACTAATTTTTATAAATCTAAACTCTTCACTCTCTAAAAGAAACAATTTAAATTATTATATCATACACTATCTCATATTTTTATAACAAAAAATCAGATATTTCTATCTGATTGTAAATTACCTTTATATTATTATTTCTTGTTACTATAATCTAAAACAAGATCTAACATTATTGACTGAACATAATCTTTATTCATAGTACCTTTTTCAATTTCTGCTCTAATCTTTTTTTCACTCATATACATAACTTCTTGAACTTCATCTTTTTGTAAAAACAATTCATTTAAATCAATATTTTTCTTCAAATAAAACATAAATCTAACTGGAAAATCTACTACTAAACATCCCAAATCAACAATATCTTCATTACTAATATCAATACCTAGTTCTTCTTTTACCTCTCTAATAATTGTTTCAATTGGCTTTTCATTATGAAGAACATGCCCAGCCGTAGCAGAATAAATATTTCCCTTTTGCTTAGATGTTTTTTGTATTAAAAATTCATGCTTATCATTCTCAATATAAATAATTGCAACCGCAATACGCTCCCCATTAACAAAAGAAGCATCATCTACACTTCTATCTACAACCTTACCAGTTCTTTCACCTTTTTCATTATATACATCAAGTAACTCCATATAATTATCACACCAAATCTTATTATTTTTTTTCTTTTATAATGTATACCGGTCTTCCTTTAACCTCTAAATATATCTTAGAAATATAAGTACCAATTACTCCTAAAAAGAATAATTGTACCCCTCCAACAAATAAAACAATACAAGCTAGTGATGGCCATCCACTTACAGGGTCTCCAAATATTAATGTTTTAATAATGATAAATAGTATTGTAATTAAAGATAAAAAGCAGAATAACAACCCAACATAACTAGCAGCATTTAAAGGTGCAGTTGAAGATGAAGTAATACCCCCAACAGCATATTTTATTAATTTCTTTAATCCAAATTTAGATTCTCCTACTTTTCTATCAGGTGCTTCATAACTAATCCATTTAACATTAAAACCAACATAATCAAACATGCCCTTCATGTAACGATTATATTCAGTCATAGATAAAATAGAATCAACCATCTGTCTAGTCATTAATCTATAATCTCTAGAACCAGGTTTTTCTTTAGAATTAGCAACTTTAGTTATTAATCTATACCATAAATTAGTAAGCCCTTTCCTAATAAAAGAATATCCTTCATGTGATACAGTATATAATGCACAGCAATCATAATCTTCTTCCTTTAAAGCCTGATACATTTCTTTTAATAGCTCTGGTGGATCTTGTAAATCTACATCCATAAATGTCACAAAATCACCTTGAGATTCTCTAAGTCCCGCTAACATACCTGCTTCTTTTCCAAAATTTTTAGAAAAAGAAATATAATGAACTCTTTTATCATCATCCTGGATTTTTCTTAAAACCCTAAGAGTCCCATCTTTTGAACCATCATCAACAAAAATAAATTCAAAATTAACATAATCCATTTCTTTAGTAATTTTATCCATTTCTTGATGAAACAAAGGAATTGCCTCTTCCTCATTAAAACATGGAACAATAATTGAGATTAGTTCTTTCTTTGCCATACTTTATACCCTCCTAATTATAGTAAAAAATTATATATTTCCAATTCTTCATAACTATTTTTAAATTAACATCTTCACCTATTTTATAGTACTCTTTAAACTTCTTAATATGAAATTCATCAGTTGGATTAATATTACAAGGAGCAAACCCAGGATAAGCAATTAACTCTATCTCCGGTAATTGTTTTTTATTAGCCTCTTTAATTATTTTTTCATTTGCTAAATGAGTTCTAAAAATACTAATATAAAATATTAAATAAAATATCATACCCATCATAGTAACTATCTTAATAAAACATTCTATAATCTTATTCTTTTTATAATATCTATCTATTATTATTAAGTAGCAAACTCCTAAAAATAAATAAGTTGCAAAACTAGTCCTATACCCCCAAGTAGGAGACATTAACATAACACAATTAGAAACTATACCCATAGAGTAAAATATAATAGGTAAAATGTCTTCTTCTTTTTTATAACTTTTTATTAATAAACAGAAGTTAATAATAGTTAGTATAAAGAAATAAATAATAATAAATATATTCTTCTCATTTATATATATCGTCTTAATATTAAAACTATCAAGTAAATAAATAATTACAAAGAAAACAGGAATTAATTCTAAAAAGTATAATCCAATTCTACAATACTTATTTTTAATAACATTCTTTATCAAAAAGTAATTACCTATTACTAATAATACTACTAAATAATAATTAACATGATAAGTATATATAATTAAATTAGGAATATTATAAATTACTTTTCCAAATAATGATAATTTATTAAACTCTAAATTCTCCATGCCACTTCTAATTTTATTACCAGGAGAAAAATACATAACCCCAAAACTTATTATAGATATTAATAAGAAACAAACTAATTTTTTATTAATTCTCTTATTTTTATAATAATCTATCCCCATAAAAAACATATTTAAAAGTATTAATAAAACTGCCATATGTTCAATAAACATTGGAATAATAATATTAAGTATTACTAACAATATATTATTATATTTACTACTATCTTTATGATAATAAAGTATATAAAAATACATTAATAATAATGGCATTACAAATAGATAAGTAATATTACCTGCTAACCAAGTAACAACCTGTGAAAAAGTAAAAACATTCATAAATAATATAGTAGAAATAACTAATATTAACATAGTAGTTTTATTTTTAAACTTACAAATTTTATTAATATAATAAATTATTCCTACTACAACAATTGCATTAACTATATTCCATAACCATTTATTATAAGTAAGTATATTTATAAAAATTCTACTAACTAGTCTTCCTTCCCAGGTGAAATACATTCCAATAGCTTGTCCTATCATATGATGAAACCCTTGGGCACCTTCAAGATAATTACCCCAATCATCTCCTGATATTGGACTTAAAAAGAATATAAAGGTAAAGAACAAAAACAATCCCACATATATTTTATTATCTCTAAGTATCTTCATATTTATCCTTCTAATATAGCTTTAATTCTTTTTGAAGCTTCATTTACTTGATCATAATCAGGGAAAGTAACACCTACTTCTACTGTTTCTAAATGACCCATAGCAGTACCATCAATACCATCTAAATTTATACTTGTTATTTCATAATCATTATAATTACTAATAAACGATTTAGCTAAATTTGTAACTACATTACGATTCATATCAGTTGTATATAAATCACTGTAACTATTTAAAACCTCTTCAAAATTTAATAAAGATGTAGTTGTCATAGACTTTTTAATAATACCCCTCATAATCTTTTGACAATTTTCAATTCTACCTCTTTCATTATTTCTTAAATTCAATCTTTCTCTAGCAATTGCTAAAGCTTCTAATCCATTATATTCTCTACATCCTTTACTAACAGTAATCTTTTTACCACGACTATCATTATAAGTACTATCTGTTAAAACATGAGTTGTAGTAAACTCATAATCAGAACAGAATTCTCCTCCTCCTATTGTATCAACAATATCAACTAATGAATTAGTATTAACATTAACAATATAATCTATTTTTGTATTAAATAACTTTTCTAAAGCTTCTTTACTAACATTACTATCATATGCCCCTAAACACATTAAAGTATCTTTTTTATTATAAGCAGGAACATCAATATAATATCCCCTTAATATAGAAGTAGTTAATATTTTCTTAGTTTTAGTATTAATAGTAATTAATAAATTAAAATCTCTCATAATACCAGTAAAATCAGTACCATTTAAATAAATAGTATAACTATCTTTAACTTCTTTATTTACTTTAATTTTCTTCTCAACAGAAAACTCTTTTATAATCTTATAATTATTCTTATCATATAGAATAGTGCCTTCCATAGCATAATCGTAGTCAGCTTTACCTATTAATAAATAAGTTTCACTATCACTATTCATAGAATTTAAAGCATGACTAAAACTATCTACAGAATTATAAGTATAGTCACCTAATTCTTTAATAGCTAAATCAACATCTCTAGAATACTTATAATAATTAACATTATGTTTAGCCTCTACCTCATCCATAGTATTTTTACTATTATTAGCACTAGTAACAACAACATAATCTGTAGTAACAGTCATATATTCTGCAAATGTTTTATTAATAAATTTATTAGTTTTATTAAAATAATTACCTACTATAAAATTACCAATAATCATCAATAAAGACATTATAACACCTAGAATAAACCAACCTATCTTTTTAGTTTTAAGTAATAATAATCCAATAATAATATTAAATAACACTTCTACCCCAACTAATATATAAAAATATTTATTAGGTAAAATATCTAATCTATTTACATTAATAATTGCCAAAAATGTAAATAAAATAATTAGTAAAAAAAATCCTAATCCTACAATTTTTTTAATTACCCCATTTTTTAATTTACCTCGTTTTTTAACCATCTTTCTCTTCCTTTCTTATTAATTATTATAACATAAAAAAGAAGTTACCCTTCTTTTTATTCACTAAATTTCAAATAAATGGTTTTTGCATCAGAACTACATCTAGAAATAGTAACATTTACATGATTACTAAACCGTATTGGGTCTTCTGCATCATAGAATAAAACAGACCCCAATATCGTATCAACATCTATAAGTTCTTGAAATCCAACAAAAGAATTATTATCACATACAGACTCTGCATTCAAAACAGACTTAACTTTATCAACCCTTACTTCATAAGAGCCCATCCTAATAATATCTCCTTCTTTTATTTCATACTCAAGAGAATAATCATTAACTAACACTAAATTATCTAATTCAGCTTTTTCTTCTGTTTTTTTAACTTCAATAGCTTTATTACTAGTATTATTATTAAATTGATCATAAAATAAACCAATAACTATTAATACTATTCCAATTAAAGCTAAAATAATTCCAAATAATCTCTTTTTCATATTAACACCAATTTTATTTTATCATATATAAAAAAACAAAAGAGTTAAAAGAATATCTATTTTTACTTACTTTACAACTATAAATTTAATGCTTCTAAATACTCTAAATATTTCAATCTTGCTGAACCAAGTGTTATAGAGTCATCATGATTTTTAACCATATCTATAACCTTTGAAATATCAAACCACTTAATAGCAGTTAATTCTTCCTGTTGTATCTTAAATTTATTTTCATCACAAACAGCATAGTATACTCTAACTATCTGAGAATTAAAATCTCTTTTAGTAACTATCATCTTATCCAATATATGAAGATCATCTTTACTTACTTGTAAACCAATCTCTTCAAATATTTCTCTTAAAGCCGCCTCTTCTATCGTCTCTCCACTTTGTACATGTCCAGAACACAACCCCCATTTATTTGGACTATATCTCTTATCAAGCGCTCTTTTTTCTAACAAAACTTGTTTTTTCTTATTAATTATAAAAATAGACACTTCCCAATGTAATTTATTTAAATCATGGGCTTTCTCTCTTTCCATTACTTCACCAGTCAAATTACCATATTCATCAGCTATATCCAATAATTCCATATTAAAATCTCTCCATTTTTACATATTCTTCAAGTGTTAAACCATTATGGTAAATACAATTAGCCGCTTTTCTACCTACATATCTAATATGCCAAGGTTCATAATTATAACCTGTAATACTCTCTTTTCCAACGGGATATCTAAGAATAAAACCATAATCACTTAAATGCTTATGTATTTCTCTATAAAGTCTTTCTTTAAGTGGTAACTCACCTTCTGCTAAATTTTCATCTTCTTCAACTAACAAAACTAAATCTAACGCTAGACCAGTATGATGTTCACTAGTTCTAATAGGAGCCACATACTTTTTAACATATTCTTCTCCATGTTCTTTTGTAAAATCATCAATTATTTTTTGTTGCTCTTCAATACTCCTAAAAGCTGATCCAATAACCACATCGATATTAATAGAATCTAAATAATTTTTTAATTCTAAATAGGCCGAATATGTTTCTTTTTCAACTTTAATAATATCTCCATCATCATTCTTACATTCTACTAATTCTAAATCATTGAAGTAAGATTCTTTTATCAAATTATTTTTATTAACTAATACTAAGTAATTCATATTATACCTTCTTATAATTCTTAATTGCTATAAAAGTAGAAATTATTCCTAAAATATTAGCTATAATTTCAGGAATAGAAAATACAAAAATATTATAAACCAACCAAATAAAGTAACAGTAAAAAGCCGTCTTCTTTACAACCAATTCATTACCATTCCATATAAACAATGTATATATAAGAGCCGCTACTAAAGGAAACAATGATAGAATTCCATCATAAGTAAAAAAAGCTGCAATAACATATAACATAATAAAGAATAATAAAAATAAATTACAAGAATATTTAGTATTTTTCTCCTTAATAATAATAAATTCATCTCTAATAATCGCAATTATTTTAGTAACACAACCACTATAAGCTCCTAATAATAAATAATGAACTAATTTAAACAAATTACATATTACTAAGTTACTCATAATAGTTTTCTTATCTTTTCTATGATAAGCAATTAAAGATATAAAAAGTGCCACAAATCCTATAATTTGAGCAATTATCTTAACCACTTAAATCACCTCTTTTGCTTTCTTCATAACTTCTTTTCTTATTAATGCCGGTTTAATAATAAGATAATCCTCTCCCCTACAATTAAATAATTTTTCTAGTTTAGATTTAACTATAGAATCAGAGCAAAAAATATAACTAATATTATCTTTTAAAGAAATAATATTTATAATCCATTTATTACCATAACTATTCATAATTGAATATATCTCACTTTTATTATCTATTATTTTTTTACTATCCCATATAGTTAATTGACCAAACACATCAGGAATAATATCATTAACATATTCTATCTTCATATCATTATTAATAGAAGTCTTTAAATCAACTTCAATACATTTTTGACATTCTAAAAAATACTTTTCAGCGAAATTATATTCTTTTGAAATATCTTGTAATAATTTATAAGCTTTTCTATCTCTATCAGACGTTATTTTAGCCGTAAAATTAAGCGTATTATCAAGAATTGCTGCCATTAATAAAAGAGCTATCTCTTTCTTCATTTTATTAAGTAATCCACTTTCTTGATAACGTTCTACAATGATAGTAGCAACTGCTCCAATCTCTTCTATAACAGAATTATCCCAATAATCTTCATAACCAGGATGATGATCAATTACTTCCATAACTTTCCCTTCATCTACAAATTCAGGTATAAAATTAGGATTAGAGAAATCCAATAAAATAAACTTATCATCAGAATTAACTATATAGTCATCTATTCCATAAGGAAGATTAAGCAAACTTTTTATAACACTAGAATTAGTAACAGCATTACTAACAAACTTAGCATCCACCCCCTGCATAATAAGTAATTCACGGTAAGCAATACCACTAGCATAACCATCTATATCTATATAACTCTTCCCAACAGTTAATACTACCATATGAAACCTCCACTATATAAACTAATTAAAATTATAACATAAAAAGAATAACTATAATTATTCTTTTAACTATTTATATATCCACCAAATCATAAATAATTATGTACTTAGATTCAATTAAGGCAAGTACTTTTTAATCAATATATTAATAAATATCTCACCCTTCATAACGTCCTCGTTTTTTTAATACTTCAATTGCTTTATCTCTATGTAATTTAGAAACAATCATAGTATGGCTTTTAGCTCTTTTAACAATATCTTCAAAATGGACAATAAACTCTGTACAAAAGTATTCATTACTATCTTCAATAGTAGCTGCATAAACAACTCTACTAATACCTTCAGCTAAAATTGCTTCTTGGCACATCAAACATGGTTCGCATGAAGTATACAAAGTACATTCATGCAAGTTACCTCTTGAAACAGAATCTTTAATATTATTAACAGCAGCCTCTATAGCCACTAATTCTGCGTGAACATAAACACTATCCTTTGTTGGCGTGTAATCATCACTTCTACCAATAATTTCACCATTCCTAACAACAATTGCCCCAAAAGGGAAATATGCTTTTGAGCTTAATTCTATTGCCATATCAATATACTTTTTATCATCACACAAAATGTAATCATTATAATCCTTTATAGCTTGTAAAGCTTTATCAGCTAAAACTCCTCCCTCTATTTTTAAGTTTGGATTCATTTGCCTTACAATATCTAAAATCGAAAAATCCTCCAAATGATGATAAAACAGGTTACTGGCCTTAATATCAATACCATATACCAACCTATCTATTCCTGCATAACAAATAGCTTCCATACACATCATACAAGGTTCAATTGAAGAGTATAAAGTACAATCACTTAAACTACCTATTAATGAGGCACTTTTTAAAGCATCTTCAATTGCAATCATTTGAGCATGACTATAAATAGTTTTAGAAATACCAGTATCCGCATCACTCCTACCAATAATTTCACCATTCCTAACAACAATAGCTCCATATGGATATTTAGAATCTTTACTTAAATTTATCGCTATCTCCATAAAATATTCATCATTCATTTTAACACCCTATTCTTTATTCAATTTAAGTTTTCTAATATCAATTATATCCTACCTGTACCTATGATTGTTACTGGTACATTAGTTACTTCTTCTATTTTTTTAATAAAGTCTTTCACCTTTTTAGGTAATTTCTTATAATCTTTACATTTATGAGCTTTATAGTCAATATATTGAGCAAAATTTAAGACAATTTGGGTAGGTTTATTAATCATAACATTATATTTTAATCTGTCCCAATTCATCTCAAAAAAATTATAGCATAAAAAAGAAGATAATAATATCTTCTAATTCGTATTAAAAGAAATACTAACTTTACTTAATAGTTTTTTATTAAAGAAAAGGAACACTAAAGCAATTAACACCACTATTTTAACAACATACCAAATAATACCTGATTTTCCATATGTCATTCCTTCTTCATAAAATTCTTGTGGGTTATTTTCATTATATTTAATCTTTATTGTGCTTTTTACAGTATCAGTCTTAGATACACTAACAATAATTTCTTGCTTATTACCATGAGTATCTTCAAAACTATAAATATGTTCATTAAAAACGTTATCTTCAGAATTTTCTTTTTCCATAACATAAGTTGCGGTTGTTTCTATATAGTCCTTTGCTTTTATGGTCTGTTTTATAATAAGCGTTTCAAATAATATAAATAATAATAATATAAAAATAATTATACCCAAAATTACTCTTTTAACAATTAACGCTATTTTTTCAATTGTCGAAGTAACTTTTAATACATTTTCTTCTATCTGCTGTTGCTTTACTGGATCAATCTCTTTTGGTTGATTAAATTCTTCAACTTTATCACTAGGTTTTCTCATTAAAAGTACAATTAATATAACAGAAAAAGCTAAAAAAATAATACCAATAAATTTACTAGTAGACTTCTCATATTGTGTCATACATTTAGTAGGATTTTTTGAATCATAATAAACTTTATTTTTACTTTCATTAGGCACTGAATTACTTCCTGATTTAGACTCACATTTATATGATTCTCCTCGTACCTTAAAATAATAAATCGGATAATACATTGTTCCATCAGAATCATAATGTTCGTTAGCATCAATTTTATAAGCTGTAGTTTGACTATCATACTTTTGCACATTACCAGCAATAAAAGTTAAATAAATACCCAAACCACCAAATACAGCAACAAACAAATATATTAACCAACTATTCTTTTTCATATTTCACACCACCACTCATTATATCTTATTTACAATATATCACTTTTTTACTTTTACAGAAACTCCTAACTCCCTTAAATGTTCCTCTATTAAACTATAAAAAGAATATTTATTTCCATATGGAATCACACTTTGTAAATCATCAACACCCAATTTTTTTAAAAAGGCCAAAATATTTAATGAAGAAAAAACAGCATAAATTCTTAATCTTTTTAAATCTTCTTCACTTAAACTTAATTTTTGGATTAAGCAACCATAAAGTTCAGTTTTATAAGTATGTGCAACAAAATCACCATAACCCATTAATATAGGCCCACTAATCAATTCTCCAGGATCTATAAATTTAACTTCTCCAGTATCAGTAACCATTATATTTTTAGCATTAGTATCTATTGGAACAAGAGAATTATCCCCAACAATCAGATCCTTATACTTAGCATATATGCATGAAAAAGCCACATTTAATAATGGATAACCATTTAAAACACTTTCAGTCCCCATTTGTCTATTAAATATAAATTCTTGAAAAGATTCACATGTTCCTCTCATTTCTTCATCTAACAATCCAAAACCATCTATTTTTCTGTGGCCAACATCCACATAAAAATAAATCAAACTATCCGCAATTGACTCTTTATATTGTTTTAATTCTTCTTCACTTAATTCATCTAAAGTCTTCCCTTTTAGTTCTTTAAATATTGTAAATTTTGGGTTATCAGATACCAAAATAGCTTCTTTTAGGTAACTACGATCAATTAAATCATATAATTCCATTTCATGATCAATATGTGAAGAGTGATTTAAATAAAACTTACAATAAACAACCCCATATTTATCAGTTAAAACCTTAAATACTACATTATTAGTTTGACTAACTAATTCAATATTTTTCGCATCTCCATTAAGCGCATCAGTTATTATATCTATATAATTATTAATTCCCATATCATCCCACCATTCACATGTTTTAATTTAATTTATTTAATCTTATTAAAACCCAAGATATAAAATAAGTAATAACCATCATTATAGGAACTACAATAAATATTGACGATAATCCAACTACCATAAAACCATACCAATCATATTTACTATTAACTACCCCATTATCCAAATGAATAATAATATTAACTATATAATATATCCCATATAAAAGCATAGTAGATAATCCATAAAAAGTATATTTAAAATCTATTTTTGTTTTCTCAAAAAACACAAATGATACAAAACTAAGTATAGGTACAATAAGATGAAATAATAAATTAGTATTTTGATATAAAAATAAAAATTTAGAACCTAATAATGGTGCCAAATAAAATAAAGTAACAACAAAAGTTAATATAACACCCACCGTTCCAATATGTTTTAAAATATAAACAAATTGAGGTATTACTTCTATTCTTTTACTTAAATACAGTAATTCATATATAAACATAATAAATGCTACTAACCCAACAATAATATTAGAATCAACAGTAAAGTATTTAAAAGCAGCCCATCCAGTAGATGTCAAATTACCTGCACTAGACATAAATTTAAAGCCTGTCACCATAAAGAGTGTACCAATCAATACAGTAACAAATATTATGAAATTAAAAATCATTGAACAAACTATTTTTTTATTCATAAAAAACCTCCAATTTTTAACCTATATCATTACTAAAACCTTTACAATTATCTATTCTTCAATCATATATTTTCATATTAAGATTCAACCTTAGAGAATCTATAATATCTAAATATTAAAAAAGTAACTAATGATAAAAGAACCATATCAATAACAGTACCAATATAAACAACTACACTTTGCCTAGAAGTAAATATATATAAAGTCCAACTAATACAAGCTACTAAATGTAGTATAGTTGTCAATAAACTATAATCATTACTAGATTTAGTCTTTAATAATTTAATTATTTGTGGAAATGTTTGTATATAATTTAAAACATAATAAATCGTACAAAAAATAGTCATTTAAATCACCCCTTTATCTGTAATTAAACCCCATAATTCTTCCCAAGACTTAGTAATAATATCTTTAATTTTTAAATTATTTTTCTCCAAATACTCTTTTATTATTAAATATCCATATACATATCCAGTTCTAGGATAAAGTCCAGTTTCTTTCATATCTGCAAACATATAAAAATAATCTCTCATAAGTTCATTAGTATCAATTTTTCCAATAAAATGCTTTTCAATTTTATCCATATTATCTTTTACCCAAAGAGTAGTTTCTGGACTAACAATACAATAAATATAATCTTCTTTTCCAGGCACAATCTCTCTAGAATAATTGCACCCAATTCCTTCTACAATAAATCTTTCCCCAATAGAATTTTCAAATATATCTTTTTTAAATACTTGTCTTCTTACAAAATGCGTAAATTCATGAGCCAATAACATATCTAAATTTTCCATTATTCCATCTGTAGATTCTAATAATAAAACAGTAACATCTTCATCATTATACTTTGTAGAATAAATAGTTGTAGTATTAAGTCCAATAATAACAAATATTTTATAATCATCTAAAGTATAATTAATATCTATCTCAAAGTCATGAATTTTATCACTAATTACTTTTTCTAAATTCATATCTTTATAATAATCTATTGTTTTCTTCACTTTAGACATATAAGTAGAATCATTTAGCTTATTATGAATAATATCTTTATCTACTCTCTTTGGTTTAAAATACAACTCATTTATTAAATCACTATTTAAGTAGCCTTCTAAATCTATATTACCTTCAAATAATTCTTTACAAGTATCAATAATCATTACATCACCTTATTTAAAATTCTTCCGTAAAAACATTTTAATTTCTTTCCGTAACATATAACTTTCTTCTCTAATTATTCCATTCTTAAATTTTAAACCATAATGGTCTAAAAAAAATCTTTCAGTTTCAGAAGATGGCGTATAAATAATATGGTACCCTCTAAAAATATCCACAATATTTATAAAAACCAATGAAACATTAAACTCTTTTTTTACATCATTTTTCCTACAAAACACTACTTTATTATAACATTAGCTGTATACTTTCATCTAGTATTTCTTGTAACTCATAAACATCATCATCTTGACTAATATGTCCCTTACCGCTAACTACAATACAATTAGCATTTAATAATTTCTCAAATCTATCTTTCTCTTTTAATGAAACAAAATAATCATTATCAGAAAAAATACAACGAATATTACTGGTAAATTGTTTTATTTTATCAAAATCAATTGCTTCATTTAACCAAGGCAAAGCTATCTCATAAGACTCTTTATCACTAACTGCATAATCTAATAAATTAAGCCAAGGTGCTACAAAAAGTATACCACCTATTTTACAAATATTCTTATTCTCTAAATATCTCATAATTGTCTGACAACCAATACTATGTCCTATAAAATATGTATCACAATCTAAACAATCAACTTGCTTATCTAAATAATTAACCCATTCATCTATTTTAGGAGTATTAGTATTAGGCATGTTAAAACGATACACTTTATTTCCTCGTTTAGTTAATTCCCTATCTAGCCATGGATACCACCCATCATCTTTATTTCCATCCCAACAATGTACAATATAAAACTTTTTCATTCCATCACTCTTTCATACTAATAATATAACAAAAAAGAGACTTTTTAAAGTCTCTATTAATTTAATTCCATAATTGTAAATGGATTTTCTTTAGTTCCATCTCCATCTTCTATTTTACAAATATTCTTTAAAGATATTTCTGGCCTTACTCCTCCAGCTCTTCCTGTTCTATAAGCTGTATAAACATTATAAGTCATAAAGTCAATTACACCGA
>JAEEGL014779084.1_pt1 | contig 17199 bp, 14 predicted proteins | sample 9134231 | NCBI WGS metagenome assembly JAEEGL01 (sample SAMN16246548, study PRJNA631951) | gut metagenome | biome: gut microbiome; feature: rumen; material: fiber-attached | host: Bos | place: Iran: Karaj | collected 2018-10
AAGGGCAGAATCTGCGACCTGCTTGCTCATTGGACTCATCTGAAGCAGAAGGCTGTCAATCAGTAGAGATATGCTGGAAAAGACATCTGTGCCATATGAAGTAAACGATATCTGCTGAAGGGAGTAAAAGGGCTCAACCTCCGAATAGTCCAGATCTGCCGTATATAGATCCTGCAGGTAGCTATTGGCAGTTTCCACCAGTGCTCTCTCAATATCACCAAGCCTCACCCAAAATCCCTCGTCGTCGCACCGCCTTGCAGATACGCTAATGGGCAGACTTGTCACTCCTCTTGTTATAAAGAGATTGATATCATACAGATCAGTACCAGAAACGTGCGCGCTGATGGTCTCAGGAAATACATACAATTCACAGGTACTCTTTCTTACTGGTTCTCTTTTGGCAAAGCCATTTTTATTGTTCTCGTGGAAAGAGATGATCATTTCTTCTCCGCGAGTAGCGTCTGCCTTGATGTACACAGCAATTCTATAATACTCATCAAGTACGCATATTGCATTGTCGAATTTCTCCTGGCTTTTAACTTCCTTGATCATAAATGGCTGGATATGCTCAATATATTTTTTAACATACTCCAGTTTATCTACGCCTAAATAGTCAAAGTACTTAAAAAGATGCCGGTTAAGCGCAGATGCATGTTCTGACTCATCAAGCCTTATTCTGTCCAGCCTCGCAAGTCTCCTTAGCCGTTTGCAAAGCATCTTCCTACTATTTAGATCATCGTCATTCTGCTCGCCTGAGCTCTTCGCTGGCTTTTCGACAATATCAGTATCTTTCACCTGCGCCAGATTTCTTACATATGTCAGGATTCTTGCTCTCTGTGCGTCGTCTGATTCCCGGTAGATCTCTATAAGGCTCTTTTCATCCTCGCTTATAGCAAAAGAAAAGTCAGCGCCAGCAGCCCTTTTCAGGCTCCCTTTACCATTACCGTAAAGCTCATCCATGGCAATATTCAGGGCATCACAAATAACTCCGATCTTATCAGCTGAAGGATTAAAGCCCTTTCGCTTCCAGTCACTTATAGTACTCTCAGCTATTCCGGTCATTTTGGAAAACTGTTTTTGCGTAATACCGCGTTCCTTTAAGATCTCACAAATTCTTGATCCGATTCCCATAACATCCTCCTGACAGCAAAATCCGATTAACCGAATTCCGGTTAATCGGATTATAATTCTGACTAGTATAGCTGTCAAGATTATTTATACCACAATTAAAGGTGTGGGCCCCGTTCTGTCTTGGAAGGATCCTTACCTGTGCTCTGCACTGGTGCATCATGGGAAAGTCTACGTTTCCCACAACGTCTCTTTCTACCAGGGCCCTCACTTCTTCCACGACGCTTGCCAGAGCAAACAATCCTCAATCACCAAGGATTGACCTGCTTGCCGAAGCCACCTTCGCCATCGCCAGAGCCGCTGCCGTCTACATCGCCGTTTCCGCCGCCTTCCTCATCGCCGCCGATAAAGTCGGAGTACTTCTCAAGTGTTCCCTGCTGGTCCTTGCGGTCCTCCATGGCATCCTTCTTCTTGCCCTCAAGCTCGCCCTGGATCTTCTTTTCCCGCTCTGAAGGTCCGCTGCCTGATCCGCTGTTTCCATCATCGCTGTCACCGGTAGAGTCGCTGTCGTCCTGTTGCTGGCCATTATTAGACGTATCCGGATTTTTCAGCATCTCTATAAGCCTGTCGATGTCCTCTTTTAGCTGCTGCGCGTCAGGGTTATGGCCGGGAGCATCCTTGTCATCGGTGGCGCACCCATTTTCCATAAGCACGTCCCTTGCCTTGTACAGCACGAAAAGAGCTGTATCGATCTTATCCTGTCTGTCCAGGTGGTTAAAATCTATGGTTGCCAGAAGGGAAAGTGCCAGATTGATCCTGATCTTGCAGTCAACTCCCTCCTTTGGGTGCATCTCCAGCGCCTTGGTGTAGTAGGAGATCGCAGAGTTATAGTCCCCCAGCCTGTATGCTGCATTCCCCAGGTTATAGTATGGGACATAGCTCTCGGGGAAATTCAGGGTCAAAAGAGATTTCTCTTTTTCCACCTGATAGTCCTCTTTCCCATATGCACTTACAAAGCTGTGGTTTACAATGACACGCCTTGCCAGCATCACTGTGACCACGAGCAAAAGCAGCCCGATTATTGAAACAAATATCACTCTGAGAGGTACTTTTTTCATACTCATAGCCTCCCTCTTCTGACAAAAATAACGATCTCAAAAAGGACCATAAGGATCAGGGGATATGCAAAGAAGTAATAGATATCTCTTTCTATCTCAGCTCCCATGCCTGACTCGATGACAGTCTTGCTGCTTTCTTTGATAAGCTCCACTGCGCCTTCAAGGGCAGTATTTCCGCTGTTCATGTTAAGGTATGTAACCCCAAGGTCCGAAGCGATCTTATTAAGGTTTTCCTCATCTATCCTGGAAATGGCATCACTATAGGTATCATAGTCATAAACATAGCCGTAGCCAAAGCTCTCCCGCATCTTTCCGCCGCTTTCGCTGCCATAACCAAGCACCGCGCCGGAATCTATGTACTGGGATAGCTCAGAGTAGTCCACAAGCTCTTTTCCATTGGTGATCTCACCGTCGCTTATGAAAAAAACTATGGTCTTCCGGTTCTCTTTTCTTGCAGAGGAGCGAAGAAGCGCGTCAATATCCTGGTAGGGAATGGAGAGGTCACTGCCCTTGGCATAGTAGCTGTCGGGAGATTCAAAGGTATCAAAAAGATCCCTTATATACTGCATGTCCTGGGTAAAGGGCGAAAGCACATGGGCGGTATTGTCAAAGGTCACCAGGCCAAAGTTACTGCCGGCAAGCTCATTCATGATATAATTTGCGTCCTTTATGGCGCCGCTCATCCTCTCCCTGCGGCCATTGTAGTCCAGGGCCCACATGCTGATGGTGTTGTCCACGATAAACAAAACGTCCAGGTTCTTGGTGGCAAACTCGTACCTGGTCTCGAGGATCACTGGCCGCAGCCCGATCACCAGTATCAGGGCATAAATAACAGACATCCTTGACAGGGATGCTATCTTTTCGCCGGTATTTAGTTTATTCCTGATAATGAGATACGAGGTGATGCCAAAAAGCGCTGCTATCACCAAAAGAAGTATCCCAACGGGAATTATAGGTCTAAAGCTCATTTCTGCAAAACCAATCCTGCCAGGCAGCCTGCTGCAAGGCATATAAGCATTATGATAAAGGGCACCCGGGGCAGATCCACAGTCTGTCTGGTCATGACTATCTTCACCAGCATGGCCTCCTGCTTCTGGATGTCTTTTACTATCTCTTCAACGGTCTGGGACCTGGTCCTTATGTAGAACTTGCCCCCGGTGGACTCCACTGCCTCCTTAAAGCCTGAAAGGCATGAAGAATAGTCGTACTCTTCAGGCAGATAGAACTTCTCCTGGGAGGGGAAGATGCCAAACACTGTGACATTGTTTTTCTTGCAGTAATCAGCTGCTTCCCTGAGATTTAATACCTCTTTTACAAAGGCGTTGTTCTCGTTGTCGGTGCTCATGATGATGACTCTTGTCCTCTCGGAGCTTCCAAGGTACGGAAAAGAGTAAAGAGCCGTTCCAAGGCCTTCTCCAATAAGGGATGAGCCCCTGTACCAGTTCTCGTAAAGGGTACCGGCCTCAAAGTAGTCAAGCTTGTCCTGGAGCTCAGCGTACCTTGCGTACTTGTCATCGGGCATATAGTTAAAGTCGTTATACACCGTGTAGTACTCCTCAAAGTACTCCTTCTGCATGGCAAAATAGCCATCCAGCTCATCCAGCCTCTCTATCACATAGTCGTAGTCGTCGGTGAGGGGCACATAGGTCACAGATGAGGTGTTAAAGATATTTATCCCGAACCTGTCCCCATCAAGGCCCGCCACAACTCCCTTGTAGTAATCAACAATCTCGGCGTTCAGGTCATACAGGGAATAGGACACATCCAGACACAGTATGATATCTCTTTTCTTGACGCCGCTTACCACATCATCAGTCCGGTATGGCCTTGCAGCCAGGAAAAGAGCTGCCACCATGCCGCCGGCAAATCCAAGGAGCATGACAGAAAGCAGCACCCTGTACCTTATGATCAGAGATCTGTAGAGTTTGGATCCTCTGATCCTTGAGGTATTGGCCGCCTTTGTTCCTGATGTGTAGCTGCCTGTTTTTTTCCTGTGAAGTAAATAGATTATCAAAAGGGCTGCCAAAAGGGCGATGACACCGATAATGACAACCTCCGTATACATCAGCTCCATGACTTTATCACTCCCATGGCCACATTGCAGGATGCAGCAAAATCCTTATCCAGCGCCTTTTCATCCTCAGCAAATTCAGGGACATAGTACTCTTCCATCAAAATATCAAGCTTTCTTATGCCCATTGCCCTGACTTCCTTTACAGTAAAGGCTTCAACATTTATGCCCGTAACCTCGTGGATAAAGCTCCTTATGATGGCGCTAAGCCTCTGATAGCCGTCCCTTTTGGAGAGAGTCCCTGCGTTGTAGGCATTTAAGAGGGATCCAACTCTTCCCATGTAGTCCTGCTTCATCCTGGCAAGGTTTTCCGGAGTTAAGTGCACTCTCCGAAACCTTGGCCTTTCCACGTATGGCTTATCCCTGAGGTCTAAAAGTTTTTTTACCACATAAGCTATAAGCCCTATGGTAATAAGACCAATCAGGACCGCAGTCAGCGTAACGCCCCAGCTGTATTCAAATGGCGCCTGAAGTTCAACCGTAGTAACCATTTCTGTACCTTTCAAAGAGCAGTATTGTGCTCTCTATAATATCCTCCTGTTTTGAGATGGTGGTCAGAACCGCCCGGAACTGCTTGCAGGTATCCGATACCGAATCCAGAATCTCTTTTCGCTGGCGCATCTCCTCATCCCGAAGAGCCTTTGAATGGGATAAAAAGAATCTCTCATAGCTGCCAACCTCACTGTCAAAGACCTGGTCTCCCGTAAGAAAAGCGTCATCTATGTTCATTATCAAAAGGTCATGGCTGTCAGTTATGCTCCTTATAATGCCGGCATCAAGCTGGCTAAGGCCCTCTATGTCGGTCAAAAGAAATATGATCATCCTCTTGTGGACTGTGTTCAGCACTTCTTTTATGGTATCCGTCAAGGATACAGGAGAGTCCGCTTCGCAGCTCTTTTCATAGTCGTAAAGAAGCTTCTCCAGGTGGTCTGTTCCTGACTTAAAAAGACTGATTGTGGCATGCTGAGCCCCGGGATAGGACATGGCAAAATCCGCGCCGTTCCTGCCTGTGATATAGGCTATTATGCCAAAGATCATCATCATGAGCTCTGACTTGGACTCTCCGCCTGCAGTATCTCCAAGGAACTTTAAGCCTCTGTCGCAGATGAACATCACATTGTGCCTTCTGTCAGTCATATATCTTCGCACAAGAATAGAACCCATGCGCGATGAGCTCTTCCAGTCAATGTCGTGGACGTCATCGCCATAGGCATATTCCTTGAGATCATCAAACTCCATGCTGCGGCCTCTGTGGACTGAGTGAAAGTCGCCGTCAAGGATGTTTGAGGTCTTTCTCTTTGTATAAAGAGCTACTGCCCTTCTTATTTTTGACAGATACTCGTAATCTATCTTCATACTGCTGCCTTACTGCTAAATAAATTAGTCTGGCTCGCATGGAGCCTTAGGCGCCTTCAGGGAGCCTTTACTGAGCCAACGATGGCATCGATAACCGCCTCCACAGGCACGTTGTCTGCAACTGCAAGGTAGTTCAGACCGATCCTGTGGCGGAGCACCTGATGGCTAACCTGCTTGACATCCTCAGGTGTGACGTAGGTTCTGCCCTGGATGAGGGCTGTTGCCTTGGCCATCTTAAGGAAAGCTATGGAAGCTCTTGGGCTTGCGCCGATCCTGACGTACCTGCCAAGCTCAAGGCCCTGAATCTGGGCTGCTCTTCTTGATGCAACAACTATGCTTGAGATGTACCACTTAATGGCGTCATCTACGTATACTCTTTCTGCTATATCCTGAACCCTGTCAACGTCCCTGATGGAAAGCACCGGAGGATCAACCCTTGAAATGGCGCCGGTCTCCATCCTTGTCAGGATCTCAACCTCCTCACCGGCTGTAGGATAGGTTATGACTTCCTTGATAAGGAATCTGTCAGTCTGGGCCTCAGAAAGAGGATAGGTTCCCTCCTGCTCGATGGGGTTCTGGGTGGCAATGACTATGAAGATGTCCTCTGGCATGTGATAGCTCTTTCCGCCTATGGTCACCTGCTTCTCCTGCATGGCCTCCAGCATTGCAGACTGGGTCTTGGCACTTGACCTGTTTACCTCATCCAGAAGCACAAAGTTGGCAAACACAGGTCCGAGGATATTCTCAAACTTGCCTGTAGCCTGATTGTAGATCTGGGTTCCGATGATATCTCCCGGAAGAAGGTCAGGGGTGCACTGGATCCTGGCGAACTTGCCATCCACTGCATCTGAGATTGCCTTGGCCGCTGTGGTCTTGGCAAGTCCCGGAACGGACTCAATAAGGATATGTCCATCAGCGATTATGGCTCCGATCAGTGAGAATTTAAGCTGAACCTGACCAACCACTTTTTTCTCAAAGTACTCAGAGAGCTTACGGATGACTTCCTGGGAGTAGCTGTACTCTTCTTCTGAAATATTATTCTGAACTTCCTGCATTTTGTATGTCTCCAAACCAAAGATTTTTCTTCTTTAACACAATATTATAACAGCAAAATAAAAGACATGCGCAAAATCTGCACATGTCTCATTATAAACTATATGAAGTTGTGAGTCACTTGTTAAGCTCTGATCTTTACGAAGGCTACTGCCTTTTTCTCCTCAGTGTGCTCCGATCTGCGAACGAGGTTGTTGCCGTACACTGCGTACTCGGACTCCGCACCCTCGTCTAACATACTTCCAGCTCCAAGGAGGTCAAGCGCCTTAAACTTTCCGTATGAAAGGTTCTGCTCCTTTGCCTTGATTGCGTCTGCCATGATAGCGATTGTGCTCTGGCTGACTGTCTGTCTGCTCTTCGCGGAACGTCTCATATTCTGTTTCCTCCGTCTCATAAGAAATTAGATTTTAAATGAAGTGACTTGTGAAATTTCAGGCCCCTCAACCTATAGTGGTTTCACAACAAAATTTCATTTAATGGGTACATTATATATGAAAAACCGGAAGAATAGAAGACACTTTGCCTCGTTAAATCATTAAAATTTTATGAAATTATTTTACACTTTTTTAATTTATTTCTGAATTTTAATTCTCTCATCCCCCGCAAGATAGCTCAGTAGCGCGGCTCTGGCATGTTCCCTGTCTGTAGCCTCAACACTTACGGTAAATCTGTAGGTGTGTTTTTTCATGCCCTCTTCCTGGATCCTTTGCTTCTCTGCCTCAATTAAAGACTTCTCTTTTGTATCCTCACTGGTCATCTCCATGATGTCGGCAATGACAAATCGCTTGAACTGCTCCCTGTGGAGCTCGTCGTCTGCAAGATACTTCTCAATTATGGAAATAGTGTTGCCAAGATTTAAGTAATCCCCGTGAAGGAAGGACTCCATGTCCATGATCTCCTGCTCTGAGGCGGCTGCATCTTCGTCCCAGATTAGCTCTTTTTCCATAAATTCCTCAGTACTCCCAGCGTTCGTCCTCTGCCAGTCAAGAAGGTACCACTTCCAGATCTGAAGCCTTTTCCTGTTCACTTCTTCATCAGAGAGCTCAGCCATCTTCTGGCAGGCGTGCCTTACGCCCCTGGAAACCAGCGCATCAGTGGTCTCGCCCACTTTATAGGTGCGGTCCTGGACAACCTTGTGATTTTCGGTATTTTCTATTGTAAGTCCAAGAACATCTCTTGATACAGCCTTAAGGTGCAGGGAGTAATCTCCATATTTGGCAATGACAACAGGCCTTTCCTTGAGTATGGTATCCCGAAACTCCATGAAAGACTTAAGTACGTCATCATTTTGAATGTACCTGAACAATCTGCTCATTTACGCCTCCGGCCGGGCCTTATGACCTCTGATTAAGGCTCAGCTTTTTAAATTCTTCTATCCTGCAGGGCCTTCCGTAGTAATAGCCCATCAGGTCTGAAACCGGGAACTGCCTTGCTATCTGCGCCTTTTCCTCATCCTCTACTCCAAGGAAAGCTGTTCTGATGCCCAGCTTATGGGTAAAAGAGGTAATGGCATCTATCATGAACCTGACAGTGAGGTTCTCTGATATCGGTCCTGTGATGGACGGTGTCAGATTGATAAGATCTATAGGCAGATTCCTTACAAGATCCAGGGATCCAAAGTCCGAACAGTCAAGGCCGATCCTGATACCGCAGGACTTAAGGAATTCTATCTGGCTCTTTAAGTGCTCAAGGGAGAGCTGCCTGCTGGATGCGGTCATATCAAGGCACAGCGCCGTTGCAGGGTATCCCGTCTTTCTTAATATCTCTATGAGTGTCGTTCTGAACTCTGACCTCTCAAGCTGCATGAAAGCCAGATTGACACTCAGGTAAAAGTCTCTGTTGGTCATCCTTATGGGAAGTGCATCCTTAAGGGCATTTTCCAGTATCCAGTTACCAAGCAGGTAGAACACAGAATCCTGTTCAAGCCAGGGCACAAATTCTGCAGGAGAAACATCTCCGTAGGGCTCCTTGTGCCACCTCAGGAACACCTCCATGCCCACCAGCCTTCCATCGGAGGCTGAAACTATTGGCTGATACTCAAGATAAAAGCCCTCAAAGCCGTTAAGTACGCAGTTTCTGACCTCATCCACAAGCTCAATGCTGCTCTTGTTGTTATCGAGCTCGTCGTTGTGGAATATTATGAGATTGCCGTGTTTCTGGTTCTTGGAATAATCAAGGGCATATTTTGCACTGGTGTAAAGAGAGTGCTCATCCACTTCGAGATCAGTGCAGACGATCATGCCACCTGCGATCTCGGCAGTCACTTTTTTACCATTGATCACCAGTGACTCCCTGGTGTAGGCCCTCATCTTTCCGTAAAACTTCTTAACATCATCTATGGCCATGGTGTCGGTAATAAAGGCAAGCCTTGTTCCCTCGCCCCTGAAGGCCCTTCCTTGTCCTTTGCCCTCCTCGATAAGCTGCGCCGCTGTGGCCTTAAGGATATTGTTACCTGTCATGTAGCCGTAGCGTCTGTTAACATCACCAAAGTCGATGAAGTTGATCATCAGGATGGAATAATCTTTTTTCGCTGCCTTGAGCTGCCTCATGAAATTCAGCATCTCATACTGGTTTGGCAAAAGAGTGATGGGATCGTTGTTGTCCACGATACCCTTATTTATAATGGAGCAGGCGTAGTAGGCCGGCCTTCCCGCATAGTCCTTGATCACCACGCCTCTTGCGGCGCAGATCACGTATTCACCGTTTTTATTCTTGGCTCTGTATTCAAAGTTGGGATCTGTCTTTTTCCCCGAATAAACAACTGCCAGGTACTCCACGTACTTGTCCCTGTCATCGGGGTGAATCCTGTTCTCCCACACAGAGGAAGCGTTGTAGATGTATTCCCCCGTGAGACCAAAATAGTCCACTGCGTTCTGTGACCACCTGGATATGTTCTTGTCCATGTCGTAGACGTAAACATAGCGGCTCCTTGAGGTTACCGCAAAGGTGTCAAAGATTCGATTGATTGTGTCTAAACTGCCTCCCGCCATTTTTTCATACTCCGTTTATATTTTTGATCAGTGCCTTGAAACTGCTTCCCCTGCAGTCATGCTCAAGGCTCAGTGTCTTGAAACCTTCTCCCCTGCGGCAAGTTTTCTGGCTTTATGCTGTCTCTTGTCCTCATACATCAGCTCGTCAGCCTTCTTGACCACATCCTCAAACTTTGCTCCATCCTCAGGACACCTTGCGTATCCCGCACTGATGGACACCTTAAGGGTGATGTTGGAGCCGGAAAGAACCACGTCCCTTGCAACATTTCCCCTCATTCTGCCAATGACGCTCTCGTAGAACTTCTTGTCATGGGTTCCGTGGATAACTACCACAAACTCGTCTCCGCCTATACGGAAAGCCTTGTCCTTTTCCCTTATGCTGTTCTGAAGGCGCTTGGCAACAATGTTTAGAAGCTCATCTCCCGCGTCATGTCCGTAGGTGTCGTTTACAAGCTTAAAATCGTTGAGGTCCATAAAGATAAGGCCATAGGGGAGCTTTTTCTTGGAAAGCTCATCCATGTGCTCGTGATAACTTCTGGGGTTGTTGAGATTGGTAAGGGCATCCCTGTAGGAGAGGATTTCCAGCTCTTTTGCCGCCTCCTTCATGGAGATAAAAGCTGCCACAAAGGCTGCTGCCAGGACGCTGATAACAACTGCTATTAAAAGAGCCGACAGTATCTCGGTAAGATTCATCCAGTGGTCGGAGGGCGCCAGGGCCAGGATCCAGTAGTTGCCGCCAACGGTGCTTATCATGGACTCTACCGGGGTTGGAAGCTCTTTTTCCGAATACTCGATGATGATCCGGTCTTCACCTGTAATGGCGTTGTTGCCGATGATCTTGTACACGTAGTTGCTCTCTGCAAGACCCTTAAGATCCACCTCTGAAAGAAATCTTGAAAGACTTAAGGTTACAGATGCAAAGCCCCAGAAAGAGCTGTCGGAGATCTCTTCTGAAGTATAGATCGGCCTTGTAATGATAATTCCGTAGCTGTCATCCGCCAGAATAGTGGGCACGATGATGACCGAAGTTCCGCTCATCTTGCTGTAGTCCATGTAGACGCCCCTTGCGCTGTCATCAAAGAGGTTCTCCCTCTCGGCAAGGCCGTTGTCCAGCGGATATTTATACCTGACTATCCCATCAGGAGCCAGGGTTATGTCGATCAGGTCAAGATAGTCGTTGAAAACCTCCTCGGCTATGACCTGGAAGCTGTCCCCTGTGATACTGCCCCGACTGCTCTGCACCTGGATCTCAAGCATACGGGTGATGTACTCGCGCCTCTGTATCTCGGACTGGATGTTGTGGGCCACGGAATCCGCGATGAACTGAGCCCTCTCCCTCCTTGTAGCTGAGGCTGTTATGAGGTAAATGACTGCTATACTGGTTGTGATAGCCAGCGCGATTATAAAGGTCAAAAGACCCGCTGTGATACTTCTCTTTTTCATGTCTGCCCCTCTAAGAAATGAAAGTAGTCACAATACTTCAAAATAATTTTATCACATTTTAGGAAACATGGAATAAACTCAGTCACTGTAGCTGACGTCCATATTTGCAACTATCTGGTATTCAGGGTACATGCCCTGGATTTCTTTTATTGTCTCAAGGTATATTTCATGGTTATTTGGAACGAAGTCCAGCACCAGGTCGAAGCGGATGACCTTTCTCATGAAATCAACAAAGAAGCCGTGCATCTGGAGGACTTCCTTGTGGGAGGTGGCAGCCTTGGAAATGGCGTTTCTCATGGCGATTGTAGCTTCGTCCTTGGTGTTGACTGAGTAAATGCCTATGGACACCAGTGCAATGTTGTGCTCAGAATATACTCTTTCCTGGATTTCTCTCGTTATCTCGTCAATCTTACCTGCGGTGAAGGTGTCCGGTATCTCAATGTGCACAGATGCCATAACCCTGTCAGGACCGTAGTCGGAAAAGATAAGGTCGTAAGCCCCCTGGACTCCTTCCACGGACTTGATGGTAGCCTTTACCTCTTTTGACAAAGAAGCGTCTATTCGCTCACCCAGGATCTCACTGATGGTGTCTCTTAGCATCTCCAGGGCGGATTTTATCATTACGATGGCGATTATTGCTGCCAGGTACGCCTCCACCGAAAGACCTGTGGTAATAAAGATAATAGCAGCCACCAGTGTTGCAGCGGAAATGATCGAATCAAAGCGGGCGTCGGTTCCGGAAGCCACAAGGGATTCGGAAGAAACCTTTTTGCCGGTATTTATAAAGAACTGCCCCAGAAGGAGCTTTACCACTACAGCCACAGCCACGATCACAAGTGTTAAGGTTGTGTAGTTTGCTGTCTCCGGATGGATAATGGATTTTACTGATTCCACAAGAGAGGTTACACCGGCGTACAGCACGATGAGTGAAATTATCATTGCGCTAAGGTACTCGATCCTGCCGTAGCCGTAAGGATGCTTTTTGTCAGGAGCCTTGCCTGCAAGGGCAGTTCCGATAATTGTTATAACAGATGACAGGGCATCGCTTAAGTTGTTTACTGCATCCAAAACGATGGCGATAGATCCGGAGATCAGCCCAACCACCAGCTTGAAACCTGCCAGAAGAACGTTTGTGATAATGCCTGTAATACTTGTGCGGATGATGACTTTTCCGCGACTTTCCATGTCTATTCGTGCCATATCAAATTCTCCCTTTGTTTTTCTCAGATGCTCTCAAATATGTAAAGTCTTGTGTCCCCCGTCCTCATGATGCGGGTCTTTTCGTTGTAACCCGTTCCGGAGAAGGAAGCGTTCAGTGACAGACCGCGGCTCTTTAGCGCAGCTCCCGTAAGGGTATCGATCTGCTGCTCGCTGTTTATGTCCTTGAACCTGTCGATGAGGTTGTGGACAAGACCGTCCTGCTTGATATGTACCGGCGCCACAGCATTAATAAGTGTTCCAAGGTCCTTGACGCTGTAGGGCACAACTCTGTTCTTAACCATATAGAGCACATCATCTGAAAGCCCCTTTGCCCTGATGCACTTGTAGTCATTATTTGGGGTTGCGTTTCTCTCAACTGCAAAGGCAACAGCCTTCTGCCTGTCCTCGGATACGATCATGAAGCCATAATCAGGGAGCCTGTAATAATCTCCAAACTGGAAAAGAGCTCTATGCTTCTTGTAGAACTCCACCTGGTCCCTGATGAGCTTCTTATCCGCCTCATTCATGTCGCAGAGATTGAGCTCATAGCCAAAGCATCCCGCTGCAGCCAGTTCAAACCTTGACTCTAGAGGACTGTTCATGAGGGTCTGGTGGTTAGGAGTTGCTGAAACATGGGCGCCAATGGTATTTGCAGGGTATCCGTAGCTGTAGCCCCGCTGAATATCAAGCCTGCAGAAGAAGTCTGTATCATCACTTCCCCATATCTGCGGGAAGTAGCTGAGTATTCCAAGATCGAAGCGGTTTCCGCCTGCTGAACATCCCTCAAAAAGGATATCAGGGAAGCTCTCAGTAAGCTCCTTCATGACGCGGTACAGGCCGATGTAGTACCTGTGCTGGAATTCGCCCTGCCTGTCCGGAGTAAGAAAGGTACTGAACCTGTCTGAAAAGATTCTGTTCATATCCCACTTGACGTAAGATATCCTGCCTGCAGAAAAGACCTTTTTCATGGCCTCAATTATATGGTCCTGAACCTCGGTCCTGGTAAGGTCAAGGTTCATCTGATTTCTGCCCTCGGAGTGGCTCTGCCCGGGAACCTGTACAGCCCAGTCAGGATGCGCTCTGTAAAGGTCGCTGTCCCTGTTCACCATCTCAGGCTCAACCCATACGCCAAAGAGCATGCCAAGGTCGTTTATCTTGTCAGCAAGCTCTTTCAAGCCGCCGGGGAGCTTTTTCTTGTTCTCATACCAGTCCCCAAGGGATCTGTGGTCGTCGCTGCGAACGCCAAACCAACCGTCATCCATGACAAAGAGCTCAATGCCGCACTTTTTGGCCTCTTTGGCAAGATTTAAAAGAGAACCCTGGGTGAAGTTGAAGTAGTTGGCCTCCCAGCTGTTAATGAGGATAGGGCGTTCTTTATCGCGCCAAACGCCTCTTACGATGTGCTTTTTGACGAATCTGTGCATGTTCCCTGAAAGGCCATTGTAGCCCTCCTGGGAAAAAGACATAACGGCCTCGGGAGCTTCAAAGCTCTCCCCCTTCTCCAGCTTCCAGCTAAAGCCTATGGGCTGGATACCGGAAACAAAACGGCTGATGCTGGCTGCATTTGAAGAAAGAGCTTCATAGTGGTTGCCGCTGTAAATAAGGTTAAAGCCGTAAGCCTCGCCGTATTCATCTGTGGTCTCCGGCCTTGATACCATTACAAAGGGGTTTGATCTTGAGCCCGATTCCCCCGCTGCAAGCTCTTCAGAAACAGCCTTTCCGCCGTCAACAACTGAGTCAAACCTTCCCATCTCGTAGGCCCATCTTCCGTGGAAGGAAGTGAACTTGTAGCCTGTGTCATACAGATCGACACAGGTGCTAAGTAGTCTTTCTATCCTAAGAGGCTTGTCTGCATCATTGTAGAGGACTGCGCTTCTTGTAATAACGTCGCAGTCAGGAAATACCGAGTAAACAAGGTCTAGCCTTGCCGAATATTCTTTATCTGTGAGCTTAAGTACAAGCTGCTGGCAGGTATCTGTATCGTCGTAGGAAGAAGGAAGGGTCTCTAAAGCTCTTTTGCCTTTTCGCACCTCGTAATCGTAGTAAAGGAAGTTGGCGGTTGTGGAGCCGTTTGCGTAGGTCACTTCAAGAAGGGGATCTCTGATGTCGCCCTTTCCGAAGGTCGGTGCCTCAAGGCCGTACATCTCAAGGGAAACATTCCTGAAATCGTCGGAAAAGCCATTCATGTTTCCGCCGCCAAAATCATGCTTTGGAGCAATAGCAGCTGCTATTTTTGAAAGCATATCCTTGTCTGCCTGGGGCAGGTCTATCTCGCTTTTTAGCTTCTCGTATTTATCCTCTGAAATGAGAGAACCTCCGTAATGAAGGTGCTCTGCATGGCCGGTCTCTAAGATCCTCATCATGTAGGATGTGTTTTTTGTCTGTAAAAGAAATATCTTTCCGTCAGCGTAGATCATTTTTCCCTCCTAATACCTGCATCAGACCTTAAGTCCGTTGATAATGATATCGATCATGTCATTGAGGGCATCCTCGTAAGAAAGGCTCGTCTTAAACAATTCCTCAGAACTAAGGAATTTCTCGATAGCGCCTTCGATTGTGAGCTTGATAACCGGGATTGGCATCTTGCGAAGCTTGCCCTCGTCCATGGCCTGCTTAAGGAGCTTTTCTGTTTCTTCCCAGTCGCTCTCTATCCTTGTGGCAACCCTGTTATAGACTGAAGGGTACCTGTCCCTTAGCTGGTACACCTGTCTGAAATCGATGTTGCGGTAGTTGTCAGGAAGGCAGACAATGACTCTGGAGAGCTTCTCCACGATATCAAGGGAGTCGTCCTTAAGGACCTCCGCTTCCTTTTGTTTGATGGCTGCAAAGCCGTAGTCGACGGTGGCAAAGAAAAGTTCGTCCTTGTCGTCGAATTCCTTGTAGATAGTCTTTTTGCTGATATGGAGCTCCTTGGAGATGTCATCCATGGTAAACTTCATGCCCTTCTGGTTGAACTGGCTGATCACCGCCTCCATAATGCTCTGTCGTAAATTGTCCATTGTATCCCCCTATTGAATGATGTAGTCCGTGTACAGTCAGTTTATTTAAGAACTGCCTTGATGTATTCCCATACGTTGGCTACCGATTTAACCGACAACTTTTCTTTCGTTGAGTGGATGTCCTGCATGTCGGGACCGATGGAGATGCAGTCAAGGTCAGGGATCTTCTCGCTTAATATTCCGCACTCCAGGCCGGCGTGGATGGCTTCCACCTTGGGATCTTTGCCATACATGTCCTTGTAGACAGAAACCATGTGGTCACGAAGCTCTGAGTGCTGTCTGAACTTCCATCCCGGATATGAGCCGCTTACAGTCACTTTGGCGCCGCTGCCACCTGAAATGATCTGGAGCTTCTTTATCAGGAAATCCTTGGAAGAAGCAACGGAGCTCCTTACCGACTGCTCAAGGGTTATCATATCATCTGTTGTCTTAAGAATCCCCAGGTTAAGGGATGTCTCAACAAGTCCCTCAACACTGGCGCTCATGGCCTGAACTCCATCCGGCATCATGCAGATGAGAGAAAGAGCTTTTAATGTATCCTCACTGCTGATAACAGGTGCTGTGCTGTCAGATGATTCTTTTACTTCGATATTAAGACCAGGATCCTTGACCTCAAGCTCGCCCCTTATGGCTGCAAGGGTCTCTGAAACTGACTGCTTGAATGCTGCCACGTTTTGGTCCTCGATTGCAATAACAGCTGTTGCAGTATTAGGAATGGCGTTATCTGCAACTCCGCCGCTTATAGCTTCAAGCTTAATAGATGCCTTGTCCATGGCTGCAAGAAGGGTCCTTGCAAGGATGATATTGGCATTTCCTCTGCCCTTTATTATCATCTCCCCTGAGTGTCCGCCAAGGAGGCCTGAAACCTCGACTTTAAGTCTCCCGGCACTGTCATCTTCTCTTTTCACAGGAAGCTCTGAATAAACTCTTGCACCGCCTGCGCAGCTTACTATGAATGCGCCCTCTTCCTCGTTGTCTATGTTGATGAGCTTTTTGCCCTTAAGGCCGGATAGATCAATTGCTGTTGCTCCAAACATTCCGGTCTCTTCGTTTGTGGTGATCACAACTTCAAGGGGCGGATGAGGGATATCCTTTGAATCAAGAAGAGCCAGGCAGTAGGCAACTGCTATTCCGTCATCTCCTCCAAGACTTGTGCCCTCGGCCCAGACAAACTCGCCGTCTGTCCTTGTCCTAAGTCCGTCAGTTTTCATATCTATATCTGAGCCATCTTCCTTAACTGCCACCATGTCCATGTGTCCCTGAAGGATAACGGGCTCTTTTTCTTCATATCCGACGCTTCCCGGAGCCTTGATGATGACGTTGAGCTCTGAGTCCTGAGTTACCTCAAGTCCTCTCTCTTTGGCAAAAGAGACCAGGTAGTCGCTTATTTTCTGCAGATTCCCGGAACCGTGGGGTATGCTGCAAATCTCCTCAAAAAAATGAAAAACCTCTTTTGGCTGCAAGTTTTCAAAAGCCATTTTGGTACCTCCATAAATGTATGATCAGACAGTTTCCCTGCCTGCCGCGCCCAGCGCATAAAAATAAGGAGTCTCAATACTTCGAGACTCCTTCATTTTACTATTAAAAAACTATTTTTACAACCAAAGTTTCCGAATTGAAACTTAAGCAATCTTCTCTTTTGCAAGCTCTGCAAGTGTCTTGAATCCATCAGGATCATTTACAGCCATCTCTGCAAGCATCTTGCGGTTGATGTCTACGCCTGCAAGCTTGAGGCCGTGCATCATGTTGCTGTATGAAAGACCGTTGATACGAGCTGCTGCGTTGATACGTGTGATCCAAAGAGATCTCATATCTCTCTTCTTCTGCTTACGTCCAGCGAATGCAGATGTGAGTGCTCTCATAACTGACTGCTTAGCAACTCTGTACTGCTTTGATCTAGC
>JAEEGL015705249.1_pt1 | contig 17199 bp, 9 predicted proteins | sample 9134231 | NCBI WGS metagenome assembly JAEEGL01 (sample SAMN16246548, study PRJNA631951) | gut metagenome | biome: gut microbiome; feature: rumen; material: fiber-attached | host: Bos | place: Iran: Karaj | collected 2018-10
AGAGGCGTCGGCAATCACCGTGTTTCTCGCGGCGTTCCACAGTCTCACCCTCACATCGCCTTCATACACTAGCCACTCGCCGAGCTGGGCCGCCTGGCTACGCGTCGCTTCGATCCTAAGGCCGAAATCTGAGGCCGTCGCAGACGATTCGTCTGCAGGAACGTCGAAGCCCTTGGCCACAAGAACCCTTTCGGCCTGCGCCTTCATCGCGGCGGCAAGACCGGCAGATCCTGCATTGGTGGACTGTGCGGTCACTATTGCTACCGGATTTCTCATCTCCAACTTGACTGTCTCCGACTTGACTGGAGGCTCTTTAACGCTAGCGCAACCTGCAAGCACCGAGAGTGCCGCCGCGCGTAAAACACTGAACATTAACTTTCTCTTCATTTTCTTTTCCTTTCACTTAACATGGGTTTGATGAAACGCGAGAACGTCATATTGCCTCCCGCCGATCGACACCTTCGACCCAACGGCAAGCGGCACCACTCCGTCCCCAGCGAGAACTGCCGCCCAGCAGCTTCCATTCCATGAAATGCGGCAATAATCGCCAAACGGAACCTCTCTCCACACAGCGCACACCTTCTGGCGCGCTCCGTCAAGTCTGGTGAGCACGAATCCTGCTGCGCGTCCCAGCGAATCACAGTGGAACATGATGCGCATTCCAAGGGCATGGCCTTCGCAGCCAGCCTCAATGGAGATGTCGCGCCCAGGCTTGAGACGAACCGCCCCGCCAGATGCAATCGGTATGCCGTCCACTCTTGTGCCGGTGGATGAATGGCTGCCGCACGCGCCATCACGCACAGTGCATTCCGAGCCAGTGCGCTCCAGAGTGAAATGGTACCTCGAAATGTAACACTCGTGCAAGGTGTTTTCGTTCAGCGCCTTGTCGACATGTCCATCCGATCCGCAAATGCGGATAGGCACTGCTGTGGTGCGCTTGCGCCCGAAGGAGATGCTTTCGTCGGAGAGGAGCTGCACAACCTCGTCGCCGCATTTAAGCGTGAGCCGTACGGGACTCGCGGCAAGGCGCGCGTCAAGCGGAACAAACTCTCCGGACGGAACCTTGTATCGTTCGGGATCGGTCTGCGGCGCAATCTGCAGCCCCCCGAAGTTGAGGTTTATGTTGCCGCTGGTGTCACCAGCCCTGTCTGACGTCTGGTTCTGGCTAATGTTGAAGACAGGGTTGAAGCTGGACGCCGCACGATCGTCCACCATCACTCTAAGCTCTGCAACATGCGTCTCGAAATAGGCAGGCAGAATCTCTACGGGCTTTCCGCCTTCACTGCCCATCTCCCGCGCCTTCACGCAACAACTCACGCAAAGTTCAAGCCGAGCATCGCCCGGCGTCTTTGGCGTAACGGGCAGAATCACGGTGTGTGCAAAAGTGCCTGGACGCCCCCCGTTGCAACATTTTGCTCGCCCAATTTCGTCCGCGCCGCAGCGAAGTATGAACTCTACGGACTCGTAGATGTCGCTTGCGGCGCAGAACTTCAGCTCCACGTTTGAACGCCGCCCCACCTGCATCGCCTTTGGCATCGCAACGGCAAGAGTGAATGGCGGCTTGGGATGGACACTCCCCCTCCCGTCCACTACGGGAGGGACTGGTTTCGGAACGACCAGTTCAGGGATAGCGCGCTCCGTAGCGTCCACCTCTGGAAAAACATGCTCCTGCGCAGTTTCGTTTTCGATGCGCCGCCCGCACAACTGGCAGAATTTGGCTCCAGGCTTCAACTCCGCCTTGCACATTGGATTGGGGCATTTCATGCCGTCAGCATCCTTTCGCGCTTCGTCAGTGCTGCATGTTCGTGACGGGGGCGGGCGGCTGAACTATTGGCGTTGGACGCTCCACCGCCTTCTCTGCAAGGCCAAAAAGCCTCTCCTCGCTCTTCGCGCGATCTTCGCGGCCTTCGGCGTCCATCTTTCGGCGCTCCTCTAGAACCTGTGCAGTCGCCTTCACTCCGGCCTCCGCCATTCTGGCAAGCGCCTGCGCGGCCTCGGCCGAGGCACCAGCCTGTTTCGCGAGCATCTGCTCGGGAGTCATGGCGGCCTCCTGCTGCATGCGGAGTTTTGCAAGCTCATGCTCGAGGAACGCCTGGCGCGCCTGCGGATCATCTCCGGCAAGGGCGGCGAGCTCAAGTGCCGACTTGCCGGCGAGCGTCTGGGCGCGTTCGCGGAGTTCGGTGTTCTTGATCGCCTCCTTTTTCGCGCGGAGGTCGAGATACTTGTCCTGTTCCCAGAGCTCGCGGGAGATGCGGGTGCGTTCGATCTCATCGTTTAGCTTCGCCTGGTCCAGCTTCTCGCCCATGACGGAAGTGTTGAGCTTCTCGTCCTTCAGCCGCTCGTCGCGCGCGATTGCCGCGATCTTGGCCTTGTTCTCTGCGTCCTTGACGAGCTGCTCTCGGTCGTAGTTCTTGAGCGTCAGGTCGAGCTCGAGCTTGTGCGCGATGGCCGTCATGTTCTTCGCGTGGTCCTCGAGCTCTCGCGCGGCGGCGAGCTTCGCGTCAGCCGCGGCGATTTCACCTCTCACCACGCGACGGGTGATCTCCATCTCCTTGTCGCGCTCGATGTCGGTAAGCTGCTTCTCCTGGGCGAGCTGCTCAAGGTAGTCGATCTTCTCCTGCTCGCGCTTGGCGTTGGTCTTCTCGGCATCGACCTCCTGGTCGGCCGAGGCGGCGAGAAGTTCAAGCTGGGCCTTCTTGAACTCGACGAGCCTGCGTTCCTGCTCGAGCTCGCCGTACTTCGCGCGCATCTCCTCGTAGGCGGCGCCATAGAACTCCACAGCGCCCACGCGCACGATCTCGAGGCCCCAGCCCTTCATGTTTTCCCTGAGAGCGCGCGTGATCGCATCCTCGAAACGCTCGCGGCGGTCGGGATCCTTCACGAGGTCTTCTATCTTCGACTGCGTGCATATGTCGCGCACAGCGGAGAGCGCGTTCGCATAGAGAAGCTTGCACACGTCCCTGGTGGAGACGGAGCGGTTCTCCTTCATCACGTTCGCAACGAAGCCGTCGGCCTTGCCGGGAACGAACTTGAGCGTGATCTCGGCGATGCACCCCACTTCCATTTCCTCTGCGGAGCGCAGCATGGCCGACTGCACGTCGCCCGTCACGAGCGTCTTCGGGTCCTGCTCCTCCATGGGCATTCCCGTGAAGTCCACGCGGAACACGCACTCGCCCGCATCCACCATGATGGCAGAACGCGGCGGCGGATCGCCGAACCAGTTGATCGTGCGCAGAGTGCCCGTGGGGCTGTGGCGGCCAGGCCCCAGCTCCTTGACCTCCTTGCCGCCGTCCAGCAGCACGGCCACGGTGCCCTCCTGCACCATCAGGCCATTCTCCTTCATGAAGCGCACGTCGTCTAGCTCGAAGCGGCGGGCGAACTCGCCCGGCTTGCGCGCCCACACGCCGCCAGCGAGGTCGATGCGGTCCTCGGGGAAGAGCGGATGGTTGCAGTGCGGACAGAACTTCGAGTCGTTGCCCACCCACTTGCCGCACTGCGGGCACTTGACCCATCCGTCAGGCGCGCCGCGCCCGCAATTAGAGCAGAAGCGCGCACGCTTCGACACCCTGCTGCCACACTGTGGGCATTTGTCGCTGAAAAGACCCATTTCCAACTTCCTTCCGTTTTAGGCTTTTGCCTTGTTTTCAGATGAATGTGCAGGGCACGTTCTCACGCCCCTGCGGTTCCAGCAGTCGAAGCATATCGGCTCTTCGCAGCCTTCCGCAGTGCAGACCTGCTTGAGCGACCCCTTGGACCTGTAGAAGGTTCCGCACACGCTGCACGTGCCGCCGCTCGTCGCGCCCTTGCTGCGCTCGAGGTAGGCGTCGAGATCGCTACGCGCAACACGGTAGAGCTTGCCCAGCCTCACAGCAGGCAGCTCTCCCGAACGCACAAGGCGGTAGATCAACTGGTACGTGACGCCCAGCATCTCCGCCACCTCTTCGAGGCTCTTGTATTCTTCGCTTCCCATTTTCTACCTTCGCTTTGTTAAGCCTTTTGTTGCTTGGTGCCTTTAGTATATCACAAGCCGCCTTTGGTTTGCAATAGTATTTTTAATTATTTTTTCTTTATGTTTGCTTACGCCTGCTTTCACCACGCGCTGGGACTGTCCCCGCAAACGCAGGGCTGAAATGTTGCCAATGTTACCAGTGTTACCAATATCCATTTCCAATGATCAATTGAACATTGGCGACGTTGAGCATTGGCAAAATTTTACGCGCCACTCGCGCCTTTGCTCCGTCTCTCATTCGCGCGGTCCTGCAGAGCAGCAGAGGCATAAGTCATAGCGGCCGTCTGGTTCGCGCACCTGAGAAAAAACGCGTTCGCCTGTCAGGTTTCTTCGTGTCATCCTTCCTATTCATCGTCACCGTGTTCTATTTCTTTAATGCCTTTGTCAAGATCCTTCATCTTTTGGTCCATCAAGTCAATTGCATTGCGTAGGTACTTGAGATATTCCGCCACGCTTCCACTTGAATCGTCGTCATAGCCATGCGCTACCTGCGGCGCGTCCCAGGACCATCCGCCAAGAAACGTTTGCGCGTGCTTTAAAGCCTCCTTGCGTACGAGTATCATCTTACGAAGCGTCTCCTTTAGCTTTTCGTATGCCTCTCTCGTGTTTTCTTCGTATTTGCCAATCAGTTTCTTTGCAGACTCCTCCGTTATTTCGGCATTACGCAATGCTTCATTGATACGCCTCACATAGCTTTCGCGCCCATTGCAGAATTCGTCCCATTTCTTGAATGCCTTGCCAAGCCGTTCGTATGCTTCCGCAACAGCCTTCAATTTGGCATCGAATCCTGTGCCTGGCAGGCGAAATTCCTTGCTATTCAAATCGTTATAAACCAAATCCTGTTCGGACACCTTGCGCGTATCAAACAACAAAAACGGAACTAGGTAGCCCCAGTACGTCTTGAATTCCTCAAGCGCCCTTACCTGTTTCTCGTAATCGGCACGCTGAAGCGTCTTCCAGTTCGTACCGTTCATTCGGACGGCAAAACGGCGCACATTCCCGTCATAGCGCGTGTTGGTGTTGCCCCAGTCCTCCTTTCCGGAATCGGTCAGTCTCATGAGCGCCGCAACTCCTACAACTTCACCTCGACTGTCGATAAGAGGGCTACCGCTGTTCCCGCGCACAATCTCAGCGTTAGTCTCTATGCTTGTTGGCCCCACGCCCTGCACGAATCCTCTTGTCTCGGTTGCCACACCACTTCCAAGGCTGTTGCCGTACACAGTCACCTGCTCGTTCATGTCCGGTATTGACTCACGCAGATTTAAGGGTGCAATGTTGCAGTTCTGCACCTCAAACCTGGCGAGGTCTCGGCCATCCCCCGCCACCGAGAATTCGCCAAGCTGCAATATCGTTCCATCAATGAGCCGCGCCTGGATCGCACCTCCGCTTCTGACAACATGTTCGTTAGACACTAGATACGTCTTCCCCCCCATTCCAAGAAGAAACCCCGTACCACGCCCACCTTCCTTGTTACACTCTATAAGAGCAATCTTCTCCTTTACTGCGGCAAAATCATCTACCGCCCTGGCAGCACCTGAATTCTTAACGGAACCACCATTTCGTCGGGAGAACGTCATCACCATCACCGTCGTCAAAACAGCCACAAGCACCAAACCAAGCGCAATGCCGGCAACACACCAAATGAGTATTTTATTCGTCCCGCCTGGAAACCTCGCATCGGAACGTAGCCGCAGTTTCCTTGGAACAGGAGTTGGCTGCTGCCCCTGCGCCATCCCCGGAGCGGCAGGATGCCCTACCCGAGCCATCCCCGGAGCGGCAGGATGCCCTACCCGAGCCATTCCCGGAGCGGCAGGATGCCCTACCCGAGCCATTCCCGGAGCGGCAGGATGCCCCCCCTGCGCCATAGGTGGTACAGCAGACGCCGGTAATGGCGGCGGCAAAGGCGGCGGGTCGTCTTCGACCGTCCGAACTTTTATCGGACGCCACAGTTCCGTGTCTTTGAGATACTTCCACCTCTTACCGTCTGACGAAACACTATCCAACGAACCAAGAAGATTCAGCCTGATACGCTTTTGGACATCTTCCTCCTTGAACGGTCCTTCTACACGTCCGTTTTTGCGAACCCACCACGTCATTTCTCCACCTCCACCTTGAAGAACGGAATCTTCTCCACAAACACCTTCACGACCTGCGGCGGTAGAGTCTTTACGATCTTGCCAATCTCCGCATCGGCATCAATCGCCTTCCCGTCCCTGCACACTTGATACAGAGGCTCGCCAGGTATAAGTTTTATCCCGACTGAGGCAAGGAACCATCTCCCGTTCTGCGGCACTAGCGCCTTGTCCAGCAAAAGCCGTCCCGCAGCCTCGTCTTTGCGCATCACATAAAGCGGATGATCTACTGCCACGGACGGTAGCACTATCTGGATTGCTGCGTCAGGATTCTTCTTCAGATATTCGTTGCGCGGATCAAAAAGCAATCTCCCTGCAGTCTCAACCTTCCATCCGGCGACACCTCGCATAGCAGACCGCGCCGAACGCCATTCGCGATACTGTTTCACCCAGTGCGGCGGCATCGACTTAAGCAGCCTGAGGCACTCCGCGTTGCGAGACCTCACGCGTGGATCCCACACGCAGACCCACGAGAGGTCGTCAGGGATGTCAACCACCTTGACCGGCTGGGCGAGCGCCTCCACCTTTTGCGTCCAGCGCAAAAGCTCAGCATCCGGCGGCATCAACTTTAGCTCATCTTTCAACAATGCAAAATATATGTTGAGCATCTGGATTCGTCTGTAGGCCATATATCTTCCACTCGAGAAACTCCGCATTTGGCTAAGTTTTTGCTCGTCTTCAACGTAGTTCTTGTCAATTGCCGCGAGGTGACCTTCTATGAGCTTCAGCACCTCGTTCTCGAACTGAGCAATCGTCAGATTCGGACGGCCTGCAATATCTACCAGCGACCTCACTTCGTCCACAGACGCGATTTCATACCCGTGAACATTACTGGCATTTTTCTCGATTCTTTCCGCCAGTCTCATGTTGTCAGCGTCGAGCAGATCTCCGTCTATCTGCCATGTCTTCCCTTTGCCCAACTTCTTGAAACTAGGCTTACCCCTTGAAAACGCAAACACTCGGCTATCGTTGTCTGCGGTAAGTCCGTACAGAGAATAGAACGACGGAATCTCTGCAAAGGTCGCCACGCTCTCTTTGAGAAATGCCTTGAACGCATCGGATGGAATCCCTGCCGATACGGTTTCCGCGAATTTCTTCTGGTCGGCAGACGAGCCTTCCAGCACCGACTTCGCGGTATTTGCATCCACGGGATTTGGCTTCATCTGGAGAACGGCCGGATAGTTGGTGTAGAAGTCCATCAACGACTTGCGAGCTTCGAGCATTTCAGGCGCCGTGTTCACCGTCTTCAACGTCTCCAGCGCGGCGAGGAAGTTCTTCTGCCGCTGCTCCGCCTCCAAGAGCTGTCTTTCAGACTCCATAATCTGCCCTTCCAACTCTGGCAGCAATGCACCATAGTCTTCACGCCACTTGCTGATATTTTCCTTACTAGCGGCTGTTGCCGCGCCTAGGGCGCCGTCGTCTGCCTCCGCCAGCAATCGTGCGGCCAGCGCCTGTATTTCACCTACAATAACCTCATGCCGCTTCGTTCCCTCCTCTCTGCGGGCAGCAACGGCGGCTGCCATTGCCTCGGAATGCTGCATCTTGAGTTTCGCGCAACGCGCCCTGAATTCCGCGTCGTCGCTCGTAAGCAGAGCCTCAACTCGCGCGAAGCGCCCTGTCACGGACTCCAGCGAGTTCGTCCATCCGCTGTCTCTGAAACTTGAAAGCGTCGCGAGTATCCCAGCCACTTCGTTTGTCCGCGCCAGATTCTCCGCAACCATTGTCTTGAACTTGGCAGCATATACGTTGACGCGCGGGTCGTCATACACGTCAGGAGCGTCTTTTTGCAGGGCTTTAAGCGCTTCCCCCATCCGCTCGATGGCATGGGCCCCCTTCGCAAGCACGGCGAACTTCGCCGCCTCGCCCTCGCATCTGCCATCGAAAAGCTTCTGCCTGAGCCACCAGCCTGAAAGGGACAGCACGACGGCAAGGGCGGCAAGCGAACCAACCACTATTTTCGCGATCCGCCGCTGCTTCAACACCTCCTCATGCAATATGACACGCTTGGCGCCAAGAACCAGATCTTCCGTAGGTTCGCGGTCGAGAAACTCAGGAGCAGCCATGGCCTCGCGGATTGCAGCAGTGTCCTCGCGTTGTATGGCGGAATGCAACGCCTCGCAACAGTTCTTCCAACGTTGCTCACGTTTTTCCGCCTCCACCTCTTCCGCCACGCGACGACGGCATTCATCAATTAAGTCATGAGCATCTTGCGGTAGCGTCCAGCCCTGCTCCACCAGCAAGTCTATCGCCTTGAGCATTGACATCGCAAGCGTACGATTCCAGTTCTCGTCGCGGCATCGTCCAAGAAGCGCAATGTTCTCCCGTCCTTCGGCATCACGCCGACGTGCCTCCTTTGCGTTCCAGTAGGCGAGCACTTCAGCAAAGTTGCTGCCGGACAACCCCTTGCGCCATGGCGAATCAAGTATTTCGCGCGCCAGCCTATCCTGCGCCTCCTCGTCTCCCGACGCACGCGCGGCAGAAAACTGCTCTGCAAGCTGACGCTGGAGAGCCGCCTCCGCCTGGACAAGGTTCCCCTCCCAGTTTTGGGAACTGTCGGTTTCGACCAGCCTCCGCAGGGCGCTGACGGCGAGCGCGTTGTTGTTCGTGCGCACAGCCTTGCGGTACATCCTGAGAAAAGGCTCGCAAACCGCCTTGCTTTCGCTGAACATCAGTATCTTCTCAAGCATGGTGCGGTCAAGAGGCGGTGGCGACTGCCATCCGCTGCGCCTGCACAGAGCCTCCCAGTCCGGCAGGCAGTTGAAGTCAAGCGCATTTATCTCTTCAAGGATGCGCGGCGGATCCTCCATCAACCGCACGGCTTCGCTCACCTGTTCAGAAGCTTCAGCGGCCTGCACTGACTCCATTCTGGCATTTACCCTCTTAATAGCCTCGGCAAAGGCAGCCGCCAGCCCTGCACCATCGCCAGTCTGTCCGTCAGTTTCAATCACGCGCATTATGCGCGATACGAGAATCGACGATCTCACTTGGCGCCTCCTTTAACACTTTTGATGCGAAATTTAGCTTGCCTCATGTGGTCTTGCCCTTTATTCGTCGTCGTAAGTTCTTTCAGTTGAACCCTTGTTTTCTGTATTTCCCCATCAAGTGCTGCTTTGACGTTTTCCACTGTTGGGTCCTTATCAAATTTTATGCCTAAATCTTTAAAGATTTCCCCTATTTCTTTCTCTTTAGCTTTCTTGTTATCTTGGGAACTTTTTTTCTCATTCGGTTTCTTTTTCGTGTCAAGAGCCGCCTTATTGTTTTCTTCCCATTCTTCTGCAAGTTTGAGACAATGTCCTAGCTTATTATTAATTCTACCTATTTTATTTCGCAACTTGTCATCGTCTTCATTTTTATTCGAATTGTTTTTAACAAATTCCAAATAATCCTTAAATGTAAACTTTTTGCCAACACGAATCGGTTCATCTCTCCCTTCAATTTGAATCTCAAAATTTATGCTGCCCTCAAAAGTTTCTATACGGCTAAACAGGTTACGCACTTCTTTATCTTTGCCAAAACAAAGTTCCTCAAGATTAATCTCGTCTTCTTTCGCGAACCACGCCTCGGATTCTTGATTTTCAAGCGGCGACCAATCCCAATAGGCGATTTTCTCCCGAACATCTAGCCAAATGAGGAACGCTCCCTTGTTCTTCTTCGCAAGCTCCTGTAGGTCAGGCGTAAATATCGGAGTTTCTATTTTTGCTGCTACTTGTTTTTTCATGGAAAAACCTGCTGGTGCGTTTGTAAGCTTTTTTTTCCCATCATCATCATACCAGAACACGCACAAGGTACCATTAGTCATTGCCTTTTCTTCGTTCTTGTACTTCGCTTTGATTGTAGTACCAGTACTCAATATCTTACAACTCGATATCTCACATAGAGTTTTTGAAAATGATGTGCCTCGCTCGCGCTCAACACTAACTGTTTTGGCTTTTGCCTTCGCCATATTCTTCGACTCAGAATTTTTTGCGGCAGCAATATCGTCTTCGGCTTTTTTCGCCCCATCATTCTCACCCTTCTTGCCATCCTTAGGCATGTTGGTCTTCTTCCCATCACGGGCCTCTGCCTCTTTCGCCTGACGCTCTTCTTCTTGCCGTCTTTTGGCCTCGGCTTCTTCTTCATTATGTTTTTGCTCTTCGATCCGTTCCAGTTCCTGTTCGGCCTTACGCTTAATCTCTGCTGTATGTCTTTGTTCCTTACAATACCAAAAAACAGCACCGGCCAGAGCCACCACTACAATAAAAGATGCCACTATGGTACCAACGAAAAGAGTCTTCGTTCCGTCCTTCTGCGGCAATATCAAGTCGGAACGCCTAGGCACAACACGCTCGTTGAAACTCGGCTGCGCCCGTTGAACCGGCGTACGCGCAAGCGTTGGCGAAGATGCCTTGGAGACAAGCGCAGCCGCGGCTTTAGGCGTCTCCATCCCCTCCGCAGGCAGCATCGTGGCATTGTGGACAATTCCCTTCTCGCAGTCAACCCACGCCTGCGTTGCCGCAGCCGCGTCGAATATGCGGTCGCGGTCATACACTCCGCGCAGATGGCAAGTCGTGCCCTGCGGCAGTGCCACGGGATACGTGGAGAATGCGACCTTTCCGCGTTCCGCCACAGGCAGAAGGTCGATCAAGTCGGCGAACAGCGCCAGGAGTTTCGTGCCGTCGGCGTCAAACGCAGTTGAAGTCTTAAAGTATATAGTACGCCCGGCGCCGGACATGTTAGTCGCCAGCTGGCGGGCGAATCCTCTCGCAATGTCAATACCATTCTCCTCGCCGAACATGGCCCGCCATGCTGGAGCATATCCTCCAGTTCTCGGCATTTCAAGCCGCAACCGTCCCGCCGTGGTCTTGTCGGCTTCAAGCCATCGCGCCTCCCCCGACCACGACATGGTGAAGCGTCCGTGCTCTTTTTGCAGCACTGCCGCTCCGCCGATGGACGGCATCTCATCTTTGGAGAACACGAGCAACCGTGCAAGACGGTTTGTACGCCCTGTATAGTCGAAATCCGCAGGCGCCACGCGTCCGACAACATGCTCGCCCTGTGGAAGAACGACATGAAACCAGTTGACCGGGTTCTCCCTGAAATACGTTGCATCGTGCGCGCTCGTGCGGTGACTGTAAGCGCAATACGCCTCAAGTCGTGAGCGAAGCGCGTCCGGAATCCCCTTGGTCATCGCCACTGTGGCGAAGCCGTGCGTGCCGGGAATAAGTCCATTGGGAAGCGATGTGTTGGCGAGTTCGTACATGGGAGCCTCTTGCATCCTGCATTTACTGTAGAGTCACATGACCCGCGTGACCGCAACGGGTGCGACATGCGCTCCTACCATTCTCCGCAGACCGGAATCAGTCCTTTCTTGGCCAGCGTAAACACGACTGGCAGTTCCGTCCAAATCGGCTTTATGTCACATGGGCGCACACCTTCTTTCATCGGATTGTGACCGAGCGCGCTCACTGGCACGAACCAGACATCCGATGCTATGTCGTGTGCTGTGTTAACCACTTCTGGCGAGACTTTGCCGAGCAGCGCCTCAGTCTGGCGCGACACTTCTCTAAGCGCGTACAAATCGAGCGAGTACTGCTGCGATGAGTCGCCCCTGTAGATCGACGAATCCAGAGGAAGCTGTCCACGCAGAAGATCGGCCTTGGAGACGCCGACGACAAGCGGCTTTGACAGGCGCGACTCGCCCCTGTTGCCGAGATGACGACGTATGCGCGCCGACATCTCCGAAAGCAGCACGTCCTGCCGCTGCGCGTAGTTATGAGCCGTGCCGTCGCCACGATACAGAAAAGGACGGAAGCGCGGATCAGCCGATGGGTCGAACATGAAGAAGAGCGTGTCGGCGTTCAACATGTTCAATGTCACGGCGGACGTGCTTGTGTCGGCACCAGCGCGGAAGTGTTCGCCCGCGCTGTCATACACTACTAAACTCTGCGGCTGACCATATCCGGGCTTGTAGAGTTGAAAGAAGCTCGGCAGCGGCAGAAGCACCCGGTCACCGTCCAACATCACATAGCGGCTTACATTGGACGCCTGAAGGTCGGTCTTCTCGATTTGCTGCAGAGAGGTGCCGTCCTCCTGGAAAAAAAGCTTCTCCTCGTATGCGTTGATCCAACGGTTTGCCACGGGATCAAGATCCATGAAGCTCACGCCAAAGAGGCGGCTCAGCGTCTGACGACACTGCCACATGGAACTTGCCAGAAACACAGACTTCCCCGAACCAGCCGCGCCAACCACAGACATCACCATCTGCGGCGTGTCCAAAAGCATGCGCGGCAGAGACATATGGCAACGTGGGCAGGCTATTTCCGTACACACGCCACCTTCCGAATCAATCGCTAGTCCGTTGCCCGTGAACTGCGAAGGCAGAAAGCGTTTCTGCTCCCCTTCGCCGAGCACGGAGTCGCCCATCAGACCAGGGGATACAGATACCGACAGCACATCCTCCATATATGAAATAGTGCGGCAATACGGGCACATGAAACTCTCGCCTGGCACGGCCACCGACTCTTCTGCAGTGAATTGACGCTTCACGGCGGGCCGATCCACAGGAACGGACAAGGAATCTCCGCTCTCTTCATCGCCATAATCGACTATTTCGTCCATCCGCATAAGATTCTCTGGGTGGTGTATCTCCTTAACGATGTCGACACGAGCGAATCGTCCACTCTCGCATTCTTCAACAAGTTCCTCGCCTGTGAAAGGCCCTTCATCCTTTCCGTCAGTCTGAACATAATAGAGCTCTGGCGTATTCGCGAAGACTGCAGCGTAGGTACTGGAATAGTCCGTGCCGAAACCCATGACCACGTTATCTCCGAACCGCACGATGTGTGGCTTTGAAGTAGACAATCTTTTATTGCCGGTCACACAAGAACCATCCAGTTCTCCCGGGTTCTCGGCGCTCTTGTTCACATAGAAAACATTGCCTAGGACTTTCTCAAGCGAGAATTGGACGCGTGACACATAAGGGGAGTCGATTACCACGCAACTTGGCGAAACTTCCTTATCTCGTCCCACACAAAATGGAAACCTCTCGACCTTGCTCTGAATTGACGGCCGGAGGCACACAACATACCACGCCATTTGCCCCTCTCCTACTTGCGCATTGCCCCGTTCAGAACGAGACGAACACCGCTCACGTCCCATCCAATGCTGCCCGAGCGCATGGCACGCACGGACGCAGCGCACATGTCGGATGTCGCATCCCAGTGTCCACCCTTGAGGATGCGGTTCACATCCAAGGACAACGGCAATCTTCTTCTAGGCACATGGTCAGGATCTGCCGCATCAAGGCACCATTCCCACACTCCGCCCTGCATGTCATATATACCCCATTTGTTCGGTTGGTACTTTCCTACCTCGGCAGTTCCCTCTTTCGCCGAGCACGTCTTGTCTGCCATACCGCTGTTTTCACGGTACCTTCCAAGATCAAGCATTGAAACTGGATCATCACTGCCATTGCCATATTGCGAAGTATTCCCGGCATGACACGCATACTCCCACTTGTTTTCCGTTGGAAGGTCAAGGCCTTGAAGCCCTGTTTTCGCTCTCAGCATTCCCAAAAAACTGTCAGCATCCACGCTTCTTGAAAATGGATATAGAGTACCTTCTCTGTCGCCGCGTATCATTGTATAGGAAACACTTTCAACTGGACGCATTGCATAAGCGTCGTCATTCCGAAACGAACTGGGCCGCTTTCCGGTCACAAGTTCCCATTGACGCTGCGTTATCGGGAATATTCCCACGTAATAAGACTCTTTAACCCGAATCGTAGTTGTATCGTTGGCATTGGTGCTGATGTAGGGATATTCAGGGATACTAGTCCGCCGTTGAAACACCCCAGCGGCTATCCTCGCCAAAACGATCTTGTCCGTTTTGTACTCGTCCGTCCATCCTTCCGGTGGCAATGCCGTAAGCCTTGAAACGGGATAGTTTGCGGCTTCCCTGCCACCTGAAATGTCTATGACCACAAAGTCACGCGCCAAAGGCTTCTGTCCGATGCTTTGCCCCGCTGCAGAACAGGCTATTGACATTGCGCATACGATTGCTACCAGATGCACTATTACAGCTCTTGTCTCAACCACTCTGAACATCCTGGCTCCTGTTTCAATTTTGCCTTCATGTTTGCTTTAGATATGTACCGAGGCAAAATGGTGCGGCACATTCTAAATTTTTTCCTTTTTTCCTTGAGGTTTAAAAAATTGTACCATATAGTGTGACTTGATGCAAGCACGAACAAAAAAAGGACAAAAAGAGATTTATACGTCGTTAGCACGAACTGCATTCATACTGTTCTGCAGTGCAACAGAGGCGAAAACCGTTGAGACCGAAGCGGTAACCAGGGTCGTTCCCGCCGCGGTACGCAGAACGGCAGAATCGCGCGTGACTTCCCCAGCAGCCGCCACGCAACACGCGGCTAACACCTGAAATCGGCCCAGCGGGATCGGTCGCGTCACCATTATAGTCTCCGAGCCAATCGTTGCACCATTCCCATACATTGCCATGCATGTCACAGAAACCCCAGGCATTCGCACGCTTCCGTCCCACGGGATGCGGCTGTCCTCCGCTGTTGCCCCCATACCAGCCCATGTCGTCCAGTCTGCCACCGTAAGGTCCTGTAGAACCAGCCCTACAGGCACACTCCCACTCAGCCTCCGAAGGCAAACGCGCGTTGCCGCCAAGCTGACGCAGAATTTCGCCATTGACATTGTCAATAAACTCCTGACTATCGTTCCAGGAAATGTTCTCAACAGGACAATCGTCATTCTTGAAGCACGATGGATTGCCGCCCATGACACTTCTCCACTGCCGCTGGGTCACCTCAAACTTCCCGAGCCAATATCCACTTGCAAGCACCACGCGATGCTGTTTTTCGCTTTCACAACGCCCGTCTTCACTTAGCGGGCTCCCCATAATGAACGCGCCTGGTGCAACGTAGATCATCTCCATCGTCGCCCCACCTGGAAGAGTTATTATCTTCGTATCGCCATGCCGCAGTCCTTTGTACTCCTCCAGTTCCACTACAATAGTTCTTTGACAACTCCAGTCGGCTGTGAAATCCTCAATAGTGCCGAAGTATCGTCTACCGCCACGTTCGTAAGCAACCTTAACGCCGTGCATTCTGCCCTCTTCAATGCAACCCTTGGTCCACGCCACCGGCGTAGTCCAGACGACGCCTCCGATTTTCACGCTCTCGCCTGCTTCAAGCAAACGCCCTTCAACCTTTATCTGAAGCTTTAAGATCGGCACCTGACTGTTGTCCGCATCAACTTCAAACTTCGCTACTTCCGCGTTCAATCCATCACTGCAATGTACCTTCTCTGCTTCCAAAATTGGCTGGCAACTCGTTCTATTGATGGACGGCTCACCAACATCGATGTGGTCATTTGTGATGCGTGCCCCCCATGTTTCCACATGTTCTACACGATTAGAAGCATCCCCGCCAAGAACAGCTGCACAGGTTTTAGGACGATCTTCAGGATTCTTCGCGAGACCGGACATTATGGCGCGAGCGAACGGAACGCTCGCTCCTGCCAGAGGCTCTGGCTCCGTGTTGATTATCTGAAACTCGATCCGACCGCGTGAAAACGGCGGCTCCCCTTTTAAGCACTCGTATGCCATCGCAGCGAACGAGTATATGTCCTGCTCCTTGGTGGGCGGCCTACCATTCAGCTGTTCTGGACTCATGTAGAGCAATGTACCACCAGAGAACTTGCCAGTGACTCGCGTCATAGTCTCCTGAGCCTCGCGAGCGATGCCGAAGTCGAGGATGTAGGGCGTGCCGTCCTTCGCGATCATCACGTTGCTGGGCTTCACATCGCGATGGACAACGCCCTTCGAGTGAGCAAAGTCAAGCGCGGCGGCAATGGGACGCAAAACTCCTAGGACATCATCCTCCGTGAGCGATCCCTTACCGAGCAGTTCGTCGAGCGTCTGGCCGTCGATGTAGTCCATCACGAGAAACGGATTGCCGTTGTTCTCCTCGTACGCGCGCAGGGTCACGATGTTCGGATGCGTGAGCTTCATCGCAACTAACGCCTCTGCCTTGAGCTGGGCGTATGCGCGCCTGTTTGAGACGAGAATCGACGGCAGCATCTTCACGGCGAACGGCTTGTTGTCGAGAAACGTGTCTTCAACAAGCCACACCGTGCCCATGCCGCCTTGGCCTAATTGCCGGACGATGCGATAGCGCCCAGCGAGGAGTGTTCCCTTGCCGCCCGGCTGCATCGTCTGCGCATTCTCTATCGTTTCGTATGTCATCGTTTTAACTTAGCAAGCTTCAGATTCAACCATTGCCCTCACCTATAAGCGTCCTTATGGGAAGTGTCAGCTTCTGGCAACTGCGAAGTCGACGAGGTGGCGCGTCTTCGAGTTGAAGGATAGCCCGATCAGCCACACGGGGCGCGGATCGGCCTTGAACGGCTCTGCGTATCCCCTCTCGCGGATCTGCTTGAACGCATTGTCAACAGGCTCGTCGACCTTCAGCTCGAAGATACAAACCATCGCCGGATGCTTGGCCACGACGTCGACGCGGCCGTTCGACTGCACGTTCTCCATCGTGAAGTCGAAGCCCTGGCTTGCGAGGAGAAACGAGAGGCACCGTCCGTAGGAGTTCTCGTGCACGCGGCGCTCCGTGGAGCCATACGCCATGCCGGCGTAGAGAGACTGAAGACCTACGAAGAAATCGTCCCACATCTCCGCCAGCAATTTCCCGCCAAGCGACGAGGCCCACTGCATGTCAGCATTCGCTGCGGTCCCCGTCATCAGCATGCTCAGATCGCGTCGAACCTCTTCATCGGGAACGCCAAGCGTGTACAGCCCCGTATTGGAACTATACTCCCTGATTGTCAGATATCCAGACTGGTAGAGCATCGCGACCGGTCTCAAGTGGCGAAGTTCCGCCACGTCGAACTCAGCCTCGGTTACGCCACGCGTCCGCTCCACGTCGATCTGCAGCACCTCTTCGCGCTTCAGATAGTTCATCAGCATCGAAGGACGCCCCGTAGTCGCCCATGTCGCCGTGAAGCCGGGTTCTTTGCGGTAAAGCGTGTAGGCCACCGAGATTGG
>JAEEGL012909746.1_pt1 | contig 17198 bp, 9 predicted proteins | sample 9134231 | NCBI WGS metagenome assembly JAEEGL01 (sample SAMN16246548, study PRJNA631951) | gut metagenome | biome: gut microbiome; feature: rumen; material: fiber-attached | host: Bos | place: Iran: Karaj | collected 2018-10
ACCGGCGCCGTGGTGCTAGTCAGTCACGACCGCACATTCCTCGACAATATCACTACCCGCACCATCGAGATTACCGCAGGCCGCATCTACGACTACCGCTGCCCCTATTCGGAGTATGTGGTGCAGATGCAGGAAAGGCGTGCCAGCCAGATGGCACAGCTCACCAACCAGCAGCGTCAGGTGGCACAGATAGAGGCGTTCATCGAGCGTTTCCGCTACAAGGCCACCAAGGCCAAGCAGGTGCAGAGCCGTGTGAAGATGCTCGAGAGGATGGAGAAGATAACGGTCGACGAGGTGAGTACCGAGAGCATCCACTTCCAGTTCCCGCCTGCGCCGCACAGCGGCAAGATAGTGGTGGAGGCCAAGAACCTCGGCAAGGCCTATGGCGACAATCAGGTGTTCGACGATGTCGACCTGTTGCTGACGGCTGGCAAGAAGGTTGCCTTTGTGGGCCGCAACGGTGAGGGCAAGTCGACCATGGCCAAGATTATAGTTGGCGATATCAACGACTATACCGGCACCTTCCGCCTTGGGGCGGGTGTTGATTTGGGCTATTATGCCCAAAACCAGGCTGCGATGCTCAACCTCGACCGCACTGTGTTCGAGACCATCGACGACATAGCCATTGGCGACATACGTCCCAAGATACGCAACATACTTGGCAGTTTCCTCTTCGGCGACGACGATATGGACAAGAAGGTGCGTGTGCTCAGCGGCGGCGAGAAGGCCCGCCTGGCGCTGGCCAAGCTGCTGCTAACGCCCAGCAATCTGCTTATCCTCGACGAGCCGACGAACCACCTCGACATGAACAGCAAGGACATCCTCAAGAATGCCCTGCTGCAATACACGGGTACGCTCATCGTGGTTAGTCACGACCGCGATTTTCTCAGCGGCCTCACCGACGAACTCTACGAGTTCCGCGACGGCGCGGTGCACGAGTTTAAGGGCGACATCATGGAGTTCTTGGAATCCTTTAAGGAAACTAGTGCTACCAGTAATACTAGTGCCACTAGTAAGCCCAAAGACAATACCGCCTCGAAGCAGGCCTACGAACAGAGCAAGGAGCGCGAGCGTGAGCGGCGCAAGCTGCAGAACGCCGTGACGCAAAAAGAGAAAGAGATTGAAACATTGGAGGGACAGATTGCCGCCAAGGACGAAATATTGGCCACGGGCCAGCCTCAGGAGGCTGCTTTCTATCAGGAATACGACAAGTTGAAGCATCAACTCGAGGATAAGATGGAAGAGTGGGAAGAGGCTGTGATAGCCGTGGAGAGTTTCTAAGGAACATAAATAAAAGAGAGCCCCGCCATTCGGCGGGGCTCTCTCATTTTATGCTGTGCCGTATTACTTGAGGGTAACGACGGCGCGGCGGTTCTGGTAACGGTGCTCGTCGGTGTCGTTGTCCACCACAGGCTCGTTCTGACCCTTCGAGGCGGTGCTGATCTGGGCGGCGGGGGCACCCTGGTTGACCATGAGCTGCTTGAGAGCGTCGGCGCGGCGCTGGCCGTAGTTCATGTTGCTCTCGGCGGTACCGATGTTGTCGGTGTGGCCGGTGATGAGAACCTTGACGTTCTTGTCGGCACGCATGGCAGCGCAGAGGGCACGGATGGCAATGTCGGTCTTGGCGTCGAACTTGGGCTCAGTGCTGCTGAAGTCGAAGTGTACGGTGGCGTTGATCTGGTCAAGGTACTGCTGCAACTGGGCGCGGTCGGCGGGACGCTTGGAAGCGTTGTCGTTGTCGGCGGCGGGACGCTTGGAAGCGTTGTCGTTGTCAGCGGCAGGACGCTTGGAGGCATTGTCATTGTCGGCAGGAGCAGCGGCTTTCTCGCCGTTGGCAGCACGGCGTGCGCGTTCGGCAGCCTCTTGGGCGGCGCGGGCAGCGCGATAGGCGGCGGCGGTGTCACCCATGCGGGCGGCCTCGGCAGCCTCGCCAGCGTAGCGGAGGGCGTCGGCACCGGCCTGACGGGCCTCAGGATTGTCGGAACGCGAAGCGTACTTGTTGGCCGATTCGGCAAACGACTTGGCACTGGCGGCATAGCTGTCGGCCAGGTTGCCGCGATAGGCCTTGCCGGAAGCATCCTTGGCAGAAGTCTTGGCGGTCTTGCAGTTGGCATCTTCGGCCATGGCAAGGGCCTCATTGGCCAGATAGTCGGCATAGTTCGGGTCGTTCCAGGCGTTGGCCTTCTTGCCACCGTTCTCCTGGTCGTGGGCTATGTCGGCGTTGATGCGGGCATTGCGGCTGGCGGCCATAGCACAGTCGAGACCGTCTTTGTGTGCGGCTTCGGCGTAGAGGGCGGCGTCTTCGGCAGCCTTCTTGGCATCGTCGCTCGACGACTTGGCGGCGTAGCCATCGGCATCGGCAGCATAGCTGTCGGCAATGGCGGCATAGGCCTCGTTGAACAGGTCGTAGGCACGGCAGTACTTACCGTTCTTGTAGGCGGCTTTGGCATCGGCAGCCTTGGCACGAGCGTCGGCGACAGCGGCCTTTGCCTCGGCATTGTCGGCGGCGTTGGCCATCTGCTCGGCCTCGTCGAGGTCGGCGTCAATGGTATTCATAGCCTGGGCCATGTCGGGATTGTTCATACGGCGGGCGTTGCAGCGTGCCTCGCGGGCAGCGGCCTCTTCGGGAGTCTCGTCTACGACACCGTCGTTGCCATAAGCCTGGTTGCCATAGTTGTTGTTGCCGTAGTTGGCAGCATTGTTGTTGCCGTTGTTATCATTGCCCTGCTGGTTGGCGGGAGCGTTGTTGTTGGCGTTGTTGTGGTTGCCCTGCTGGTTGGCGGGAGCATTGTTGTTGCCGTTGTTATCATTGCCCTGCTGGTTGGCGGGAGCGTTGTTGTTGGCGTTGTTGTCGTCGCCCTGCTGGTTGGCGGGAGCGTTGTTGTTGGCGTTGTTGTCGTTGCCCTGCTGGTTGGCGGGAGCGTTGTTGTTGGCGTTGTTGTCGTTGCCCTGCTGGTTGGCGGGAGCGTTGTTGTTGCCGTTGTTGTCGTCGCTCTGCTGGTTGGCGGGAGCGTTGTTGTCGTAGCTGGTGAGCTCGGCATCGCTGTCATCTTTACCACCTTTGCTGCTACGGGCTTTCTTTTCGCAGTCCCAACCAAGGTTGATACCCAGTTTAGCACCGAAGTTGAGCAGGCTCAAGGAGCTGGCCTGGTCGGATGCAAGGGTGCTGTTGTAGGTGATGGTGTTGTCGTCGGCCACTTCGAGGAGCGGGTCGGTGCTGGTGCTGTCCATGAGGTTGGTGAGACCATAGCCACCGTAGATTCCGAAGTAGAGACCCCAGTTGTGGCTGAGAGCGTAGTTGAAGCCGAGGTCGGCAATAACGCTGAAGCCTTTCTTGGTGATGTTTGCGTCGCCCTTGACTTCCTCGTCATAGGTAAGGAAGCCGTGGTCGGGCAAGTTGTTGACGGTGTAACCCAGCGAGGGGAAGTAGCCCTCGGTGCGGAACTCGCCACCAACGGTCTTATACTTGCCGAACAGGGGCATGTCGTACTGGGCGCCTACGCCGATGAGGACAAAGGCACGTTCGTTGACAGGAGCACGCCAGTAGAGCTCGACGGGCACGCTGAGGTAATAGAGAGTCTGACGCTCAGCCCAATTGTCATAGACCGTGTGGAGGTCGTAGGTGACAGAAGGGTTGTCGGCATGGGTCAGGTTGGGGGTTATCTCCTCGTTGTTGTAGACAGCCTTTGCATTGGCACAGTTGAATTGTGCGCCAAAGCCGATGCCGAAGTGGGTGCCGAAGAAGTGGGTGTAGCGCAGGCCCGCGCCATAGCCGAGGCCGAGCTTGGAGGCTCCCATGTCCACAGGACTAATGGTCATGCTGTTGAAGCCTCCGTTGATGTTGAGACCTATATAATTGCTGTGCTGATAGCTCTGGGCATTGGCACCAATGGCGAGGGCCAGCACACCAAACAGGATGAATATTCGTTTCATGTTGTTTCCCTTTATTTGTTAGTTATGATGTTATTTCTTGATGACGCGAACCACAATGCCGTCGACACTGACAGTGTAGCTGCCAGTGGCATAGTTGCTGAGGTCGAGCTGGCAGTTGTCGCCACTGAAGGTGGTGTTTTCCATCTCGACGCCCATGATGCTCATCACACGCAGGGTGTGGATGTCGTTGCGGCTGTTGCTGACGGTGATGCTGGCACGGTTGACAGCGGGGTTGGGGTACACGCTGACCTTGGCGGGAGCAGTCTCATCGGCAATGAGGGTCGCCACGTCGTCCTGAGCGCACGAGATCACGGGGACGCCGTTCATCTTTGCGGAGACGCGGTATTGGCCAGTAAGACCGCCGACTTCCTGATAGTAGTACACGCCGTAGGCTACGGAATCCCAGGTGGCACCGCCGTCGGTGCTGTGGAACCAGTAGATGTCGGTGAAGCAGTGGCAGGTGTCTACCAGGGCGATAACGTCGCTAAACAGGGGCATGGTGTAGGTCTTGGGCAGGTTGACAGAGAATCCGATGGTGGCGGTGTCGCTGACCAGGTTCGGATGGGCGCTGTTGTGGAAGACCAGTTTGGCAGTGTATAAGCCATTGGCTGCATCAGCGGGAATGTCGATGAGAATGATGCCGGGGGTGGAGGCATTGAGAGGCTGCCAACCGAGGTTGGTGAAGCCCTGTGCTACGGCCTCTTCGGAGAAGATAAGGTCGTACTCGTCGGGGTTACCGCTCTGGAGGAAGTAGCGGATGGTGTCGCTACCGGCGCAGTAGCCCATGGCGTTGACGGCGATACCGTTGTTGGCGGTGTCTTCATATACGTATTGGGCAAGGATGGCACCGTTGATGGTTGCGAGGTAGGCGTTGGTGTCGAGGGCATAGTTCCTGATATCGGCTCCGGCAATGCCGTAGTAGACGATGATGGACTTGCCTTCGCCGACGGTGGCGTCGTTGAAGTGGGCGTGTACGTCGTCGAGGATAATTTCGTCGTTGCCAAGTATGCCGGTGATTTCGGCCATACGAGTGATGACGGCAGTGTCGTTACCATCATAGAACTTCTCGGTCTTGACAGAGAAGCTGTCAATGGATACTTGGGCTTTCAGGATGGTCAGCAGAGTGGCGGAAGTTGTCGGGTCAAGGAAGAAGTCGGTGCTCAGGGCGGTGGCATTGATGGTGTATTCACCGGAGAAGATGGCTCTGTCTGTAATCAGGCCGGTGGCGTTGTCGGTGTAGGTCAGAGTGGCTGTGTCGGTACCCTCTTCGTGAGTGTAGGTTGCATAGATGCCTGTCACAGGAGCGGCGGCATAGGTGACGGTGGGCGATGGGATGTTCCACACCACGGTATAGGTGTTGCGCTCCCAAATGGCCGAGATGGTGATGTCGTGTTGCGGCATCTCGGTCACGTTGTTCTGCCAGCCAGCGAAGGTGTGGCCGCGGCGGACAGGAGTGCGGCTGTAGTCGATAGGCTGACCCCAAGCCAGCGATTCAACCAGCGGCGAGTTGTCGGCGAAGTGGCCCTCGGTAAGATTCCAGGTGAGCTGGAAGGTGTCGCGCACATAGTGGAAAGTGAGGGTGGTGTCGTGGTCGGGCATAACGAACGATACTTGGCTGTCGTTGCTGTGGTAGTAGGGGAACAGCAGCGGAACGGTGGTGACAGTCGAACCGATGGCGGCATAACGGCGCACGGTGTCAACAATGGAATCGAGAGCGTCGATACCCACACGCACGTGACGTACGGTGTAGTAGGTTTCAACGCCAGGCATTACGACATGCCATTCGGCATAGAGAGTGTCGTCGTCGGTCAGCACATCGTTGTCGAAATCCCAGGGGCACTCGCTGAAGAGCGAGTCGGTCCACCAAGCGATGAAGGTGGTGTCGGTGCTGAGATAGCGGGTAGGGACGGAGAGCACGGGGCTGATCTTATTGTCGGGGGTGTTGTATACGATGGTGGTGTCGATGTGGTTGGTGTAGTCCCAGTCGACCCAGGTCACGCGGTAGCCGGTGCCTATCGTCCAAGGGAACTGTGTGGAGTCGGCATCGGTGTTGGGGACAAAGAAGTGGCGGGGAGCCACAAAGTCGTCGTAGCGTGTGGCAAACTTGCCGCCCTCAATGCTGATGGGGTCGTTGCCACTGGAGCTGGTGGTTATTTCCACATAGCGGCCGTCGACGATGGTGGTGGGGTGGTGGGAGACAAACAGTGAGCCGAGCGAGTCGACGCTGAGCTCTATCGGGCCGTTGCCGGAAACGCCGCTGATGATGTCGACGTTACCGCCGAGAACCTCCACGGTGCCTGAGGTGTGACCTACATAGAGGGTGCTCAGGTGGTTGGTGCCGAGCTGCAGCACGGCGGGGCTGGCCACAGTCTGTGGCGTGATGCCGGTGTAGTCCATGTTCAGGTACACGGTGTCGCCGTTGGCGCTGTCGGCAGCGATGTTCAGGTCGCGGCTGTACAGGTTGTGGCCGTTGGAGCGTTCCACACGGCCATAGGCGAAGATAGGCAGGCTGGTGCCCTCGACGGTGGCCTTGAGGATGTCGAGGGTGCCGGTCGAGCCGGAGGCCATCATGACGGCGTTGGCGCCGGTGGGGCCGTTAAGAGCGTTGACGCCAATCTCGGCACGGCAGGCATCGTTCACAACGATGATGGAGGCTGTGTCGCTGCTGGTGGTGAAGTTGCACACGTCGGTCGAGAGGTAGGAATTGTTCTCAAGGATGGCCACGCTGGTGCCGGCGGTGGCGGTGACGTTGCGAATCATCAGGCTGGCATTGTCGAGCTTGAAGATGCAGTCGGTGCCATCAGCCGAGCTGATGGTGCCCACAAGGCCTTCCCAAGTCACGTCGCTGTTGTTGATTGCGAAGGCTGGAACCGTCATCTGGTTGGTGATGGTTTTGTTGTTCTGGTTGATGGTAAGGCTGTTGTTGATGTTGATGCTCGAGCTGCTGTTGAGTGTCAGGTTGTCTACCAGCGTCAGAGCGCTGATACCTTCGGCGGTGTTGGCCCAGAACATGGCGCTGGCTATCGTGGAGTAGAACCAACCTTGGCTCTCCAGGGGGCTGGTTTGCGACACCACGTTGTCCTCGATAACGGCGTTGTTGGTGAGGAGCATGTGGCTGACGGTCATGGGATAGCCCGCGTTGTTCAGGCTGGTGCCGAGCAGCTGGGTCGTGGCTTGGAACACGCCGAGTTCATAGTTGCTACCGGCACCGAGCACATAGTAGCGGTTGTTGGCGTCCTTGGCGAGCACGAAGGATGTCAGGTAGCTAGTGTCGACGTCACCGGTGATGTGGTAGCCGTCGGAGATTGTCAGTTCGGTGCTGGGCAGGCTGTCGATCCACACGGCGGTGCCGGTGTAGCTGGTGCTCAGATTGGCCGAGTCGACGAAGTAGTCCACTCCGGCAGCTCCGAAATAGACACGTGCGTTGGTGAGCGTGGCACGGTCGAGGGTCCTCACCGTCAGGTCGACGGGTTTCGTCTGCTCCTGTGCCTCTGCGCTCTTGCCGGGAAGGGCCAGCCAAAGCATGGCTCCCAGCACAAGACATAGTGTTTTCTTCATTTTGTTGTTGTTTTTTGTTTTATATTTATTGTTTCTTATTCCAATAAGCGACACTACCCAACGGCCTATCGTCACATTGTCAGTGTGATATGATGATATGCCATTGTCGGTCCAAAAAGCAAATATACAACTTTTTTCTTATATCCCGACTTTTTAACTATAAAAAAGAGACTTGCCGGTCGGCAAGCCTCTTTTGTGGTGTTGGTATTGAACCAGATTATTTGGTCGAGATGACCAGATAGTCGGTGTATTTCCAGAACTGCGAGGGGTTGAGGATGCGCAGGTAGGCGATGGTCTTGCTGTCCTCCTCGTCGGCCACGAGTTCGTAGCTGTTATCGGGGTGCTGCGAGATAACTCTGGCGTTTCTCATGTTGACGGTGATGGTGGTCACCTTGGTGCGGTCGATCTCGGTGAAGAGTTCGGTGGGCATGTCGGCCAGGGTGCCCTGCTTGCGGCCAATGCCGATGAAGCCACCGCTCTTGCCGACGATGCCGGCTTCCTTGAGGTCGCTGTAGTTGCCAACTACGAAGTAGGCACGGTTGGCGTCGGCCACCTGCTGGGCGATGTAGTCGTCTTTCTCCTTGTTCGAGGCGGTGAGGTCGGTGACGCTCTGGTTCAGGCCTTTGATGACAACTTTGTTGTTCTCGAGCTCGGTCAGCAGTTCGGCAATCTGGGCCTCCTGGGCGGCGCTGCGCTCTTCGAGCTTGGTGATGTAGGCCTGCAGGTCGGCGTTCTTCTTGTTAAGGCTGCTGACGCGCGAGTTGAGCTGGGCAATCTTGGCCTTGTTGTCGGCCATCAGACTCTCGATAGAGCTCATCTGGTCGGCAATCTGCTGTTTGTGGTTGTAGTTGCCTTCGGTGTTGTTGCGACGCATCTCCTGCACGCTGCTGTACTTGGAGTTAATCATCGAGAGGTTGCCCTCGATTTCGTTGAGCATCTGGAAGAGGTCGTCAATCTCGGCATCTTTCGAGTCGACCACGCCTTGCAGCGAGTCGATGGTTGCTTTCTGACTTTCAAGTTCTTTCTGGTGGCAGGCCGAGAAGGCTACCATAAAGGTCATCAGACCTAATGCCAATAGAATTTTCTTCATCTTTTTATTGTTTATTTGTTTATTTTCAGTTTAGTCGTCACATATTAATACTACACGTGACGACCTTATAACGCCCCCAAAAAGCAATTATTGTGCTATTTGTAATAAAATATTGTTAAATATTCCTAATGTTGAAGTCTCGCCGGGGGCTCTTTGGTGTGCGGTATACTAAAAAAAACTATTCGGCGTTAAAGGCGAAGAATGAAGATTGTGGACATAGACCTCACCCCCGAGCAGTATCATCTGCCTGAGCAGCGCCTGCGGGCGGTGGCCCACGCCATGGGCGTCGCCGAGAGCGATATCGCCGCCGTCGCGGTGGTGCGTCGCAGCATCGACTGCCGCCGCCGCAACGTGATGTACCACACGTCGTTGAGCGTCCGCCTGCAGGGAGAGTCCGAGCCTGTGGCGCAGCCTGTCGCCGACCCGTACCGCGACTGCCATTCGGCGCCTCCGGTGGTCATCGTTGGCGCCGGCCCTGCGGGGTTGTTCGCGGCCCTCAAGGCGCTGGAACTGGGGCTGAAGCCAGTCATCGTCGAGCGCGGCAAGGCGGTGGCCGACCGCAAGTACGACATTGCCGCCATCACACGCCGTAAGCATGTCGACCCCGACAGTAACTGGTGTTTCGGAGAAGGCGGCGCTGGCACCTACAGCGACGGCAAGCTCTACACCCGCTCCACCAAGCGCGGCGATGTGGGTGCCGTGCTGCGCACCTTTGTAGCCCATGGCGCCGACCCCGACATCATACTCGACGCCCACGCCCATATCGGCACCGACCGCCTGTCAGCCATCATCGCCTCGATGCGTAAAACTATCGAGGAACACGGGGGTGAGTACCACTTCAACACTCGTGTCACCGACATCTTGGTCAGAGATGGAGTTGTGTACGGGGTTGCCACAATCGGTGGCAACATCGAGGGGCGGGCGGTAATCCTCGCCACGGGCCATTCGGCGCGCGACATCTACCATCTTTTCGACAGCCATGGGTGGCTCCTCGAGGCCAAGCCTTTCGCCCTCGGCGTGCGTGTGGAGCATCCGCAGGAGCTTATAAACGAGATACAGTACCACGGCCGCGGCTATTCCAAATATCTGCCGTCTGCCGCCTACAGCCTTGTCACACAAGTGGGTGCGCACGGAGTATTCAGTTTCTGCATGTGCCCGGGCGGCGTCATAGTGCCTGCCGCCACGGCCGACGGGCAGCAGGTGGTGAACGGTATGAGCAATTCGCGGCGCAACTCACCCTTTGCCAACAGCGGCATTGCCGTAACCGTGGCCCCCGGCGACGTGCCTGGCGACGATGTGCTGGCGCTGTTGCGGTTCCAGCAGGAGGTCGAAGCCCGCGCGTTCCACGCCGGTGGCGACGCCGTCAACGCGCCGTCGCAGCGGCTCACCGACTTCCTGAAGAGGAAACCCTCGGCATCGCTCAATGCAAGCGGATATATGGGAGAGTGTGTCAACAGCCCGCTGCACGAGCTGCTGCCGCCTTTTGTCGTCGAGGCTTTGGTGCAGGGGTTCCGCGATTTCGACCGCAAGATGCACGGCTTCGTCACCGACCAGGCGTCGCTCCTGGCCGTCGAGAGCCGCACCTCGTCGCCGGTGCGCATACCGCGCGACAAGCTTTCGCTGCAACATCCTCAGCTGCAGGGCCTCTATCCCTGTGGCGAAGGTGCGGGCTATGCCGGCGGCATAGTGTCGTCGGCCATGGATGGCATCCGTTGTATGGAAGAGTGTGCTAAGCTATTCGCGTCCAGTCGATAGGGTCTTGGCCCTGACGGCGCAGCAGGTCGTTGGTGCGCGAAAAGTGGTGGCAGCCGAAAAAACCCCTGTAGGCCGATAGCGGCGAGGGATGCGGTGCCGTGAGTATGAAGTGTTTGTTAGGGTCAATCAGCTTCTTTTTTGCTATGGCGTAGCTGCCCCAGAGCAGGAACACCACGCCGCGACGGCGGTCGTTGACGGCCTTGATGGCGGCGTCGGTAAACTCCTCCCAACCATGGTGCTGGTGGCTGCCGGCGCGATGGGCGCGCACTGTGAGGGTGGCGTTGAGCAGTAGCACCCCTTGTTGAGCCCATCCGCTGAGGTCGCCATGCGTGGTTGGAATCTGTGTGCCCAGGTCGTCATTTATCTCCTTGATGATGTTCACCAGCGAGGGTGGCACCTGTACGCCGTAGGGTACCGAGAAGCAGAGCCCCATGGCCTGTCCTGGCTCGTGGTAGGGGTCCTGGCCCAGGATTACGACCTTCACCTTGTCGAGCGGTGTGCTGTCGAAGGCGTTGAATATCTTGCTGCCTGGGGGGTAGCAGGTGTACTGCTGCCGCTCGGCGATTAGGAATTCCTTGAGTTGGGCGAAATAAGGGGCCTCGAACTGTTCCTTGAGCGCCGCGTACCAGCTGTAGTCTATCTTGACAATCATACCAAGAAGGAGTTATACTTTTTTTCTTTGCCTATCAGGCTTGCGATGCCGTGGCCTGGGAGCACGCGGTAGTCGTCGGGCAGCGTGAGTACGCGGCTCTTGAGTTTCTCGATGAGGGTGGGGTAGTCGCCGCCAGGCAGATCGGTGCGGCCGATGCTGAAGTGGAACAAGGCGTCGCCTGTGATGACGGCCTTCTCGCTGGCTATAACAAAGCACATGCTTCCAGGGCAATGCCCCGGCACATAACGGCATTCTACCTCGGTCTGTCCGATGTGCAGCACCTCGTCGTCCTCGATCTCGCAAACCTCCAGGTCGCCCATATTGTCGACGGCAAATCCCATAATGCTGCCGTAGGCTTCGGCCTGTTTCAGCAGCTTGCGGCCTTCGGCGTGCATAGTGACGGGCAGTTTCCAGTGCTTGCACACCTGACGTAGGCCCGCGATATGGTCGACATGAGCGTGTGTGAGCAGTATATGTGTCACCTCCAGCCCTTCCTGCTCGATATACTGCATCAGCTGTGCGTCTTCGAACGACGCCTCGCAGGCCGGGTCGATGATGGCGCACTGCTTCGTTCCTTCGTCGACGATGAGGTAGCAGTTGACCTCGAAATGGTTAAAGGTAAACTGCTTAATCATTGAACCAAGCGTCGAACTGCTCTCTCTTGAGGGCGGGGATGTCGAGTTTGAGCTTCTTGCGGAGGCCGCCGAGGTCGTTGAAAAGCTTGTTGGGGTTGGCGGCCTTCAGCTCTGCGTAGCTCTTTATGCCGGCTTTCTGCAGCACGGGGACCCAGGCCTCGTCGACGCCGTGGGCGGTGAGGTCGGCCGATTCGTCCTCGACGGTCTTCTCATGCACCTCGGGCTTCATCTGCGGGAAGAGCAGCACGTCCTGGATGCTTTGGGCGCCGGTCATCATCATCACCAGGCGGTCGATGCCGATGCCCATGCCGCTGGTCGGCGGCATGCCGTATTCGAGGGCGCGCACGAAGTCCATATCGATGAACATTGCCTCGTCGTCGCCTTTCTCGCTCAGGCGCAGCTGCTCCTGGAAGCGGCCCAGCTGGTCGATGGGGTCGTTGAGCTCGGAGTAGGCGTTGGCCAGTTCTTTGCCGCAGACGAAGAGCTCGAAGCGTTCGGTGAGCTCCGGATTGTCGCGGTGGCGCTTGCAGAGGGGCGACATCTCAATGGGGTAGTCGGTCACGAAGGTGGGCTGTATCAGCTTGCCCTCGCACTTCTCTCCGAAGATGGCGTCAATGAGCTTGCCCTTGCCCATAGTGGCGTCGGTCTCCACGCCGAGGCTCTTGCAGGCCTCGCGCAGCTGCTCCTCGTTCATGCCGCTCACGTCGATGCCGGTCTCTTCCTTGATAAGTTCCACCATCGGGGCCTTGCGGAAGGGGGCCTTGAACGAGATGTCGTTGCCCCACACTTTCACCTCGGTGGTGCCGTGCAGGCGCATTGCTATGCGTTCGAGCATGGTCTCCACAAAGCGCATCATCCAGTTGTAGTCCTTGTAGGCCACATATATCTCCATGCAGGTGAACTCGGGGTTGTGCGTGCGGTCCATGCCCTCGTTGCGGAAGTTGCGGCTGAACTCATACACACCCTTGAAGCCGCCCACGATGAGGCGCTTCAGGTAGAGCTCGTTGGCGATACGCAGGTAGAGGTCGATATCGAGGGCGTTGTGGTGCGTGATGAAGGGACGCGCGGCGGCACCGCCGGGGATGCTCTGCAGCACGGGGGTGTCTACCTCGAGGTATCCCTGCTCGTTGAAGTATGAGCGCATCTCGTTGACTATCGTGGCGCGCTGCACGAAGGTTTCGCGCACCTGCGGATTGACGATAAGGTCGACATAGCGCTGGCGGTAGCGCAACTCGGGGTCGCTGAAGGCGTCGTAGACAACGCCGTCCTTCTCCTTGACGATAGGCAGGGGGCGGAGGCTTTTGCTGAGCACCGTGAGGCTCTTCACATGGATGGAGGTCTCGCCCATCTGGGTCACGAAGACGTAGCCCGTCACGCCGATGATGTCGCCGATGTCGAGCAGACGCTTGAAGACGATATTGTACATCGTCTTGTCCTCGCCGGGGCATATCTCGTCGCGCTTGATATAGAGCTGTATGCGGCCGGTGTGGTCCTGCAGCTCCACAAACGAGGCGGCACCCATGATGCGGCGGCTCATGATGCGGCCGGCTATGCTGATGTCCTGGAAGAGGCTGTTGTCCTTAGGGAAACGCTCCAGGATATCGGCGGCTTCGGCGTCCACCTTGTACAGGGCGGCGGGGTAGGGGTTGATGCCCAGGTTCTTCAACTCTGCCAGCGAATTGCGGCGTATCTGTTCTTGCTCAGTGAGTTCTGCCATATGTCGTTTTTCGTTTTATTAATTCATATACAACGTGCTGTGCAAAAATGCAATGCACTTTTCAAACTGCAAAGATACAACCTTTTTTTATAATGTGTACCTTTTTTTTCGATAAATCTTAGTATGAAAAGCCGTGCAAAAAAGAAATAAGCCCCACAAACAATGGGGCTTTTTCTGTTGTCCTACCTGGATTCGAACCAAGACAAGCTGATCCAGAGTCAGATGTGCTACCGTTACACCATAGGACAATCGGTATTTTCAAGGCTTTCTTTTCCTCAAAAGCGGGTGCAAAAGTACTAACTTTTTCGGATATGGCAAAAAAAAATTAAGCGAAAAGTGGAAAGTGGAAAGTGGAAAGCTGTGATACAGTTAGTTGCGTATCAAAAAACTTTCCACTCTCCACTTTCCACTTTCCACTCAAAGGGTGTCTCCCGACTCGCTGTCGCCCTCTTTTGCGTTCCTTTCGAGCTCCATCTTACCGAAGCGGAGGGTGATACCTGCGCTAATGTATCTGCTGTTCAGCATCTTGTTGGTGCTGTCGCTCCAGTAGTATGGGTTGGTGTTCGTCGAGCCCGAGCCTATCTTGGCACCCCAGTTGAAGAGGTCCTGGATGTTGACAAACACCGACAGCTTGCGCTTGAAGAAGTCGCTGCGGGCGCCGATGTTGAACCAGTAGCGGGCCTTGCTCTCGCTCATCAGGCTCAGGGTGGGGGAGCTGTAGTTGAGGGCCATCGTAATCTGGTACTGGTCGAACACCTTGGCCCACATGTTGATGCGGGCGCTCCACGACCATTTGTCGCGCTGGTCTATCTGGTGCGTGACGTTGCCGAGTTCGTCGGTGCGGTCGTATTCCATGCGGTAGCCGTAGTCGTAGAGGTTGGCATAGAGGCGCACGTTGAAGAAGCCCGTGGGGCGGTAGGTCATGTTGAGGCTTGCTCCGTAGCGCCACGAGGTGCCCATGTTGTAGGGTATTGAGTAGCTTACTATGCGCTCCAGTATGTCGTCGTATTCGGCGTCGGTGAGCGAGCTTATCTCGTTGGTCGAGAGGCGGCCGTAGCCTTCGAGGCCTATGTTGCCGAAGCGCTCGAAGAACTTCTGCCATCCGGCCTCCATCGAGTGGGTGTAGCCGGGCTTCAGGCCGTCGGGGTTGCCGGTACGGTAGCTGTCGTCGCCGTAGATGCGGAAGCTGGTGAGGTTCTCCTCGCCCGGGTGCGACATGCGCATCGAGTAGTTGAGTTTGAAGTTGTGCATCGATTCGGTGCGGTAGGTGAGGTGTATGGAGGGGCGCAGCGAGTGGGTGAGGAAAGTGCTGTCGTCGGCCATGGGGTTGTCGCTGTAGTTGTAGTAGGTGCGTCCGAGGCCGTAGCCGAGGCCGCTGCTCAGTGTGAAGCCGCCCCAGCGGTGCGTCCAGTTCACATCGGCGTTCATACTCGTCTCGGCTCCGTTGAAGTGGTAGGTGCGCAGGGTGTCGACCACCGTGCCGTCATTGTCGTTGTAGCGGCGGTAGTCGTTGTTGGTCTGCTGGTGGTCGGCACGCAGGCCGTAGCTCAGCTCGCCGTTCTTCGAGTAGGGACGGTTGTAGCGCACGTCGAGGCTGCCGCCGTAGTTGTAGTTGTCGGTCAGCAGGTAGCGGTGCTCGTCGAGGTCGGTGTAGACGGTGTAGAGGCGGTTGTACCACTGCTCGCCGGCGTTGTGCGAGAAGCGGGTGTTGACGCCTATGCGGAGGTTGTGGCCCTCGTTGTCGAACTTCTTCGTGTAGTCGGCGCCCAGGTGGCCGAACATCGACTGGCTGCCGCTGTTGCTGTAGGTGAAGTCGGTCATCGGCGAGATGCTGTCGGGGTTGTAGAAGTAGTAGTTCTGGTGCAGCGAGCGTATCTGGTCGCTGCCGTTGTAGTTGTAGACGCCGCCGCCGTCGACCGATATGTCGCTCATCGAGTCGATCTCGTAGTTGAGGCTCATGAAGATGTTGCCGCTGTAGCTGCGGTTGTGGCTGCCCTGCGCCACGGTGTCGTCCCAAGTCACGGTGTCCTGCCCGCGGTCGCGGAAGCGTTTTGCGAAGCTCTCGCCGCTGTTCTTGCGGTTGCTGTAGCGGCCATTGGCGAAGAGGTTGAAGCTCAGCTTCTCCTTGGCCCACATATAGCTCACCCACGGCGAGGCGAAGGGCTGGTTCGAGCCGTTGACGCCGAAGCTCACAAACTGGTTGCTCTTGATATGCGCCTCAGTAACGATGTTGATTACCGCCTCGGCGTCGGTGGCATACTTGGCCGAGGGGTTGGTGATGGTCTCGATGCGCGCCAGGGCGTTGGCCGGCAGGGTCTGCAGGTAGGTCTTGAGGTTCTCCTCGGTGAGCTTCGAGGGCTTGTCGTTAACCCAAATCTCGACGCTCGACACGCCGCGCAGCGTGATGTTGCCCTCCACGTCCACCTCCACGCCCGGCGCGTTCTGCAGGGCGTCTTCGGTGGTGCCTGTCTGTATCGAGGGGTCTTCGCTCACGTTGTAAATCAGCTTCTCGCCGTCCATGGCGTAGATGGGCTTCTCTGCGGTGATCTCCACAGCATCCAAGGTCGTGGCGCCGGGCTTCACCCTGATGGTGCCTAGGGCTGTGTTGTTCTCCACACGGAACGGCACGTAGCGGTTCTGGTAGCCTATGGCGGTGATGCGCAGCAGGTAGGCGCCAGCTGGAATGCCCTGTATCTCGAAGAGGCCGTCGAGGTTGGTGGCAGCACCCTTCACGAAGGCCGAATCGGCCGAATCGAGCACCGCGACGTTGACGTAGGCCAGGAATTCGCCGTTCACCGAGTCGCGCAGCGAACCGACGACCTTGAAGGTGTCGCCCTCTTTCACTTTCTTCTTCTGTTTCACCTGCTGGGCGTTCTGGTCGTTGCCCATCTGGTTCCAGTCGCGGTTACCCATCGGGGGACGGCCGCCGGGCCTGCCGCCGGGGTATCCGCCGCCGGGCCTGCCGCCAGGGCCGCCGGGCTGTGCTTCGCAGTAGGATGCCGAAAGTACCATAATGGCCACCAAGGCCATCATTCGCAGTATTTTACTTCTTGCCATATTATATATGCAGTATGTTTTTATGTTTTAACTATCTAAATACGTGAATATGCATATATTATTGCATAAACCCGAAAAAAAACTTCACGGCAGAGGCATTGTTTTCATACTCCTCCACCAGGGCTTGTTCTGGCACGGGCAGTACTCTCTTTCTGCTGCTGATGGCTGGCTTCGGTGTCGGCAGTGCTACTAAGGTAGGGTAGGGGGGAAGAGTACGTCCCCAACTCCTCACTACTAACTCCTAACTCCTCACTTTCAACGTATACCGCTTCACTCCAGCGTCCGTCGGGGCTCTCGGCCAGCAGCCACACCTGCAGCTCCTCGCGGGCCATTCTGTCGGGCAGGGCGATGGATATGTGGCGGTCGCGACGGAAGGCGGGATGCGACATAAAGCTGTAGTGCAGCCCAGGGGCGTACACCACCGCGAACACCTGGTCGTGGCTGTAGCCGCGGCCCTTCTCAAAGTTTATTTCCAATACGTTACCCTCAGTCAAGGTCATCGTCGGCGCCTCAACCGACGGCACGTCGCCAAGGCTTAGCCGCAGGCTCCGCCAGTCGACCTCGAATGTACCCATTGTGCTGGTCTTCAAGTCATACTCCTCCCCCCTCGCTGTGCTCGGGTCCCCCTCCCCTGTCTCAGGGGAGGAGCTAGATAGTACTTGTCGCGACTGAAGCAAACTTGACTCCTCCCCTAAGCTAGGGGAGGGGGACCGCCGCTCTGCGGTGGTGGAGGAGTATGGCGACATACTGAAAGCGTGTTGGTTGACGTGCACGAAGAGGTTATACGACGTCATGCCCATC